>Ga0210380_10000031_pt1 | contig 109209 bp, 86 predicted proteins | sample PLM4_5_coexredo_FD_155476 | JGI IMG/M metagenome (GOLD analysis project Ga0210380, IMG submission 155476) | Groundwater sediment microbial communities from an aquifer in East River, Colorado, USA - PLM4_5_coex redo | ecosystem: Environmental > Terrestrial > Soil > Riparian zone | place: USA...
GCACCGAGAAAGCGCCAGTACCCATCCCCGACGTCAGCAGCTCGAACCCCGTGGCCGCATACATGGCCGGCGCGTTGGGCCCGCCGAGGACAGACAGAACGTAGTACCCGACGTTGGAGAACAGCTGGAGAAAACCGAAGATCCATAGCGCGTGCCCCAGCCCGAAGAGTGTTGTCACCCACCCGCCAAGAAACGCGCCCACCATCGTGCCGGTCACTCCGATCGTGGCCAGAGCCACGCCGCGCTGGTCGGCGCTGTACCCCATGTCGATCAGAAACGGCCGGGTCAGAGATTGCGCGAGCTGGTCGGCCAACTTGTAAAGGACAACGAAGGCCAGGATTTCGAGCGCCCGCGGACGTGTGAGGAAGCTGAGGAAAGGCTGCCAGATGGCCTCGCGCAGCGATTGGGGCGGCGGCGCCTTGACCTCGGGTTCGGGCGACTGCCAGGTGAGCACCAGCATCGGCAGGTAAATCATCGCCATGAGCACGTTGACGGCCGGCCAGCCGATGCGCGCCGCCAGCGTGATTGAAACGCCGCCCGAGACGAGGAGCGCTACGCGATACAGCGCCGTTCGCGCGCCAGCGGCGGCACCCTGCTCGTCCTTGTGCAAAACCTCGACGGCGTAGGCGTCGATGGCGATGTCCTGTGAGGCCGAGGCGAACGCGGTGGCCATGGCCAGCGCGCCGACCACCCAGACGGCATCCGGGCGGGCGCCGACGCCAGCCAGCAGGAGTCCGAAGGCGAAAAGTGCGATCTGGGTGATGGCCATCCACCCGCGCCGCCGCCCCCAGAAGGGCGGGGCGTAGCGATCCATCAGTGGCGCCCACAGCACCTTGAACGTCCACGGTGCCTGCGCAAGCGTGATGAGTCCCACCACGCGGATATCGACGCCGATGTCGCGCATCCAATCCGGGATCGCGTACCACACCAGCCCGAGCGGCAGCCCGGAGGCAAATGACTGCAGCACGACGGCCGCGGTGCGCTTGGATCGCATCGCGAGCGCCAGACTGGCGAGCGCGCCGCCGCCGGAGCGGGACGATGGTGAGGACGGTGGCAACGTCGACGACGCTACCGCGTCTTGTGCTCGATCAGCTCGATCGCGTTGCCGGCGTTGTCGCTGATGAACGCAAAGTCCTCGGTCGGCGTGACGCGCATCTCGAAGGCCATCTTCACGCCCTTGGCCTTCAATTCCGCGAGCACGGCGGGCAGGTTCTTGACCTCGAAGCCGAAGTGCTTCACGCCGTGCGTGCGGAAGTCTTCCGAGGGGTTCTTTCTCGACTCCGGCAGCGGGGCCGCGTCGGTCAGCTGGAACAGTTCAATCGTGATGTTGCCACGGCGAAGATCCGCGACCTGCTGACGGGCGCCGGCCTGGCCGGGACGCACGGTACCCTTGAAGCCGAGCATCCTTTCGTACCAGGCGATCGATTCGGCGATGCTCGGCACGCTCAACGCCACGTGATTCCACGCAATGTCGAAGCCGACGGCATCGCCAGTACGCGCCTCGGCTGTCTGCTTCGTCAGCTCCTTCTCGAACGCCTGCTCGCGCTCCGCAACGTAGGCGCGATAGCCCTCGGGATCGATGAAGGGATTGACGGCCCCGCCCATCTTCGGCAGCTTGTCCTTCAAGTTGAAGTAGGCGCCGTGCGCTCCCAGGAATAGATCGGCTGACGTGGTCTTCAGCAGGGCGAATGTCTTCACGTAGTCGCTGGCGATCTGTGGATAGCTCCGGTTGTTCACGAGAACGTAGCCAGCGTTGACGTTCGGGCTGCCGACGATGACAACGTTCAGCGTCCGGCCACCCTCTGCCACTGGCATCATCCAGGTCGTGCAGCCCGGAGTGTGCCCCGGCGTCAGCCGCGCCGTGAGTGTCGAGCCGCCGAGCTCGACCGTGTCTCGATCGTGCAGGATGCGATCGACTTTCGCGCCCGGCCGTCCCGGCGCCGTGCTCTCGACCGCCGCCACGTCGGCGTCCATCACCATCAGCCGCGCACCGGTGTCGGACTTGATGAGACCGATACCCTCGTCGTGATCGCCATGCGCATGGCTGATCAGGAGGATTTTCGTGTCCGGGTACCTGAAGCCGAGGCCCTCGATGCTTTTGCGGATCGCCGGCACATCCTGCTTGAAGTTGCCGTTGATCAGAATGTTGCCCTGCGGTGTCGCGATGAGATACACGGCGAGGTCCGCGGTCCCGACGTAGTACAGGTTGCCGGCGATCTTGAAGCCAGGAATGGCACGGTGCCAATCGGGATTTGCCTGCGCAGCTCCGGCGACCGGAAACAGCAGGCTTGACCACGCGAGGAAAACGACCGCTCGAAGAGCAGAGCGCATGCGAACCTCCTGAATCCTGGTCGAGAGCCGCCTCATCATAACCGTCTGAGTGGCTGTGCCGCTTGCCCTGCCCCTGCATCGAGCGAACTCTCCTAGAGGCTGCCGTCTGAGGCGATGTGGATCTGGCCAAGCGCCAGATGAGCATCCAGCGCTCCGAGTGGCGCGGACACGTCACGTGAAGACCTGCCCCTACGACAGGTCGCTAAGGCGGGTCTGAAGACCCGCGGCCTGGTAGAGGCCGTTCCCTGAGGCGGGTCTAAAGACCCGCGGCCACATGCTTCCGGGACTCGCACATGCTCGCGCGAAGCCGCGAGGCTTCGCAGCGGCTTGCCACTAGAGACCGGACACTCCGACAAGACCGAGCGAAGCGAGGGATTGGCGGGCCGTGCGGGACGAGTTTCTCAACTGGCGTCATCGGAGGCGAGTGCTGTGTCGGGAACGCGGGTCAGGATCTCCTTAAGCAGGCAGCCGGCTTCACCATCGATTTTTCGGCGATGACGCTGCGGCTGAGGTAACGCTCCTTTCCCTCTGTCAGTGTCGAAGTCGTCGCCGCGGGTGCTCCTGAGGGGCGACGACGACAAAATCGGCGACGTCCCACGTGAAGGGCGGTGCCTGTCGTCGATCGGTCGACCGACGCTCGGCCGGAGCCGATTCGGATGATGCTCGCCCTGTGCGTCGATCCCAGGAAACCGCGACAGGCAAGTTGGCGGTTTTGCGGATGAGGGCGTCGAATCGACGCAGCGCCCCGCGACGTACAACGATGCCGACAGGCTTCTTCTTCGTCATTCACATGTCTTATCGGTCGTTCCCATTCAGACGCAACCGGCCAGCCAACCAGCGTTGCAGTGGTGTGAAGGGGCGGGACGTACCGTGTAGGGCGATCCCAGGGTCACGATTGGCTTTTACGTGTCCAGGACCGGCTCTGGTGCGTCTTTGAATTTGTCGTACTTCCCGAGAAGAGTCCCAGCGGCCAGAAGAACTGGAAACGCCACCTTTTGCACGACCGCCGGAATGTCGAGCATGCGTATTTCCGACCGATAACGCGTCAGCAGGAACGCCGCGTCGAAGAGGCCCGGGCGTTTGCGTCCACTCTGCTTCATCGACTGGAAGAGAGCCGTGAGGAAGTACTCGAGGTTGTTCGGCGGTGTTGCCAACCCCGTGCAACGCAGCTCGGTCGTACCCGCGTTCCACCAGCGGTGCCCGACACCCCGCTTCAAGATGACCGTCTCGCCTGGCCCGGCGTAGCGCGGTTGCTCACCGGCAAACTGAAGCCCAAGCCTGCCTGCCACGACCGTCATGGTCTCTTCCTGAAGATGGTGCAGATGCATCGGCGTGCCGACACCAGGCGGAGCAAGGAATTCGCCTTCCAGGCGATCGCCGTCCCGATCACGAACGACGCCGGAAAAGGTGAGTACCTGGCCTTCGCCGTTCTCGATCTTGTGCGGGTATGTGTACATCAGGTGCCCGACTCTACTGAACAGGTGATGGCTCGGCACGTACCTGAGTGCTGTGACTCGATACGCAAAGCCACCGGCCGTCGCGCACGACCCACACGTCGGTGTAGCGCAGATTCGTTTCCGCGCGCTGTCCCTCGCGGATCCCGACCACGCGAAGCGTGAACCGGACGACGGCGGTGTCACCGTACTCCTTCACCGTAAATTCGTCGGGCACCGCCGATTCGACCCGACGATCGAACGCTGCGGCGAGCGAGAGCTCCTTCGCTTTGTCGCCGCGACTGCCATCGTCGTAGGTCGCCACGAAATCGTCGGCCAGGATCGTCTCGATGAACTTGGCGTCCTTCTGATAGAACGCAGCGTTCCACCGCCGCTCCAGATCGACGAGCACTTCCTGATCCGATGGGGCGAGACGTCGTTGCGCGGCCGAAGCGGCCACGCCCAGCGCGACCACCAGCACGCAACAGAGTGGTACCGTCCAGCGTGTTGCGCCTTGTGCTTCGCCTGCAGCGGGATGAGCCATTCGACGCCCTCGGTATAGTGTGGCTCCGAAACGGCGACGAACCTGATCTTCGTGCAGAACTGGCTTGAGGAGCTGAAGCGGCTGGTGCCAGCGAACTAGCCCTCGAGGGGCTGGACCTCTCAGGCATGCGGGCGCACTCGAGGATTGGAGTCGCGTTAACCGGGATTCTCGCATTGTCAGGTGTGGCGCCGTGCCCGAAAAGTGAATCCTGCTGAAACGATCGCGGCGCCAAACACCATCCCGACTCCGATCAGGGTAATCACATCCACAGTCCGGTAGGCCTGAAAGCTTGGCCGGTTCGCGACGCTGAAGAAACCTGCGATCCCCATGACGATCATAAAGATAGGCGCAAGATAGGACTGGCGAGGCATGGCGAGTTTCCTCCGGGCCGGAGTATACGCCTCATGACTTCTCGACTTGGCCGCGTTCTCGTTCTTGCGACCTACTTCTCGCTGCGTCGTATGAGTTCTCTAGACGTGAGCAGGCGGATGATGAGTACCGTGGCGACGCTGAGCTGATCGTCACGAATGCTAGGATCATCGCGCTCCGGCAACGGTGTGATTGTGACGACAGCCGGCGGTCGCATCTGCGTCGGGGAGGCCCACGATGCCATGGGGAACGGGGGAGCGCGTGGTTGTGCCTGGGGCGGCCGTCGAGAAACTGGCTGGCGACTTCGCGTTTACGGAGGGACCGACGTGCGATCCAGACGGGAACGTGCTGTTCACCGACCAGCCCAATAACCGCATCCTGAAGTGGAGCACGGAGGGCCGGCTGTCCACGTTTCTCCAGCCCGCAGGCCGCGCCAACGGCATGTACTTCGCGCCCGGAGGCCATCTGATCGTCTGCGCTGAGGAGAAGACCGCCTTGTGGTCCATCGCGCCGGACGAGACCACTACAGTGCTGCTCGATACGTACGGCAGCAGGCCCTTGAACGGTCCCAACGATGTGTGGGTACGGCCCGACGGCGCGCTCTACTTCACCGATCCGTTCTATCCGCGGCGCTGGTGGACACACCACGCAATGCCCCAGGACGGGCAGCACGTGTACTTCCTGTCCACCGACCGCCAGCGGCTGGTGCGGGTCATCACGGACCTGACACAGCCCAATGGCATCATCGGCACGCCGGACGGCAGGAGCTTGTTTGTGTCGGACATCGGCGCGAACCAGACCTACCGGTACGAGATCGCCTGTGATGGACACCTGTCCGGCAAAACTCTCGTCGTCGAGCAGGGCTCCGACGGGATGACGCTGGACGATGACGGAAATCTCTACCTGACGGGGGACGGCGTGATGGTGTTCGACTCGCAGGGCCGGCAGATCGATCACGTCGCGGTACCTGACGAGAAGTGGACTGCGAACGTCGCCTTCGGTGGCGCCGATCGCCGGACGCTCTTCATCACGGCGAGTACTGGACTCTATGGCATCCGGATGCGCATCAGGGGCGCCAACGCGGCCAAGTGACTAACGGGGGAACGGACACACATGAAGGCCATTACCGTCGAACCACACAACCCGGGGAGCGCCCGTCTCGAGGACATCGCCGGGCCAGACGCGCGCGAAGGGTCGGTGCTTGTCGAAGCCGTCGCGGTCGGCGTCTGCGGAACGGACGTCGAGATTGTCGAAGGCAAGTACGGATGGGCGCCTCCTGGCCGGGCGCGGTTGGTGCTCGGGCACGAATCGCTCGGCCGGGTCCTCGAGCCGGGCCCGACCGGCGGCCTGCAGAAAGGTGACCTGGTCGTCGGCATCGTGCGCCGTCCCGACGCCGTGCCCTGTGCGAACTGCGCTGTGGGTGAGTGGGACATGTGCCGCAACGGCCAGTACACGGAGCGCGGCATCAAGCAGATCGACGGGTTCATGTCCGAACAGTGGCGAATCGAGCCGGAATACGCGATGAAGGTCGACCGCTCGCTCGGTCTCCTCGGCGTGCTGCTCGAACCCACCACGGTCGTGACCAAGGCGTGGGAACAGGTGCAGGCCGTCGGGCAGCGGGCCTTCTGGGAACCGAGCAACGTGCTCGTGACCGGCGCGGGACCCATCGGCTTGCTGGCGGCGCTGGTCGGCCGGCAGCACGGCCTGGACGTGCACGTGTTGGACCTCCCGGTGTCGGGTCCCAAACCAGATCTCGTGCGTGCCCTCGGGGCGACGTACCACGTCGGGCGGGCGACCGACGTCGGATTCAAGCCCGACGTCATCATCGAGTGCACGGGCGTCGGCCAAGTGATATCCGACTGCCTCCAGGCGGTGTCCTGCGGTGGTGTCGTCTGCCTGACAGGCGTCGGAAGCGGAGGTCAAACGACGGGCTCCGCCGCAGATGTCGGAGCGGCCATGGTGCTGAACAACAACGTCGTCGTCGGCAGCGTAAACGCAAACAAACGACACTGGTACAAGGCGGCAAAGGTGCTCGCGCGGGCGGATCGCGAATGGCTCGGCCGGCTCATCACGAGGCGCGAGGCGCCCGAGCGTTTCATGACAGCCCTCCAGCGTCAGCCGGACGACATCAAGGTGGTCATCCAGTTCGCGGAGGCATGACCGAACTTGACGTGCGACAGATGTCGCACATAGGACGCGACACCTGTCGCCATGCCGAAGGATAAGCCCGACCAGTTGTCAGCGAGGGAGCGGGAGATTCTGAATGACTGTTTGCATTGCAGAACAGGGCGACGGCTGACGAGATCCGCGGGCGCCTCATCGCCGCGCCGCGGTACATCTACTCGGCCACGATCTCGACGAAAGCGACCAGCAAGACCGCGATACAGTCAGGTCCGAAGGGGGGATCGGAGAGCTCGCGGCGCTCGGTCGAGGTCGCATAACGGCAATTCAGTCAACCTTCGCCAGCGCTAATACCTCGTATCCTCTCTCTATTGAATGCACCATCCGCGAGCGCGTCACGGCGCGTTGAACCCGACACCCGAAAGCGACAACACGTGCGGGCTCGTCGGTGAGTCCGTGTGGATTCGGAGCAAGGCCTGGCGGTTGCCGGTGGCCGTGGGCCGGAAGCGGATCCGGAATCCGAGCTCTCCGTTCGGAGGCAGGCTGGTGATTCCCGGCGTGAGCGACGTGATGACGAAGTCCGCCGCGTGATCGATCACTTCGGTCTGCAGGATCGTTAGCCGAGCGTTCCCGATGTTGCGGAGCGAGCTGTCCTGCGCCGGCGTCTGATTGGCGATCACCATGTTGCCGAACTCGAGCGCGCTCAGCGTCCACTCGACGGCAGCGCCCAGACCGGTCGCCTGGAGCAACGCGTCGTGCGAGATCACATTCGCGTTCGCGGTCAGCGTCGCCGATCGCGCGCCGATCATGCCGGGCTTGAACTGCAACTGGACGCTACAGCTCGCACCGGGTTGCAGGACGGCTCCGGTGCAATCGGTGGTGACCACGTTGACCTCTCGTGCGGCAGGTCCGACGACGGTGACATTCTTGATCGTGGCGGCCCGCGGGGCGCGGTTGGTCAACACCACTCGCCGGATCTGAGATGTCTGGCCGATTGCGAGGGCTCCGAAGTCGACCTCGCTGACGTCCGGCACCAGGCCCATCGCGGGGAGGGCATCGCCGGCGAGCGAAATGAGCAGCGGCTGCGTCGGCCCCGTGATCTCGAGAGTGCAGACCTTGAGGCCCTGAGTCGCTGGCCCGAACGCGACGTCGACCGCGCACGACTGTCCGACCGGCAGGGTCACGCCGGAGCACGTATCCCGCAGGATCCGGAAGTCGGCACCTCCGAGTGGTTGCACGCTGACGGTGCCGATCGCGACCGCGATCGCGCCGGGGTTGCTGACCACGATCTCCTCGGTCCTCGTACTCCCTGCCACCGTATCGGGGAACACGACACTATTCGGCGTCGCCCGAAGCACCGGCTCCACGATGCCAATTCCGTACATCGGCACGGGTGCCGGCGGATGCTGGCTGTTCGAGGCGATCATGAACGACGTCGTCCGAGGCCCGGCGTCGATAGGACGAAAAATCATCTCGATCTGTGCGCTCTGGCCGCCCGCGAGCGTCGTCGGCGTCGCGCCCACCACTCGGAACTCGACGCTGATCGACGTGCCGGTCAGCGTCAGCGGGTCGAGCCCGATGTTCGTCACCGTGAGCGTTCGAGGGCTACTCTCGCCACCGACGGCGACCTCTCCGAAGTCGATCGTGCGCGGCCGCAGCTGCGCTTGCGCGCCGACGCCGGTCGCGGTGAGCTTCAGGAGCACGTCCTGCGTATTGTGCGTCGGGCTGGTGCCGTCGGTGAATTGGAGGACCACGTCGGTTTCGATCGGGCCCACGTCCGACGGCCGATACGAGAGCATGTACGTCCTCACCTGACCGATCGAGATCGGTCCGGTCTCGACGCCGATCTGTTGTGTCACCGTCGGGTTCGAGAAGGTGACCCCGGTCAGCCATGCCACGGTGGTGCTGTCGTTGCGAACGACGAGCGACACCGTCTTCGTCACGTCGATCGGAACGCCGCCGAGATCGAGCACCGCGGGCGACGGCTGCACGAGTACCAGCGAGAACGACTCCACGCGCGCGCGGATCGGGATGATGACAGCGTTGAGGTTGGCGGCGTTGACGATGATCCAGAGCTTGCCCTGGTGCACGCCCGGTCGCTGTGCGATGAACGTCGTCTTGACCTTGATCTCTTCGCCCGGCAGCGCGGAGGCGTCGACGTTCTCGACCTCCACGTTGTGCGGCACGGCCGCCGTCCCGAGGAGCGAGGATGCCGGCACGTCGGTCAGCGAGAAGTGGCCCTCGACTAGTTGACCCAGCACGCGCAGCGTGTGCTGGCCGCTCGCCCGGAAATGAAAGGTCACCGACTTGCGCTCGTGCAGACGAACCGTTCCGAAGTCGTACGGATAGGTCTCGCCGCTCTCCTCCAGCGGCACGACCACCGTCGGCGGCATGAACTGCTCGGGCTCGAGCCCTCGCGTGATGGAGAACCGCGATTGGAACGTCTCTGCGCGTCCGTTGCCGCCGTCGATGATGAAGCGCAACGCCTGCCGCCACTCGCTCAGCTTCGGGTAGTGGTTGCGAACCTGCGCGGCGGTCTGCTCGTGCAGCAGTCCCCAGTGCGGAATCGCGCGATGTTTCTCGCCGAGCTCGTACAGCTTGGTGATGAAGCTCGGCGTCGAATGCACGCCGCGCATCACGAAGATCTCGACGCTGCAGGTGCGCGCCCACTGCTGCATGCCGAGCAGCGCTTCGGTTGCCGCGGTGAACCGAAGCGACATGCCGAACGCCGCCGGCTGGTCCGCGGCGTACAGCCGATCCGCTTCGGCAAACACGTCGTCCACAAAGTCGAACAGGTTCGTCTTGCCCGGCGTCATGTCGAACGCGAGCTCCATCCCGTCCATCTGCCGCTCGCAGTTCGTCGCCTCGGGGGGCACTTGCGGGCACATGCGCTGCCCGGTGTAGCTGCGAAAGCTCTCCTTCACCGTGCCGTCCTCGGACAGCGGACGGAGCGATCCGGCCAGCAATGACACTATCTGCGGGATCGCCCACTTCATCTTGGCGCCGACGAGGAGGTTGACGACGTTCGCGAGCTGCTCCCCGAAATTCCCGCCCGGGCTCTGCGCCAACAGGCTGACCAACGCCGTTTGCAGCAAGGTGTATGGCGTCATGATCGCCGCCAGCGCCGCGGTATACAGGAACGGCCCCACGATCGGGATCGCATTGAGCGGGCCCAGCGTCGCCGCAGCCGTCGCGACCACGCCGCCCATCACCGCCGGTAGTCCGAGGTTGATGCCCACGAGCAGCTGCGTGATGTGCGGGGACTCGCAGAAGGAATCGAACGCGCTCTTGGAGATCGCATCGTCGGGTCGGAACGGTGGGCCCGCGGGGTTCTTGGTCGATACGACGCAGCTGTGCTCGCCGGTCGCGTCGGGATACGGGTTGAGAAAGATCTCGAGCCAGCGGTTCGTGCCGAACGGGCTCGTCGGATTGCGAAGCTTCGCGCGCTCGACCGTCCACGTCGAGGGGGCCCGGTTCGTTACGAGACCGAACGCGTCGACGGCCTTCAGCACGTAGCTGTAGACGACGCCCATCCGCCCCATCGACACCAGTACGGCGCGGAACAGCGACGTGTCGTACTCGATGCGCGCGTTGCTGCAGATCAAGCCGCGTTGCTTTGCTTGCGTCATCAGATCGAGAGTGGTGATGGCCCCTTGATCGTCGTCCCGCTCGATCCACCATTCCTGCCCGCCGGGGCCCACGAGATGAATCGCCTGAACCGCATCGGCGATCGGCGGCGCCGCTACATCCGTCCCGTGTGTGCCTGTAGCGATCACACCGGCGAGCGACTGGCCGTTGTTGCCGCCGAGCGTCGGCATCGCGAGGCCGAGGGCATCCAGCTTGCAGTTGAGGTCGTAGATCTTGATGCCCGCTTCGACGTGCAGGTAGTTCTTGGCGCTCGATTGGTCGCGCAGCGCAAACGGGATCAACTTCGTGGGCGGCGTCTCACCGACGACGCCGTTCAAGACTTTGTTCAGGGCTTTCGTATAGATGACGTGCCCGACCGAATCGTCGACGGCAACGGATCCGTACGCCCATTGCGAGCCGATCGCCTTGAGCGTGCCGCGCGCGCGCTCGACCTCGAGGACGGCGTTAACGATGTGCTCGACCGCCGTCGGGTTGTAGACCACCGGCACGAGCACACGCTGCGTTCGCGCCCAGTTCTCGAACAGCCATTGCTCGGTCTTGATGCTGCCCGTGGAGCCATCGCCGGTACACGTCACGTTCGCCCCCTAGACCGCGAGCCGCTCGCCAACGAGCCAACGAGCATAGCACCGACTCGAGCTGCCATATCTGATCCGCGGTCACTGAAACGGATCCGAGTATTTCGGGTCCGTGAGAAACGCATTGTCGGTCAGCGTGAGCAGGAATGCTTCGAGCGCGAGCTTGTCCGCTTCGGTGAGATTCAAGCGGCGGCCATCTTCGGCATCGGCACCGACCTGGCGGCCCCCGATGGGCGGAGGAGTCGAGTCCTGGTACGAGAGCCTGGAACACGGATATCGTCGACGAACCTCGTCCCGCCGCGGGTGATGAGGTGATCTACAACGGATTCTACCGAACGGAACTCGAGCCGGTGCTCCACGACCGCGCGGTTAAGCACCTCTTGGTCACGGGTCGTACCACGAGCGTTTGCGTCGAATCCACGATCCGGGACGCGATGTTTCGGGATTATCCCTGCGTGCTTCTGGCGGACTGCACCACCGAACCGATTGGAAGCAACTACTCCCGCACAAACTATGGCGCTTCACTGTTGATCATCGAGACGCTGCTAGGGTTTGTCAGGGATTCAGCCAGCGTCATCCACGCAATGGAGGCGTACCTAACCTGACGCTGCACCCGTCGGCCCGTGACTGTGGAAGAGCGGCGGGTGAGCGCCGAACAATAGGCAGACTCAGAACCCACAAGGCGGACGAGTAGCGTTGGCAAGAAGAACCGTTCGTTTCTCAAAATATCGGCCGCCGATTTGCGGCATCCCGCCACGCTTGCGGCAGCTGACCGGGCCGATTTCTTTGAGCGACATCCAAGTTGGGCCAGCCTTTACCGGAAACGGGTTCTTTGCTCGGCGCTTTGCCAAGGCGCAGCATCGCATTACGTCACCGGACAGGTCCGAAGGGGGGATCGGAGAGCTCGCGGCGCTCGGTCGAGGTCGCATAACGGCAATTCAGCCAATCTTCGCCAGCGCTAATACCTCCTATCCTCTTACCATCGGGCACTGTCTCAGTTTGCACGCAGCTGGTCGAGCACTTACGGGAGAAGCCCCGGTGCGAATAGGGGAGGCGCCGCACGGAGCCATCCGAGCCAGTGGCCTACTAGTCCAAGGCCGACAAAGGCAGCGGTCACTATTAAGTAATCGCTCCAACGGAGTGATCTGCTCATCGCTTCCTCCCACCCGAATGATTACACGCCTCGTCGGCCGTGCGAAACTGGGCATGCCTGGGTTCGGTGTCAAACCGAAGGGGACTCCACTGCTACTTGGGAGGCGTATCCATGACCCCTCCGATTCCGCGTGTGTGGTTCGTGCTCGCGAACTTCTTCGGCATCGCTGCCGCAGCCGTCATCACTCGCACGGTTGAGCACTGGCCCAGCTTGGTTCCAGTGCCAGATACCGTGCCCTTGGCGACGCAGAGAGTCGTGCTGACGTTGGAACTCGTAGTGCTGGCAATTGCCTTCGAGGCGACGTGGTGGGCCATCAAGCGAAGTCGCTCAGAGCGGGGCGGTTCGGTCTAGCAGCCCGTGGTTAAACGGGGATCGACACGATCGATCCGCCGTACTACACTCCCGGCATGGCCATGGGTCGTCGCAAGGACCGCGCACGGACACCGGGACTGTGGATTGCCGCCAATGAGTTGCCGCCGACCGGCGGGCACCCGTTCTACCAGCGCTTGAATCAGGTCTTGGACGCGCACGCCTTCGACGACTTCGTCGAAGCGCAGTGCGCCCCGTTCTATGCGGCCATCGGCCGCCCGAGTCTGACGCCGGGCACGTACTTCCGCTTGCTGTTGATTGGCTACTTCGAGGGGATCGACTCGGAGCGCGGGATCTCGTGGCGCACCGCCGACTCGCTCGCGCTGCGGGGCTTTCTGGGCCTGGGCCTGGACGAGGTCCCGCCCGAGCACTCGACGATCTCGCGGACGCGGCGCCTCATCGATCTGGAGACGCACCGCGCGGTCTTCACGTGGATCCTGCAGGTGTTGGCGACGGCGGATCTCATCACGGGGAAGACCATCGGGATCGATGCGACCACGCTGGAGGCGAACGCGGCCCTCCGGAGCATCGTGCGACGAGATTCGGGCGAAACGTACCAGGAGTTTCTGACACGACTCGCGCAGGCCTCGGGCATCGACACCCCGACGCGCGCGGACCTGGCGCGGCTCGATCGCAAGCGCCCGAAGAAGGGCCGGAACGCTGAGTGGCGGCATCCGCACGACCCCGACGCCCGCATCACGAAGATGAAAGACGGGCGGACGCACCTCGCGCACAAGGCCGAGCACGCGGTCGACCTGCAGACCGGTGCCATCGTGGGCGTCACGCTGCAGGGCGCCGACCAGGGGGACACGACCACCCTCGCGGAGACTCTCACGGCCGCCGCGGAGGACCTCGAGGCGGTGGCCGACGTGACGGACGGCGCGACCGCCGTGATCGAGGACGTCGTGACCGACAAGGGGTATCACAGCAATCAGGTGCTGGTCGATCTCGCCGCCCTCGACCTGCGGACCTACATCGCGGAGCCGGATCGGGGGCCGCGCACCTGGACGAACAAGGCGGCGGCGCGGGCCGCGGTCTATGCGAACCGACGACGCATCCGGGGCGGGCGGGGGCTCGCCTTGCTGCGACAACGGAGCGAGCGCCTGGAACGTCCGAATGCCCATCTCTACGAGACCGGCGGCATGCGGCGCACGCATCTGCGTGGGCACGCCAACATCCTGAAACGGCTCCTCGTCCACATCGGCGGCTTCAATCTCGGACTCTTGATGCGGACCCTCATCGGTGTCGGCACGCCGCGTGGCCTGCAGGGGCGGCTGGCGGCGCTCCTGACCCTCGTCATGACCCTGCAGACGGCGGTCGTCGACGTCTGGCGTCTCGTCGCCGCACACTCGGCTGACTTCACCCCGCATCATCGGTTCGAACTGCTTCCGCTCGGCGCGTCAGAATCGGCTGTTTAACCACGGGCTGCTAGCGTAGAGCAACCGGACAGTGGGCGCAGACACAGCTTTTTCACCCTCCCCACCCTCCCCACCCTCCCCACTCTCCCCACTCTCCCCGCTTCCGACGACCACCTCCCGCGTGGGCGGAGGCCCCGTCCGCCTGCGTCGAGAAGAAGAGCGTAGCGAAGCATCGTATGCACAGCGTCACACCTCGTTCAGCCCCTCATTAGCCCGCGCCGCCTCGGATTCAGTAGTATCTGTGCCTTGTCGAGCTCGGCTTGAACGGAGGCGCATGTCGTCGCCGTCTCATACACGACCAGTTCGTCGAGGTGTGCCCGCCGCAAGTAGACGCTGCGGCGTGGTTCATCACCGACCCTTCATCTTGGATATCAAGCGTCAGCGCTGGTCCACAAGAGGCCGCCGTCTTCCCGTTGAGACCTCCAACGTGAATTTTGTGCGGGCAAAATCAGTGCGACACGCGGGACGCCAAGGCTAGCGGCGGCTATCGCTCCGACGCCCCGCAAATACCGGAGTCCGAGAAGTCGCTGGCGTTGAGCGTCGGCGATTGTTCAACTGAGGGGCGGTCCGCCGGCACCGCTAAAACTAGCGCACCTGATCGTGTGGGACCACACAGGTTCCAACCACTGTAGTCCGATTCCCCGCTTTATCAGCCGCAGAAGCAGATAGCGAATAAACTCGCCCGGCACCTGTACCCAGCCGTTTGGCGCGCACTTGGATGCTGATCACTCCCGAGCTTGAACGATTCAACACGATATCTGCCTCAGTGTTAGTGGGCTCATTGCTCGCGGCATTGGCTACGAAAGAGTCCGCGACGACTCCTGAGAGTTCGTCCGAGGCACGCACCGTGGCAACCGACACAAGCTGGCCATTCGGAGGCCACAGCGAGCAGTTCGTCGGAATGCCGTTGACGGACGGAGGGGTCTTGTCGATCTTGATCGTTAGGGAAATCGACGTCGACAGGCCCACGCCGTTCGAGGCTCGGCAAGTCAGCGCCACTCCGAACGTGTCCGATGTTAGCGTCAAGCTATCACAACCCGACAAAGACGACACTCCAGACTCAGGGTCGAGCACCGTCCACTGAACGCCAACGCTACTCACGTACCAACCGTTGTCTCCCTGCGTGCCGGACACCTCATACAAAATCACGGGCGGCGTGAGGTCAGCGACGACCAATGTCGTTGCGTCGGCGCCGGATTTAGAAGATTCGACGTTTCCGACGAAGTCGCGGGCAATGCTATAAAAAGAATAGGCATGGCCCGCGACTCCCTCAAAGACAGAAGACGTCTGCGAAGTCTCTGTTACGAAGGGCTGATAATCCGACCCGTCGTTTGAAACGAAGACCGAGTAGTCTCGAACTCCAGCGCCCACGTCAGCACCGCTCCACGACACTGTGAAAGCCGTTGCGGACTCGGCGGGAAGTGCGAGCACTGAGCTTGAGGGCCGTTGAGCGTCGATGGTATTGACCCACTCTGGTGTCGGAATGGGATCGTTAGCATCGAAAATGATACTAGCGCTGTTCCTGTGCTCAAAGCCGGTGACTGAAGCTTCGGCCCGCGGCGCAACCGTGAAGTACACGACGCCCTCACCTCCCGGCGGCAGAAAACCCGCGAGTGGATCGTCCGGAGGCTCGCCAGTCAACGGATCCAGCGAAGTAAACGTCCACTTCAGCAGTCCGGTTTGACTTTCAATCGACGCCGTCATTCGAACCGAAAGGTTTTGTTCCGGGCGAAGATCGACTGTAGACGTATAGGTCCCCGACGAAGTCAAAGCCCCAATCGGCGGTGTAATGATGTGACTGCCGAAAGCTATGGGACCCAATTTTAGGGTTGCCAGATCTACTGCGGCAGTGTTGAGCACGTCTACGAGGACAACATTCGCGGCTGGCGCCGTAGCTTCGGGGACGTTCTCGAAAAACACGGAGTAACGTAGAAGTTGGTCAGCCGAAACGTAATGCTGTGGCCCGGACCCAGGTGTTCCGCTTTTTCCGTTTGGATCACCCGACACTCCAATCGTCCCTGGAATCGTTACAGGCGGTTTTGGATCATCTCCTCCACAAGTCACTCGAACCCAACCGCCGCTAGTTCCTGCGCTGGTGGCCCAGCGCCAGCAGCCCAACGGCGGGCGAGGGCCACCGCCGGTTGGGGGAGGCCCGTTGCCGTTCCATATCCAGCCTCCGTTCCCATCGTCAAGCGTTGAATCCCATATCCACGATCCAGAATCGTCTGGCGGAGGAGGAAGGCGCCTTACCACGATCGTCACCGACACGGACCTCGATGGAGCGCCCACGACATGAACCGTAATCGTTGTGCTGCCATCATCCACACCGGTCACCTTGCCCTCTTGGTCGACAGCGGCTATTTTAGGGTCGGCTGTCGACCATACAAAGTTCCTCATGGCGCCGGGGTTCCTGTCCTTGCCGACTGCGGTGGCGTTCAGCGTTAGAAGTCCTCCGACACGAATCGATGGCGGGGTCTGTGGCACAACTGAGACCTGGCACTCACCGCCTCGGGGATACACAGCATTGATGTCGGCCGTGTCCAGAGCGCTCAAGTTCCTATATTGACCAACCAGATCGAAAGTGAGTCCCTGTTGCTTTAACCTAGCGCCTCCGGCGACTGTCAGGGAGATGGTGTTTGCGATGCTGTTTTCCAGGAGTGGAACATTCAATGGGTAGTGCATTACCGAGCCAAAATCATAAGAGGCCGTCCGATAGACCTCTGTGAGTGATATCTTAAAATTCGTCGTTCGCGCACTCGACAACCAGGCAGGGTCCAACACAACGTAGGTGTCCCGGTCTGTTCTTTGATGTTCGTGATTGAGCCCAAGTACATGACCTAACTCATGAGCGTTATAGAACGCGCTCGTGTCTGCTATGTCATCCACAAACAACACCGCCGTTCGAACGCCTTTGTTTGGGAAACCTAAAGCATTCGTGCGCGGGCTTTCTCCGGTCATGTGACTGGGCGGTGGTATGAAAGTTACCTCAAGATAGTCTGGCGGTAAAATGGCTTGAGGATCCAACTGGACAAATTTTACGCCCGCCACCTTCTCCCATTTTGACGCTGCCTTCCTGAAGTAGTCTGCGAGGAGAGGATTCTGAGCAGGATCGACTTGTGGCAGGTTTGGGAACTGCGGGTTCTTGACGAGCCTGAAGGGCACTATCCCACACGGCCACGTATTGCCCCCCAAAGACAGAGCAAAGCCGGGCTGCGACAAGGCCAGAACCAAAGCCACGACGCAGCAAGTCACGCCGACTCTTACAGGTGCGGCTCTCATCGTGACTCCTGCCACACCTGCACCGCGAATTCTCGGTGGACGAAATCCGGCGTATTGGGCGCAGTAAGCTGAAGAGCCACCCATTCTGTTGAAGCCGTGGCGAGATACACATCGAAGGCAACATAGATGGTGTCGTTGTCATGACCTGCGGCACTCACAGGCTTCTCCGGCTTCCAGCTAAAATAATCAGGAAATGCGAACCAAATCCGCATGCTGCCAGAATCGACAAGGCCACGATTCGTAAGACTGGCAAGGTAAGTGGTCGGCACGCCTCCTCTGATTCCGGAACGACCCCAGAGCTCAAGCTGGAGATCGGCCACACCGCCACCCTCTATCGAGAACGCGTCCGCAAGTGCGGCTGTCCTTCCATCCGGATTGGCAACGACCACAGTACACGAACCAGGAGGCTGACCTAATAACGTAAACCTCGCGGACATGGTCTGCCCATCGAGGCTCACTACATCAACGGTACCGGGAATATCAGTCGGACAACTCAATCTGGCGGCGGCCCCAACGCCAAAGCCAGTACCGATAATGGTCGCCGTCGTAGTTCCGGCGTTACCGCCTCTCCTAGGGAACACGTTGCGTATAACGACTGGTCCTTGTTCCGGATCGCTGGTTGCCAGGAACTTCGCGACAAACGCGTCACCTGTCCCATTCACCGAGGGCTGAAGCGGCGCCAGCACCGGGAAATCCGGCGAACTCGTGTAGCCGGCAACGTGAACGTCACCGTTCGCGTCGACCGCCACTGCGTTGGCGCCATCATCAAAGTGACCACTAAGAAAGGTGGAATATCGCAGCGCCGAACCAGACTCATTCAGCTGCGACAGGAATGCACTACGGTAATCCGTACTGTTGCCAAATTTTGTAAATACGCTTTGAAAAGCGTCGGCTGTGGTCGGAAAGAGTCGATTATTGGTCATTCCCGCCACGTATGCGTTACCGTCTTTGTCGATGGCGATGGAATTTGGGGTCACCTCTATAGAGGTGGCGCACCCCTGCCCTGGCTTGCACGTACTCTGAAGGTAGGTCGAGTAAATCAGCGAGGAGCCGTCGACACTGACCTTGGTTACGAAACCAACGCCGTTGCCGCCGATATTGTAAGGCGTCCACGTCTGGAACGCACCCGGAGTTACCGGAAATGCGGGCGATGTCGTGTACCCCGTAACAATCGCATTTCGAGACCCATCGACTGCGATCGCGTTCCCGCCGCTCCCTACGACACCAACCCCGTAACCCGCCAGATACGTTGCGTAAACGAGCGATGACGATCCTGAAGCTTCCGGGTCCAGCTTGGCGACAAATGCGTCAGTTGTAGCCGGACAAGATGGCATGCTGGGATGACAGGGTGAGTGGGCCTTCTGAAAAGCGCCAGGAGTAACGGGGAGGCCGCCGCCTGCAGCGCCTGTGACGTAGATCTTGTTGAGACTATCGATAGCAATTCCTGAGGCGACGGCGCCGAGGTTACTCGTCGGTGCCACGACGCCGAGGTAGGTGGAATAGGCGAGCGACGAAGCCCCTGCGGCGTGCGTGTCGAATATCGCCACAAATCCCGACCCGTTCCCGCCCGGGTAAGCGGGTTGGAAAGCTGTTGATGTCGTCGGCATGCCGACGCCGACGCGTCCCGCTACGAACGCACGTCCATTCGAATCGGCTGCTATGGACGCACCGATGCCTGGGAAGCACGTCGCGTAGGTCAGGGCGGTTCCACTAGCATTCAAAGCGGCTATAAAACCATTGTTGGAGAAGCATGGCGTCGGATAGGCATTTGACGACACCGGAAAGGCCGCGCCGAGTGCGTTCCCTGTGATGTAGGCGTTGCCATACACGTCTACCGCGATGGCGTTGGCAATACCTGGACTGAGATAGGCTGAGTACACTAGCGCCGAGCCGGCAGCATCCAACTTCGAGACGAACGCAATCCAGCCCGAGACAGAAGTGTGAAAGGCCCCTGGCGTAATCGGGTAATCGCTCGACACGGTGTAACCCGTCACGTAACTGTTTCCGCTGGCGTCGGCGGCCACGCCAGTTGCCACCTCTCCATTCGACCTGTAGCGGTCGTTTCCCGCAGACCCGCCTAGAAACGTGGAATATAGAAGAGTGGGATCGATCACTAAGTTGTGATGCGGGTCGAATTCACCAACGTCGAACGTATACGAACGCCGTCCGGTGGTCTTGTAGCGGCCGTCCACTGGCTTACGACCGCCGGCCGTCTCTTGATAAATCAGGGGCGGCGTCTCGACCAACTTACCGAAGGCAGTCTTGATCCAGAGGGAGCCATCTTCCGCGACGCCGAGCCTGTCGATGCCTCGGTAAGCAATATGAACGTCCCTCAGGTCCCCGCCAGGACGCACGATAAATTCCTGCTCTAGATCGGCGCCGTTACCGTAGATTCTCAGATCGATCCCGGGCCAAACGTCACGAAGCAGCACCTCGGCGTACCTCCGAACGCCGGTCCGCCAGCGGTCCGGGTTGGCGTCTTCGAAGTAATTCAAGACGCCTGGCAGAAGGTCTTTGCCCTCTACCGCCGCGCAACAGTTAGCATCGACGAAGTCTTCGGAGAAAACGAGCCGATCAAACGACTCGCTTACCACCTCTCTTGCTTCTGTTCTGATCAGCCAACCGGCGGACTGATGTCGAGCCGGCCCGATCTGCTTGGATCTGCGTTGTGGAGATGTTGTGTCTGTCAACGAACGGAAATTGTCGAAGACAATTCCACTGCTTGTCACCCACGCGCGCTGGTCACCGAGTCGCACCTGGAACCGGACTCTTGGATCGAACTGCCCACTGTTCTCGATAAAGACCGGACCGGCCTGCGATGGTGCCCGCTCGATGGGGCGAGCCGGCACTGCCGTTCCTTTGGAGGCAGACTCGAGAATGTCCGCTCGAAGCGTCGCGCGCCCAGCCGGCGGCCGAAACGACGGAGCGTGTGCCGAATTGTCCGGAGGACTTGCGATGCGCTGAGCCAAAAGCGAGGGCGCGTGTGTCACCAGCGCCACAACGCAAGCCGCTAGGACCAGTGGGGAATGCTTGTGCATTTGGTTTTCAGGGTTGAAGCCTTCACAGGCCTCGTAAGCCAGGAGTTTGGGCGATCAAGATTTACGATTACGCGGAGCCGAGCCAACAATAGGGCCGATCGAAAGCGTGGTCAAGGCGATTTCCGCTCGCGAGCTCAAGAAACCTCGGTGCCGTTACGTAAGGTCTCCTGTTATTGCCAGTGCGGACGGCGGCCTCCTACGCCTCTCGGCGAAAATTCCGCAAGACCACCCGTGTCGTTGAGAATCGAAGACCGTCGAACCCCGACGAAGGCCATTTATCAGATGGCCTCAAGAATTCGACACGCGAACGGTGTCGTTGGGGGGGCCAATCATCATGGCGCAAGTCCGAGGAGCCACCCTTCATGGGCTTGCGTGACGCTCGGCTGGACGACCCCGTCGTGCCTCCCTCTAGAGAAGGCGGAGACATCGTCTTCCTGTACCACAGCGAAACACACCCCAATAGCGGTATTCGTGCCCACCGGCCCACATTCCATCCATCAAGCGCCTGCGGTTCACCACGGTCGGTTCGCCTTGGCGGTGAGCACGGGCGAAGGTAGCCGCTATCCGATGTCCGCCCGCGCTGGAAGAGCCCGCTCACTCCGTCGACTAACGGATGCCGGGCGGGCCGCCCGCGCGGACGTGGGGTCTCGTCAGATCCCGGCAGGCGTTTGACCGCACCGATGGTGCGAGCCACGGGTGTGACGCCTCTGGTCCACCCAGTGGCATGGCCGGCGGTCGCGGCGGGAGGCGCGGGGCGCGGCGCGGCCTTGCCGACTTTCAGCTTGGCCCAGTATCCCCGGGGAGGATGGGGCACGTTCAGGGTGTGGCACACCCGCGCGAGAAAGTTCGCGGACACGTCGTAGCGGGCTGCAACCACCGTCATCGGCTCGGCCCACACCTCGTCGTAAAGCGTTTCCCTCGCGACAGTCATCGCAAGAGCGTACCTAGCGCGAGTCCGTGCAGATTAGTGAAAGCCCAGCCATTGTCGGCGAGGACTAGCCTTCCAGGGACCGCCGACCCTCCAGGCTCATCTTGTAAGCGTTTTTCATGTGACATACGATGCATTGAGCATATTTCACGTGAGGTGAACGTTTTTCACGTACTAGAGGACCAGTAATCGTTCCTCAGGATCAGAGATCGAATCTCTACTTGTATGGCTAGTGAGCATCGTTTTTCAGGACCCGTGACCGCTTTTCACGAGCGTTTGCTGCCCGAGCGGGCAACGCTGGCCGGCTACGCCGCCCTGATCGACGCCTTCCACCTCCAGGTGCCGCTCCCCCGCACTCTCTCGGCGATCAGTGCGCGCCATCGAGTGCGCACCGAAGGCGGCTGGCGCATCCTGACACCTCGGCACGCTCCCTCGGCTGATGTGGAAGGGCACCTGACCTTCGCCCTCAAATACGAGGGGCTGGACCTCGCCGTCCTGAAAAAACTCTTCGCGGCAACGGGTCCGGCCCCGATCGAAACACTCGTACGTACCCAGCCGACCGGCCGCTACGCACGTCGACTGTGGTTCCTGTTCGAGTGGCTCACGGGGACGCGTCTGGACTTGCCGGATGCGGATCAGGGCTCCTATGTGCCGGTCGTTGATCCCGACCAGCAATTCGCCGGCCCGGCCGACACGTCGCCACGGCACCGGGTGAAGAACAATCTTCCAGGCACTCCGGCATTCTGCCCGCTGGTATTCAGAACCCAGTCACTCAGCGAATTCGTTGGCCTGGACCTGGTCTCTCGAGCACACCAAGCGGTGGCGAATGTGCCGAGCGGGCTTTTGTCTCGCACGGCGGCGTTCCTTCTGCTCAAGGACTCACGCTCCAGCTATGCGATCGAAGGCGAACGTCCGCCGCAGGACCGCCTTCAGCGTTGGGGACGCGCGATCGGAGAAGCAGGCCGCCATCCCGTGACCCTCGAGGAACTGTTGCGACTGCAAGCAATCGTCATCGGCGACACGCGATTCGTGAAGCTTGGGTTGCGTGAGGCCGGCGGGTTCGTGGGCGAACATGACCGCGACACGCGCGCACCGATTCCTGATCACATCAGCGCCAAGCCCGAAGATCTGCGCGCGCTAATCGACGGTCTCACCGAGTTCGACAACGGGCCGGGAAAGGCGCTCGACGCCGTCATCGCGGCCGCGGTGCTCGCCTTCGGATTTGTGTACGTCCACCCGTTCGAGGACGGTAACGGTCGGATTCACCGCTACCTCATTCACCACGTCCTGGCGCAGCGCGGGTTCACACCAGCCGGCGTGGTCTTCCCAGTGTCCGCGGCCATCCTCGAGCGTATCGACGACTACCGAAAGCTCTTGGAGGACTACTCGCGGCGACTACTCCCGTTCATCGAGTGGCAACCGACAGAGGACGGGAACGTGCGGGTGGTCAACAACACGGCCGACTTCTACCGCTTCTTCGATGCGACGTCGCACGCCGAGTTTCTCTATAGCTGCGTGCAGAAGACGATCAACGAAGATCTGCCGCAGGAGGCGGATTTCCTGGCACGCTACGATCGGTTCCGGACGCGGATCGAGGCCATTGTCGACATGCCCGAGCGTACGACGGATCTCCTGTTTCGTTTCCTGCACCACAACAGCGGAGTGCTTTCAAAGCGTGCGCGCGAAGAGGAGTTCGTGAGCCTCACCGAGAAGGAAGCTGCCGAAGCAGAAGCAGCCTACAAGGAAGTATTCCAGCCAGCGTAAAAGGGACTCTCTACGATTGCCTTTCGGCGCCGCTACTGATCGATCGGATGCGCCTGAGTTGGTCTACGTGAGATAACACTGGCTGTGATCCACCTACCGAGCGCCGCGATGACACCGGGATGGCTGTAGGTCGATGAATGCCCCAGCATCCGTCCTTCCGCCTGTGGTACGGATGAAAATTGGTGAACTGTCCATATCCCTGGAGGCGTCTCTTCGGCGCTCACCTGGAGCGCGGTGTGCATCAGCGGATCCCATGGGGGCAGGTCCGAATGAAACAAGGTCCTGATCTCGTACGTAAAGTTGTAGAAGGGGACCATCGAGACCAGCAATACGCTCATGATAGCGATGCGTAGTGGCGAGAAGTACTCTTCAGCGATCGAGGCTATCGCCAGGAAGGTGAACAGCAGTGACGCTCCAACCAATCCAGCGATGGGCCTAACCACTGGCAAGTGTCGAAGGGGCCAGCCGAGGTAAGTTTCCAATCCTTCAAACACCGATTGACCTAGGCGCATAGCCGAGATAGCAAGACTTGCTTCGTCTGCCGCGATTCGGGCAATGAACAGATTGCAGCCGGAGAGGTCAGCATCCTCGATCTGCCTGACCTGATCCAACGTTGAGCGACACGCCCGGAGTTTCAATCGCCACGCCATGACAGCGACAACAAGCACAGTGACAATCGCTATCCCGATAGCATCAACGTACGACACGGTGGACGCAAGTATCACGCCAGCGGACGCAACGGGAGCACATCTCTCAGCGACGAACCGCGCCTGCCAGTGCGGGCGAATTCGAATGTGAAAAAAAGGGGTCGATAGGCATCCGATGCCGCTCACGTTCTTGTGGTAATCAAAGTCCTTTAGGGCCAAGGTCGCGACTGTTCCACCATGGCTGTGGCCGATCACAAATTGAGGGACGCCTGGATAGGCCGCGCTAAGGCTGGCAATGTCTTGTGCGAGGCCCTTCGCCGCTGTTGTGCGCCCATGGACTGTGTATTGTCCACTCCAAGAAAACGCTCTGATTGTAAGGCGAAGCTGCGGCGCGGCCGCTTGCAGTGCAGTGCTGAATAGCCCCTCAGAACTAGCCCAGTTAACCTTTCGTGCCCACGTTCCTTGCACAAGGGTGACGATGGCGTCAGGCGGTAACGTGGCGAGCGAGATTCCACACTCTGTGTTTCTCATGGTCGTTTCTTGGGCCGAAGAGTTGCACTCCGCTTCCGCTCAGCCAAGCATGCCACGCTCGATGTTGAGTGTTTCCATAAAATCAGCGAAGCGCTCTAGCTACTCTGACGGCAGCCTTCCGAGGAAGGGACGTAGCCGTTGGTCCCGAAGAGACGCAGGCGGCGCTAGAGAAGGACGCCTTCGGCGGCCCGTGCCTCCTAGCCAATTCGGGACTGTCAAGGTTGATCAACAGCGTGGTGCTCTTTCGGTTTCATTCCTGCCGCAAACTCGACACCGAAAGACTCACGACATACTCCGTCTGATAGTGAGGTGTCGTCATGCTCAGCCTTGCGAACTTCAACATGCCAGCTGCGGCGAGACCCCACGCTCGGTCGAAAATCGCCTCTGGAACGAAGACGGACGGCTGCACCATGGGCTTGACCCGTGAACTAGACCAATCCAAGGAACCGGCTCCTTCCCGACCGTTGCCCGCTCGGTGGAGTACAGCGTGATGCGAACATCCGTGGTACCTCTAATGGGTTCGTCCATCTGACCAGCCAATTCCAAGCGACCGTAACCGTCAAACGTCGATTCCGAACCTTTTTCGTCACGCGTATGCAGAGAGACGCCGAGACCGACAGCGACTACTTCGACCTGGCGCGAAAGGATCTCCGGCCGGCCAGACTTCTTGCGACCTTTGGGCATATCGCGAAGGTTACGCGAAAGATGTGTTCAAGGTGCTAGTAAGGGACGCGATGAGGAGCGCGACCCCTTGGGAAGCAGGAATCGACAGGATTTCGCGTCACCGTGGGGGACGGGAGGTCCGTCGAAGTCGAGTCAGACTCGTCGATCAGTTTATCGAAGCGGCCTTGCTCGAATCGAGCTGCGGAATGCGGAAGTACGTCTTCCCTGCCCGGGCCTTGCCATCGACCGGAGTTCGGAACAATCCGCGCATGGGCTCGTTGCGAGCATGCCGTGCTACTACTGAACCACCGTGTAGCGCTTGGCTAGCTGCCCTAGCAGCTCGTCGTGGGCAGGGCCGAGGCTGATCCGATATCCGTACTTGTGCTGCTGGTACTTCGCGTCCTCGAGACCCGTGACTTCGCAATCAAGCTGCAGCTCCTGCGCCTCAACGCGTAGCGTCAGCTGTGCAGGAACCCGAACGAGGTTACGGAATTCCTGGTTGCTCGTGAACCATGCGCCTGGGAGCCACGCCGCAAAGCGGACACGAAAGTTGCCGATTTGTCCAGGCATTGGGACCGCGTCAGCACGATTGACGAGCGAGACCGTGGCTGAGATCGGCGGATGCGGAACGTGGCAGTTCAGGGGACGCCAGTTTCGGTTCTGCAGAGCCGCCATTACCTGCGTCAGCATGGTGTAGTCGGGCGTTCTGGAGGGATCCCTCTTGATGACCTCGATATAGCCGTTGACCGTCCTGAGGAACTTGCTGCTCTCTTCTGGTTGAAAGCGTTCATTGCGCCCAGCGTCGATAACAACTCGTGCCCAGCAGGAGCGATATGTGGGTGAACCCGTCGTCGCGTTTTGGTAGATTTGGAAGCCTGTTTCGAGCAGCTCGGCAAGCGTCACCGAGTCCAGCTTGACGTCTGCCAGAGTCGTCACGGTCGTCTCGACCAGCCGCCACTCCAGCGGGGTGGCCGCGTGGTAGCCCGCGCGGATGACGTCTTCGAGTAACTTGACGGCCCTCGCACGTTGCGGTCCCACGGCCATACTGTTGATGAGAGGCGCCGCAAGCTCCTTCACCGCCTCGATCCCAAGATATTCGCGGTCGGCTGACGACCGGCTCGTTAGCCAATGTGCGAACGTGTCGACAACAACGCGGTGCTGATCCTCGGTGGTCCACCAGTAGAGCAGACGCGCGTAACAGCGAACAGCGGTCGACTGCACGGACTCAAGCAACCGTTCCTGGCCGGCTGCTGGCGGGGGCAGCGTTCCGACTTTGTACTTAATGAAATCGACAATTCCTTCTGCCACCTGAGCGAGCGTCCCGCTAGAGGGAACGTCACCAACAGTCTTGCGACGATCAAACTCTTGCAGTAGCTCCTCGAGTGCTTTGAGCGCCTGTTCGAAAGAGAAAGCAAGGCGCAAACACACGAGTGACTCACTCAGTCGCGGCTCTGGTAACGGGACGTACCCAAGGATCTCTTTGATCAGTACCTCGGTAGGCCGATTCTGCGGTCCGGCAGGGCCTCCTTGGGCCTCCTCGATATCCAGCAGCGCGTCGTGGATGTGAGCGAGCCGATGCGAGGGGTTCTTGTCCAAACACTTACGAAGCAAGAGCCGGATCGCGTGGGGCGTGTCCGCAGGTAAGAGGTGCCATGGGGGCTCAGACCCAAGAATAGCGGCCCTGGTCGCCGTTTCGTCTGAGCCCTTAAACGGCTGTTCCGATGCCAGCATCTCGAATAGCACGCATCCGAATGACCACACGTCAGTCTTGCTATCGAGTGGCCTCCCCTGCGTCTGCTCGGGCGACATGTACGGCCCAGTGCCCAGCACGGTTCCTATTCTCGTTACAAAGACGGTTTCCGTGCCCGATTCGTTCTCGCGCGATTCGCGCCGACTCCCTTCGGTTGAGACACCAAAGTCGATCAACTTGAGAGGCCCTTCTGGCGGCAACTTGACATTGCTCGGCTTGATATCGCGGTGTGCGAAGCCCTTCTCGTGAACTGCCTTGAGCGCGCTGGCGAGCTGCGCGGCAATCGATAGCACCTCCTCGAGAGCGAGCCGGTCGCGACGCAACCTGTCTTGCAGCGTGGGTCCTTCAATCAGCTCAAGGACCAGACCATAGATGCTGTCATGCTGAAAGAGATCGTGAATCGTGCAGATATTCGGGTGCCGCAACGCGGCGAGCAGTCTCGCTTCTCGGCGGAGCCGCTCGAGCCGGTCAATGTCGCTGGCAAAGTCCTCAGGTAGGGCTTTGACGACCACATCGCGATCCAGTTCGGTGTCGTGCGCTCGGTAGATCTCGCTCATCCCACCGATGGCCAGGAGTTCCTGGATCTCATAGCGCCCGATACGCGTCCCTTTGGAAAGGCTCACGGCAGGCGATTATAGCGTTTGACGGGCTGTCAAGGCGGGCGCGGGCACGCGCGCGAATTGAAACCGGCTGATGGCTTAAGTCAAAACCGGTTCGAGCTCGGCGTGCGCCGCATCGTGTGCATCGACCTTGACCACGAAAGATGAGTACGCATTTCCAGTCAAGTACCAATTGCGGGTAGTCGATGTGTCGGCCAAAAACCAGCGCGTGCAGCGTTCAACACTGCGCGAGCGGATTGACGGCTGCAACAGACGAGGACTCAGGGGTGTCGTTTCCCACGGCAGATCAGCGCCTTCGGGGCCAACGACGAGATACTCGAATGTTTCGGGCGTGACGTGATCGCTGTTTTGAAATTGAGCCAGCGCCGCCGCGTAAGCGGCAGCGTCAGGGCCATCGTAGCTGGGGAGATCCTCGCGGGTAATCTTGTCAAGCAGGATCCCCTCGCCACAGGCGACAAATCGTCGATCGCGCCCGATGCCTGCGGCGAAAGTCGCTGGGGACATTTGAAGACAGATTCGGAACAAAGAAGATCCGCGCGGGATCGGTCCGACACCCCACATCGTGAATGGCACGTCAGTCGCGGGGCTGTCACCGACGATCGTCACCAACGCGCTCCTGTCACGCTCGTTCCACACGGTGTACTGGGTGTTACCTAACGTCACGACGCCGAACGTCGGAATTTCGATAGGAGCCTCGGTTCGATGCAGCTCACAGATGCGGCGCGTTAGCGATTTGGGGAAACCGGCACCCGACTCTGAGCCTGGCAACCACGATTCACATGTCGCATCGCGTCCAGAGAAGCTTCCGCGATGCAAAATTAGCATCTGGCCCGCTTCGTCCGATCGACTGGTGAAGAAGACATCGATCCACACCGAGCAGGTGCGGTCAGTCGGATAGAAGTACTCGATGACTCGGTCTACCGTTACCGAGCCCTTGCTGCCTGTCGCGGCGATGGACACGCAGCCAGTCTCAAAGAGCATGGGACATCCCTCGTTGCGCGCCCGCGAACGCACGCGCTTTTGAACGCATGAATTTGCCATGTCCCGGGCCGTGTGCGCAAGCCAACTGAGGATTGGTGGGAACGCAGCCGTTCACGTCTAGAGGGGGCGCTGCGTGGGCGGCGTAAAGAGGTACTGACGGTACCGCGGCACCCCCACAACGTGAGACGACATCAAAGGCTCTTCTCTGACACTTTCTGATGAAGCGTGCGGAGGACTGAAGGTTGATCGCCTGCGCGCTCATTGTCAAGGGGAAAGCGGCCACTGAGAACCCTGAATTACTAGAGTCTACGCCGAAATCTGTGAAAAGGGTCCGTACGCGGGTCACTGGCCTTACGCTCCGAGAGCAATAGGCATACCTGTCGCCGAAGTCGGCAACAGATGCGCCCTCCGCCCGATTCCTGGCCAAAGTCTGCATGTTTGGCGATATTTCCCACACGGAAGAGCGTCTTTTACTGGTTGTGCCGCTGCGGCTGTCGTGGCCCGCTCACGACCGGCCGTGAGGAGCGGACGTACGCATCGTGAAAAGCGCCTGCATAGACGCCGAGTCACCCTGACACCTCTCCTCCTAAAACGACAAGACCGACAAGTTCGGACATGAGACCATCCCGAGGTCTCTGAGCCAGGCTACGGCATGAGGCTGTCGAATATGCCAGGGCCGGCTCTCATCGGCCCCCGCCCCCCGAACCCCTGTAGGGCTTCAGGCCACGCGGCTGACGAATGACAGCCTCCGGGCCGCGGCGGTATTTCGCCTCTCGACCGACGCCGATTTGTCGGAGCATCCGATTGAGGCCGGGCTTAGGCCAGTCGGATCTACACTTCCGCGAGGCAACCGCACTCTTCAGTGCGTTGCACACCCTAAGGGCAGCCATCGAAGGTCCGAGATGAGCTAGAAGGCTGATGGAGGTGCTAGCGAAGGGACCCGAAGCTTTGGAATAACGGTTGACGATCACATTTTCGATTCCTGTGATCATCCCCGCCGAGCGGAGGTCCTCGGGAAGTAGTCGTGGATTTTCGTCGTTGGCGAACAAGCAACGCTGATTACCGGCCGCGACTACATCGTTTGAAGGACGGCCTCCGACGAACACCAAAGACGCGGGGGTCACTCACGCTGGAATGATGGAAAAGCGCGTGCCTGGCTCTGAATTCCAGGCACCCCATTCCTGAGCTGGCACTGCATTATCTGCGAAATACCCCCCCCGGATCTTCCGCCCGACGTCGACCTCAGTTTCGTGCAAAACACCCCGCCGGACTCGATCGGGACAGTAGCCGCGTCCGGCCAGCAACTCCGCCTGTGCCTCCTCCGTTGTCCATCGCGGCGGAGCCGATGTCCGCCCTGCACCGCCATGAACGGACGAAATATCGTCCATGGCATTCACGCGACCCGCAAGCCACCCCTCACTGGGGCTTTTTCGGTCACGCGGTTCATGTTGACGCGCGCCGGGTCATCGACGCTCTGACCGTTGCATGGGAAATCAAGTAGCGCCGTGCGAATGTTCCCTGCTCATTCGACCTGCGAGAAATCGTCCAGGTTCGATTTCGATTCTGGTCGGTGAGACGGCAGCGCGAACGCATGCTGACATAGGCCTGATCGCGAGCGCTTCTCGCGATCAGGCCAGATTGCTCGTTCGCCGGCTAAGCAATCAAGCGGCGACCAGCGACCCCTCGCTGGTGACGGCAGCTTTAGTCTCACTCGGACGCGCTAGTTTATGTCCCACTTTGAGCAACGGCGCGATGGTGGTGATGACACGGAGCGCATTACCAAGGAAGTCCTTATTGGCGCTGGCCGTTTCGCCGGTCTTGAGGAGCGGCGCGACGGTAGCGATGATGCGGAGAGCGTCCTCCAGGAAGTACTTGGCCTCGGCACCCGGGGTGCCGCTCTTGAGCAACGGCGCGATGGTGGCGATGACATGGAGAACATTCGCGAGACCGTCTTTCCCTCGCTCCCGGGTGGCGTCATGGCCGGAGACGATTCAAGTAGCGTCGAACGGTCTTGAGGGCTCGACGGGTTACGTGCCCCCAGAGTTACGAACGTCTTTGCGCTACGAGGCGGGGCGCGAGTGGCTTCGGACCGGACTTCGGTTTTGCCTCATCTACTCGATCACTGCTGACTAGGTAGTACGCCGGAGTGAATCGCCAGGTCCAGTTGAATCGTGAACGAGGGCGCAGGCGACGGTCGGATGGCGCTCGAACTCGTTACGAGTCGTCCTCGGAGGACTCCTCAGGCACATCGCCGACGATCAGTTGCGCCAGAGTGAGTTGCCCGCTGCTGACCGTCACGGCCTGTGACGGCCGCCCGAACGCAAACTCCCACACAAGCTTTTCCAAGACCGGCGCCAACTCACCGGCTCGCCAGCGCCGCTGGAAACTTGCGAAGTATTCGGGGTCCGCGATCAGCTCTTGACACAGTGTGCGCGCGTCCCGCGTTGCGCGATTGGGCACCCCCGGTGGCCGACCTGGCGAATTGCCACGCCACAAGCCTTCGATATTCCTCAATTCTCCCTCCCTCACGGAATCTTACGGATATTCTTTCCGTGGAGTCGCAATGGAAGGCAAGATGCGCCGCACCCGCACGACGAGCATCTAGTGCACATCCAAGTGGCGATCGAGGTCGCCTTCGATAATGTATGCACTCCGCCGCGCGCCACAAGGCCCGGTGGGGCGCGTCCGTCCCTTTCTCATCTCAGCGGCGGTTCCAACCTCAAGAGGAATGGGCGCAGCCTTTGCGCGCTGTCCAGAATCAGTCATCCAGCTCTAGATCTTTGAAGTAGTCGGAGCGTCCGTCCGGACTCGCCGCAGCAAATATTTCCCAAACCGTCGGATCGATGGCCATCTTGAAGCCCTCAATGACTTCATAAGTGAGTTCAGCGAGGCGGTCGGCCCCCAAGACGTCAGCGATCGCATTGAGCCGGTGTGTGCTGTAGCGGGCGAGACCGCATTCGAATGATCCACTTGATTGACTGGTGAATTCGTAGAAGTCATTGTCCAATTGCTGGTGAAGCCAGTACTTCGCCACTTGTTCAAGTTCGTGCTTGGTGGCTATGAATCCGCTCGGCTTGGCACCCGCTCCACTGATGTCCGCCCTTCCGATTTGCATGTTTCCGATGGCAGTCGGCGGAACCGTCCGATCATAAATACTCATGTTTGTTCTCCGTTCTCATCGACGGGCTGGGGGAGTTACGGTGTTGCACCGTTTGTGCCTTACCTAGGAACAGGCTCATGAGAGCCCTGCCTTCGCTACAAGCGCCGGGCACTCGGAGGCAACATGCATCGGTGGCGTGATCGGTCATTGCGGCATTTCCTCCGGCGGCTCCAAAGCGACCAGCGCGGCCAGGTGCCGCCGCCAGCGATGGATTCCGGCCCGGTCGACGTCGGTCAACTCTTCGATGGGGTCCACGACGAAAGCCTCATCGACGGACAGGGTCATCCTGAAGCCGCGCTCCTCTAGCGACCAGAGCAGCTGCAACGCGGGCAGCGGCACCGTCAGACCCTTGAGCAGCACGTATTCCTGGACCGGAGTCAGGAGTGCGATGAGCGCCGGCTTGTGGTCGAGCAGTGCGATGCGAAGCTCCTCCGTCAGCGCGCCGCGGGGTGCATCCAGGACGAGCTCGTCGCCCTGCACCTCGACGACAATGTCGCGCGTCCGCGCGAGCGTAAGCACTTCGGCCACGGTCACAATCGGACCTTTTCTCGTAATGAGGGGGGTGAATCAGGTCGGAACCGCGGAACCGTGGCCGGATTCATTGACGAATTCGTGTTGTTCAGGTCGGAACCGTCGACGGACCGGTTCCGACCTGAAGACGGCAGTGCAGGTCCGGAATCATTGGCTGGTTCCGCGATTCCGACTTGCATCGAGGGGCCATACCGGTTCCAGACCGATTCCAGGTCGGCGCGGCGGTAACAATTCGTCGACTTCGCCTCGATCTTGACCTTCAGGGGACGCACCCCAAACCGTCGCAGCAACCGCGCAACCTGGTGTTGGGTCACGGGTTTCCCCGTCTTCTTGTTGAACGTCGCCCACGGCTTGGAGTCGAGCGAGATCAGCAATTCGACTACCCGCGCCGTGGACAAGCGTCCGCGCGTTTCGTCGTCAAAGACGGTCTCGGGATCATCAAACAGGCTCCGCAGGTCGATGAGCAGTTCCTCCGCGATCGGGTCGTCGTCGCCGACGACGCCGGTCAGGGCGCTGGCGGCCGCCCGTGCCTCAGTCGCCCAGGCACCACCGGCCAAGTCAGCAATCGCGATCAACGGCCGCCAGTTGTCCAGCGCGCGATCGTGGAGTCCACTTGGCATGGGCGGGTCGGCCAGCCGCATCGCCTCAAGATGGTCATCGGCCCAGCGCCGGATGCGCCGACGCAGGTCGCGACAGACCAGATGCGCGGTGTCGGCACGCAGCGGTTCGACCCGTTCGCTGGACGCCTTGCGCTCGAGCGCGATGACGATGCTGCGGTCGAGCAATGTGTCGGTCGGTCGACCGATCATCGCGATGAGCTTGGGACACCACGTCGAGAAGATCATCGGCTCGCTGTCCTCGCCCACGCATCGAATCACCCGCGCGGTGTGACGGGTATGGCCCGCGTTGATCACGCCGCGGAGTTCTGGATTTTCGTTGATGAATGTGTCGCCCTCGTCGAGCAGGAGCGTCGGATGGAACTTGTCAATCGCGCGGTAGAGCGCCGCCGTCGTGATGTTGCTGACGGGCAGGGCGCGGCATGCGAGGGCGCCGACCACTTCCACGGTTTTCGTCTTGCCGCACCGTTTTGTCGGGCTGGTGACCAGCAAGAGCGCGAGGACGGTGACGACCGCATCGAAGTAGGTAAGGACAATCCACAGTGCCAAGGCAACAACGGCTGGCCGCTGTGGCAGCACGATGTAGCGGACGATCGTGACGACGAGCTCATCGAGAAGTCGGGCGCCGTCGACCGGCTCAGGCCAGGGCACGTCATCGATGACGATGTCCGTTTCGGATAGGTCCGACGCGTCCATGCGCCCGATCGCCGCGTCGGCGAGGGCGGCGGCGCCGTTGACCTTTTCCGCTCTCAACTGGCCTACGAGCAGTTCGCGCACGGTGCGTCGCCGGAGAGCATCGGAATGCTGGAGACTCGCGTGCACGAGCCGCAAGCGTTCTTCGAGCTCCGGCAGCGTCAGGCCCTTGATCGTCTCGAGACCCGCCAGGCGGAGCACGTCCGCTGCACTGGCAGGTTGCATCGGCCACGCACGATCCACGAGTGCCCACAGCGCGGCGTCACCATGACGACCGAGGTAGTCGTCGGGTCCGTTCACGCCGACCTCGACGGGCACCTCGGCGACAGACACCCGGGCGCCGAGTGAGACCAGATATTCGGCGAGCCGTCGCCGCTCCGCTAAGCTCGCGGGGTTCCCCGCGACGTTCGCATCGCAGAGCAGCACGACCGCGCGACCGGACCAGGTCACGAGTGCGAAGTCCGTCGAGGGCCCGCGTTCATCCACCCGGTGGCCACTGGCCGTCTCGACCTTCCCGATGCGCCCGCGCCAGCCGGCGATGCCGCCAGTCCCGATGGCCAGCGTTGGACGGCCACTACGGCTCGCCGCCGCCGTCACGGCGAGTACGGACTTTTCCGCTTCGACGAACACGGCGGGCACCGACACGTCCTTGAGGAGGTCCGCGACACCCGGCGCGAAATAGAGATGGCGAGGGTCGCCATAGGCGCTCAGATACTTGTCCCTTGGCTTGCCTCGTTCCATCTCGGGGTGATCCCGCCGCACACGATATGTACGGAGGGACTCCGTGATGGGATGGCGGTTGGGATATGCGATGCCGGCAAGATCGCCGGTATGTCGGGATGTCAGGCGCTCTCGAGCCTCGCGGTCGGTCAGGCGTTCAATCCCGGCGCGTGTCTGCAGGTCTGGCGGAATGCCCAACGCTTCGTGGGTGGCCACGTCGGCAGCTGTCAACATCGTTGCGCCAATTTGGGGCGGTCGTCATCGCGCGGGCAGCTACCACCGGCGGCGCATCGGGCTGCACGAGTTGGTCGAGGATTGTGGTGAGGAGCGCCGCCAACGCCCACACGTTCGCGCGCAACCCTCTTGAAGTGAAGCTCTAGTTGCAGGGCCGATCCCACCCGACAGAACGCGTTCAGAGTGAAGGACCGACTGTGACGGGCGATCAATATCGCCAGCGCGTCATATTCGGCGAGGTTGTGCTCCAGACACGCAAGGCCCGCATGCCCAGCTGCATTGGCGGCCGCCCAACGAGCGTGACCGTCCAGGATGGTTCCATCTGGTGTCATCACCAGTGACTCGCCGAGAGCGCCTGGCTGACGCCTGACCTCGGCGACCCGTGCCGCTGAATGCGGACCTGCCAGCCCCCAATACGCCGCAGGCGGCCGTACTCGCGATGTCCCGCATCGCGAACCGGCTTCTGAGTCGACCCCGTTGCGCAATCCGACCAGCGTCACGCCCTTGCCTGACGACATTCCGACTTTGCGCTTCGTGCGTCCACCCGAGCGCCGAGCCACTCCTCAATCTCGGCCTCAAGCCACCCCACCGACCGCTCTCCGAGTGGCACCGGGTTCGGAAAACGTCCCTGTCCTGCGAGCTTGTAGATGGAGCTTCTGGATAGACCTGTGCGAGCGATAACAGCTGGAAGCCTGAGCACTGAATGGGCCATTAAGAACTCTCCTGGCCCTATCGAACGCCGTACGGGACGAACTGTGTGAGGAAGTAGCGCGCGCGTTTCTATTTCAGGTTTGGAGCGGCTTCGGAAAATGCACGGACTGGGAACTCGATGGTCGTGGCCAGAGTCTTTATCGCCTTGTAAACCGTTGACGGGTCGGTCTTTTCGAGCGGTTTGACGATTGCTGCTGCAGTCTCACCGAGCACTTGGTAGCGAATCAACCATTCGGAGTGCTGCATGAGCTTCCGTGGCGTCTTCAGTGACACACCGTGCTTCTCAAGGGCGGCGATTGCGCTGTCCCAAGCCTCTTTGGCGCGCTGCATGAAGGACTCCCTCGTCTCGAGCAACGGGTGGGGCCCAGGCAGCGGCTCGGACACGCGGCGCTTGTGCGTCGGAAAGTACCTTTGCTGGAACTCTTCCATGCTTGGCTTTTCCTTCTGGACTGCATCGCCGCTGGCCGATTCTGTCTCCATCGCTTGAAGGATAGAAAAGATCAGAGGCGGCTCACCGAGCAGGAGCATGGCCGGAAACGACAGAGCCTGCTGAAAAGCGAAATCCCTGTCCTCCCGAATCCTGCGGCATTCGTACGGGCAGTTCTCTTCCTTGCAGGATCGCGCTACGTCCCAGAGGACGAGCGCGAAGGTTGCCCACCCTTCGAGCCACGGAACAGCGACACGCCATTTGGCGGCCCATGCGCTGGCTTCTTTGACTCGGGGTTTGCCGGCCATCAGCATCAGCGTTTGTGGGGTGAACTGCACCCGAAAGTCGAAAAATGGGTGCTTGGTCCGGAGCGTGCGCCGCAGCATCTTGTCCCTCACGAGCGGCTGCCGTTTGCGGGCCAAGTGCAAATCAACCAGCTCACCAATGGCGCGTGAGTGCATCCCCAGAGCCCGCACAAGCGCGAGACGAGCGACGGCCCTTTGAGGCGCTGGAACGAGCTCCTGTTTGGAGGTCGATCCCTGAACGGCCCGCGATGAACGCTGTCGACCCGTTCTGGCTTTGCGCGCTTCACGGCCGTTTTGAGCGTCGGATGCCACGTCGAAAGAAATGAGGGATTGGAGGAGGGGTCTCTATCGACTATGTCTGTATTTACTCACAAAACAGCGAAAACTGGCGGAGAGGGTGGGATTCGAACCCACGTGCCGGTTACCCGACAAGACGCTTTCGAGGCGCCCCCGTTACGACCACTTCGGTACCTCTCCGGTCGTGCGCAGGCAGCGCTTGAGGCGGGTGCGAAGAAGAAACCCGCGGGCACGGCTGCCAGCCGCAGGGCGGTCTAAAGACCGCCCTCTACGTTCGACGTAGAACATCTGATTATACCCTCCCAAAAGCGGGCAGGTCTAAAGACCTGCCCCTACGAAAACGCGCCCCGCCAGCGGGCAGGTCTGGCGGGGCTGAAGACCCGACCCTACGACGGGCGTTTCCCAATGGGCAGTTCTAGACCGCCCCCTACGAAACCCGTGACGACCATGGGAAACTGCGGCCATGCGGATTCCCGAGTGGATCCCGCCCATGGCGGCGACGCTGACGGACAAGCGCTTCAGGGACCCGGGCTGGACGTTCGAGCGCAAACTCGACGGCATCCGCGTGCTCGCCTACAAGAACGGCAAGAAAGTCGACCTCTGGTCGCGCAACCAGCTGCCGCTCACCGCCAACTACCCCGCCGTCGCCGAGGCCATTGCCAAGCTTCCGGCGCAGACCGCGATCCTCGACGGCGAGGCTGCCTGGGCGTGGGGCCGGCTGGGAAAAGCCGACTACCACGTGTTCGACGTGCTGTTCCTCGACGGCGAGGACCTGCGCCCGCTGCCGCTGGAGCAGCGTCGCAAGCGGCTGCGCACCCTCAAGCTGAAACACCCATTGGCGATGGTGCCTGAGCTCGACGGCGACGCCCCGTGGGAACACGCCTGCCACGAGGGCTGGGAAGGCGTGATTGCGAAGCGCCGCGATTCGCCGTACGAGTCCCGCCGCTCGCCCCACTGGCTGAAGATGAAATGCGAGGCGACGCAGGAGCTCGTCATCGGCGGGTTTACGGACCCGCAGGGCGCGCGCGTCGGCCTCGGGGCGCTGCTGGTCGGCTTTTTCGAGAAAGACGACTTCGTTTTCGCCGGCAAGGTGGGCACAGGGCTCGACACGAAGCTGCTCAATGCGCTGCGCGCGCGGCTTGATGGCCTCGCCCTTTTCACGCCGCCGTTCACCAGGAGCACGGGCCTGCCGAAGCTGCGTGTGCACTGGGTGAAGCCGGAGATCGTGGTGCAGGTCGCGTTCACGGAGTGGACGCCGGGGGGCAAGCTGCGCCACCCGCGGCTCCTCGGACTGCGCCCCGACAAGAGTGCGCGCGAAGTGGTTCGCGAAGATGCCAAGAGCTAAAGAATCAAGGGGCGGGTCTGAAGACCCGCGGCCACAAAGAGCCGGGTCTAAAGACCCGGGGCCACAACGGGACCCGCGGCCACAAAAACAGACTGTCACGATCACGCATCCGGAGAAGGTGCTCTTCCCTGCCGACGGCATCACGAAGAGCGAGCTCGCGGCGTATTACGACGCGGTGGCGGACGTGATGCTGCCCCACCTCCGTGGCCGCCCGATCACCATGGAGCGCTTTCCCAGCGGCATCGGCAGCAAGGGCTTCCTGCAGAAAGACGTCGTCAAAGGCTTTCCCGAGTGGTTGAAGCGCGTCGAGGCGCCCAAGAAGGGCGGCACGGTGCACTACGCGCTGGCGAACGACCGCCGCTCGGTGCAATGGCTGGCCAACCAGAACACGATCACGATGCACGTGTGGGCGTCGCGCGCGCCGCGCCTCGACAAGCCCGACATCTGCGTGTTCGACCTGGATCCGTCACACGACGAGCCGGACGTGCTGCGCGACGCTGCGCTGGCGTTGCGCGATCTGCTGCTCGAGCACGGCGTGACCAGCTGGGTCAAGACATCCGGCTCGAAAGGGTTTCACATCGTCACGAAACTCGCCCCGCGCGCCACCTACGACGACTCATCGACCTTCGCGCATTCGGTCGCCGCGGTGCTCGTGGAGCGCAAGCCGAAGCAGCTGACGCTCGAATTCAGTAAGGCCGACCGCGGCGGGCGGATCCTGATCGACATCGGCCGCAATCGTGGCGGCGCCACGTTCGCCGCCGCCTACACGGTGCGCGCCCGCGACGGCGCGCCGGTCTCCGCGCCGTGCACGTGGACAGAGATCGAGCGCGGCGAGGTCCACCCGCAGACCTTCACGATCCGCAACATGGCGGAGCGCCTGGCGGCACACGGAGATCTCTGGGAGGAACTCGGCGCGCGGCGGTGAATGCTGGGGCGGGTCTAAAGACCCGCGGCCACGTAGGGAAACACTGAGGCGGGTCTGAAGACCCGCGGCCACGCAAGGTACGGCGGGTCACGAAGTGGGCGGGCCGCCTGAAGGCGGCCCCCACGGCGTGCCACGAAAAGTTAGGGCGCCCGGCGCTCGCCGCCGGTGAGCTCGACGAAGCTGGCGACGGTGGCGATGAGCTCCGCCGGCTCCACCGGCTTGGCCATGTGGGCCTGGAAGCCGGCGCGCAACGCGCGCATGCGATCCTCGGTGCGCGCGTAGGCGGTGAGCGCAATCGCGGGAATGCCGTGCGACGGCACCGTTTCGCGCCGGACGTGCTGGATGAAATCGTAGCCGTCCATTTCCGGCAGGCCGATGTCGCTGATGAGCACGTCCGGCGACTCGGCGCGCACGATCAACAGGCCTTCGCGCGCCGTCGAGGCCGACAGCACGATGGCGCCCTGGCCTTCGAGCAGCTGGGTCAGGAAATCGAGCGTATCGCGCTCGTCCTCCACCACCAGGATCCGAATGGTGTGGAGGAGCGAGGTGCCGACTGTCTCACCGCCGGCCAGCAGACGGCCCCGCCGGTCGTGCGTTACCACGCCCGCGCTGGCGGGCAGCGAAATCGTGAACGTGGACCCGTGCCCTTCGCCGGGACTCTCGGCCTCGACAGTGCCGCCGTGCACGTCCACCAGGTGCTTGACGATCGACAGCCCGAGCCCCAGCCCCCCGAAGCGGCGCGACATCGAGCGGTCGGCCTGGTGGAATCGATCGAAGACGTGCGGGAGGAAATCCGGACGGATGCCGGCCCCGTCGTCGGCCACCGTGATCTCGGCGCGCGCACCAACGAGGCGCATCGCGACGCGCACGTTCCCGCCGCGCGGCGTGAACTTGAGGGCGTTCGAGATCAGGTTCCAGATCACCTGCTGCAGCCGGGCCGGATCGCCCACCACCATCGCCGGCGTGTCGGCCATCGACTGCTCGACGGCGACGCCCTTCTCCGTGGCCTCGGTCTCGAGAATCTCGATCGCGGCATGCACGATCGAGGCGAGGTCCACGCTCTCCATCTCGAGCGTCAGCTTGCCGGCGACGATGCGGCTGATGTCGAGCAGGTCCGAAATGAGCTGCGCCTGGAGCCGGGTATTGCGCGCCACGACCTCGAGCCCGCGCCGCACCAGCGCCTCGTCGCCGCTGCTGCGGGCCATCAACTGCGTCCAGCCCAGGATGGCGTTGAGCGGCGTCCGCAGCTCGTGCGACACCATGGCCACGAAGTCGTCCTTCACCCGGCTGGCGCGCTCGGCCTCGGCGCGAGCGCTGCGCTCCGCCTCGAGCAGCCGATCCCGCTCGGCTGCGCTGCGCTTCTGCTCGGTGACGTCGCGGGCGATCTTCGAGGCGCCGATCACACGACCCGACCCGTCGCGCACCGGCGACACGGTGAGCGACACGTCCACCAGCCGTCCGTCCCGCGTGCGGCGCACCGTCTCGAAGTGATCGACTTTGTCGCCGCTGCGGATGCGGCCCAGGATCTCGTCTTCCTCCTCCTGACGATCCGGCGGGATGAGGATGCGAATGGGCTGGCCGACGAGTTCCCGCGCCGTGTACCCGAACAGACGCTCCGCGGCGGCGTTGACCGAGCGGACGACGCCGTTGAGGTCCTTCGAGATGATCGCGTCGTCGGAGGAATCGACGATGGCGGCCAGGTAGGCGCGCTCTTCGTTCCCGCGCCGCAGGTGGTCGGCGGTCTCCCGGAGGCGTTCCTCGCTCTCCCGCAGGGCCGCCTCGGCCCGCTTCTGCGCGGTGATGTCGCGGCGTGTGCCCCACACGCGCAGCAGGTAACCGTTCTCGACCACACCGTTCATGCTGTCGGCGAAGTAGCGCCGCTGAGCCTGCACGTCCGGTCCGGCCGACTCGAGGTCGGTCACGCGGTAGCCAGCCTGGACGATCGCGGCGATCAGGCCGCGCGCCTCCGGATCCGACGGGGGCAGCATGATCTCCAGCGACTTGCCGACGAGGTCCTCGGCTGAGTCCAGCCCGTACATCTGCGCCAACGCGAGGTTGCATTCGGCACAACGGCCGTTGCGGTAGGCGAGCTCGACCTGCTCATCAACGGGCAGCCGGGTATCGATCGGCGGCTGCAGTTCCAGCCGCCAGATGCCCTCGGAACAGTTGCGAATGAATACGCGATACCGTTCGTCGCTGGCCTCGCCCAGAGGGTCGTCTGTCATCCAGAGGGGTCCTGCGCGTCCGCGTCCCTGAAGGCCGTGGCGCGCGTCATGCATCGATTCTTCGCGAATCTGATCATCGCAAGCTCGACAGCGCAGAGCCGGCCCCACCCGCTGTCACAAATAGAAGCTGCCATCGTCTTCGCTGCAAGATGGGATCCGCTGCTGCGTTCGAACCCCTCCGTCACCGCCTGTTCGGCCTGGCCTACCGGATGCTCGGCTCTCGTGCCGACGCCGAAGACATCGTGCAGGAGGCCTACGTGCGGTGGCACCAGACTGAGGCGGACACCGTGCGCAACCCGGAGGCGTGGCTGGTGACCACGGCGACGAGGCTCGCCATCGATCGCCTGCGCGCCCTGAAAACCGAGCGCGAGGCCTATACGGGCCCGTGGCTGCCCGAGCCGCTCATCGGTGCGGAACTGCCGCCGGATCGCGAGGCCGAGCTGGCATCCGACCTCTCGGTGGCGTTCATGGTTCTGCTCGAACGTCTCGCGCCCGAAGAGCGCGCCGCATTCCTGCTCCACGACGTCTTCGACTGCGGCTACGGGGAGATTGCCCGGCTGCTTGGTAAAAGCGAGACAGCGTCCCGGCAAATCGTGCATCGGGCCCGCGGCCGCGTGCGGGGCGAGCAGTCGCGCTTTCAGGCCAGCGAGGCGGCTCGTGTGCGTTTGCTGAAGACGTTCGTGGCCGCGATGGAGGCCCGCGACGAGCAGACGCTCATGCAGCTGTTTGCGCCCGACGCCACGTGGACCGCCGACGGTGGCGGCAAAGCCGCAGCTGGGCCGCGCCCGATCGAGGGCGCCGACGCCATCCTCAAGCTCCTGCTGGGGCTGCAACGCCGCTTCAGCCGCGACGGGGTGACGCTCCACCTCGGGTCGGTGAACGGCGAAACCGGGCTGCTCGTGCGGCTCGAGGGTCGAGTGGGCGCGGCGATCTCGGTGGTCATCGAAGGCGACCGGATCGCGCGCGCATATGCCATCGTCAACCCCGACAAGCTGCCGGCCGCCATGTAACGCGGGGCTCAGACCGGCCCGGTCCGGCTTAGCTTGTCACACGCGCCGCCTCCGCGCGTCTTCGCTGTAGATAGCCAAGGAGATGCATATGACACCTCGAATCGATGCGACCAGCTACATCAAATCCGGTCTCGGCAAGGCGATGCTCGCGCTGCAGCGCGAGGTGGAGACCAGCGGACTCGAGCACTCTCTGATGGAGCTCATGAAGATCCGCGCCTCGCAGATCAACGGCTGCGCCTACTGTCTCGACATGCACACCAAGGACGCGCGTGCCCTCGGCGAGACCGAGCAGCGCATCTACGCTCTCAGCGCATGGCGCGAAGCGCCGTTTTTCTCGGAGCGCGAGCGCGCGGCGCTCGAGTGGACCGAGGCGCTCACCCGCATCGCCGTCGACCACGTGCCCGACGCGGTCTACGAGGCAGTCAAGCCGCACTTCACGGAGGCCGAGCTCGTGGCGCTGACCTTCGTGCTGGTGGCGATCAACGGCTGGAACCGGCTCGCGATCTCCTTCCGGGCGCCGGCGGGGTCGTATCAGTCGCCACACGCGCACGTAGCGGTGGGTCGATAAAGGGGCGGGTCTAAAGACCCGCGGCCACGTACAGACAAAGGGCGGTCTGAAGACCGCCCTCTACATTCGGACGTGGGGGCCGGCTTCAGCCGGCCCTGGGCCGCCTGAAGGCGGCCCCCACATGTAAGGCGTTACGGCAGGCCGAAGGCGATGATGCTCGGGCCGGAGGCCACGGCGATGTACTGGCGGTTGTCGAACACGTAGGTCATCGGCGACGACTTCCACACCTGGCTGGTCTGGAAGCTCCACAGCGCCTTGCCGCTGCGCGCGTCGGCCGCCGCCAGCGCGCCGCTGTCGTCGCCGAAGATCACGATGTCGCCGGCCGTGCTCAGCACGCCGCCCCACGAGTCCACGTCGCCGAACTGCGGCAGCTCCCACGCGACCTTGCCGGTCTGTGGATCGATGGCGCGCAGCACGCGCTGCGCCGCCTCGGGCGCCGGGCTGAACGTGCCGCCCATGAAACCCTTGCCCGCCTCAAAGGGCTGATCGACGCGCGTGAAGATGCCGCAGCGGTCGTTGGTCTGCGCATAGTAGAACCCGGTGCGCGGGCTGTACGACGCCGAATACCAGTTGGACGCGCCCTCGAGCGACGGGCACACGCGCTTGCCCTCGCGCGTCGGCTCCATGTTCGGCACGACGATCGGGCGCCCCTCGGGCGTCAGTCCCGACGCCCAGGTGATCTGCTTGACGTACTGCGATCCCTGGAGGTACTCGCCGGTCGTGCGATCGAGCACGTAGAAATAGCCGTTGCGGTTGGCCTGCATCAGGAGCTTGCGCGGCTGCCCCTTCCACTGCGCGTCCACCAGCACGAGCGGCTGCTGCGCGTCGTAGTCGTGCACGTCGTGCGGCGTGAACTGGAAGTGCCACTTGCGCTGCCCGGTCTTGACGTCGAGCGCCACCACCGAATCCGAGTAGAGGTTGTCGCCCAGCCGTTCGTCGCCAATCATGTCGGGGCCGGGATTGCCCATCGCCCAGTAGAGGATGCCGAGGGCAGGGTCGTAGCTGCCGGTCATCCACGTGGCCCCGCCGGGGTGATCGATGGCGTTCCCCTTCCACGTCTCCGATCCAGGCTCGCCCCGCTTTGGCACCGCCCAGAAGCGCCACACCTCTTTCCCGGTGGTCTGGTCATACGCCGCCACGAAGCCGCGGATGCCATCGTCGCCGCCGGCGATGCCGGAGATCACGAGGTTGTCCACGGTCATCGGCGCGCCGGTGGCGTTGTAGTTCTGCTTCCAGTCCGCCATTTCGGTTTCCCAGAGCAGCGCGCCGGTGGCGCGATTCAGGGCGATGAGGTGCGCGTGATCGGTGGCCACGAACACACGGTCGCCCGCCACGGCCATGCCGCGATTGACGCCGCGCGCCGACACGCCGATGAGGCCGCGCGTGCGCGGCCGGCGATAGTTCCAGATCTGGCGGCCGCTGCCGGCGTCGAGCGCGTAGAAGTCGTTGGCGCTCGACACATACATCACCCCGTCCACGACGACCGGCGTCACCTGCAGCTGCGCGGCGTTGGGCAGGCTGAAGATCCACTTCGGGGTCAACCGGGACACGTTGGCGGTCGTGATCTGTGTGAGCGGGCTGTAGCGGTTGCCGTTCTGATGGCCGTTGTAGGTGGGCCAATCGGTTTGCGACGTCACCTGGTGATACTTGTCGCCGCTCTGGCGCAGCAGGTGCACCTTGCGGTCGTCGCCGAGCAGCTGCATCTCGCCGCTGCTCTGGTTGAGCACCACGCCAGCCAGGGTGCGGCCGTCGGCCAGGCCGACGTTCGCGCGCTTGGGCCCGCCGGCCCGCGGCCGGAGCGTGCGGAGATGCGCGATGAGATCGGTGGTCTCGCTGGCCGACAGGTTCGGAAACGACGGCATGCCCGCGCCCGGCAAGCCGTCCTTGATCACGGCCTCGAGATCCTGATCCGAGCGCAGCGGGATGCGCGCCACGATCGACGGGCCGAGCTCGCCGCCGGCGCCTTCGGTGCCGTGACAGGCGGCGCAGCGGGTGGCAAACACCTGACGGCCCGGGCCGGGCGTTTGCGAAAAGGCGAGCGACGGCGTCAGGACCGTCAGCACGATGAGCAGAGAACGACGCACTCTAGGCACCTCCGTGTGTGGGCATTACTGTACGGCGCTGGAGTCACGAACGCGACCCCCAACCGGGGTAGGCCGGAAAGCGGTCAGAAGAGGAACTTGCCGCCGAGAATCCCCCCGACGACGGCGCCGATCGGCGCGCCGATCAGCGCCCCCTTGAAGCCGGGATCGTCGCAGCCGCCGCAGTCGCCGTCGATCGCGGCTCCGAGGTATCCACCCGCGAAGAACCCGGCGGTGGCGCCCACCGCTGCACCGGCCACGATGCGACCGGGACCGCGCCGGTGAACCGTGGGCTCCTGGCGCTGCTGCGCTCGGGCCAGCCGGTCGAGTTGAATTTTCGACAGCGCCTGCACGTGCGCAGCACTGACGATGGGCCCTGGGGCGCGGCGAGACGAGGGGAACCCGAGTCCCTGCGCAGACGCACCCGCCGACAGGACGATGAGCAGAAGAAACGTCACGACCAGCCGAAGAAGTTGCATCAGCGTCGCGCTCGAAAGAACTCCTGGATCAGTTCCCGGCACTCCGCCTCGAGCACGCCACCCGTGACCCCGAAGCGATGGTGCAGTCCCGCCGAGTCGAGTCCTTGCAAGGTGGAAACCAGAGATCCCATGCGCGGCTCAGGCGTGCCGTAGACCACCTCGGCCACGCGCGCGTGAGACAACGCGCCCACACACATCATGCACGGCTCGACCGTCACATATAACGTCGCCCCGACGAGCCGGTAGTTGCCGATGGCTTTCGCGGCGGCGCGCAGCGCCACGATCTCCGCGTGTGCGGTGGGATCCACGGCGCTGATCGGCTGATTGAACGCTGCGGCGATCATGGTGCCACCGTCCACGACCACCGCGCCGATCGGCACTTCGCCCGCGACCAGGCCGAAGCGCGCCTGGTCGAGCGCCGCGCGCATGAAGGTTTCGTGATCGCTCATGATCGCAGGGCGGTCTGAAGACCGCCCTCTACGTTCTGGGGCGGGTCTGAAGACCCGCGGCCACGTGCTGTCTTACCCACCCGACCTACCTGCCCCACCCGGCCTACCTGACCTCACGCACCGCGAGGCAAGTGTCACCCGAGGAAGAAACGGTACGCCGGGTTGTCGGACTCGGACGTGAACGGATATCCGAGGTCGTCGAGAAACGCGCGGAAGGCGGGCAGGTCCTGGTCGCTCACCTCGAAGCCGGCGAGGACGCGGCCGAAGTCGGCGCCGTGGTTGCGGTAGTGGAACAGGCTCACGTTCCACCGTCCGCCGAGCTTCTCGAGAAACTGCGTCAGCGCCCCCGGGCGTTCCGGGAACTCGAACCGGCACAACCGCTCGTTGCGCACGTCGGGCGCATGACCGCCCACCATGTGACGCACGTGGAGCTTGGCCATCTCGTTGTCGGTCAGATCCGCGGTCTCGTACCCCGCGGCGTTGAGCTGCCGCGCCAGCGCCTCGCCGTCCTGCTTCGACTCGGTGGAGACGCCCATGAAGATGTGGGCGGTTTCGCGGCTGCTCAGGCGATAGTTGAACTCCGTGACCACACGCCGTCCCAGCAGCGTGCACAGTTCGCGGAAGGCGCCGGGACGCTCGGGCAGGATGATGGCGAGCAGCGCTTCGCGCGCCTCGCCCACCTCGGCGCGTTCGGCGACGAACCGCAGGCGATCGAAGTTCATGTTGGCGCCGCTGAGCACGGCCACGAGCGTCTGGCCGGTGACGCCTTCGCGCTCCACCCACTTGCGCAACCCCGCGGTGGCGAGCGCGCCGGCCGGCTCCATCACCGAGCGCGTGTCGTCGAAGATGTCCTTGATCGCGGCGCACGCCTCGTCGTTGGTCACGCGCACGATCTCGTCCACCGTCTGCTGCGCGATCGCGAAGGTGCGCTGCCCCACTTCGCGCACGGCCACGCCGTCGGCGAAGATGCCGACGTGGTCCAGGCGCACCCGGGTGCCCGCCTGCAGCGAGCGGTACATCGCGTCGGCCTCGAACGCCTCGACGCCGATCACTTTGATGTCGGGCCGCAGCGACTTGATGTAGCCGGCGATGCCCGAGATCAATCCGCCGCCACCGACCGGCACGAACACGACGCTCAGCGAGTCCTGGCTGTGACGGAGGATCTCGGCTCCCACCGTGCCCTGCCCCGCGATGACCAGCGGATCGTCGAAGGGATGGACGAAGGTCATGCCGGTCTGCGTGATCAGCTGGTCGCAGTGCGCCTGCGCGTCGGCGTAGCTGTCGCCGATCAGCACCACTTCGGCCTCCATCGACCTCACCGCATCCACCTTGATCTGGGGCGTGGTCTGCGGCATCACGATGATCGCCTTGAGCCCCAGCTTGCGGGCGGCAAACGCGACGCCCTGGGCGTGGTTGCCGGCGCTGGCGGCGATGATGCCGCGGCTCCGCTCCGCCGGCGTGAGATGGGCGATCTTGTTGTAGGCCCCGCGCAGCTTGAAACTGAAGACCGGCTGCATGTCCTCGCGCTTGAAGAGGACGGTGTTGCCCAGCCGGCGCGACAGCCGGTGCGCCGTGTCGAGGCGGGTCTCCCGCGCCACATCGTAGACGCGGCTCGTGAGGACATCGTGGAGCAGTTGCGTGAGGGCGGCGGTGACGGGCACGGCTATGTTGCTTATCTTACCCGGCCGTTCGAAATCAGATGTGGGGGCCGCCTTCAGGCGGCCCAGGGCCGGCTAAAGCCGGCCCCCACGGGCTACTCCAGGCGAATCGGGAGCTCGGCGCGGCCCTTGTCGTGATCGAACACGAGGCGATACGTGCCATCCTCCCACCGCAGCGTCGGCGACTTGAAATAGAGATCGCCAATCACGACGGCCTGTTCCTCGAGCACGAACGCCAGCGTGCGCACGGTGCCCTCGCCTGGCAGCGCGAAAAAGCGCAGCGCATCAGTGTGCCGGCTCGCCGGAAAGTACGGTTTCACGTCGTGGTCGAAGATCCGCGCGTTCTGCCGTACCTTCGTGATTTGCGCGCTGTCGGTGAGGAAGGTCTCCTGCGAGGGCAGCGGTACGGCGCGCCCGTCGAGCATCTCGATGTGAAAGTTGCCGCGGTTCACCGTGGTCCGCTGCTTCACCGCCACGCCAGTCTGCAGCAGCAGCCACGCCCCGCCGTGATTGCGCTGCGAGTAGTCGTAGAGCGTGACCATGTGAACCATCTCGTCTTGAAACTGGATCGTGGCACGCCCGAACGACTTGGTGTGCGGGAACGCGTTGTCGTCGGCCGGACGCGATTGCGCGGCCAGAGCGGCGCTGGCGACGAGAACGGCTACCGAGAGGCGGACCATTGAGACCTCCGATCGGGGCAAAGGCAGGCGGCGCGTGCGTGCATGCTACCGCAGGCCCCACTCGGCGGCGAGCAGTTCGTACGAGCGCCGCCGCTCGGCGCGGCCATAGATCATCGACGTCACCATGATTTCGTCGGCCTCCGTGGCGTCGGCGATCTGACGAACCAGGCTCGCGACCTTCGGCGGCGTGCCGATGAAATGGCGCTGCCGGTTCATCTCCACCACGACGCGCTCCTGTGGAGAGAACTCGTAGGCACTGGCCTCTTCCGGGCTGGGGATCGGCAGGAACTCGCGGCGGTGCAGCCGTACCCAGGCCAGATCGGTGGAGGTCGCCTGGAACTCGGCTTCCTCGTCGGTCGTCGCGCAGATGACCGAGACGCCGATGATGACGTGCGGGCGCTCGAAGCGCGCCGAGGGCTGGAACGCCGCCCGGTAGGCACGCACCGCGGGACCGGGCGGCGCCGGACTGAAGTGGCGCGCGAACCCGTAGCCCAGCCCGAGGGCGCCGGCAAAGGCCGCCGTCTCGCCGCTCGAGGCCAGGACCCAGATCGGGGGCAGCCGAACATCCGCGGGGACGACACGCACCGAGGCGAACGGATGCTCCGGCGGCAGGGTGCGCCCCGAGAGCGCCAGCATCTCGCGCACCTGCTCCGGAAACTGCGCCGCATCGAAGGGCCGCAGCGCGCGCGAGGTCGCCGGGTCGGTGCCCGGCGCGCGTCCGATCCCGAGATCGATGCGATCGGGATGCAGCGCCTCGAGCGTGTGAAACGCCTCGGCCACGCGCAGCGGCGTGTGGTTGGGCAGCATGATGCCGCCAGACCCGACGCGGATGCGCGAGGTGGCCGACGCCACGTGCTCGATGAGGATTTCCGGCACCGTGCTGGCGATGCTCGCCATGCCGTGATGTTCGGCCAGCCAGTAGCGCGTGAAGCCCAGCCGCTCGCACAGCCGGGCCAGTTCCACCGACTCTCGAATGGCGTCTGCGGTGGAAAACCCGGCGCGCACCGGCACGAGATCGAGCACGGAAAGGGGAACCATGGGAGTCCTGCCGGCTGACCGCTCTACTCGCTGAGCGATCGCACGGCCAGAAAAACGTAGAGCAACAGGGCCGCGCTCAGCACCGTGTTGACCATGAGGCCGTTGCGCACGGCGCGCACCAGGCGGCTCGAGTTGTTGAGCCACAGCAGCGTGGAAATCACAAAGGGAAAGAAGAGCGACCCTACGACGGTATACGCGAACACCAGCCACACCGGGCGCCGGACGAGGAGCGCGGAGATGGCGGCCGCACCCAGATAGATCGCCCACGCGCGATACGCCACACCCTGCTGGCCCAGCGCGGGTTGACGGCGCCACACGTGGAGCATGTCGTCGAAGAGGAACGGCACGCCGTGATAGACACCGAGCACCGACGAGAAGGCCGCGCCCCAGAATCCGAGCAGGAACACCCCGCGCCCGATCGGACCGATCTCGCGCCCGATGCGGTCGGCCAGCAGCAGACACAGCCGCGGCCCTTCCTCGAGGATCTGGCCCTGCCACTTGATCTGCGTGGACAGGAAGATCATCGAGAAGCAAAAGATGAAGACCAGCGTGAACGACATCGTCAAATCGGTGCGCGCCGCCGGCACCCGATCGAGCCCCGTCCACCCCGCTTCGCGCATCCAGTAGGAGTACGAGAGGAGCGTGACCGTGCCGCCGACGCCGCCGATGAGCGACAGCGTGTAGGCGACGGAGAACGACGATCGCGCGCCCGCGCCGGACCAGTCGGCGCCGGACCAGAGGAGGATCAGCAGCACCGAGGCGATGATGGCGGCGAACTTCAGACCAACGAACCACTTGATGACCGAGAGGAACCGCTCGTAGCGGCCGAACCACACCATGGTGACCGCGGCCACCGCGTGAAGCACGCCCCAGACGGCCAGCGGCACGCCCGGCATGATGGCGGCCGGCACCAGCGCGCTGGCCGTGACGAGCGCGCTCGAGACGAAATAGCTCCAGACGATGAAGTAGAGGAAGAACGCGGCCATGACCGCCGTCGGCAGCGCTTCGCGCCACCCCTCGATCAGCGTCGCGCCGGTGGCCAGCTGCCAGCGCGCCGCCCCTTCGGTGATCGCGAACTTGATGATGACGCCGAAGACGAGGGCCCAGACCAGCGTGAGACCGTACTCGGCTCCGGCAATGGTGGACGAAACCATGTCGCCGACGCCAATACCGGTGGCGGCCAACAGCAGTCCAGGGCCGAAGTCGGACAGCTTCACGGGAGCGGCGATTATGTCGTACGTCGCAGCGGCCGCGCGCCACACCTTATGAGGCGGGTCTAAAGACCCGCGGCCACGTACATGAGAAAGGCGGCGGGCCGGGGGTTCCGGCCTCGCCGCCTTGGACTTACGAAGCGATCGGTCTACTTGAACAGATAGCGCAGACCACCCCAGAACATGTAGTTGGTGTCGGGGTCGCTGCCGCGATCGAAGAACTGCCTCCACTCGAGCGAGAAGTCCATCTGGTGCTTACTGGCCTCGCTCTTCCACAACGGGATGCCCGCGCTGCCGAGCCACGAGAGCGTCGCGATGTCCTTGTGGGCGAAGTCCCACAGCGAGAAGCCGCTGCCGATGTATCCGCCCTTGGTGAAGTTGTAGGCGAACTCACCGTCGGCCAGGAAGCTCGAGCGGGAACCCTCTTCGAGGTTGCCCGAGAATCCGATCGCCGGGTTGAACGACCACTTGCTGTCACCCAGACGGAGGGCCGTGCCGAACTTGAAGCCAATCAGCGCGTCGCCGTAGCGATTCACCGGGTTGGAGTCGATGCCCAGATCCGCCGGGTCGGTGGAGTCGTACTGCCGCTGCTGCTTGCCGTAGAAGACGCCGACGAACGGCCGGACCGCAAGCGCCTTGTGCTCGGCAGCCAGACGGGCCGCTTCTGCTGCTGCCGCATCCGCGGCCGCTTTCGCTGCTGCTGCTGCTGCGGCTGCTGCCGCATCCGCCGCGGCCTTGTCGGCGGCAGCCTTGTCGGCGGCAGCCTTGTCAGCGGCAGCCTTGTCGGCGGCAGCCTTGTCGGCGGCAGCCTTGTCGGCAGCAGCCTTGGCGGCGGCAGCCTTATCGGCGGCGGCCTTGTCCTGCGCGGCCTTGGCGGCAGCGGCCTCACGCTCGCGTGCGGCGATACGGCTTGGCTCCTGCCGCAGCAGCGAGATGTTGCCGCAATCCTCCGGCACGATGAACGTGTAGGTGCTCTGCCGATCGTCGATTTCGAACTGATGCGCGCGGAAGGGGGCTCGCCCGGCCCACTGCGTCGGCCGCATGATCAGCGGGCGCCCGCTGCGCCGTTCCGCCATCCACACCAGCATCGTGCCCGGACTCACGGTGGTGGACGTGACCGTGCCTTCGGTCAGGTTCCGCACCACTTCGGCGCTGACGCTCGAGAGGCCGGCCTGGTCGAGCAGCGTGCCGATGTCGCGCTGGATGTTCGCCCTCGACATGGTGCTCCTGAGAGTGGTCACCGTGCGGACAGGCGGGGTGAAGCGGTACGACGTGTTGAGCCGCCGCACCACGTGCAGGCGTTCGGCCGGCTGCGCGGCTCCGGCGCCACGTGCCTGGGCCTTGGCCGGAAGGGGAAATGCGAGAAGCGTCAAGACGAGACTCGCGGTGACGGCGGTCGCGTATGTGCGGTAGCTCATCGGTTCGTGTCCTCGGGAACGCAGAATCGTAATCCAGACCCGTGCTCGATTGTAAACGACTCTCCCGCAAGCAAGTAGCGTCAATTCGGTGGAAATCGACTCACCGCCGGTCGGCAGAGGTTACAACCCGCTGTCAGGGATTGAGCCAGTACGAGAGCTTCACGAGGAAGGTATTGGACGACGGTGTGTCGAAGATGTCGCCGTAGTTACTGCCGAAGCGGAACGCACTGTTGGGCCGGAACCCTTCGCGCCCTTGCTGCCATACGACGAACATCGTCGAACCGGGCTTGAACTCCCAGCGCAGCACGTTGGTGGTGCGGAACGAGAGCACCGTGAAATCGGCGTTGCCGCGGTAGTCGTACGGTGCGTAGCGATCGGCGTAGCGGTCCGCGCGACCGTTCACCAGCTCCTTGTAGTTCTCGTAGCGCCCCGACGACGAAAACGGCTGTCCGTAGAGCTGAAGCGACAAAGTTGGCGTGAGCGTATAGCTCAACCGCATCGTGACCGCGGTCGTCGTCTGATCGAGCCGGCCGAGCACGTAGTGAGGGCCTTGGGCGTTCGTGAGGTTCGTCACCCACTGCGCGTCGTCGTTGCCGCGGCTCTGGCCGATGCCCACTTCGCCCGAGAGCGCCGAGATGGGACGGAACTGGACCCGCGGACCCAGAAAGAAGCTGTGGCTGCGGTAGGCGCCGCTCGATCCCGATGGCCGATCCACGAAGAAGTTCGAGTCCCAGTGGAAGCTGACGACGCGGCTGTCGTCAGTGTTGAAGTAGAACCAGCCGTTGATGTTCGGGTTGCGATACGCCCCCGGTCCGCCTCGCGTCAGGCGATCGTCGAACGTTTGCGCGTTGACGTTGAGGCCGCCGCCGGAGGACCAGCGGTTCATGAACGTCCAGTGGGTGTTGAAGTTGCCGCCCAGTTCGATGCGGTCGCCCCCGAAGTTGTGGTTGGACCACTGGTTGACGTTGACGATCTTGGTGCGGACGTATTTGCCGGGGTCCATGTACCGGCGCTGGATCCACGCCCGCTGCTTCATTTCATCGGCGCGGCGCTGGAACCCCACCTCGTTCACCTCGAACCCCGGCGTCTTGTAGCTCACCATCACGTTGCCGCGCACCTTGTCGCCGGCAATCTTGCCGAACCCCAGCGAGCCGGCGTGGCCCGCCATCGAGTCGGCCGTGGGATCGAAGTCGATGTGATCGGCGTCCGGACGCTGGTAGCTGTGCACGTTGTTCTGCTGCAGCGCGGCGATCGCGACCACGCTGCCCGCGACGTGCGAGCCGGCCCACGTGCCGTTCAGGTTCCAGCGCCGGCCGAGACGCCAGTCGTAATCGACGCCACTGGTCAAAGCGCTGTCGGGCAGAAAGCTGAGTGCGTCGATCCGGCCGCGATTGGCGCTGGTCAAAATCAAGCCGACCGACGACTGATCCGAGAACTCGCGCCGCACCCGCGACACCGTATAGAAGGTCTGCGGCTCCACCGTTTCGCGCCATCGGATGTCGCCAAAGGCGAGCCGCGCCTCCTCTTCCTGCGTGAGCGCGGCCAGCGTGCCCACCGAAACCTGCCCCATGCGGCCGGTCAGCTTGCCGGCGCCGAGAATGGTGGACTGGCCCGGATACACGAGGTAGCCGCCGCGGGCATCAGGTGCCCCACGGGGCGGGCGTCCGATCCTTCGGGAATAGAAGATCGAGCAGTCGTCGCACTCGAACTGGTAGGTGCCCGATCCCTCGACGAAGAACGGACGCCGCTCGTTGAAGAAGGTCTCGAATGCCGAGAGGTTCACTTCGGCGGGATCGGCTTCCACCTGGCCGAAGTCCGGGTTGACCGTGCCGGTGAACCCCAGCGACTGCGTGACGGCGTACTTCAGGTCGAGGCCGACCGTGCCGCCGGGGTCCGGCGTCTGGAGCAGCGGGTTCCCCGGCTGCGCCGGCTTCGTGGCGACCTGCCCGAGCACGTAAGGCGCCAGCTCGAGCCGCTTGCCGCCCGGCGGCCGCGCCACGCCCGCCAGCTCGCCGAACGACGACACGTAGCCGCTGGCGCCGCGGGGCAACAGCGGCCACGTCGAGGTCTCTTCGAGGCGAGCCACTTCGCGGGCAATGGCGAATCCCAGCGTGGTATCGCCGCCGCTGCCGAATCGAAGCTGGGAATACGGGATCCGGAACTCGGCGCACCAGCCCTCGCGGTCGCGCAGCACCGCGACCTCCCACACCGAGTCCCAGCTCGAGTCGTCGTTGTTGTCGTTGAAGTAGTACTTGTCGCGCTTCACGCCCGCCGGATTGACGGTGAACTCATAGGCCGTCCGCCGGTCGTGAGACGAGTCGATGAGCACCCGGATCCAGTCGGAGGCGGAATCGGCGTCGCGCCGCGTCAGGAACGCGAGGATGCGGTCGGGCTCGTTGTCGAACGCGCGGACGCCGACGTAGATCGCAGCGTCGTCGTAGAGAACGCGGGCTTCGGTGCGGTGGGTGGGCGGCGCGCCTTCGGTCGGCTCCCGTTGGACGAAGTCGCTGATGACGCTCGCCTCGCCCCAGGCCGGGTCCGACAGGTCGCCGTCCAATCGGATGGCCGAGGTGGCGCGGGTCGCGGTATGACGCCCGCTGGGTTCGGGGTCGGCGGCGACCGCCGGCGCCGACGCGACGGCCAGCAGGCCCCCGGCCAGCAGGATGTACGCCACGAACCTGGGCGCGCGCACTGCGCCATTAGACCCTTGGAGTCGAGAAAAGGTTCTTGGGTGGCTCGAGCGCCAGCCGTCTAGCGCCAGCCGAGCGGCCGGGCGTCCCGATGCCACGGGGGGCGGCCGGTAGCGCCGTTCGACAAGGCACGGGCGGGGTTGAGCGCGATCCGCATCGACGCGCGAAGCACGTGATTGCGCACGTGCGCTTCGGCCCATTCCACGAAGTAGCGATCGATCGCGTCTTCGGCCACCATCAGCCCGAACGCGCCGGCGGGGGTCACGACGTGGTCCACCCATCCCGTGGTCTCCGGCCGCATCCCGACGTTGCCGATGGACGCCTCGCTGAGCGGTCCGATTTCGAACTGCAGGCTGTACGCCGCGGCCCAGGCCGTGGCCCGGCCCTTGGCAGCCCAGTAGCGCGGGCTCCTGCCAAAGGGCACGTCGCCGTCGGGACCGTGATCGAGCCAGTTGTAGCCGGCCGCTGCGCCGTGAATCGGATGACCGACGTAGTTCACGTACCAGGCGTCGGTGTCTTCCCACTGTCCCGGCACGCGCACCGACCGGACGTAGTCAGTCCAGAACGGCCCCGTGAGCTCCTTCCGTGTCTTCTCCTGAAACGAGATGCGAAGCGCGTGCTCGATCGCGAGCAGTTTGAACGAATCGCCGAACGCCCCGAACACGTCGGTGTGCTGCCGTGCCGAGGCCGGCGCGACCGGCGGCGCGATCGGCGTCTGCTGCAGCGATCCCGCCGCCGCGAGCAGCATGGTATCCGACAGCGTCGACGCGGGCGCGGACAGGAACTGCGCCTCAGCGGCACGAGGATCCAGCGCGCACGCGAGCATGAAGCACGCGAGAAGCACTGGAACGAGCCGCGCCGGGTGGCGCGGCCGATGGCGAGCGCTGGGGGTCGGGTCTACCAACGCGGCTCGGAGCGCCGACTCGGTCCGCGACCGCCGCCACCCCCGCCGCCGCCGCCGCCGTGTGAGTCCTGCGGCCGTGCCTCGTTCACCTTCATCGAGCGGCCGCCGAGTGATTGTTGGTGAAACTTCTCGATGGCCACCTGCGCCTCCGCGTCGGTACCCATCTCGACGAACGCAAATCCCCGGCCCTGGCCCGTGAACTTGTCACGGGGCACGAACACCGAAGCTACAGAGCCCGCCTGTGCAAACAACTGTTCGAGCTCCGACTCCTGCACCTGGTAGGAGAGATTCCCGACGTACAACCTGCGGCCCACGTGACGCTCCTAACGCGCGCGCTCGACTCGCGGCGCAACTGACCCTACGGGCGCTCCCCGGCGGACAGTGACCGGAGAGTGGGCCTATTCTAGCCTCAGCGGACTGTGAGAACGCCGCCGAAACCGTTCAGCGCATCAGGGTTTCAAGGATGAGATCGCCCAGCTGTTCCGGGGTGTACTGGTTCCCTTCGATGTTGGCGACCACGCGGCCCGCGCGATCGATGAGGACCGTACGCAACGAGTGGTTCATCAGCCCTTCATCGGGAAACGACTCCACCCCGAAGAGTGCGCAGACGCGCCGCACGTCGGCCACCGTGCCGGTGAGGAAGCGCCACATCTTGGGGTCCGCATTGAAGCGGGCGGCATAGCTTGTGAGCACCTCGGGCGTGTCACGTTCGGGGTCGAACGTCACGGTCAGCAGCTGCAGGTCGCGTCCGTACTGCCGGGCAAAACGCCGTTGCAGAACGCCGAAGGTGTTCGACGCGCGAAGGCAGAACTGTGGCAGCGCGCATCGGGTGTAGATGAAATCCACCGCGACCACCTTGTTGGCGGCGAGCGCCGTGAAGCGGATGGGCTGGCCGGTCTGATCGGTCAGCGTGAAGTCGGGTACGGCCTGCCCACGGACAAGGGGCGCCACCGCACGACCCGACGCCTTTTTCAGCAGCGCCAGCCGTCGCGCCGTGAGCGGATCCTGCTCGGCGCTCTGATACTTCAGCACGCGCACGTCGGCTGCGTAGCCCGCCTGCTGGCTGATGACCAGCGTGAACTCGACGAGCGTCCCGGGTGCGATGGGCGCCAATTCGGCGGCGTCGCGGACCTCGAACGGCATGATCATGGCGCTCATCAGCCCCTCGATGGCCTCGTGCGACACGACGAACGTGCGGCTCGCCGCGTCGACGCGCAGCACCATGCCGCGCACGGTGTAGCGTTTGTCCTGAGCCTCCAGGCCGATGGCGCATACGCCACTCAGCATCGCCACGGCCACGAGCACACCCAGCCCGCGCCGGCCGCTATCGCCCACTACTCCCCCCTTGTAGCCGCGGGTCTTCGTCATCCCCTGTGGCCGCGGGTCTTCAGACCCGCCTCATCGTAAGCGTCCGCCCACTGACCGCACCAACGTCGTATGGCGCGCATCGCCTTCGCGCACGCGCAGGATCTGGTTGCGCGGCACCTCGCTGAAGCGCTGCGTGACGCCGCTGACCGGCCAGGTGATGGCGACATCCACCCGCACGACCCCGGTGCCGAGCCCGATGTGCTGCTGCAGCGGCGACGCGCCGAACGAGCCGCCGCTGCTCACCGTTCGATGGATGGTCCGCACGGCCCCGTTGGCGCCGCGCACCGTCACCGCGATGCGGGCACCGATCGCCGCCCGGTTCGTCTTCGTGCCGGAGAGGTCGAGCCCGAGCCAGTCGCGACCGTGTCCGGGGTTGGCGAACAGCCGGAACGCATGCGCGTCCCCCGGCGTCGCGCCGCCCACCTTGAACACGATGTCGAGATCGCCGTCGCTGTCGATATCGGCAAACGCCACCCCGTGTCCCTTGTGCAGCTCACCGGTGCCCGACGACGCGGTGACGTCCACGAACGCGCGGCCGTCCTTGTTGTGGAGCAGCACGCTGCCAACCGCCGCTGCATACGACGGGCTGCCCGAGCCCAGATAGATGTCGAGGTAGCCGTCATTGTCCACGTCGCCGAAATTGGATCCCATGGGCATGAAGACGCGATCGAGGCCCGCCTGTGCCGTCACGTCCGCGAAGCTCCCGTTCCCGAGATTGCGATAGAGCTTCATCGTGCCGGCGTTCGGCGGCCGGCCAAGGTAGCGGCGTGCCGTCTCGTCCACCGACAGAAAGTAGCTCGACACCAGCAGGTCGTCCCAGCCGTCGTTGTCGTAGTCGAAGAACCAGGTGGGAAACCCGCGCACCGCGCCGGGCACGCCGGCGGCGTCCGACACCTCGGTGAAAGTGCGGTTGCCGTTGTTGCGGTAGAGGAAATTGCCGCCGCCCAGATTGGACAGGTAGAAGTCCACGTCGCCGTCGTTGTCGAAGTCGGCGGCCGCCACGCCCTTGGTGAACGCCGAGCGCGCCACGCCCGCCGCCGGGCCGATGTCCTCGAAGGTGCCGTTGCCGCGGTTGCGGAACAGCTGCGAGGGGTGGTTTTCATTCCCGACGAAGAGATCGACGAAGCCGTCGTTGTCGATGTCGGCCCACACCGCCGTCTGCGTGCTGGTGGGCGGGCTCGCGACGCCGCTGGCGACGGTCACGTCGGCGAACGTGCCGTCGCAGTTGTTGCGCAACAGCGACTTGCGCTGCGACGTTTCCCAGCCGCCGCGCAGCACGAGCACGTCCTTGCAGCCATCGTTGTCGTAGTCGGCTTGCAACAGGTTGAGACCGCCGAGCTCGGCGCCGAGCCCGGCCGCCGTCGCTTCGTCGCGGAAGCGCCCGTCGGAGCCACGCCGGAACAGCTGCAGGCGACCGCAGCTGTCGAAATTGGACGTCATGATGTCGAGCGCGCCGTCGTTGTCGAAGTCGTCCACGATCACCCCGCCCGCCAGCGAGAACGAATCGAGGCCCAGCTCGGGCGCGATGTCGGTGAAGCGGCCGATGCTCTCGGCCGACGCAAAGGCCGAGGGCGGAATGCGGTTCGCTGCCGGCACACCCGCCGGATACGACCCTGCGGCCATGTGCGCGAGGTTCAGGAGCCACGTCAGCTCGCCGTCGCCGGGCCGTCGCATCAGCGCCTTCATGAAGTAGTCGATCGCCGTGCGCGCACCGCGTGTGTCCGCCAGCTTCGGAAGCGTTGGGGCGAGCAGGCAGCGATCACCGGGCGCGCGGAACAGGCCGTTGTCCATCTCCGCCTTGTGCAGGTGGGCGATGCCGATCATCTCCTCGAGCTGGGCGAGGCTCTCGGGAAAATCCTTCTCCGCGCGCGGCAGCGCCTGTTCGAACCGCGCGATGGTCTCGCCCAAGCGTCCGTCGTAGGCGTGCAACTGCCCCAGGATGACATCGGCCTGGATCACGTCCACCGGATCGGGAACCGGCGAGGCGTCCGCCGCCTTCATCGACGCGGTGAGCTCCGTCATCGACGCCACCATCTCCGTCAGGGACCGACGCCGCGCGTCGCAGATGTCCTGCGGGCGCATGTTCCAGTCGTCGCGCGCCTTCGGTGCCTCCTGCAGGATCGTGTTGGCTTCGGCGAAGCCATCGACGCTGACTGTCGGTTGGACAGCGCCGACGGCGCCGATGCCGGCAATCTCGCTCGAGCGCAGGCGGCGCCGCCCGGCCGTCGGCTCTTCCAGCTGCGCGACGCCGAACCCGATGGGCAGCCGGAGAACGCCTGTCAGCTGTCCGGGCGTGAGCGGCGTCAGGGCATCGCGCAGCTCGGCGCGCAGTTCGGCCAGCACGACGGGGCCAACGAGACCACCGCGCGCCGCTGACGGATCGATCGACTCGGCCGCCGCGATGGTCTCGGCCGCCGCGCCACGCTGCAACCGGTCGAGCACGCTGCGCGCGGCGCTCTCGGTGCTGACGACGATCAATCGGAACGTGACCTGCCGTTCGGTGGGAGCCGGCACCTGCGCCGGGAGCGGGGCCGCCGTGAGCTGCAGCGCCAGCGCAGCAGCGGCCACGGCAACGGCCAGAGCCCGTGTCTGGCGGGGCATTCCGCGTATCATAACGTTCCCTCCAAGGCCGCCGCTCCGCGGCGGTAAGGCGGGTAAGGCGGGTGGGGCGGGTAGGGAAAACGCTTCACAACACCGAACCAACCACAAACGCCTGCGTACGTGGCCGCGGGTCTTCAGACCCGCCTCATGATCCTTCGCGGGGAGAAACAATGTTCAGAAGAATGACCACGTTGGCGATGGCGCTCGTCGCGCTGGCCTCGCCCGCGTTCGCGCAGCAGGCCCCCGACGGCGCGGCGGCGTTCAACCGGGCCTGCGCGACGTGTCACCGCGAGGGCCAGACCACGGCGCCCACTCCGACCGTGTTGCGTCAGCTGACGCCGGAAGGGATCCTCAATTCGCTCACCAATGGGCGGATGCAGGTCCAGGGCGCGAGCTTGACCGACGCCGAGCGCCGCGCCGTCGCGCAGTTCCTCACCGGGCGCACTCCGGCGTCGATTGCCGCGACACCGGCGGTGGCGAACCGTTGCACGACGTCGCCGGCGATGACCGACGCGGCCACGTCGCCCGGCTGGAGCGGGTGGGGCAACGGCGTGACCAACACGCGCTTCGCGCCGGGCGGCGGTCTCACCGCGGCGGATCTGCCGCGCTTGAAGTTGAAGTGGGCGTTCGGCTATTCGGGGGTGAATGCCGCGCGCGCGCAGCCGACGATCGCGGGCGGACGCCTCTTCGTCGCGAGCGAGAACGGCGAGGCGCACGCGCTCGACCCGAAGACCGGGTGCACGCACTGGACCTACAAAGCGCAGGCCGGCATCCGCACCGGTCTCAGCGTCGGTCCGTACCAGTCGGCATCCGGCTCGGGGCAGGCGGTCTACTTCGGCGACGCGAAAGCCAATGCCTACGCGGTGGACGCGCAGACCGGGCGCGAACTCTGGGTGCGCAAGGTAGACGAGCACCCGGCGGCGTCGCTCACCGGAGCGCCCGCCGTCTTCGGCGGCCGCGTGTTCGTGCCGGTGCAGGGGCTGAACGAGGAAGGCCAGGGCGGCACCGGCAAATATCCCTGCTGCACGTTCCGCGGCAGCCTGGTGGCGCTCGACGCCAGCACCGGCGCGGTGGTCTGGAAAACCTACACGATCGATGCGCCGCAACTGCGCGGCACGAACGCCGAGGGCGTGCAGATGTCCGGCCCCGCCGGTGGCGGTATCTGGTCGTCGCCCACCATCGATGCCAAGCGCGGTGTGGTTTACGTCGCCACCGGCAACGGCTACGCGGATCCGCCGCAGCCCATGACCGACGCCGTCGTCGCCATGGACCTGCAGACCGGCGCCGTGAAGTGGGCACGCCAGATGACGTCCAACGACAGCTGGACGCTGGGCTGCCAGCCGCAGAATCCGGGCAACCCGGCCTGCCCGGCCACACTCGGCCCCGACTACGACTTCTCGGCGTCGCCGTCGCTGGCGACGGTGAACGGACGCGACGTGCTGGTGCTGCCGCAGAAGTCGGGAATGGCCTTCGCGCTCGATCCCGACAAGACCGGCGAGATCGTGTGGCAGCACCGCATCGGTCAGGGCAGCGGCCTCGGCGGGCAGTGGGGCGGCGCGGTGGATGGCCAGCAGGCCTACTTCGGCGTGTCCGATCTCCTCACGCCCACGCCGGGCGGCATGCGCGCGCTCAACCTCGCCACTGGCGAGCAGGTCTGGAGCGTGGAGCCGCAAAAGCCGCTGTGTGGCGAAGGCCGTACGTGCCGCGCGTCGCAGGGCGCGGCGGTGAGCGTGATTCCCGGCGCCGTCCTCTCCGGCTCGCTCGACGGCGGCATGCGCGCCTACTCGACGGCTGACGGCACGATCATCTGGACCTTCGATACCAACCGTGAATTCCAGACCGTCAACGGCGTGAAAGCGCTCGGCGGCGGCCTCGAGGGCCCGGGCGCGATCGTCTCGGGCGGGATGCTGTATTTCAACTCCGGCTACGGCGGTTTCATCGGCAACCCCGGCAACGTACTGCTGGCCTTCGGCGTCGATTAGGTCCGACGCTTCGCGTCGGTCGGGCGGGTGAGGCTGGTAGGGCGGGTAGGTCTGCAATTCTTTACCCGCCTGACCGGCGCCATCGGCGCCGGCCCTACCCGCCTCACCCGCCAGTCGGTCGTTCGTGGCCGCGGGTCTTCAGAGCTCCCCTCAGTACGTGGCCGCGGGTCTTCAGACCCGCCTCAGGGAACGGCTTCTTCCAGTGGCCGCGGGTCTTCAGACCCGCCTCAGGGAACGCTCTTCAACGCGGCGACGAGCGCGTCCGTGTGTTCCGGTTTGCCCACGGTGATCCGCAGGCAGTCCCGCAGACCGTCCCTGTCGAAGTAGCGCACCAGCACGCCCTGCTGTTCGAGCGCCAACTTCACTCCGCGCGCGTCACGGCCGGGCACGCGGCACAGCACGAAGTTCGTCTGGCTCGGCAGCGGGGTGAGCCAGTCGAACGCGCGCAGCGCCTCGGTGAGGCGCAGCCGCTCGTAGGTCAGCGCGCGGACGCTGTGATCGAGCCAGGCACGGTCCTCCATCGCAGCGATCGCCATCAGCGAGCCCGCCACGTTGGGCGTGTACGGCTGCTTCACTTTCCACAAGTGGCGAATCACGGGGAGCGGAAATACGCCGTAGCCGACGCGCAGGCCGGCCATGCCCGCCAGCTTGCTGAACGTCCGCAGCACGATGAGGTTGCCGCGCTCGCGGACGAGCGGCGCCAGGCTCTCCTGGTCGCTGAAGTCGATGTACGCCTCGTCCACGACGACGACGACGGGCAGGTCGAGCAGCCGCAACAGGTCCGCGCGCGCCGTGATCGAGCCGTCGGGATTGTTTGGATTGGTGACGAAGAGCAGCTTGGGCGGCGCGCCCGACGCTTCGAGCGCGCGCACCGTGCCCTGCACCGCGTCGATGTCCACGGAGAAGTCGTGGCGGCGCGGCACCGATATGTAGGTGGCACCGAGCACGTCGGCTTCCCACTTGTACATGCCGAAGGTCGGCGGCAGATCGATCACGATCTCGCCCGGCCGCACGAACGCGCGGGCCATCAGATCGATCACCTCGTCGCCACCGGCGCCGCACAGGATGTGCTCCATCGGCACGCCAATGAACGCCCCAAGCGCCTCTCGCAGCGCGGTCTGATCGGGATCGGGATAGATGTGGAGCTCGCGCGAGCGCGCCAGAGCCTCGAGCGCCCGCGGTGAGGTGCCGTACGGGTTCTCGTTCGCATCGAGCTTGACGATGCGATCGGGAGGTAGCCCGAGGCGCCGCGACAGCACGTCGAGCGGCACGATCGGCGTGTAAGGCTGCATGTCGCGCACGTGGGGCGCGATCAGCATTTCGACATCCATGATGGCCATCGTACCGCAGGGCCGGCTCCCGGCTCCCGGCTCCCGGCCTCAGGGCGGTCTGAAGACCGCCCTCCACGTTTCGTGTGGTCGCAGGGCGGTTCGAAAACCGCCCTCTACATCTGCGGGTGCCGATCCGCGCAGTGCATCGGGCGACGTCCGTGACTCGCCGGGCGATAGGGGTTCTGCTGGCCGACTGCGAGCGCCGCGAGCGCCAGCGGCAGTCGAAAAACGACGAGGGTTGCGCGCCAAGGGCAGACCGCGCGCGAGGCGTTTTTCCGCGGCGTCGAGCCGGAGGCCCGGCAGAACCGCTATCGCCCCGGCGAGTCACTCATGTCGCCCCACCATGGCTGACGAACGGCTCGCAGGGGCGGGTCTGAAGACCCGCGGCCACGTTAAGAAGGGCGGGGCTGAGGACACGCGGCCACGAGATCGCAGAGCGGTCTGAAGACCGCCATTTACATCTTGCGTGGCGGCCGCCCGGTCTTGAAGACCGACGACACCCTATAATGCGCGGCACTGATGACCATCGACCGGCCCGCCGGCACGCGCGTGCGCTATCGCGTGCTGTGGATGGCGTTCCTCCTGGCCATCATCACGTTCCTCGATCGCGTCTGCATCTCGATTGCCGCGCCGTTCATGATGGACGACCTCGGGCTCACGCTGGTGCAAATGAGCCTGGTGTTCAGCGCCTTCACTCTCGCCTACTCCCTCTTCGAGGTGCCTTCGGGCTGGCTCGGCGATGTGATGGGGCCTCGTCGCGTGCTGACGCGCATCGTGCTGTGGTGGTCGGTGTTCACGGCGCTCACCGGCGCGGCGCAAGGCTACCGCTCGCTGCTGGCCATCCGCTTCCTGTTCGGGGCCGGCGAGGCGGGGGCCTTCCCCAACGCCGTCCGCAGCTTCTCGCAGTGGTTCCCCATGCGCGAGCGCGGCAAGGCCAACGGCGTGCTGTTCTTCGGCTCACGCCTGGGCGGCGCCCTGACCGCACCGCTGGCACTGGCGCTCATTCAAGTGTGGGGCTGGCGCACCAGCTTCGCCGCCTTCGGGTGCGTCGGCGTGGCGTGGGCGGTCGTGTGGTACCGCTTCTATCGCGATACCCCGGCGGAACACCCGGCAGTGGACGCGGAAGAGCTCGCGTGGATCACGCAGGACGGCCGCGCCGCCGAACGCGCCGGCACGCCCTGGGCCTCGATCCTCGCGAGCCCGAATCTCTATGCCATCTGCGCGATGTACTTCGCGCTCGGCTACGGGCTCTATTTTTACTTCACGTGGCTGCCGACCTACTTGACGCGCGAGCTCGGGTTCTCGGCGCTGACCGGCGGCTTCTTCTCGATGCTGCCGTTTCTGCTCGCCGGGGCCGCCGACCTCGCCGGGGGCTGGTGCACCGATCGCCTCGCGCACACGCACGGCCTGAAACATGCGCGCTGCACGCTGGGGTCGCTGTCGTTTGCGTCGTGTGCACTCCTGCTGCTCGTCTCGACGGGGGTCGCCTCGCCGGTCGCGAAAGCGGTCCTGCTGGCGGTCGCCCTCGCCTCGGCCGACTTCGCGCTGAGCGCGTGCTGGGCGGTGTGCCTCGACGTCGGTGCGCGCCATGCCGGCGTCGTGACCGGCTTCATGAACACCAGCGGCAACCTCGGTGGCCTCATCGGTCCGCTCGTCGTGGGGGTGATGGTCGAGCGCTGGGGTTCGTGGACCTATCCGTTCTACGTCACGGCCGGCGTGTACGTGATGGGCGCGGTGGCGTGGCTGGCGATCGATCCGCGAAAGCGAATCGCGTGATCAGGTCTGCGACGCTCGATCAGGGTTCCAGCGAGAACGGCGGGTACTCGTCGACCATCAGCAGCATGTACGCTTCGACGCGCAAGCGCCAGCGCAGCACGCCGACCCCGAACGCGTAGAGCGCCTTGGGATACTCGCCGGTCGCGAGGATGAGGAACCACGCGGCTATCGTCGCAAAGCCCCAGCCGACGAGCAGAAACACCAGCACGATCGCCTGCGGGATGACATAGATCAGCCGCAAGGCCACGCTCAGGCGATCGCGTGGCCCCGCCGGATCCGCAATCTCGAGCGACACCGGGTACGGCGCGTCGCCGAACGGCGGATACGGATCCTCCAGCAGCATCAGGTACGAGATCGCACGTGCGCGCCACCTCAGGTAGAACGCCGTGAACTGGCGGATGCCGGCGATGTGGGTGCCGGTGACGAGAATCGTGACCCAGCTGACGATGGCGAGAAAGGCGGCGACCGCGCCCAGCAGTCCGCCCTCTCCGCCCACGCGCGTACGCTGGCTGGTGTCGTACCCGGCGGCGAGGCCGACGCCACCGGCGAGGATGATGTGGGGGATTGCGAGAAACAGCCGGAATGCGGTGGTCAGGCGGTCGCGGTTCGCGAGCGCCGGCACCACGTCGACGGTGACCGGATACGCCATCGGGCCTTTATACGCGAAGCGCCCGCCGAAGTTCACCGCGAAAAATCACTGACCGCGAAGGCGGGGCTCGAACGCCGCCGGCGCGCTGGCCGTCACCCGCATGGGACCTGGGGCAGAGGTCACCACGCCGGAGGACGGAGCGGCCGGCGGCGCCGGCTCGGGGTCGCGTCCCACCGCTATCGACGGCGGTGCGGACGCGACCACGATGGGGCGAGCCAGGGCGGCAGTCGGCGGCGGAAGTGTCTGCGACTGGCTCCATCGAAGTCAACGAAGGGCGCGCCAGGACCGAACGAAGGACAGGTGGGCGGCCACTAGGGCCGCCGCAGGGCGTAGGCGTAGAGCGAGTTGCCGGCCGCGATGGCGACGTACTGCCGGCCGTTCACGGCATAGGTCATCGGCGCCGCCTGCACGATGCCGGCGACCGGCGCCTTCCAGAGCAGCGCCCCGGTCCTGGCGTCGAGGGCGTAGAAGAATCCCTCGCGGCCGCCCGAGAACAGCAGGTCCGACGCCGTGGTGAGCGCGCCGGCATCGGTGATGTCGGCCATCGTGAACTCCCACTTCTTCTGCCCGGTCTTCGGATCGAGCGCGAGGACGGCGCCGTACCCTTCACCGGGCAGCCGGCGGTTCACCTGCGTGCCGTTGATGCTCAGCGAGGTGCCGGTGGGGAACGCGCCGAGGAACGCGCGGCCCTCCACGTACTCGGCGGGGCGGCGCGCGTAAACGCTCGACCCGTCCATCCACGCGGGCACGTAGAAGAGGCCGGTCCGCGGGCTGTACGAGGGCGAGTACCAGTTGGTGGCGCCGGCAAAGTGCGGGTAGAGCCGGACGCCCTCTGGCGTCGGCGACTTGACGCCCTGCGGGCGCCCCTTGGCGTCGAGCCCCGACGCCCAGGTGACCTTCGTGAACGGCTGTCCCGACAGGAACTCGCCGGTTGCACGATCGAGCACGTACCAGAACCCGTTGCGGTTGGCCCAGAGCATCACTTTGCGCAGCCGGCCCTGATACTGGATGTCGGCCAGCACCGGCACCTGCGTCGCGTCGAAGTCGTACTCGTCGTGCGGCGTGAACTGGAAGTGCCACTTCAGCGTGCCGGTGTCGGGATCGAGCGCGATGACCGAGTTGCTATAGAGGTTGTCGCCCTTGCGATCGTCGCCGGTGAAATCGGGGCCGGGATTGCCGAGGCCCCAATAGGTCAGGTTCAGCTCGGGGTCGTACGAGCCCGTGGTCCACACCGTGCTCCCGCCGCGGCGCCAGGAGTCGCCCGACCAGGTGTCGTGGCCAGGTTCGCCCGGACCGGGCACGGTGTTGAACCGCCACAGCTCCTTGCCGGTCTTCGGATCGAAGGCGGCGATGAAACCGCGGACGCCGAAGTCGCCGCCGGCCGGACCGGCGATGAGCTTGTCCTTCACGACGAGCGGCGCCACCGTGATGGCGTAGCCGGCCTCGGGCCGCGCGCCCGCCACGGCCACGTTCCACAACTCGCGGCCGCTCTTGCTGTCCACCGCCACCATGTGGCCGTCGATGGTGCCCATGAACACGGCGTCGCCGAGGATGGCCACGCCGCGGTTCACACGGCCGCAGCAGGGGCGCGCCTGCGCCGACGGTTTGTAGGCGTAGGTCCAGAACGTGCGGCCCGAGACCGGATCGATGGCCACGATGTCGTTCGGCGCCTGCACCGTATAGAGGACGCCGTCCACCACGATCGGCGTCGCCTCGAACTTCTCCAGCGAGAGCGCCTGGAACGCCCACTGCAGCTCCAGGGTTCCCACGTTGGCCGGCGTGATCTGCGTGAGCCCGCTGTAGCGCTGGCTGGCGAGGCCGCCAGAGTAGGTGAGCCAGTTCTCGGGCTCGGATGCCGCTTTCAGAATGCGGTCGAACGACACCTGCGCCTGCACTGACGCGGCGGCGGCAACGACCGCCACCAATACCGCGACGGCGGTGAGACGTGCGCGTCGCCTCATGGCAGCCCCCGCAGCGTCGAGAGATAGGTCACGAGATCCGCCACGTCGGATGGGCTCAACGTCCCCTTCGCCGCGGGCATGGGCGACGTCGTCAGCACGGCCGACTCGCGGAGGTCCGCTTTCTGCAGACCGCGCAGGCGCTGGCTGGAGTCGAGCAGCTGAATCGAGAAGGTGTCCTGATTGAGCAGGCGACCGGTGATGGTCTCCCCCGATTTCGTCGCTGCGCGCACCGAGCGGAAGTCGGCATGGATCTCCGCGCTCGGATCGACGATCGCACGCTCGATCTCGGTGAGGGTGCGCAACGTGCCGACGTCCACGAGCGACGGCGCCACGCGCGATCCGCTGCCCCCAGCCCCGTGGCACGATTCGCACTGGCCCTTGCCCGCGAAGACGGCCCGGCCTCGTGTGCTGTCGCCAGTCGCCACCAGGCCGCCCGCCGATCCCACCGACCGGAGATAGGCGACGATCATCCCCGCCTCACTCTCGGAATACGGGTTCGGCGGCATGGCCGTGCCGGGGATGCCGCCGAGGATGATCTTCACCAGTTCCTCGTCAGAGGTCGCGCGGCTGAATTTGCCGCTCAGGAGGGCGACGCCGCGCACCGTGTCCCCGCGCGCGCCGTGGCAGGTGGCACAGCTCGCTAAATACAGCCGCCCGCCGTTGTCCACTTGCGCCTGCGTGTAGCCGTGCTGAGCCGCCGCGCCGGCCGCGAGCAACGCCACGAATGCTCCCGTCAACCAGAGTGCACACCGCATGGAGCCTCCGAACGGCCAGAATTTCGCCGACCGCAGGGTGGGAGTATAGGCGTTTCGCAACCGCCTGAACGGCCTCACCCGCCTTGGGGACACGAACTGCGGGCCGAGGGCGGTAGAATCCTGCTGCGTGAGTACAGTCGCCGAGGCCGCCAGGCCCGACATCGAGGCCGCCGCGGCCGAAGGCCCGTGGTATCGCCAGGTCACCCGCGATCAGTGGCGGGCCTTCTGGGCAGTGTTCCTGGGATGGATTGTCGACTCGTTCGACTTCAACATTCTGACGTTCATCATCATCGACATCCAGAAAAGCTTCACCGTCGACAACGCGCTGGCTGGCGCGCTGGGCACGGTGACGCTGGTCATGCGGCTGGCCGGGGGCACGATCGCCGGAACCGCCGCCGATAAATGGGGCCGCAAGGGCCCGTTGATGATCTCGGTACTGTGGTTCTCGCTGTTCGCGGCGCTCAGCGGGTTCTCGACGTCGTACGCGATGCTGTTCGCGCTGCGTGCCCTCTTCGGCCTCGGCATGGGCGGCGAGTGGGCGGCGGGCATGCCGCTCGTCCTGGAGCACTGGCCGACGAAGCTGCGCGGGCTCGTGTCGGGCCTGCTGCTGGGCGGGTGGTACTGGGGCTACCTCCTGGCCGCGGCGGCGTTCCAGTTCGTCTACCCGTTCTTCGCCAGCACCGATACTGATTTGGCCTGGCGCGCCATGTTCTGGCTGTGCGTCGCGCCGGCGCTCTTCACGCTGTGGATCCGGCGCAAGGTGCCGGAGAGCCCGGTGTGGCTGGAGCGGCAGCGCCAGCTCAAGGCGGGACTCGTACCGCCGGAGCCCGCGCTCTCCCTGCCGCGCATCTTCAAGCCAGACATGATCGGCGTGACCGCTCGCACCACGCTGGTGATCGGCGCGTTCATGTGCATCTACTACTCGCTCAACTTCTGGTACCCCACGTTCTTGCGAGAAGCGGGCCGGCCCGTGCTGCCGTATCTGGCGGCGTTCAACTTCGGCGCCATCGTCGGCACGGCCACGTGGGGGCGCCTGTCGGAAGGGCGGCTGGGTCGGCGCGGCGCGGCCACCATCACGGTGATCCTCGGCATCGCGTCGCTGCCGCTGTATCTGCACGCGCACGAGCCGCTGCTGCTCGGCCTGGGTGCGCTGACGATGGGCTTCTTCGGTATGGGCGTGTGGGGCATGGCGCCGGCCTACAGCAACGAACAGTTCCCGACCGAGGTGCGCGGCGTCGGCCCCGGCTTCTGCTACCACGCCGCCGCGGCGATCGGCGCGACGATGCCGACGGTGCTGGGTTTTCTCAAAGACCAGGGCTTCGTGATGGTCAACGCCATGAGCCTCGCCATGGTCCTCTCCGGGATTGCGGCGATGGTGATCTGGGTCGGGCCCGAGACCCGCGGCCGGGTTTTCAAATGATGCAGGACGTCCACGAGATCTATGCGGTGCGCTACGCGCACCACGATCGCAAGGCCCACGAGAACTACATCCTCGGCGACCCGCACGACATTCTCCAGCCGCTGGCCTACTTCGTGTGGGTGATCAAGGGCGCGACGACGACGTACGTGCTCGACACCGGCTTCGACGCCGCGATGGCCACCAAGCGTGGCCGCCGCATCACGCGCCCGGTCGGCGAAGGACTCACCGCCATCGGCGTCCCGCCGGACGCCGTGACCGACGTGGTGATCAGCCACCTGCACTACGACCACTGCGGCAACCACACGCTCTTTCCGCGCGCGCGCTATCACCTGCAGGATCGGGAGATGGGCTACGCGACCGGCCGGTGCATGTGCCATCCGCACCAGCGCATCCCCTTCGAGGTGGACGACGTCACCGCGATGGTGCGCCGCGTGTTCGACGAGCGTGTGGTCTTCCACAACGGCGCCGAACAGCTCGCGCCCGGACTCACCGTGCATCACATCGGCGGGCATTCGATGGGGTTGCAGTGCGTGCGCGTCGCAACGCGTCGTGGCGCCGTGGTGCTGGCCGCCGACGCGACACATCTCTACGCGCACATCGAAGAAGGGCGTGTCTTTCCGGTGTGCTACAGCGTGGCCGAAACCCTCGAAGGCTACGCCACCATCAAGAAGCTGGCCGACTCGCGCGACCACATCATCCCCGGCCACGATCCCGACGTCCTGAAGCGCTATCCAGCGGCGGGCCCTGGTCTCGAGGACTGGGTCGTGCGCCTCGACTGAGAATGTAGCGGGCGGTCTTCACAGTTATGTAGAGGGCGGTCTTTAGACCGCCCTGAAGGAACCACATGGAGGACGACGGGCCGCTCCCGGGCTGGCTGGCCACCGTGCGGGAGGCCGGCGGCAGCGACCTGTTGCTCGTGGCCGGCGCACCGCCCACCATTCGCGTGCGCGGGCTCCTGCAGCCGGCCGCCCCCACCGTCCTCGACTCGGACACGATCGCGGCGTCGACACGCGCGTTCGTGCCGCCCCGGCTCTCCAGCGCGTTCGAGGGGGGCGCGGCCGTCGATCTGGCGTTCTCCCTTCCTGCCCTCGGGCGCTTCCGGATGAACCTGCACCGCGAGCGCGGCCGCGTCGCCGCCGCCATTCGCGCGCTGCCCACGTCGCTGCCGACGATCCAGGGGCTCGGGTTCAGCCACGACATCTCGCTGCTCGCCGACCTGCCGCGCGGCCTGGTCCTCGTCTCCGGTCCCACCGGGTCCGGGAAGACCACGACCGTGGCGGCGATTGTCGCCGAGCTGAACCGCCTCCGCGACGGCCATGTCATCACCATCGAGGATCCGGTGGAGTTCGAGCACGCGCACGGCCGAAGCGTGGTGGAGCAGATCGAAATCGGGGTAGACGCCGAGAGTTTCCCCGTGGCCTTGCGCTCGGCCCTGCGGCAGGCGCCCGACGTGATCGTCATCGGCGAGATGCGGGATCTCGAGTCGATCCGCATCGCCGTGTCGGCTGCCGAGACCGGCCACCTGGTCATCGCCACGGTGCACGCGCCCGACGTCGGCGGCGCCGTGTCGCGCATCGCCGACGCGTTTCCGCCCGAACGGCAGAACACGATCCGGCAAGAGCTGGCCATGGGACTGTCGGCTGTCCTCACGCAGAGCCTGCTGCGCGGGGTCGAAGGGCAGATGGTGCCGGCCGGGGAACTGCTGGTGGTGAGCTACGGAGCCAGACAGCACATTCGCAAGAACGCGCTGCAGAACCTGCACCAGGAGATGACCTCGACGCGGAAGCTCGGGTCGTTCACGCTCGAAGAGTCGCTGGCGCGGCTGGTGCGGAGCGGCCGTATCGATCGCGCAACGGCGTCATTGCGCGCGGCCCACGCCGAAGAACTGGAACTGCTGCTGTCGTAGAGATTCCGCCGGCGGTCTTCAGACTGCCCTAATAGCCCTAATAGATCGCCGAGCTGCGGGTGGTGGCGGGCGCCTGCGTCCGCATCGTGTCGAAGAACGCCATCATCTGGTCCACGGCGCAGCGCGCCGCCGTCGACGTGCGGAACACCTGCATCACCGAGCATTCGCCGTCCTGAATCACCAGCAGCCAGCCCCGTTCCGTGGGGGCAATGCTGTAGTGCGGGCGGGGGCCCGGATCGGGCGGCAAGGTCGCGACGAACTTCTTACGCATGCCCCCCTGATCTACAAGGTGTGTGCCCGCGTGTTTCTGCAAGGGCCGTCACAGGGTTGCACAACCGCCGGCGCCAGCACCGACGCCAGGACGACACACCGTTATCGATTTTGTGCTCTTGCCGGCACTTGCCTGCCTGTTCGCCCTCCCACCTGCCTACCTGCCCACCTGCCTGTGATCGCCGTGACAGATTCCGCGGTTCGCTCCGGACGCGTCAGAGCGGGGTGCCCAAGTTTTGGCTCAGTTTGCCGCAGATGTCGTGGTGGCACCGGTCGTGCGATATCCCCTGCGTGCCCCCCACGGCACTTGCGCCGCCGATATCGGCTGGCGACGCCAGGGAGAATTCGTTGATGGAACGAGAGAACATGATTGCGCGCCGTGTTGGTCTGGTGTGTGCGGCGACCTGTGCAACAGCGATGTTCGTGCTTGCTCCGGCAAGCGCAGAGGCGCAAACGGCATGTGCTCCGGACAGCGAGAACTTCGTGCCGGCCGTCTGCGGCCATGTCTTCACCGACCAAACCGGTGGCACTCCCCACACCTACGACTCGGGAGAGGGGGTCGAAGGCGTGAAGGTGGTCGTCAGCCTGAATGGCCAGGAATACAACAGCACGGGCCTACTCGAGTGCGTGGGCACCGACTGCGGCTACTACAGCTTCAACACGTTCGACCCCGGGACGTATACGTTCTGCGTCATTGCAACCGACTCGGATCCGGTGTGCAAGGAAGTCATCGTAGACACTCCGAGTGAGACGGCCGACCTGGAAATCGGGGTCTCTACGGGCGGCTCTGATGTTTCGTCCGACGACACGGTGTGGGGCGTCGGCACTGGCACGCCTGGGTACTGGAAGAATCATCCCGAGGCTTGGCCGGTTGAGAAAATCGTGATCGGCGACACACCTGGCTTTCAGTCGACGTACACGAAGGCTCAAGCCATCACGTACTTGGCCAGCAAGGTGAGTGGAGATAAGACGATCACGATCTTCGCCTCGTTGGTTTCGGCGATTCTGAACACGAACTTGGCGAACAACACGTCGTGCATCGCCCCCTACATCGCCGACGCGCAGCACTGGTTCAGTATCTACGGCCCTGTGGGTGTCGGCGTCAAGGCCAAGAGCGATGCCTGGGTCGGCGGCCCGTTGAACACGTTCAAGGCCGGCGAGCCTATCCACCAGAAGATGGACGAGTACAACAACGGCCTGCTCTGCGCACCGCACCGCGATTAAGGCGGGTAGGGCGGGTAGGGCCGGCGCTCCGCGCCGGTGAGGCGGGTAAGAACAACACGGGCGGGCCTCCGGGCCCGCCCGTGCTATTTGCGGGTTTCGGGAAACGCGGTGCGCGCGGTCTTCGGCACGTGGTCGCGCTTGTAGACCATGAAGGTCCGGAAGAACTCGATGATCACGGTGCCGTCCTGCTTCACGCCGGTCGTCTTCACGCGCACGATGCCGACGTTGGGGCGCGACTTCGACTCGCGCGCCTCGATGACCTCGCTCTTTGAATAGACGGTGTCGCCTTCGAAGAGCGGATTGGGCAGGCGCACCTCGTCCCATCCCAGGTTGGCCATGACGTTGAAGGACAGGTCGATGGTGGACTGCCCCGTCACCAGGGCCAGCGTGAACGTGGAGTCCACCAGCGGACGGCCGAATTCGGTCTGCGCCGCGTAGGCGTGATCGAAGTGGATCGGGTTCATGTTCTGCGTGAGCAGCGTGAACCAGCTGTTGTCCACCGGCAGCACGGTACGCCCCAGCGGGTGCTCATACACGTCGCCGACTTCGAAGTCCTCGTACACGCGCCCCGTCCAACCCGGTTTCACCGCCATCGTATTCCTCCGGCTCGCTCGTGCCGTACCATACTGCATCTATGCGCGCGCTCGAGGGCCACTGTGCCCTGATCACCGGATCGACGCAGGGCCTCGGCCTGACGGCCGCACACCGTTTTGCCGCGGCTGGATGTCACATCGTACTGAGCGGCCTGGCCACCCGCGACGACGCCGAGGGGCTGGTCGTCGAGCTCGCCTCGCGGCACGGCGTCCGTGCGGCCTACGCCGCCGGCGATCTGTCGCGGACCGCCGATGTCGAGGGAATCGTCGAGACGGCGCGATCCGCGTTCGGCACCGTGGACATCCTGATCAACAACGCCGTCGTACGTCATGCAGCGCCGGTCGAAGCCTTCACCCCCGAGAAATGGGACGAGGGGCTGGCCGTGAACCTGTCAGCCGCCTTCCATCTGATCCGGCTCACGGTGCCGATGATGCAGGCCCGTGGCTGGGGCCGCATCCTCAACGTCTCGTCGATCTACGGCCTCAAAGGCGCGGCCAATCGCGTCGCCTACGTCACCACGAAAACGGCGCTCATCGGCCTCACGCGCGCCGTGGCCCTGGAAGGCGTGACGCACGGCATCACGTGCAACGCGGTCTGCCCTGGTACCACGGAAACGCCGGTGCACGAGGCGGCGATTCGCGCCTCGATGGCCGCCGGGTCGCTGAGCCGCGAAGAGGCCGAGCGCCGCTTCTTCGCCACCAAGCAGCCGACCGGCCGTTTCATTTCCGCCGATCAAGTCGCGGCGTTGATGGTGTTCCTGTGCGGACCCGATGCCGCCGACATCAACGGCGCCGCCATGCCGGTTGACGGCGCGTGGTCAGCGGGCTGAAGACGCCGCGTCGCTGACGAGCCGCAGTTTACTTCCGTTCGAAGTACCCGGACCAGAAGGCCTTGCCGGTGGACAGGGTCAGGCGCGACTGGTGGGTGAGCCGCAGGTCCTGCTGCGCCAGCAGGCGTCGCAGGTGGTGGGGATCGACGAAGGCGAACCCCTGGGCGAGTGTGCACATCGATGGATAGCTCGACCGCGTGACGGCCTCGCGGTCTTCGGTCGGGATCTGCAGGACCACCGACAGATGGCCGCCGGGCGCGACCAGCGACACGGCGTTGTCGAGGCACCGGCCCGTGCCAGCGTGCTCGAACACGAGCGCCGCGTGCACCAAGGCGACCGGCTCGATCTGGATGGCCTCGCATGCGAGATCCGTACACACGAGCTCCAAACCACGCAGGTCGCGGAACCGTTGCCGGGTCGCCGCGAGGTAGCCCGGATTCACGTCGATCCCCACGACACGGTCGGTGGTCGAGCCGTCCACGTGCTCCAAGCCGTTGCCGCCGGCCACCCCGAGCACAGCCAGCGACCGCGGCCGTAACCGCGCCAGTGCCTCGCCGAACAGGTCGGCCAGCGGGCCGAGCTGGTTGACGGTGTCCGATCCCATGTGGCCCTCGTAGTCCTGGAGCGGTAGGGCCAGCCACGGATTCATGCTCGTCGATGGTAGCAGCCGGCGCCACCCAGCCCGGCCGCTGGCGACCGCGTGGATGCAACACGGGCTTGGCAACTCTCGTCTATGGGGCCATCCACGGAACGGCAGCGGGAGGTTGCCCGTCTAACGCTGTGTGCCATACAGTATGTGCCACACTCCATGCCACCAGACACCCCTGATTCCTTCGACAATCTGCGTCTCGAACTCCGGCGGGGCTGTCTGGTCGTCGCCGCCCTCGCCCAGCTTCGAGTCGAGCACTACGGCTACACGCTGCGGAAAGCCTTGGCCGACCACGGTCTCGACATCGACGAGAACACCCTCTACCCGCTGCTGCGCCGCCTCGAGTCGCAGGGGCTGCTGGTGAGCGAGTGGCGCGAGGAGAACCGGCGGAACAAGCGGTTCTACCGGCTGTCGGCCGACGGCGAGCGCACGCTCCGACTGCTGCTCCAAGAGTGGCGGGGCATCAACGACGCACTCGACCGCATCCTGACGCCGGCAGGCGCGCTCCCGAGCGGGCTCCGGTCATGACGCTGCTCGCCGACTATCTCCACGCCGTCGGCACCTACCTTCACGGCCGCCATCGCCGCGACATCCTGGCCGAGCTCGAGGAAAACCTGCGCTCGGCCATCGAGGAGCGGGAAGCAGACCTCGGACGCGCGCTCACCGAGCCGGAGCTGCAAGCGCTGCTGCTGGCACACGGCAGCCCGGTCGCAGTCGCGGGGCGCTACGGCGCGCAGCAGGGCACGTTCACCTTCGGACGGCAGCTGATCGGTCCGGAATTCTTTCCGATCTACATCCGCGTGCTGGTCGGCAACTGGGTGATCTCGGCGCTGATTCACGGCGGCATCGCGCTGTCGCGCGCCGACACGGACGAGCCGTGGATGTTCCTCAACTCGATCGTCGTCCAGTTCGCAATCGTGACGGTGATCTTCTGTGTCGTGGACCTGCTGCAACGGCGGTCGGGCGGCGTGCCGCCTTCGCTCGCCGACCACACGCGGTTTCCCCCGACCTACCTTCGCCAGATCCCGCGCTGGCAATCGTGGTCCGGCGGCGTCGCGTGGGTGCTGCTCAGCGTGTGGTGGGCGCTCATTCCGATCGCGCCAGTGCTGCTCGTGGGCTCTGCCGCGCGTTACGTGCACGTGGCGCCGGCCTGGGACGGCTTCTACTGGCCGGTGCTGCTCCTCCTGCTCGCCGGAGTTGCGCAGCGGGCCGTGAACTACGTCCGGCCCGACTGGAACTGGTTGCTGCCGGTGACGAGGCTCGGCATCAACGCGATCGCGCTCGCACTGGTCTACCCGATGTCCCGCGCCTACCCCTACTTCGTCGCGGTCGCTGGACAGGCCGGAGCCGACGCCGTGGTCCGCGGACTGAACACCGCGGGGTGGTGGACCTTGGTGGCCGGCTTTTCCGTCTTCTTCCTCAGCCAGATCGGCGTGAACGGCTGGCAGTGCCTCCAGCACGTGCGCTTTCTCCAGCGGCAGCGCCAGGAGCAGTCATCATGACGACCGCAGCCCTCGACCGTTCGAGCCCGGCCGCCGTGGCCCCCGGTGAGCGGCTTCACGCGCTCGACGCCCTGCGCGGGTTCGCGCTCCTCTGCGGCGTGGTGCTGCACGCGGCGATGTCGTATCTCCCGGGCTTCGACGTCTGGCCGTTGCTCGACCGCTCGCCGAGCACGACGCTCGGCGTCACCTTCTTCGTCATCCACATGTTCCGGATGACCACGTTCTTCGTCATCGCCGGCTTCTTCGCGCGGCTGCTCGTCGAACGCCGCGGCGTGCGGGCCTTCGTCCGTAACCGGAGCCTTCGCATCGTCGTCCCGCTCGTCGTCGGGTGGCTGGTCTTCTTTCCGATGATTGTCGCGGCGATGTGGTGGGGCATGGGCGGCCAGCCGCCGCGCCCGCCAGTTGGTGCAGTGCCGGCGCCGCCGGCGCTGGCATTCCCGCTCGGGCACCTGTGGTTCCTCTACGTGCTGACGCTGCTCTATGCGGTGGCACTGCCGGTTCGGGCGCTGGTGCACTCGACGCTCGACGCCAGCGGCCGCCTGCGCGCTCGCCTCGATGCCGGCCTGCGCGTGGTCATCAGCGGCCCGTGGGCGCCGTTCGTGCTGGCCGTGCCGCTGGTGCTTGCGTTCGTCCAGGCCTCGACATGGCTGCCCTGGTCCGGCATCCCCACGCCAGACCAGTCGCTCATCCCCAACCTGCCCGCTGCCGTCGCCTTCTCGGTCGCCTTCCTCACCGGATGGCTGCTGCACCGGCAGGTCGCGCTCCTGAGCACCATCGAGCGACACTGGGCGCTGCACGCCGCATCGGCCACGGCGCTGACGGTCGCGTGCCTGTCGATGGCCGGCGTGACGCCATCCGGCCAGACCGGCTGGTCCGGCGAGCGGACGGCCGTCTACGCCGTGCTGTATGCCGCCGGCGGCTGGAGCTGGACCCTCGCGCTCATCGGCAGCGCGCTGCGGTTCTTCGCGGCCGAGAGTCCCACCCGGCGCTACGTCTCCGATGCCTCCTACTGGATCTATCTCGCGCACCTCCCGGTGGTGCTGGTCCTGCAGGCGGCCATGAAGGACCTGCCGCTGCATTGGGCGGTGAAGTTCCCGGTGCAACTGCTGGTGGCGATGGCCTTCCTCTTCGCGACCTATCACTGGCTGGTGCGCTTCACCTTCATTGGCGAGCTGCTGAACGGCACCAGGCACCGGCGCACCCGTCGGCACCAGGCCGCCGAGGTGAGCCTGCCGCCGGCGGCGACCGCCACTGGCGACGCGCCGCTCGCGCAGTTGATCGATGCGCGCAAACGCTTCGGCGCAGTGACGGCGCTCGATGGCCTCAGCCTCGACGTCCGCCCCGGCGAACTGCTCGCGGTGCTGGGCCCGAACGGCGCCGGCAAGAGCACCGCGATCTCACTCCTGCTCGGTCTGCAGCAGGCCGACAGCGGCACCGCCACGTTGTTCGGCCGCTCCCCCGACGACATCGAGGCGCGCTACGGCGTCGGGGTGATGATGCAGGAGGTGACGCTGGCCCTCGAGATGACCGCGCGCCAGCTGATCGCGCTGACCACCACCTACTACCCGTCGCCCATGTCGGTGGACGACGCCCTTGAGCTCACGCACACCACCGAGCTCGCCGACCGCGCCTACGGCAAGCTCTCGTCCGGCCAGAAACGGCAGGTGCAGTTCGCGCTCGCCGTCTGCGGCCGGCCGGCGCTGCTGTTTCTCGACGAGCCGACCGTGGGCCTCGACGTGCAGGCGCGCGAGACGCTGTGGGCGACGATACGCCTGCTGCTCGCGCAGGGCGCCTCGATCGTGCTCACGACGCACTACCTGGAAGAGGCCGAGGCGCTGGCCAGCCGGGTCGCGGTGCTGGCCAAGGGGCGGCTCGTGGCCATGGGCACCGTGGACGAGATCCGCAGCGTGGTCAGCCGCAAGCGAATCAGCTGCCTGAGCGCGCTGCCCGCCGACGACATCGCCACGTGGGCGAGCGTCACCACGGCGACGCGCGCGGGCGATCGCCTCCAGATTGTGACGCGCGACGCCGACGACGTCGTCCGGCGCCTGCTGGCCGCCGACGCCTCGCTCCGCGACCTCGAGGTTCAGCGCGCCGGTCTTGCCGAAGCATTCACCGAGATCACCCAGGAGGCTGCGTAATGGCGACGATCGCTCTCACCTCTCCGCGCCCCACCCCGCACGTGCGGGGCACGATGCCGCTGCGGCGGGTGCTCGGCGCCTACCTCGTGGAGCTGCAGTTCGAAACGCTGCGCCACCTGAAGGCGCCGGCCTTCGCCCTGCCGTTCCTCTTAATTCCCATAGTGCTCTACCTCTTCTTCACCGCCGTGGCCCTGGGCGACGTGGCGGCGAAACCGGAACTTCATGTGGACATCCGCATGTTCACGGGCTTTTCCATCACCGGGGTGATGGGCCCGGCGCTCTTCGCCTTCGGCATGGCCGTGGCCATCGATCGCGACTTCGCGCTGCTGCGTCTGAAGCGGGCCCTGCCGATGCCGCCGATGGCCTACCTGTTCGGCAAGATGGGCATGGCGATGCTGTTCAGCGGGCTCGTCATGCTGATGATGACCATCGCCGCATCGCTCAAAGGGCTCGACATCTCCGTGCCCCGCCTGGCCGCCATCTGGGCGATCGGCGTCGTGGGCACGCTCCCCTTCTGCGCGATCGGCCTCTTCATCGGCTCGCGCGTGTCGGGCCGCACCGCGCCGGCGTGGGTCAATCTCGCGTACCTGCCGATGACATACCTGTCCGGGCTGTTCTTCCCGATGCCCGAGTCGATCCGCGCGATCGTCCTCGCGTCGCCGGCGTTCCACCTCAACCAGCTGGCACTCCAGACGGCGGGTGTGCAAGGGATCATGCCAGCCACCATGCACGTCGCCGCGCTGGCCGGCATCACGGTGCTGTTCGCGGGTCTCGCGGCGCGCCGCGTCGCGCGAATGGGCTGAGCGGCAGGGCGGTCTGAAGACCGCCCTCTACAAGAGTCGTGGCCGCGGGTCTTCGTTGTGGCCGCGGGTCTTCAGACCCGCCTCATAGAGACGAACGTAGCGGGCGGTCTTCAGACCGCCCGACCTTGGTCGTGAGTCTGGCTACTGCACGCGGCCGTCGAACGACAGGCCCGCCGTCACGAGCGGCGATTTGGCGCCCATGCTGATCTTGCCGATGTCACCCGAGGCGCCCGATGGCCGGTCGGCGGTGATGCGGAACTGGTGGCTCTGGCGCTCGACCGCCGTGGCCACGGTCTTGCCGAACTCAGGCAGCAGCGTCGCGATGCGCGTGGCGCTGTTGACGTTCTCGAACTTCCCACCCGTGTACTTGGTGACGCTCATGCCGACGTTGGTCTGGTTGGCGCCGCCGCTCGTCGACTGCGTGCCGCCGTTGTAGAGGATGACGTGCACGGTGGTCGGGCGCGCTTCGAGCCGCTTCATCATCCGCTCGATGTCGCTTTCCTTGACGTCGCGATCCCCCGACGTGGTGCCCACGCTGATGATCACGGGGAAGTAGTCGGTCTTGTCCTTCTCGATGCGCTGGGTCGCTTCGTTCAGGCTCTCGACGAAGCGGCCGGCGCCGCCATCGGGCGCCAGCAGATCGAGCCCCTTCTGCACGGCGGCACGGTCGGTGGTCGGGCGCGCGATGAAGCGCGGCTGGGGGGCTGTGGTGACCAGCGTCACTTCGAGGTTGTCGGGCAGCGCCTCGAGGAGCCCCTTGACGCCGTTCTTGAGGTGCTGGACGTTCTGGCCGCCCAGGCCGACGCCGTTGTCGAGCAGGATCTGCATCTTCACCGGCCAGTTGACCGGCTCGACCTTGGTGATTTTGGCCTCGACGCCGTTTTCCATGATCCGCACGTCGCCGGGCTCGAGGGCCTTGGCCGGCGCGCCGGTGCCGTCGAGGATGCTGGCGAAGATCTGAATCTGTTTGGGCGCCTGGGCGGCGACGGCGGCGGTGAGCAGACCGACACCGGCGGCCGCGGCGAGCAACTTCACACGCATGACGGGGCCTCCATCAAAGATGCCAGGACTTCATTCGTGTAACGGCGGCAAGGGTGGCCCGGCAGCTGCGAAACGACGCACGCCTCTCGCTGCGACGGGCACGCTGCATAAGACGCCTGTTCAGTGGTTTTAGTTCACGGCGGCACCACCCGACGTTGCGTACGACCGCGGCGGCTACCTCTCCGGGACTACTCCCACCGGAAGACACGGGCGGAGAGTGCCGTGCACACCGCGAACACGAGGGCAATCGCCGCGGCGTCCCACAGGTGGAACGAGAGCGGGTCGCCGCGCCACACGCCCCGGAGCAGCGACACCGCAAAGGTGAGCGGCAGGACGCGCGCCACGGCCTCGAGCCACGGCGGCAGCAGGCTCAGGGGATAGAACAGACCGGACAGCGCAATCATCGGGTAGAACACGAGTCCGGCCAACGGCTGAGCAAAGCGCGCCGTCGGGACCAGGCTGGCGATGAGAAAGCCCACGGAGAGCAGGCTGCAGGTCGTGAAGAGCAAGGCTACCCCGAAGCGAAGGAGTTGGATGGCGGTATCGGGCGCGTAGTACCGCCGCCCGGCGGCAATGAGGAGCGCCAGCGTCAGCGCGGTGAACAGCAGTTTGACCAGCACGTGCGCGACGAGGATCGTCGAAGGCCGCAGCGGCGTGGCGCGCAGGCGCTTCAGGATGCCGCCTTCGCGATAGATCGCAATCACCGTCACGAGCGACACCACAGCGCTGATCGCCATCAGGATGGCCGCGAACACCGGCAGACCGGCCCTGAGGAACGCCTCCTCTGGTGAGGCAGGCGTGGCCGCGCCGCGCATGACACGGCCGAGCCCGAGGAACACGAGCACCGGCACTCCCACTGTCCCGAAGAGGCCCAGCGGCTCGCGAATGAAGATCTTGATCTCGAGCCAGGTCAGCTGCCAGAGGCCCTTCATGTGTCAGTCTCGAATGGAATGCCCGGTGAGGCGCAGGAACACGTCCTCGAGCGTCGGCACCGTCGTCTGGAAGTCGGTCACGGGGATGTGATGGGCCGACACGCACTGGATCACGTCGGTCACGAGCGTGGCATTGCGGCCTCGAATCGTCACCGTTCCAGCGCCGGCGTCTACGGCCTCCACACCCGGCAGCGAGAGAAACCGATCGCGCGCGGTCTCGTCGGTGGTGGCGAGCACGACGGCGCGCTCGGGGCAATGGCGCGCCACCAGGCCGGCCGGCGTGTCGACGTCGATCACCCGGCCGTGCTCGATGATCGCCACACGGTCGCACAGCCGCTCCGCTTCCTCCATGAGATGGGTCGTGAGCACCACGGTCTTGCCGCGATCGCGGATGCCGCGCACCAGATCCCAGATCGCGCGGCGCGCCTGCGGGTCGAGACCCGTGGTCAGCTCGTCGAGGAACACCACCTCGGGATCGTTGATGAGCGCGAGCGCGATGAAGAGCCGCTGCTTCTGCCCCCCCGAGAGCGTCATGAACCAGGCGTTGCGCTTGTCCTTCAGGCCGAGCTGCTCCAGGAGCGTGGCGGGATTCACCGGCGCCGGATACAGCGACGCCCAGAAGTCCACCGCCTCGCGCACCGTGATGCGCTTCTGGAGCTGCGCCTCCTGCAGCTGCACCCCGATCCGCGCCTTCAGCGCCGTGCCGCTGCGATACGGGTCGAGCCCGAGCACGGAGATGGCGCCGCGATCGGGCGCGCGCAAGCCCTCGAGGCACTCCATCGTCGTGGTCTTGCCGGCGCCGTTCGGTCCGACCAGGCCGAAGATTTCACCGGATCGGACCTCGAACGAGACGTCGTCGACGGCCACGACGGGACCGTAGGCCTTGCGGATGCCGGAGACCCGGACGACGGACGGTTGAGCAGACACCGTGAGTGAAGCCGGCGCGGCGGGCGCCAAGGTTCAGCGCGCCGTCTTCGACGCGAGCGGCCGGGCACGGTCGCCGGCGCGATCGAGAATCGTGCGCGCCATGCGCAGGCTGGCCGCGTCGATCATGCGGCCGTCGTGGGTGGCGGCGCCGTGGCCGGCCGCGACCGAGGCTTCGAAGGCCTGCACCAGGGCGGCGGCGGCCGTCACTTCGCTGTCACTCGGCGAGAACAGCTGGTTGGTGGTGGCGAGCTGGCCGGGATGGATGCACTGCTTGCCGTCGAATCCCATCGCCCGGGCGATGCGGCAGGCGCGCTCGAACCCGGCGGCGTCCTTGTAGGCCGAATACGGGCCGTCGAGGCAGCGCAAGCCGTTGGCGCGGGCCGCGGCCACGATCCCGTGCATGGCCGCGTGCCAGCGGTGGCCCGGATACAGCTCGTCGTGCGCGTCGAGCTCGCCGATCCCCGACGACGGCATCCGCATCGACGCCGCGTAATCGCCCGGGCCGAAGATGAGGGCGTCGAGCCGCGGCGAGGCCGATGCGATCTCGCGCAGATTGACGTAGCCGCTGGCGCTCTCGATTTGCGCCTCGATGCCGATGGCGCGGCCGAGGCCGCGGTGCGCCTCGATCTGCGACAGCAGCATGTCCACGAACACCACGTCGCGCGCCGCGGCAGCCTTGGGCAGCATCACGAGGTCCACACGATCGCCGGCGCCTTCGATGACCTCCACGAGATCGCGGTAGGCGTACGGCGTATCGGCGGCGTTGATGCGAACGATGCGGGTCCGGTGGCCGAACTCGACGGTCCGGAGCGCGTGCACCACATGCGCGCGGCTGGCGGCTTTCTCGGCGGGAACGACCGCGTCCTCGAGGTCGAGGCACACCGCGTCGGCGGCGCTCGCGGCGGCCTTGGGGATCATGTCCGGCCGCGAGGCCGGGACGAAGAGCATGCTGCGCACGAACCGCGCCGGCGCTGTCGTCATGGCTTGCGCGCGGCCGCCTCTTCAGCCCTGGCGATCGACAGCAGGTTGCGCATCGCGTAGTTGCCCTCGTGGCAGGCGTATTCGAACGGGGCTTCGTCCGCGCCCACCTTGGTGAGCCGCATCGCGAAGGTCCAGGGCCGCGCCCACGTGGCCGGATCGTCGAACGTGACCGACCATTCCACCTGCCGCTCGTCGACCGCCGTGAAGCGCTCGATCAGGCGCAGCCGGTCGCTCGACCCGCGGTACGGCGTCTTGTCGGTGAAGTTCGTCGTCTCCACCACCAGCGTCGGACCCTCGAAGCGGCCGCGAGCGTCGCCCATGTAGGCGCGCATCGACGCGCCAAGGTGCGGGCGCCCATCGAGCGGGATGACGCGCGTCTCGTTGACCATCTCATAGGAGATCGACACCACGCCAGGGCCTTGGACGATGCGGTACGAGTTGCCGTAGATCGCCGGCATCATCGACCCGGGAATACCGCGCGTGATGCAGCGGTCGTAGAGGCTACGGTCTTCCCAGGAATCGGCCTCGCCCCTGCCTTTGCGCGCCTCGGCGCGCGCTGCCGCCCGGGCCCGCGCGTCCGCGGTGAGCGGCGGGATGCGGCCGTCGGGCGGATCGCTGACGAGCCAGGCGCGGCTATTCTTCGGTTTGATGTTCTCGAACCAGTGCAGCGGGCTGCGCAGTTCCCAGCGCTGACGGTCTGCTTCGTCGCGTGCGGCGTTGCGCTCGTCGACGAGACGCCCGAGCTCCGTGTCGCTGATCTCCTCGAGCCGCCGGCCAGTCAGCTGCTCCGGCCGCTCCATCGGGATCAGGCTCTCGTCGCTGTTGGTGAAGTCGCCCTGCAGATCCGGGTCGCCCCAGGGTGTGCGCGCCGCCTGGTAGGGACTGGCCGCTGGCGCACTGGACCGCTGCGCCGCCACCATCACGGACGCCGTTCCCGCCGCCAGCACGATCGCGATCGACGACCACCATCCGGCTGGTTTTCGCATGATGCTCCCCTGCCGCTCTTATTTCACCACCGTTTGGCTCGCGGCTTACCCCCCCGAACGCACCGCGAGCTCGACGAGCGAACCGGCATCGTCGAGCGACTCGACCGCCGCCACGGCCGCCGCCACACGCTCGCGGGCCGCGGGGCCGAGCACCCCGGCGGTGTTGTCGTCGAACTTGGCCCGCAGCTCGTCCATCGTCATCGGGTTCTCGGCCGAGCCGCGGTTGTACTCTTCGACTTCCGAAAAGACGCGCCCGTCGGTCAGCGTGATGGTCACGGCGCCCTTGAACCGCCCCGGCGGCGGAAACGACGGGTCCACCCGATAGGTGACGCGGCGAGCCAGCGCCAGGATCCCCGGGTCGGTGCGGAACGCGTCGGCGTAGGCGGTGCGGCCCAGCTCTCCGCGCACGAGGGTCTCGGCCAGCGTGTATTGCAGGCACACGCGACAGTGCGCTTCCGTGGCCGGTGCCGTCTTCTCCGCCACCGGCTCGCAGACGATCGACACGTTGAACTCGGCGACCGGGCACTCGATCGACGCCACCTGATCGGGCGAAAAGCCGTGACGCGCCCGCAACCGCAGGACCAGGTCGATGTACGGATGCAGCACGTGCGCGGCCGGAAACGGCTTGAATGACGAGTTCCGGCTGTCCCAGCGCGTTCCGAGATCGCCGGCGATGCGATCGAAGTCCTTCGTCAGTGCCGGATCCTGCAGGTGCGAGGCGAAGAGGCCGAACCGGCCCTCGAAGACACGCGGTGGACCCGAGGCGCCAGCCTCGGCGAGCAGCGCAGCGGCGATGCCGTTCTGCGCCGCGAATCCCGAGTGCAGGAACTTCGACTGCGTGCCGTCCACCCAGCACTCGAGCAGCCCGGCGGCGGTGCTGCCGGCGATGCCAGCCGCCCAGGCGAGCGCCCTGTCGTCGAGGCGCAGCAGCCGCCCCGCCGCATACGCGATGCCGAAGGGCGAGAAGAGTCCGGTGGGATGGAAGCCGCGGCGGTGGAAGCTGCCGGGCGCCACCGAGCCGACACGACACGCGATCTCGTTGCCGATGGCGATGGCGAGGATCAGATCCCTGCCGCTCACCCGCCGCGTTTCGGCCAGCGCCAGCGCCGCCGCCACCGAGGGGCTGCTCATGTGCACGATCGACTCGTTGTGCGTGTCGTCGAACTCGAGCGCCTGCGCAAACGAGGCGTTGGCGAAGGCGGCAAACGGCGGCGCCGTACGGTCGCCGGAACCCCACACGCGACTGGGGCCGCCGGAGGCCATCGCTCGTACGGCGGCGCGCACCGACCGCCCGAGCGCCGTCTCCGAGCCGGCAATCGACAAGCCGATCACGTCGAGCAGCCGCAGCTTCGTGGTCGCGACGACGTCGGCGGGCAGGTCCTCGAACTCGAGGCGCGCGGTCCACGCCGCCACCTCGCTGGCCAGCGCGGAGCTGGCCTGAACAGTGCTGGTCACGATGTCATTCCGCTTCGAAGTGTTTGAGCGACCAGGCCAGCAGCGCCGCGGCCAGGAGGAACCCGCCGAGCGCAACCTGTCCGACCGCGAACGAGCCGGTATAGTCGCGCAGCCATCCCATGAGCGTCGGTCCGACAAACCCGCCCATGGTGCCGATCGAGTTGATGAACGCCAGTCCGCCGGCCGCGGCGAGCCCACTGAGGAAGCGCGGCGGGATGGTCCAGAACAGCGCCCGGGCGGCATTGACGCCACTCACCGCCACGGTGATCCACAGCACAGACAGCCAGAAGCTGCTGCCGGCGAACGCGATCGAGCCGAGGAACCCCAAAGCCGCCAGCGCGCAGGCCGCCGCCAGGTTGCCGACCTTGTTGCCGCGGCGATCCACGCGGCCGGCCCACAGGATCATCGTCACACTGGCGACCGCGTAGCAGGCGCTGGTTACGAAGCCGATCTGCAGATCGGTGAGGTGGCCGGTGTCGAGAATCTGCGGCAGGAACAGCCCGATGCCGTACGAGCCGACCAGAAACCCGAACTGCACGCCGCCGAGGATGATCACGCGCACGTCGCGCAGCGCCACCGACAGATGCTTCACTTCCTTCGGCCGGCGTTCGGCCGCGAGCCGCTCGCGCACGATGCGGCGTTCGTCGTCGCTCAGCCAGGCCGCGTCTTCGGGCCGGTCGGGCAGCCTCACGAGCAGGACGATGCCCGCGATCACCGCCGGGAGCCCCTCGACCAGGAACAGCCACTGCCACCCGGCCAGCCCGAACTGGCCGTCGAGGCCGAGCAGCAACCCCGAGATCGGCCCGCCGATGACGGACGAAATCGGGATCGCCACCATGAACCAGGCGATGATGCGCGTGCGGTACTCGCCCGGGAACCAGGTGGCGAGATAGAAGGCCACGCCGGGGAAGAAGCCGGCCTCGGCCGCGCCGAGGAGGAGCCGTAGCGCGTAGAAGCTGTGGGGACCGAGCGCCAGCGACATCGCCGCCGACGCCAGCCCCCAGCTGATCATGATCCGCGACAGCCAGCGCCGCGCCCCGAACCGGTAGAGCGCGACGTTGCTCGGGACCTCCAGGAAGCAGTAGCCGAGGAAGAAGAACAGCCCCGAGCCGAGCCCGAACTGCGTCGCGGTCAGCCCGAGCGCCTGGTTCATCGTGAGCGCGGCGAAGCCCACGTTGGTACGGTCCAGATAGTTGAGGACGTAGGCGGTGGTCAGCAGCGGCATCAGCCGCCAGCCGATCTTGGCGAACACCTCGCGTTCGCCCGCGATCCGCATCTGCGCCGCGGGGACCACCGGCGGCGCCGCGGCCACAGAGGGAGTCGTGCTCGAAGACAATGAGGACATAAGGTATACCGGAACGCCGCGACGAGACTGCCGATGACTGCGCCCACGAGCCGACCTGTCTGCGCCATCCTCGACGATTACCAGGGCGTTGCCCGCGCGATGGCCGACTGGTCTGCCGTGGAGGCACGAGCCGACCTTCGCGTGTTCCGCGAACGTTTCGCGGACGAGGACGCCCTTGTCGCGGCGGTTGCCGACTGCGAGATCGTGGTGGCGATGCGGGAGCGCACGCCGTTTCACGCCGGCGTGTTCCCGCGGCTGCCGCGGCTTCGGCTGCTCGTCACCACCGGCATGCGCAACGCCGCCATCGACATGGCCGCGGCGCGCGCCCATGGCGTGACGGTGTGCGGCACGGCCAGTCAGATCGCGCCGCCGGCGGAGCTGACGTGGGCGCTGCTGCTCGGCCTCGCGAAGCGGGTCGTGCCCGAGCACGCCGCCTTTCGCACCAACGGGCCGTGGCAAAGTTCGGTGGGCACCGACCTGGCGGGCAAGCAGCTGGGGCTATTGGGACTCGGGAAGATCGGGAGCCGAGTGGCACGAGTGGGGCTCGCGTTCGACATGGAGGTGGCGGCGTGGAGCCACAACCTCACGCGCGAACAGGCCGCCGGGATCGGAGTGCGGCTGGCCGCGTCGAAGGCCGAACTGCTCGAGACGAGCGACTACGTGTCGATTCACCTGGTCCTGAGTGGCCGCACGCGCGGCCTGCTTGGAGGCGACGACCTGCGACGCATGAAGCCGACCGCCTGTCTCGTCAACACGTCGCGCGGACCGATCGTGGACGAAGCCGCGCTCATTGACGCGCTCACGCAGGGCTGGATTGCCGGAGCCGGGCTGGACGTGTTCAACGTCGAGCCGGTGCCGGCCGCGTCCCCGTTCCGGTCGCTACCCAACGTGCTGGCCACGCCACACCTCGGCTACGTCACCGAGGCCAATTACCGCGTCTATTACGGCGAGGCGGCGGAAGACGTCGCCGCGTTTCTCGAGGGTTCGCCCATCCGGATCGTGAATTAATCGCGTGCTCACAGGGCGGTCTGAAGACCGCCCTCTACGTTCGGACAGATGTAGCGGGCGGTCTTCAGACCGCCCGTCTGCTACCAGCAGAAGATGAACTTCGAGACCTCGGCGTCGATGACTTCCGGCGCCATGACGGCCGCGCCGCGCCGCCGCGCCGAGGCGCGAATCGCGAACGCCTTGCACTCGAGCTCGATGACGTGCGCAGCCTTGAGGAACGCGTCGCGATCGATCTGAAGCGCGCCCGGGCCCGAGTGGTGGAAGCCGGCGATGGCGGCCGCCAGCTGCCCGTGGCATTTCATCGCCGGCCCCAGCACTTTCCGGTGATTCATAGTGGCCGTGGCGGGGTCGCTGAGGACCCGCTGCAACGACAGCCGGTAGCGGCGGCGGAACGTGCCGATCGCCTCGTTGCTCAGCCGCGCACCTTTCCCGACCGATCGGCAGCCGGCCTCCAGGTCCTTCGTGAGGCCGTCGAGCAGTTTCAGAGTGGCTTTCTTCACCGCCGGAGACACATCGTACGCATCGTCATCGATCCGCTTCTTGCTCACGGGCATCCTCCTCGCTTCGTAGCGATCAGTGGTTGAGTGACGCGGCGCGCCGGTCCCTGGGGGGATCAGGCCAGCACCGCGAGGAGATCGGCGAACTGGGCCGCGGTGGCCGGACGTTCGGCAGGGTCGAGCGCGAGGATGCGCGCGAGCACCTGCTGGTGGGCGTCGGACCGGCTGCGGCGCAGCTGCGACAGAGCCAGCGCCCGGCCGACGACGACTTCTTCGCGCGACCGCGCGCGGGGGAAGGGATGCTCGCCAAGGAGCCCTTCGCAGAGGACGACGCCGAGCGCCCACAGGTCGAGCCTGGGGCCGGGCGCGGCGCCGTCGCGGATTTCAGGCGCGAGGTACGCCCAGGTACCACCGAGGAGCCCGCGGCCGTCGGTCGCCGTCTCGAGCGGGGCATCGCCGGCCGTGAGCGCGCGGGCCAGTCCGAAGTCGAGCAGCTTGGGCGTCGCGTCGGCGGCAAAGCCGATGTTGCTCGGCTTGACGTCGCCGTGATAGAGGCCGCGGGCGTGCACGCGGCCGAGCGTGAGCGCGAGCAGCCGCACCAGCGCGACAATCTCCGCGTCGGGCACGCGCGACCCGCGCAGCCGCGCCGCCAGCGTGCCGCCGGCGAGGTACTCCATGACGAGGAGCGGTGTGCCCCGCCACCGCGCCACTTCGTAGAGCACCGCGACGTCGTCGTGCGACAGGCTGGCCATCGCACGCGCCTCGGTCATCAGCCGCTCGGCGGCGGCCGTTGAGAGCAGCGGCAGCGTCTTGAGGGCCACGTCACGGCCGAGCGTGAGATCGAGCGCGCGGTACACGACGCCCATGCCGCCGGCGCCGAGCCATTCGTTGAGATCGAAGCGCTGGAGCACGCGCTTGGGCAGCGCCGCCGGCTCCCACGCGCCGCCGCACGGGCACAGCACCGCGTCTTTCGACCAGCCCTGCACGCCGCCGCAGCGGCGGCACTGGAGCGCCACCTCATCGAGCCCGTCGGCCGACGAGTGATCGGCGCGCAGGCCCTCGGAGGCAATCGCATCGCACGCGAGGCTGGCGGCCGCGGCCGCGGCGCGCACGAAGCGCACGTCGTCGTCGGAGAACCCGAGGGCATTGCGGCGGCCACTGAGGGTCACCAGGCCGAGGAGGCCGGTGCCGGCGCGGCCGGGCACGACCGGCACCATCATCTCGACGCGGTGCTCGTCGATCCAGGCGCGGTCGGTGTCGAGCAGCAGCGAATAGTACGAGCGCCGGTGCGTGCCCGACACGACGGCCGGCTCGCGGGTACCTTCCATCAGCGCCGGGATCGCGGACTCGGCGGGCAACGCCGCCTCGCCGCCACCGGCCGGCACGAGCGCGCCGTCCATGCACAGGTACGCGCGCGCAGGCGCCTGCAACGCCCGCTCGATCGCTTCGGCGAGGGTGACGCCGACCTCGAGGGGCGTGCGCGCCACCTTCATGCGCTCGCTCATCGCGGCGAGTGTCGCGGAGGGATCCTCGACGCCGGGCAGCGCCCACTCGTCGAGCGCCCGCATCAACGTGCCTCTGAAGGCCAACACGACCGCTCCCACTCCCGCAAACCAGAGCAGTGTCGGCGCCGACCCCGTGGTCAGCGCCACGCCCAGGGTCTGGTCCGCGTGGCGATACAAGTGCCAGAACAGGACACTCAGCGGGACCAGCGCGGCCACCACCAGCAGCCAGCGCGCCAGTACGTAACGGAGGCCCCGCTGAACGACCAGCCTCACGTTCAAAACGTCGCGCGCGGCCACGGCGTACGCCGTCGCGATCGGGAGCAGGAACATCGGCGGGTAGACGACGCACCCGACCCAGAAAAAGGCCCCGGGCGTCTGCAGCAGCCGCAGGAACGCCGGCACCAGGATGGTGGCGACGATGATCGTCAGGACCGGGCCGAACGAAAACACGACGGCGTAAAGGAAGAGACGGACGCGGGCGCGTTCGCTGCCCTCCGCCAGGCGGCTGCGCCAGGCGATGACGCCGAGGGCGGCCAGTGCGCACCCGAAAACCAGCAGCGCAAACACCAGCTCGGCGGGATCCGTGCCGCGTCGCGGCGCCAGCGCCAGCAGCGGGCTCGAATCCGGCAGCACCAGCGGCAGGGCGCCGGCCGCGAACAACACGACGCCGACGAGCGTCGCCACGCGCACGCCCCACGCGCACACGGCGTCGACCGCGCCGAACCGCGTCACGCGGGGGAAATCGCGGGCGAACTGCCAGACGGCCAGTGCGAAGAACGCGTCGGGCCGCAGCAGCATCAGCATTTGAGGCACGCCGGCCCCGGGCCAGATGAGCACCAGCTCCGCCATGCCGCGCGCACTGAACGCGCCCGCCGTGATCCAGAAGCACGCGGCCAGCGCGCGCGCGCGTCGATCGCGGCCGCCGAGGTCGAGAAACACGGCAACCCCGGCAAACGTGCACAGGATGCCGAGGAGCACGGCGTAGCGCGGTTGAAACACCAGGGCGAGGGCAAACCCCGTGAGGCCGGTCACGGAGCAGACGGCCGACAGGAGGCGGGCCGCTTCGAGCAGCAGCGGCAGGCGCAGGCGCGGCCGGGCGCGGGCCGGCGTCAGCGCGCTGATGTGTGAAAGAGTTTCGAGCCCCTCGGCGACGCTACGGGAATCGGGCGAGGTCAGCCGCGCGTGCGCGGCGCGCCAGTCGATGTCGTCCCCGTCGGCTAAGGCGGCGGCGAGATCATCGACGTCCCCGCCCACGCGGCATCCTCTCCGCCAGCTTCTTGATGGCGCGGCGCACGGCCTGGCGTGCGGCCTCGGGCGTGGCGCGGCCGCCGATGAGCGCCAGCTGGTCGTAGTTGAACCCGAGCTCGATCCGCCCGACCACGAGCACGCGTTCTTCCTCGGTCAGCGTCTCCAGCGCCGCTTTGTAGTGGCGCGCCCGTTCGGCGTCGACGGCCGCCTCGAACGGCGTCGGCTGCTCACCGGGAATGTTGAACAGCCGCTCCTCCAGCTCTCCGGTGGGGCGCCGGACGACCTTGCGCATCTCGTCGTGGATGCGGTTCATCACGCTGCGGCGCAGATACCCGCGGAGCGCGCCCTTTCCGCGATCCTCGAAGCGGTCGATACGGCGGAAGGTGCGCAGCAGCACGTCCTGCACCACGTCGGTCGTATCGGCGACGGTGCGGGCCCAGCGCGGCAGGCGCCCGCGCGCCCACTGACGCAGTTCCGGTCCGTGCCGCCGGAACAGCAGGCTGATCGCGCGGGTGTCGCCGGCCTTGGCGCGAGCCAGCAGTTCGGCCGACAACGCGGGGGAGTTCGAATCGTTCGACACCAGACACCTTGCAGGAAATACCCGGTGGACGAGCTGGGCTGGCAGCATCGTCGCCGATCCTGCCTGATCGGGCAATAGACGGTTGCGTCTATCTGCGACGGTGCTCCCTACGTCGATGTCGTCTTCGCCCAGCGAAACGGCGCGCCGCTCATCGCGGGAGCGCCAGGGCGGCGCACGGCATCCGCCAGCGCCGCGGCGGGCACACCGCAGGACGGGGACGGGGGCCCCCGTCAACGAGCGTCGTTATTGCGTCGCAGCCGGGGCCGCACCGCCTCCGGTGGCGAAAATGCGTTTGCCGTCGGCGGTCGTCATGTTGGCGACACCGATGTTCATCGACGTCGCAATCTTGGCGCGCAGCCCGCTGACCGTGACGGTGTCGCCGGGCTTCAGCGTGTCCTTGCGCCAGCCCGCGCGATAGAGCGCGTTGGGCGGTCCTCCCTCGACCCTGTATTCCACCACCTTGCCGTCCGGCTCCTTCACCTCGACATGGGTATAGATGTGCGGGTTGGTCCACTCGATTTTGGTCACGGTGCCCGTGAACGTCACGGGCCGGTTCGAGTCGAACTCCGCCGCGATCGAATGGTGCGCGCCCACGGGTGCGGCGATCGCCAGCGCGAGTGCCACGCCCGCCAGCCCGGTCGTTGCCTTCGTCCTCATCGTTCGTTCTCCCTGCCGTGTTGCCGGTCGCCCGCTAGGAGCCTTGACGGCCACAAATGTCGACTGAATGAGTCAAGCCTTCTCCGTCAAGGCGACTGCCCGGCCGGAGGCCGGGCAAGACAACATATGAGACTAGCGAGGCCGAGCCGCAGCGGACACCTGCAAGGGCCGCCTGAAGGCGGCCCCCACAGGCTCGCCGGTCTGAGGCACCGCCTCGCTAGTTCTCGTCGTCTGGTTTCCACAGCTTGATCGCGCCGTCGACGATGTTCTGCAGGTTGTTCTCCTCGCACGAGTACTCCATGAGCACATCACCGGCGGGCTTCAGCCGCCAGGTGCGGACGTTCATCCAGTCCTGCGTGTAGGTTTTCGGGTCGTGGACCGTCACCGTGTGCTGGATCGTGTTCGAGTCGGTCCGCAGGAAGGTGTTGATCATCTTCAACTCCTTGCTGTGCGGATGGCCGCTCGTGTCGAGCTTGGTGTAGCCATTGAAGCCCGCCGTCTCCATCACCAGCGTATCGCCGTCCCACCGCGCCGTCGAGAGCCCGTTCCAGGTTTCGGGCAGGTCGGCGGGCCACTTGAAGTTCGCGCTCATCGGCACCCAGTGGTGCCAGGTGTTCTGCTCGAAGAGAAACGCGACGGCGTCCACGTGATGCAGGATCTGCGTCCCGTGCGGTGCGTTCATGTTGCGCGACGTGCCGAATGGCAGGCAATTGCCGGCGTAGTCGCCTTTGTTCACGGGGTCGTAGGTCTTCCACTGCTTGAGACCCCATTCCGTGTACGGCAGGTCGAACGTCCGCGCCGCCGATCCCGACGCCGGCGCCACGGCATCGGGCAACGTCTCGCCGAGGTGCGCGAACTTCAACGGCTGCCGGGTGGCCGGGTCGAGGCTGCGTAGCGCCATGTTCGGCGTGTACGGATTCGCCCAGTGGCCGCTCAGATCCGGCTTGCCGTTGGCCAGCCGCGGCACCGGTCCGGCGGGCGCCTGAGGCGGCGCGCCCCGGCGGCCGCCTTCGGCGGCTGGTGCACCCGGCGCTCCCGCGCCCTGGCCGCGCTGGCCCGCCCACAGGACCGCCGTCGTCACGCCGGCGGCACACAACACCGCGACGGCACTCGTGATAGCCCGGCTCGAAGTCTTCACGGCATCTCCCCTTCGTCTTTACAGACCCGCCAATCCTTCGGTCAGTTCGATCGACGTGCCCCACGGATCGGTGAGCGACGCGCGTCCGACGCCGTCGCGCCCCTCGGTGTAGTGCTCGTCGAACATCACGCCCAGGCTCTCGAGCCGCTGGCAGAACGCCTTCAGCTTCACCACTTCGAATCCGATGTGGTCGAGCATACGCCCCTTCGTCGGCAGCGTCGCGCGTGGCGCCGCCGAGAAGTTGAGGTTGATACCGGGCAGGTCCGTGGCGTCGTATTGTGCCCGCTTTCCCGGGACTCCGCCAAACATCCGCGCGTACCAGGCTTTGGCGGCCACGGCGGCCGCCGCGTCGGGCGTATAGAGGTGCACGTGATGGAACGCCACCGGGACGGTGAGCGGCCGGTTATGGCGTTCGGCGGCCGCGTCGCGGATGCCGCCGTCGGGGGCGAATGTCAGGTTGGTCGCACTGTTCTCGAACAGCTCGATGCGCTCGTTCTCCGGCGACATCACCGAGGAGACGCCGGGGAACTGCGCGAGCCGGGCCGCCGTGAGCCCTGCGGCTTCGACCGGCGCGAGCGACGGAATCCGGAACGCCACGTGGTTGACGACCGAGCCCTCGGTGCCGCCCGTCGTCTCGCCGGGGTCGAGCACCACGAGCACATCCTGAAACCGGACAATCTCGCGGCCCGGCGCCGCGAACTTCGAGGTGGGCGTCAGGGCGAGCGGCGTGCCGCCGAGCGCGATCCAGAAGCGCCGGTTCGCGGCCACGTCTCGCACGCGGTAGTGAAGGTGCCCCATCGAGACGCCCGCGGCGTTCGGCGCCGCGAGCGACGGGCCGCGCGTCGGCGCTTGCGCCGCCCGCGCCGTCGGCAGGAGCAACGGCAGCGCCACGATCGCGGTCAGGGCGGCGGCGTGCGAGAGCGCGGCGGAAATGGTCATGGCGCCGGTTCGATCTTGAGGAGGGTGCCGTTGGGCTCGTCGGTCAGCAGGTAGAGGAGACCATCGGGCCCTTGCCGGACGTCGCGGATCCGCTGCTTCAGCTCGGCGAGGATCGGCTCGCGCTGGATGGGACGCCCCTTATTGAACGTGATGCGCACCAGATGGCCCGTGGCCCGCGTGCGCCCCGCGAACATCGAGCCGACGAAGACGTTGCCCTTCCAGCCGGGAAGGCGGTCGCCGGTGTAGAACGTCAGGCCGGAGATCGCGATCGACGGCACCCAGTACATGAACGGCGACTCGAGGTCGGGGCGCGTCGTCAGGTCGCTGATCTTGGTGCCGTCGTAATCGGTGCCGTAGGTGACGAGCGGCCAGCCGTAGTTGGCGCCCGGCTTGAGGATGTTGAGCTCGTCGCCGCCGAGGGGACCGTGCTCGTTCTCCCACAGCTCGCCGGTCTCGGGATTCAGGGCGAGGCCCTGCGGGCTGCGATGGCCGGTCGTGTAGATCTCGGGCAGGTAGCCCGGCTTCCCCGCGAACGGATTGTCGGGCGGCGCCGTGCCGTCATCGCGCAGCCGCAGCACCTTGCCCGCGTGCTCCTCGGGCTTCTGCGCGCGATCCTGCTCCTGCCGCTCGCCGGCCGTGAGGTAGAGGAAGCCGGCACGGTCGAAGGCGATGCGGCCGCCGTAGTTGGTGTTCGACACGCTCCAGGTGTTGGCGACGAAGATGTCCTTCAGGCCGACGAGCGCCGTGCCGTCGAAGGTGGCGCGCGCCAGCGCCGTGGTCGAGCGCTTGTCCTCGGCGCGACCCTTCGAGTAGGTGAGGTAGACGATGCGGTTCTCGGCGAAGCGCGGATGGAGCGCCACCTCGAGCAGACCCGCCAACGCCGCCACGTGCGGCACGGGTACGCCGGCGATCGGCGTGGGGTCGAGCACGCCGTTGCGCACGATGCGCAGACGTCCCGGCCGCTCCGTCACGAGGATGTCGCCGTTCGGGAGGAACGCCAGGCTCCAGGGGTTCACCAGCCCCGTGGCCACGGCCGACACGCGGATCCGCTGCACCGCGGTGTCGTAGACCTGCGGCAGCGCCGGCATCGCCGGCGAGTTGCGCGCCGCCGGCGGCGTCACCGGTCCCGGTTGCTGCGAGTGCAGCGGCGCCACCGCGACGCCGATTGCGACAACCACTCCGATCGTGACAAGTGTTTTCCCTACCCGTCCTACCTGCCCCACCTGCCCTACCCGCCTTTCGTGGCCTACCTGACCTGCCTGACTCACCTGACCTCCACTTGTCAGGCGGGTCTGAAGACCCGCCTCCACGACGAAATCGAGCTGTCGTTCAGGGCGGTCTGAAGACCGCCCTCTACATCACACAAGCGTTTTCCCTACCCGCCCTACCTGTCCTACCTGTCCCACCAGTCCTACCTGTCCTATTTCTCTGGGACCGCGAAGGCAACGAGCGTGTTACCCGACTCAATGAGGACGTGCTGCCGCCCCTCCAGCATGAAGGTGCTGGCCGCGGCGCCCCAGATCGGCGAGCCGGTTCGATACGACCAGAGGCGCTTGCCGGTCTTGGCCTCGAAGGCGTTGAAGAAGCCTTCGTTGTCGCCCGCGAACACGACGCCCGACGCCGTGGACATGACACCGGCGAGCGACGAGGTGGGGAACTTGTGCTCCCAGCGGATGTCGCCGGTCTTGGGGTCGATGGCGCGCAGCGCGCTGAAGTCGGGGTCGGGCAGCTTGCGCATCCCGCCGCTCATGAAGACGCGGCCCGGGGATACCTCCGACTTCTGCGGCGTGTAGTAGGCGCAGGTCTCGCGCGCCATGACGAAGAAGAGCTGCAGCGACGGGTCGTACGACGGCGGGTTGAAGACGGTGCCGCCGCGGAAATCGGGCACGCACGGGGTCGTGGCTTCCGAGCCTCCGGGCGGAATGACGCCATCGTTCAAGACGATCGGACCGTCGGGCCCGACCTCGCGCGCCCACTTGGTGGTGATGAACGGCTTGGCCACGAGCAGCTCGCCGGTCGTGCGATCGAGCGTGTAGAAGAAGCCGTTGCGGTTGGCGACCATCACCACCTTGCGCGCCTGGCCACGCACCGTGATGTCGGCGAGCACGGGCACGTGGTTCGAATCCCAGTCGTGCAGGTCGTGCGGCGTGAACTGATAGTGCCACTTCAGCCGCCCGGTGTCGGCGTCGAGCGCCACCAGCGAGGCGGTGAAGAGATTGCTGCCTTTGCGGTCGCCGCCGTAATAATCCGGGTTCGGGTTGCCGGTGCCCCAGTAGATCAGATTGAGCTCGGGATCGTAGCTGCCGGTCACCCACGCCGCGCCGCCTCCGCGCGGCAGCACGTCGGCGTCGGACCACGACTCGCTGCCCGGCTCGCCCGGGCCGGGGATCGTGTAGAAGCGCCACAGGCGCGCCCCGGTGCCCGGGTCGTAGGCGTCGACGAACCCGCGCGTCGGCAGGTCGCCGCCGGAGTTGCCGATCACGACCTTGTCCTTGACGATGAGCGGCGCCGCAATCAGCGCGTGACCGGCCTTGTAGTCGTCCACGAGCGTGTCCCACACCACCCGGCCGGTGTTGCGATCGAAGGCGAGCAGGTGACCGTCGAGCGTGGACATGAACAGGCGGTCGCCGAGCGCCGCAAAGCCGCGGTTGGACGGGTTGCCCGCGCCGTAGGTGAGCCCCGGCGGCAACGCCCGCCGGTAGCGCCAGATCTGCCGGCCGGTGCGCGCGTCCACCGCCCAGGCGATGTTGTTGTTGCCGGTGATGTAGAGGACGCCGTCCATGACGAGCGGTGTGGACTCGAAGCCGCGCCCGATCACCATGCCTTCGGCCTGGAACGTCCACTGCGCCGCGAGGCGGTGGACGTTGTCCACGGTGATCTGCTTCAGCGGGCTGTGCCGGCGGCCGGTGTAGTCGCCGGAATAGGTGAGCCATCGCGCTGGATTCTTCAGCCCGTCGAGCAGGTCCTGCGTGGTGACGGACGGCAGCACCGGAGGCGGCAACGGCGGAAGTCCGGCCGCCGGCGGCGGATTCTCCTGCCCCGCTGCGGGACGGCCGACCAGCGGCACGAGCGCGAGCGCAGCCACCGCCACTGCGGCGGCGCGCCAGATCCACGTGGGGGTCACCTTCATCGCGCTCGACTCTCCTTCCGTGCCTCGTGTGTGTGTCAAACGGCTCGCTAGAGCCTAGCGGCCGGGGGCGCGGCTCGCCATCAGGATCTGGCGCAGGGCGTCGTTCTCGACCGGCAGTTCCGCCGCGCCGGCGGGGCTGCCGTTGCTCTTGAGCAGATAGCTGACGATGTCTACGTAGGCGGCCATGCCGAGGCTGTCGGGCGCCTCTTGCGGCATCGACTGCTTTATCACCTGCACCATGTCGAGCACCGTGGACCCGTTCCAGCGATCCAGGAACGCCTGTCCGGCCAGCGCCGGTCCGGCGGCCCCCAGCAGATCCTCGGCGTGGCACGCGGCGCACGCCGTGCGATAGCGCTCCTGTCCGCGCGCGGACTGCCCTTCGGTGAAGGCGCCGTCCCAAATCGTCTTCGGCGCCGCCCCCGGCGCGCCCTGGGCCCGCGCCGCAGCGGCGGGGGCTGGCCGTTCGCGCGCCGCGCGGCGCAGCAGATCGGCGGCCTCGGGGTAGCGCTTGAGTACAGCCGGCGTGTACTCGACGCCCTCCGCCGCGGCGAGCGGGGTCCATCCTCGCTTGTTGACCACATCGAGCGCGGCGCCGCGATCGAGAAGGTACTGGATCACGGGAATGGCCCCGCCACGGTAGACCGCGCCGTGGAGCGCGGTCTCGCCTTCCTGATCGATGTCGTTCACCTTGCCGCCGCCGGCCTCGAGGGCCAGCGTCACGGCGGCCAGCGCTTCCTCGTGGGTGCCCGGATTCTCCCCCGGGGCCCAGATACCGACACCGGCCGCCGCCATCAGCGCGGTGGTGCCGAGCCTGGTCGGGAGCGACGCGTCGGCGCCGAGATCGAGCAGCACCCGCATCAGGGCGACGTCGTCCGTCTTGGCGGCCATCAGGAACGGCGTGGCGCCAACGCGGTTGAGCATGTTGCGGTTGCCGTCCTTCGGCTCCTTCGTCATCCGCGCGTTGACGTCGGCGCCGCGGGCGACGAGCGTCCGCGCCAGATCGAGGCTGTCGAGGGCGCCGGTCTGTACCGGTCCCGGCAGGTTGAAGCCGGCGTTGTGCCGCCGCGACCACGCGATCTGGTGCAGCGCCGTCCAGCCCTGCGCCGACGCGTTCGGATCGGCGCCGCGATCGAGGAGTGCCGCCGCCAGCTCATAGTGCGCGTTCATCACCGCGAGGACGAGGGCCGAAGTGCCGTCGGGCAACGACTCGTTCACCGGTGCGCCGGCGTCGATGAGCGCCAGCGCCGCCGGGACGTGCCCGCCGCGCACGGCGAAGAGGAGCGGGGAAAAGGCCCCGGCGCGCGAGCGCTCGCGCACGTCGGCGCCGGCCTCGACGAGCAGCTTCACAACCGCGGCGTTGTTCTCGGCCGCGGCCCACATGAGAGCGTTCTGCCCCTTGGCCGACTCGCGAGCGCGCAGGTCCGCGCCGTGGGCCAGCAGGACGCGCACGGCCGCGGCGTTGCCGGCGCGCGCGGCCGTCATCAGCGCCGTCTCGCCGCCGGGAAGCATGGTGTTCACCGCGGCGCCGGCCGCGAGCAGACGCTCGACCATCGGCGCGCTGCCGTTGGTGGCGGCCAGCGAGAGCGGCGTGACGCCGTAGCGGTTGACGGCCTTCGCGTCGGCCCCGGCCGTCAGCAGCGCGTCGGCCGCCGCAAGGTCGTCGCGCTGCACCGCCCAGTGCAGTGCCGACGTGCCGTCGGCGTCGGCCACGTTGGCGCTCGTCTTCGACCGCAGCAGCAGCCGCACCGCGGCCGCGTCTCCACGCTTCACCGCGGCGAGGAGCGGGGCTTCGGTTGCCGCTTTGAGCCCAAGCGTGACCGACAGCAACGCCGCCACGCCGATGGCAAGTGTTTTTCCCACCCGTCCTACCTGTCCCACCCGTCCTACCTGTCCCACCCGTCCTACCTGTCCCTGAGTCCCATGGGCCGCCTGAAGGCGGCCCCTACAACACTTCGAGTCGCCCCGTGCTATCCCCAAGCCTGTCGGCGCGCACACCGACGCGATCCAGCATCGACACCAGCAGGTTCGTCATCGGTGTCTCCTGCCGGTAGACGACATGCCGCCCGCCGCGTACACCGCCCGCGCCGCCGACGACCGCCAGCGGCAGATCGTAATGTGCGTGCAAATTCGGATTGCTCAGTCCCGCGCCATACAGGAACAGCGAGTGGTCGAGCAGCGATCCGTCGCCGTCCGGCGTCGCGCGCAGCTTGTCGAGGAACCAGGCGAAGAGCTCGGTCTGATACGTATTGAGCCGCGCGTACTTCGCCAGCTGCGTGGGATTGTCCTGGTGGTGCGACAGCCCGTGATGGCCTTCGTTGATGCCGATCTCGGGGTAGGTGCGGAAGTTCAGCTCGCGCCCGAGCATGAAGGTGACGACGCGGGTGAGGTCGCCCCGGAACGCCAGCCACTGCAGCTCGAACATCAGCTTCACGTGCTCGTCGAAGCGGCCAGGAATGCCGGCCGGACGATCGAGGCTCGCGAGGCTCTCGTCGGGACTGCGCTGCTCGGCACGCTGAATCCGCCCTTCGACCTCGCGCACGGCCTCGAGGTACTCACCGACGCGGGCGCGGTCGGCCGGCCCGAGATCTTTCTGCAGTTTCGCCAGGTCGGCCATCACCGAATCAAGGAGGCTCCGGTTCTCGCGAGCCTGCGCCTGACGCTGCGCCGGGCTGCCGCCGTCGCCGAAGAGACGCTCGAACACCAGCCGCGGATTGTTCTCGGTGGGGAGCGGTGACGTCGGCGACCGCCACGCCAGGGTGTTGAGGTAGGCGCAGCTGTAGCTGTTCTCGCACTGCCCGGCGAGGAAGTTGAGATCGATGGCCAGTTCGAGCGACGGCAGTGGCGTGGCGCTGCCGAGCGTCCCGGCGGCAATCTGGTCCGCCGAGATGCCGTTGCGGACGTCGGCGCCCTCGGTGCGCTTGCAGTGCACGCCGGTGAGCCAGGAGCTGGTGCCACGCGTGTGGTCGCCGTTGGCGCCGTCGTCGAAGGCATCGGCCTGGTGCTGGGCGAGCCCGCTCACGACCACCGTGCGATCCCGGAGCGGGGCCAGCGGCGCGAGAATCGGCGACAGCTCGAACGACGCGCCCTCGCTGGCCGGGGTCCAGTAGTTGATGCCGGTGAAGTTGCGCGCGACGCCGTTCGGCAGGTAGACGAATCCGAGCCGGCGTGCCGGGCTCGCCGACGTCTGCGCCAGCACGGTCGCGGCCGGAACCATCGCGTCGAGCAGCGGCAGGGCCAGCGCCGCCCCGAGCCCTCGCAGCACGGTGCGTCGCGGCAGTGCGGTCCGGGTGATGAACATCGGCGGCTCCCCTACTCCCTGTCCTACTCGGCCGTGGCCGCCGCAGCCGCATCGGCGGCGCGGCGCATGCGGAACGGGGCGCTCGTCACCACGCCGGTGACGAGGGCCGACATCCGGAAGTCGCGCGGCGCGGCCTCGCGGAGGATGGCCCGCACGGCCGGCGCGTCGTAGTACTCCAACCCGCGGCCGAGGGCGTAGGTGAGCATCTTCTCCGTCAGTGTCGCTACGAAGCGGTCCGAGCGCAACAGGGCGTCGCGCAGTCCGGCCGGCCCGTCGAACGGCGTCCCGTCGGGCAGCCGCCCGGTGGCGTCGATCCGCGCCGACGACTCGCCGAGCACGCGCCACTTACCCACGGCGTCGAAGTTCTCCAGCGACAGGCCGAGCGGGTCCATCATGGCGTGGCAACTCGCGCACACCGGGTTGGCGCGATGCTGCTCCATGCGCTGGCGCATCGACAGCACCAGACCGCTGGACGTCGCCTTGAGCGGCGGCACGTTGGGCAGCGGCGGCGGCGGCGGCGTGCCCAGCAGGTTCTCGAGAATCCACTTGCCGCGGACGACCGGCGACGTGCGGTCGGGATACGACGTGACGGTGAGGATGCTGCCCTGCCCGAGCAGGCCCCGGCGCGGATTGCCCGCCGGCAGGGTGACACGCCGGAAGTGGCTCCCCTTGATGTCGGGCACGCCGTAATGCTGCGCCAGCCGTTCGTTGAGGAACGTGTAGTCGGCGCGCAACAGGTCGAGGGCGCTGCGGTCCTCGCGCACGATGCTGTCGACGAAGAGCTCGGTCTCGCGGCGGAATCCCTGCCGCAGCGCGTCGTCGAAATCGGGGAAGACGCTCTGGACCGGCGCGCTGGCGTCGAGGTTGCGCAGGAAGAGCCACTGGCCGGCGAAGTTACGAGTGAACGCCGCCGCCTTCGGGCTCGCCAGCATCCGCCGCGCCTGCTGCTCGAGCACACCGGCACGGCCGAGTTCCTGCCGCGAAGCCAGCGCAATCAGTTCGTCGTCGGGAATGCTGCTCCAGAGAAAAAAGGAGAGGCGTGATGCCAACTCGAGGTCGCTGATGCGGTAGGGCGACCCGGGCGCCACCCCGGCCGGATCGCGCTCGACTCGAAACAGAAACTCCGGGCTCACCAGCAGCCGGCGCACCGCCCGCTCGATTCCGCGCTCGAACGAGCCGCCGTCGCGCCCCTCGCCGTAGAACGCGAGCAGCGGCTCCAGGTCGGCGGCGCGCGCCGGACGGCGGTACGCCCGCGTCGCAAGCGAGGTGAGGATGCGGCGTGCGCACGGCGCTTCCGCGACGGCTGGCGGCCGGCAGGAGAAGAGCCGCGGGTGCGCCTGCGACGTGCCCGGGCCCGGCGCAGCGCCGGGGTTGAGCGGGCCCTCGATCTCGACGCTGCGCAGGTGCGCGCCGAGTCGCGTTTCAGGAATGTTCACGCCCGACGGATACGGGCGCAGGAACGGCAGACGGGGGCTCTCGTCGAGCGCCGCGGTGCGGTTGACGAATGTGACGACGACCTCGCGCTGACCAGCTTTCACCGGGACGCGCAGATTCCAGGCTTCGTCGGCGCGATTGCGCGCCTCGCGGTCCTTGGCGCTCAGCCGCACGCCGGTCGCGATCTGCGAAATGGCGGGGCGCTGTGGCGCGGCAGGCGCCGCACCGGCTGCCGACACCGGCCCGGGCGTCGGCGCCGCGTCCCCGCCCGGGCGCGCGATGCCGGGCAGCGTGAACACGCCGGCACGGATGCCGTCCACGCTCACTTCGAGGACCTGATCGTCGCCGTAGAGCGGCACGCTTTCGTTGAGGTCGCGGGCCAGCCGCGGCCGGAACTCGTACTCGCCGTCCGTCGGGAAGATGTAGCTCACGCGCAGGCCACCGCGCGTGCCGAGCGGCAGCCCCTCCACGTGCCGGTCCTGCGACAGATCGTCGGCGACGCGGAAGTAGTCAATGTTGCCCGAGGGCCCCGCCGATCCAACGGCGAGGCGGCTCACCTTCAGCGCCGCCGAGAGATACCGCTCCATCAGCGTCGGCGACAGTTTCAGCACCCCGGCGATGTTGTCGAAGCCGTAGCTCGAATCGTCGGGCGGCAGCAGCGGCGACACATCGACATCGAGCCCGAGCACGTCACGGACCGCGTTGCGGTACTCGGTACGATTGAGCCGGTGGAGCGGCTCGGTGCGGCCGGGATTGGGATTGGCGGCAGCGGCGTGATCGAGCTGCGTTTCGAGCCAGCCCACCAGACCGTCGAGTGTGGGGCGATCGGGCCGCGGCATGCCGGCCGGCGGCATCACGCCGGCTCGCACCTTGAGCACGACGCGCTCCCAGAGCTCGGCGTGAGCACCGACGTTGGAGAGATCGAGGGTGTCGAGCGCGACCGGCACGGCGCCGCGGCTCTTCTGCGCCTCGGTGTGGCACGACACGCAGTAGCGCGTGAACACGTCGCGCCGGGCCGCATCCGCCGGGCCCGCCGCGCGCGGCACGGGCGCCTGCGCGCCCACCGCGGCCGAGGTCAACGACGCCACCGCCGCGGCGAACACCAGGGCGACGGCCCGGCCCGCCGCGGCCGGCCGCACCCGGCTCACGTGCCGCTCCTCGACTCGGCGGCCGGGGCGGGATACGCCTTGGTGAAACCGGTACGCCCGTTGGTCACCGTGAAACTGCCGTCCTCCTGCGCCCGCAAGTGGATCCAGTTCCCGTCGGTCGTATTGTCGAAATTGGCGACGAAGTCGTCTCCAGCGTTGCGCGCGATGCGTGACGCGTGCATTTGCCAGAGGTCCTCGAGCGTCGTCAGCCCCTGCAGCGTGCGGAACGCGTCGACCGATCCGCCTTTGGCCGGGCCGTTGTTCATCACCGCCACGCGCGGCCTGAGCGCCGCATACAGCGCGGGCACGTTCGAGTCGTAGTCGCCGTGGTGGGCGACGAGATACGCTGATACCGGTCCGAGCCGGTCGACGGGACAGACGATGCGCGTCAGCGTGTTGCCGCTCAAGTCGCCGAGAGCGAGAAACCGGAAGACGCCGTGCGCGATCATCAGGCCGACGCTGCGGTAGTTCTCGGTACCGTCCTCGGCGTGATCCTCGGCGGTGTCGCAGCCCGGCGTGGATTGCCCGCCTCCGGGGAGCGTGGTCTCGAGCAGGTCGCCGCCCGCGCTCACGACGTCGGCCCGGACGCCGGTGAGCGGCAGCCGCTCCCCGGGCTTGACCTGTCGCGCGGTGTGCGCGTCGCGAACCGGCTTGTAGGTCCGAATCACGTTGTTGACCATCCGGTCGCTGCCGAGCGGATCGCCGTAATCGAGGATGGTGCCGATCGGCACCTGCTCGGCCAGCTCCGGCAAGCCTCCGACGTGGTCGTTGTGCAGATGCGTGGCGACGAAGAGGTCGAGCCGGTCCACCCCGGCCGCGCGCATCGCGGCCATCACGCGGGCGGGGTCGCGGCCTTCGCGCTGACCGTAGCCGGTGTCGATGAGCACGGCCTCACCGGCCGGCGTCACCAATAGCGTCGCGGCGCCGCCCTCGACGTCGATGAAGTAGATCTCCAGAGGGCGGCCAGCCGCCGCCGCGACGGCCGCGGCGCACGACAAAACTGCCGCAACAAGGAGGCGTTTCACAGCCTGGGCGAGTATACGGGCCCCGCGGAGAGCGTGCAATTGCACGTCCGGGGGCTCAGACGATCTCCTGACACTTCGTGCTAGTGTTTCCTGCCATGCTGCCGACGGGCGAGCCCGCCAGGCCGGCGGTTCTCGACGCCCAGCTGACATGCCGGTTCGCTCCACTGCCGAAACCTCGCTGCGGCGAATGCGCCGCCTGTGCCTGGCGCTGCCGGAGACGAGCGAGGTAATGGCCTGGGGCCACCCCGTCTTCAAGGCCGGCACCAAGACCTTCGCCGCCATCGAGCCGATCAAGGGGCGGCAGTCGATCGCGCTCCGGCTCGATCCGGTGGACGTGGATCTGCTGCTTCGTCAGAAATCCTTCTTCGAAACGCCCTATGGTCGCGGGCTCTGGGCCAGCACCTGGGCCGATGAGCGCCTCGACTGGGCACTCATGACCAGCCTCGTTGACCGCAGCTACCGCATCGTCGCGCTGAAGCGCATGTTGAGCGCCCTCGATGGCGCCGTCGCGTCCGGGCCGAAGAAAACGGCGCGGCCGGCACGCCGACCCCGACGGGCGCGATAGGATGACGACCATGAAGCACACGAGCCCGATCCAACGGTGGCGCCTGTTCGGCTCCGCCTGTGCCGTCACACTGCTCCTTGCCGCGCTGCCGGTTGCGCAGCAACTGCCGCCGGCGCCGCGCGCCGCGTCGCCGGCCGCGACCGCCACACGTGCGGGATTCTCCGTCGAGCGGCTGCGCCGCGTGGACGCGCTGCTGCAGCGGTATGTGGACGAGAAGCGGCTGTCGGGCGCCGTCGCCCTGGTCCTGCGCGACGGCCAGCCGGTCTACGAACGCGCCGTGGGATGGAGCGACAAAGAAGCCGGCCGGGCGATGGCCATGGACACGATCTTCCGCATCGCGTCCCAGACCAAGGCCTTCACCAGCGTGGCGGTGCTGTCGCTGATGGAAGAGGGACGCCTGGGGCTCACCGATCCGGTCAGCCGGTTCGTGCCGGCGTTCGCCGCCACGACGGTCTCGCTGGACGGGCCCGGTGGGGCCTCGATCGTGCCCGCCAAGCGGCCGATCACAATCAAGGATCTGCTCACGCACACGGCAGGTATCTCTTACGGGATGGAGCCGCGCGTGGCGGCGGCCTACGAAGCCAAGGGTCTCGGGCCGGCCGCCGGGCTGGGCTGGTACTTCGCCGACAAGGACGACGGCGTGTGCCCGAGCATCGACCGGCTGGCCACGCTGCCCTTCGTCGCGCAGCCTGGCGAGGCGTGGGTGTACGGCTACAACACCGACATTCTCGGCTGCGTCGTGGAGCGGATCACCGGGCAGTCGCTCGACGCCGTCATCCGGGCGCGCATCACCGGGCCGCTCGGCCTCACCGACACACAGTTCTTCCTGCCGCCAGCACAGCGGACGCGGCTCGCAACGCTGTATGGCCACGGGCCCGACGGCGCCATCGTGCGTGCGCCGGAAGGCTCGAGGGGGCAGGGGCACTACGTGGATGGTCCCCGCCGCAGCTTCTCGGGCGGCGCCGGCCTGCTGTCCACGGCGCGCGACTACGCGCGCTTCCTCGAGATGATCCGTCTGGGCGGCGCGCTCGAGGGCACGCGCGTGCTCGCCCCACGCACGGTGCAGCTGATGACGACCAACCAGGCGGGCACGCTGCACTCGACGACCGGCCTCGGCTTCGGCCTCGGTTTCGAGACCACCGACCGCTACGGCGCCAATGGCATGGACAGCGCCGGGTCGTTCGGCTGGGCCGGCGCCTACGGCACGATCTACCGGGTCGATCCCGAGGCGCGCCTGGTCATCGTGCTCATGATTCAGGTGCTGCCCAACACGTCAGACATCCGGACGACATTCCCGACCGCCGTGTATCAGGCGCTCGTAGATCCGTCGGCGCGGGCCACGCCCCGCGCGGCGGGCACGCAGTAGGGGCGGGTGGGGCCGGCGCTTCGCGCCGGTGAGGCGGGCAGGGCGGGTAAGAACCTCATCACCGCTGCGGCGGCCGGCTGGGAGCAGGACGGTTGAACAAGGTCGTGGCACGCTACAGCGATGGGCGAATGATCAAGGGCTCGACGAGCGACTTCGTGCCGGCGAAGGAGTTCTTTCACGTGGCGCCGGCCGACGCCGCCAACATCGAACGCGTTACGTCGTGTCGGCGGCCACGACCGAGGTGACGCTGCTGTAGGCGCCAGCGCCGCCGGCCGGTGGCTCTCCTTAGAAGACCACCGTCGCCGTGTTCGAGCAGCTCGTGGTGCCGACCGCGCAGACCTTGTAGGAATAGCTGCCGCCGCCCTTCTGGTTGATGGGGTCGATCTCGGTGCCGTCGTTGACCGTCGTCCACCTGGTCGAGTTCCGGTAGACGTCGAGCGACGAGCCGCTCAGCCCGCTCCACGAGAGATCCACCGTCTGGTTGCCCTTGGTCTTCCGGCCGGTCGCCTTCAGCGTCCCGTTGGCCGGCGCGTTGACGGTCACGGTAACCTGCTTCACCGTGACGAGCCCACCGTTGTCCGTGACCGCGGCCTTGATGGTATGGCTGCCGGCCGTCAGCACCTTCGTGAAGGCACCGCCCGTGCCGATCGCGCCGTCGATGCTCGACGTCCACGCAAGGTTCGCCGTGATCGAGCCGTCCTGCGTGTCGCTGGCAGAGCCGCTGAACGACACGGCGGTGCCGCTGGCGTAGCTGGTGCCGCTGGCCGGGCTCGAGATGGTGACCGACGGCGCGGTGTTGCCCGACACCACCGTCACGCTGATCTGCTTCACCGTGGCAAGCCCGCCGCTGTCGACTGCGGTGGCCTTGATCGTGTGCGTCCCGGTCGTCAGCCCCCGGGTGAACGAGCCGCCGGTGCCGATCGCGCCGTCGATGTTCGAGGTCCAGGCCAGGGCCGGCGTCAGCACACCGTCCTGCGTGTCGCTCGCCGAGCCGGTGAACGTCACGGAGGTACCGGTCGCGAAGCTGGCGCCGTTGGCCGGACTCGAGATGGCCACCGACGGTGCCGAGTTGGTGCTTGTGGTCGGATAGAGCGCCTTCGCGCCGTTGATGTCGTCGGCGCCCAGCGTCCGGTTCGACATCGAGCAATAGCTGTAGCTCGGATACATGGTGGCGGCGGGGTCGCTCGAGTGGTTCAGGCCGAGCGCGTGGCCGAGCTCGTGCGCCGCGATGTCTTCCATGTAGGCCGCGTTCGACACGCCGCCGCAACCCGATGATCCCGTAAAGAAATTGATGAAGCCGTCCCAGAACACGATGTCGCTGTCGAGGAGCTCGTTGCTGCCCGACCACCACGAGTAGGTGGTCGCAATCGCCGACCCGTTGCTCGTGTTGCGGAATATGATCACGTTCCGGTTGTCGTAACTCGTCGACGTATTGGTGGTGGTGCCACCGTACTGATAGCGGAACGACGTCCCCGCCTGCGTGTTCCACACCTCCATGCCGGCCTGCAGCGCCGCGACCGCGGCCGCCTGGCTGACGTCCTGGTTCACAGGGTTGACGTAGAACGTGACCGGGCTCGATGCCCAACGTGCGTAGGTGGTGTAGGCGCCGGTGCTGGTGTGCAGGGTGGCGGCGCCGGCGACGGCGGCGGCGACGGCCACGATGGTGCGAACAGCGCGCATCAGCGGCCTCCCTTCGCGTTGGCGCCGCGCACGGCGTCCTTCACCTGGGCGAGCGTGAGGTCCTGGCCCTCGACACGGTCGTCGTCATCGAGCTTGAGGATGCCGTGGCCGCGCCCGTGCGGCACGTGGCCGTTGCCGTTGGCGTCGAGGAAGAACACCGCGCGGTCGCCTTCCTTCACCTGCGGTAAATCGGAGACGCGGAGCGTGAGGTCGCCCACCGTGCCGCCTTCGACGGTGACCGAAGTCACGGCTTCGGGCGCGCCCTTCAGCGTCTCGAGCACTTCGAGGACCGCGTTCGAGACAATCAGCTGGTCGCCGAACCGGTTCGTGGCAAAAGAGGAGTGCACATCGGAGATGCGCGCGACCACGATCTTGCCGGCCCCACGGGAGTGCGCGGCCAGGTCCTGGGGCGGCCCCACTTCGGCCCCCGCCGTCGCCACTGACGCACACACGACTGCTGCTGCGATCCAACTTTTCATCGAAACAATCCCTCCGCTTCGGCGCAGGAATTCAGCAAAGGGAGCGCCACGGGCGTGGCGGATGCGGAGGCTCAGGCCTAAGATGTTGAACAACCGGGAGTTGGCCGAATCGATGCGGACGGGTTGCTACGGAAAAATCCTAGGGAATCCGCTTACAGCAGCGACGGTCGACTGACGAACCTGTTAGCGTCAGGTGACGGGTCGCCGACAGGGGTTTACCGCGAAGGGCTAGGCTGGCAGCCCGTGGTGCAAGTCCCGCGTCGCACCGAGACGGGCCGCTCGGTCCGCAGATGCGCCTTGCGGTACCCCGGAGAGAGATTCTCCACCGGCGGCACACGCTCCCACGCCCAGCGCGTGATGTCCTGCTGGTGCGGTTCGACCGCCGATGACGTGAGCGGAAGAGGCCGCGACCGCCAGCAGAACGGCGGCGATCATCCACACGAGGGCACGCCTCATTGGAGGCTCCTGCTCAAGGTTCCTGGCACGACTATAATCTCACCCCCGCGTGGCACCGGCGTATCACCAGAACGGGTCCCGCGGTCCCTGGGAGGGTTGCTTCGATGCGACAGCTAGCGGCGTACGCAGTGGTGGTGATGGCGCTCTGCGCCGCGCCGGCGGTAGCCGGACCGGCTGAAGACATCGCCGCTGCGACGAAAGCCCGGACCGACCGCTTCAGCAGCCACGACCTCGAGCCCGACCCTCGCCCGGCGCGGTTCAGCTTTACCTGCCGGCTTCGCGACGGAGAGTGGCTGATCGCCGACCACCATTCGTCGTCGGTTCCGGCGGCGCCCAGGTAGCGAGGCGACCCATGAGAACCGTGTTCAATCTGGCCGATCGCCTGGAGCTGTCGCGACGGCTCGACGCGTTGATCCTCGAAGCGCCGCCGCGCTGGGGACGGATGGACTGCCCGCAGATGCTCGCGCATCTCTCCGACGGCGTCCGGATGGCCCTTGGCGAGCTACTGGTGAGTGCGCGCGGGCCTGGGGCGCTGCGCCTGCGGCCGGTTCGGCATGCCCTCATCTACTGGCTACCCTGGCCAAAAGGCGCGCCGACAGCCCCCGAGCTCATCGCCCGTCGTGCGACAGACTGTCAGGAAGAGCGCGCCGAGCTGAAGCACCTGCTCGAGCGGCTCGGGGCGATGGAGGGTGCGCGCGAGTGGCCCGAACATCCGGCGTTCGGCCGTCTCAGCTCCCGCGACTGGGGCGCGGTGATCCATCGCCATGTCGATCACCACCTACGCCAGTTCGGGGCTTGAAGACTCTGGAGATAGGGGCCGGCTTTAGCCGGCCCAGGGCCGCCTGAAGGCGGCCCCCACAACCAACCGCAGCCCCCGACCGCTTCTGCGCCCTCCGCAATTGACTCCGCACAACGGCCGTTGATAGCGTACAAGGTTGCTTCGTACGAGGAGACTCACAATGCTGAAGGCCACTGCTGGAAAGATCATGCCGACGACCATCACGGGCTCGCTGCCGCGCCCGAGCTGGTACACGGAGAACCTGGGCACGCGTGCGTTCCTGGACGCGATGGTGCTGTCGCGCTTCCGCGA
>Ga0210380_10000032_pt1 | contig 106297 bp, 106 predicted proteins | sample PLM4_5_coexredo_FD_155476 | JGI IMG/M metagenome (GOLD analysis project Ga0210380, IMG submission 155476) | Groundwater sediment microbial communities from an aquifer in East River, Colorado, USA - PLM4_5_coex redo | ecosystem: Environmental > Terrestrial > Soil > Riparian zone | place: USA...
TACGATCGCCTGTGCGTTCTGCAGCTCGCCGAAGATCTTGGGCTGAAACACGTACTCGTACTGAAGGCTGTACGTTTTCGCGGCACTGACCGTAGTCTTGTGCGCAGCCGGCCGCACGTTCAAGAAACTGACACGCGCGTCCTGCCCGGCTTCAGTGATCGTGTAACCCGGCTTGAGCCGCTCGACCTTTCCGCATAGATCGGCAGCCATTTGCGCGCTGAAGTCATCCGAGAGGGTGAGAAAAACCTTTGTCCTGAGCCCTTGCAGAAGCGTTCGCCATGACTCTCCAGAAAGCGTTGAGCGAAGCGAGCTGATGCTCTGCGTCGCGACGATTGGAATGCATCTCGCTTGACGTGCCAGCGAGAAGAACTTCTCGTCGCCAGAGGGCTCGTTCTCACCCGTGGTGGCGAATGCCTGGTACTCATCGCAAACGAACAATACAGGGCGCCGGCTCCGTGACGAATCCATGTCCATCCGATGCACCCGGCTGAGCACCGCACGCTGAAAGTCCTGCTTCAACATTGTGCCGAGGGCGCGGGCAAGTCCCGGATTCATCGCGATCGGAAAATTGAGCGCGACGACCTTCCCCTGTTCGATAAGGTCCGAGAGTGGCGGCAGCGGTGTGCCGTGCAAGCCGTTTACGTTGAGGGCGGGATCGTAAGCGTCTTTCGGTGGGCAGAACGTGTGCTTTACCCGTGGATTGTCATCGAATAGCGAAAGAAACACGCTCACGCCTTCGACGATGGACGTCCGCAGCTTAGGTTCAATGCGCATCCAGTCGTCTTCGAACCACCGTTTCACAGCCTCGAAGCGAGCAACCTTGTCGACATACTCGGATGTCCGAGTGGGATCGGCATCGCCCCACGGAATTCCTGCAGTCTGTAGGGCTTCCTCAAGCTCTGCCGACCACTCGATCGACGTGGTGCCGCCAGACGTGTCGTCTTTCCATGACCAGCCGCTCGGAAAGGTGCTATCCGCATAGTCGTTCTTGTCGACAACGACGCGCCGTTGAACGGACTTGAAGCGCAGATCTCCTTCCTCAATCCGTGCTCGAAGCTTGTCGGGATTGATGGCGTGCTCGTAGACCTGGAACAGCGTGACGTAGTCGTCGAGGACTTGATGCAGCAGGATGATGAACTTGACCAGATTGGTGCTGGCCTGCTGCCAGAATGGTTCCTTCCCTCGGCCAAACAGGTTTGTCATCAGCGTGGCGATGCCGTAGGCGAGCGCGTAGGCATCGAGATCGTTGTGAAGCGGGTTGTAGCGGTAGGACGAATCGAGCCCGACTTCGACGTAATCATCGCCCCGACCGTGACGCTGCAGGATGTCCTGTACCTGCCGGCAGAAGTCACCCTTGACCTCGAGTACTAGGCCTGCAACTTTGCGAGAGGGATCATCGGCGCGGTACGCGAGCAATTGCTCGACGTAGGGGTACATGCACGCCGACGTCTTACCCGATCCGATGGCGCCTACGACGAGCATGCCGGTGTAGAGACCGCGCTCGGGCATGACTAGCCACGACGGCTGAGGGGATCGTCCAGGCGTTGTCCGGTGGTGCTGCTCACCGAGGACCAGGAAGAGTTCCTGCCGCGTCTCGGGCAGAGGATATGGCGGCAGCGCCGAGTATGCCGGACGGCGATCCCGCCGTGCGACGAAGATGTACAAGAAGGAGAGGCCGGCGCTTGCCATGAAGAAAGGCGTCGTGAACCACAGCGTCGCGTACGTGTACGTGAACATCGCATGGATGTTGGGCTTGGCGATGCGGATCATGTCGAGTAGCGCGTTGTCGTTCGGGAATGGATACAAGCGGAGCCCGACGGCGCCGGTGAGCGCGCTCGCGGCGAGACTCAGAACAAGTCGATACTCGGCCAGCAGTCGCATCGGCATTGGGCTAACTCTGACGCTGCGGTTGGCCCGCTGCCCCGCCGTTTCGCGGCCGACGTGGAACTGGGCTGACGATCTCGAGCGGATGTTCTGCGCGCCACGCCGAGAATTCCCGATCCTTCGCGATTGTGGTTTCGATCAACTGGTTGAGAACGTAGTCCGCGGTGTCACCGATGAATCGCGCGTAGAGCACGAGCGCGTCTCGACTGGGTTCGTGCAGGCGGCAAATGTGACGCACGATTCGAACGCGATTTGTGCGGGCCTTGATGATTGGCATTGGGATCCTTTCCTTGTTCAGTTCGAGATCTGAGGTTGCTACTCAATTCCCGCGCCGGTCTGACACGACAGTGACCATGAACGAGGCTGTCGTTTGATCAGATTCCGACAACGTGGGCGAAGGGGGAGCGACCTCGCCGGCAGGCGTCGCGGAGCGACGGCTGGGCGCGCCCGAAGGGCCGCCAGGCGGGGTCGCTCCCCCTTCGCCCACGACCCTGCACGTCGCCGAGTACCGCGGCCAGCGATGTCGGAATCTGGGCCATAGGCGTGGCGAAAACCGCCACCCCGGGGCCACCGAAAAGGGCCACGGCGAGGGCCGACACCGGGGCCACCGACGAGTCGCGTGCGTTGGCCCTTCACGCGACCCCCGGCAGTGATCCGAATTGGCTGTACTCGAAGGGCAGACCCTCAGCTTCCAGGTGCCCGAAACTCATGGCCGCTGAGTGCGCGGCACTCGTCTGCTGAGACGTGAAGGCACGGTCTCCATCCTTCAGCCAGACCAAGTACAGCGCTTCAACGGGTGGAATTGTCAGCCGCGATCGGAGCGTTCGGAACCGATCGATGTCAGCCACGGGCAGTCGGCTCAGTTCGCCGGCGTCGACGATTCGGCGCATCGCGAAATACCACCGCATCTCTTCCTGACGCATGCTGAGCACGACAGACGGTCGACTGACCGCATTCCGTCCTCGGTGAACTCGCCGGCGAGCACAGTCCAATGGTGACCATCGAGTCTCAAAGACTCAGACTGCGTTGTCCATACGGAACTGACGCAAGCGTCCTTGCCGAGATCCATTCCGATCCGGACGTAGCACAGTACGTCCTCGGCGGGGTGCCGTCCGTAGTCGCTCTAGAACAGGCTTGGCGAAATATTGCAATGCTCGTTGGTCACTGGCACCTCAGGGGGTTTGGTCCTTGGATCGTCGAGGACCGTTTGAACGGTGAGGTCGTCGGCCGCGTCGGTTTCTGGGCGCCAGATGGTTGGCCGGGGATTGAACTGACGTGGCTGATGCGACGCTCACGGTGGAATTCTGGGTTGGCGACTGAAGCCGCATTGGCTGCTCTCACATGGGCTGCGCGAACACTGCCGACTAGGCGCGTCATCAGCCTCATTCATCCCGACAACGTTCGATCCATTCGGGTTGCCACGAAGATAGGCGAGCAACTCGAAGGCGAAGTCGTCATGGCCGAGACCAAGTTGCTAGTTTTTGGAGTCGCTTTGCCGTTGGACCCGGTCCGACCCGTGAGCCAACTTAGGACGGCATGGCTTCAGAACGCGCAACGTCGGAACCGTGAGGTTGATGGCGAGGACAGTGGAACCGCAACATAAGATTAGGCCTCGGAGCACGTCAACGGCCTCCAATTGCCATGACAACAAAGTCGTGGCACAGACCGGGTGTCGTTGGCCCGCACGGCCGTCTCCAAAATGTCTCCAAGACCGAGGTCGATCCAGGCGGACTCCCGTAGATTCGACAAGACGAGATTTCTGTCGCCAACACCAAACTCAGTCTATGGCTTAGGCACCAAAACCGCACGCCATCACCAACCTAGAGAAACGCGGCTCAACGGGTTCGAATCCCTCACCGGCCTCCTTGTCAGACGACCCCTTACAGCACAGCTGTCTAGCGTCCTTCTGGAATTTCTGCCCTAGGTCCGGGCGCGAGCCGCAGCGTGCAGCGCCGCCAAGTAGGCGAACACGACACCTTGCCCGATGGTTGCGCCGGGACCCGGATAGAACATGCCAAAAGCATTGGCGGCGGCGTTGCCCACGGCGTAGAGTCCGTCGATCGGGGCCCCGTCCGCGCGCAACGCGCGGCCCCGTTCGTCTGCAGTGATTCCGCCGCAGGTGCCCAGGTCGGCTGGCACGGTCTTGACCGCGTAGAACGGTGCCTTCGTGATGGGCCCGAGGTTGGGATTGGGCGTGTGCGTGGGATCTCCGTAGTATCTGTCGTAGTGTCCCAAACCGCGCTTGAAGTCATCGTCCTGCCCCTGAGCGGCGAGTAGGTTGAAGCGCGCGGCGCCATCGACGAGGCCGGGCACCTCTATCTTGCGACCCAACTCGGCGATGGAGTCCGCCTTCACCACGACGCCCGAGTCGTAGAAGACCTTCGGAATCGGCATCCTCGGCATCACCGTGCCGGCGAACAGGTAGCGGTTGCGATAGGCCTGGTCGAAGATCAGCCACATCGGTAGGTGATGACCCTTGCCGTCGTCGAGGCCAAGCATTGCTCTGCCGGCCGTCATGTAGTCGCTGGCCTCGTTGAAGAACCGGTGCCCCGTCGAGTCGACAATCATCGACCCGGGCAGCGACCGCTCGGACAGCATGAAGATCGGAGCGGCTCCTGGAGTCAGCGGGGGAATCGCGGGGAACCACCAGGCCTGGTCCAGGAGCGCCAGTCCGGCGCCCACCTGATCGGCGATCGCAAACATGTCGCCGGTGTTGTCGGGGTTGCCGAAGCTCCAATCCCCGGTGAGAGCCTCCGATTGGTACTTGCGCCGCTTCTCTCCGTTGTGGTCGAAGCCTCCCATGGCGAGGATGACGCCACCCTTGGCCGCCACGCGCTGCAGCTTTCCCTGCTTCTCCACGACAACCCCTGTCACCTTCCCGTGCTCGACGACCAGTTCCTTGAGTGGACTGTTCAGCCACAGGTCCACACCCGCTTGGCGCGCTCCGGCGATCAGCCCGGCAGCCAGGGCCTTGCCGCCAGCCGCCATCTCCTTTCCCAGGGCCTTGCCACCCACACCCTGGACAACCCGTTTGGTGATCGTCGCCCACGCCTGCAGGGGTCGGCGGGCCATCAGGTTCATCGACCTGAAGTCCTTGGAGGTGATCGGCATCGGTAAGGGCGCGGAGATGGCGTCGCTCGTACGGATGAGAGCGGCGTCCTCCCCGATGCTGTTGACGTCAAACGGCTGCGGTTCGACGGACCGCCCGGTGGCCGAGCCGCCCTCGAGGTCCGCGAAGTAGTCCGCATACTCGGTCATGTGGCCCAGCTTTACTGGCGTGGCTGCCAGCAACTCGTCCACGACATCCGGGGCATGCTCGACGTAGGCCTCCCTCCGCGCCCGCGGAGCAGTGTTTCCGACAAGAGTGTCCAGATAGGTCAGCACACTCGCTTTCGTATCGATCACGCCGGCGTCCTGCAAAACCTTGTTATTCGGCAGCCACATTCCACCCCCGGACATGGCGGTCGAGCCTCCCAAGTAGGCCCCCTTCTCCACCACCAGCGTCCGCAGTCCTTCCCGAGCGGCTGTGATGGCCCCCATCAGACCGGTGCCCGAGCCCACGACTATTACGTCGTAACTGTCGTCCCAGTTTTGCGTCTCATTCATTTGCGAGCCTCTCGGGGCCGTCCCTGATGACATGGGTCGAGGTGCGGCGCATCCTGCGAGTGTAACGCCGGTTACGCGTGAGCCTGACGGAGGAGCAGATGTACGATGGCGGCGCGAATTTCCATCAGGTGCGATGGCGGAGCGCTTCCGAGCTGCCACGGTCGTCGCGGGACAGCTCCTTTTGAGATGCCGGCCGCGCGAGGCAACGACCTCGTTGCCACAACGCCCGGAGCCCGGATCAGCGCCACCCAAGCGCCGGCGCGACCTGCGTGAGGATCGTCTCAATGACGTGGGCGCAGTAGTCGACACCAAGCTGGTTCGGCACCGTCAGGAGCAGCGTATCCGCCTCGGCGATCCCTTCGTCTTCGGCGAGTTGCCGGACGAGGACCTCTGGCTCGGCCGCGTAGGTGCGACCGAAGACCGCCCGCATGTTGTCGATGATTCCGATCGAATCGTCCTTGCTTCGCGAGAAGCCGAAGTACTCGCGGTCGCGGTCGTCAACCAGCGCGAAGATGCTGCGGCTCACCGACACGCGAGGCTCGTGGGAATGGCCGGCCGCTTTCCAGGCCTCGCGAAACACCCGGATCTGTTCCGCTTGTTGGACGTGAAACGGACGGTCGCTTTCATCCTTCTTGAGCGTGGAACTCTGGAGGTGCATGCCCAGTCCGGCCGCCCACTCGGCGGTGTCGTTCGAAGCGGAGCCCCACCAGATCCGATCTCGGAGCCCGTCGGAGTGCGGTTCGAGGCGTAGCAGTCCTGGCGGGTTGGGAAACATCGGATGCGGGTTGGGCTGCGCAAATCCGTTGCCCCGAAGCAGGTCGAGCAGCACCATCGTCCGTTGCCGAGCCATGTCGGCATCGGTACCGTTGTCGGGCGGCAGGTATCCGAAATGCCGCCATCCGTCGATCACCTGCTCCGGTGATCCGCGGCTGATGCCCAGCTGCAGGCGCCCGCCGGCAATCAGGTCGGCGGCCCCTGCATCCTCCGCCATGTAGAACGGATTCTCATACCGCATGTCGATCACTGCCGTGCCGATCTCGATGCGCGTCGTCTTCGCCCCAATTGCGGCCAGCAGGGGAAACGGAGATCCGAGCTGGCGCGCGAAATGGTGCACGCGGAAAAAGGCGCCGTCGGCGCCCAACGACTCGGCCGCCACGGCCAGGTCGATCGACTGCAGAAGTGCGTCGGAGGCCGAACGCGTTTCCGACTGTGGCGACGCCGTCCAGTGTCCGAACGAGAGAAACCCGATCTTTTTCATAGCTCTACCGCAGCCGCGCTGGATGCGGCCTGGCACCGCGCTTACCGAGCGTCTCGGTCATTAGGTCATCGACGGATGCCCCGATAGGATGGCAGGCGCAGTGAGCAGTTGCACCAAGAATCTCCGTTGTACTGCTAGCCGAGTTGCCGAGCCTGATCGCGGGTATCCTCGGGCTTGTGACTCTGCGGCCGAACGCTCGATCCTTCAGAGCGGATCGACCGATCCCGTCCCAGATGACTTGAGAATCGCAGGAAAGAAGGCCTCTTAGCGAGAAGTTCGGGAGCCCACGATGAATGACACAGAACACATCGAGAACGTCGTGCTCGGTGGTGGCGAGGCAGGCAAGTACGTCGCCTGGGACTTGGCGCAGCAGGGCCGGCCCGTCGTCGTGATCGAACGCGGCTTGATTGGGGGCTCGTGTCCCAATATCGCCTGCCTGCCAAGCAAGAACGTGGTCCGAAGTGCCAAAGTCGCTGACCTTGTCAGCCGGGCGATGTCGTATGGCGTGAGAATCGGCGGTGCGACGGTAGAGATGACCGGCGTCCGCCAACGCAAACGCGAAATGGTCGACGGCATGATCGCCATCCATCAGAAGAAGTTTGCGGCGCCGCGTCTCGAGTTCCTTCTTGCCGAAGGCATCCTTGTTGGGCCGCGCACCGTCGAGGCGACGCTTTCTGAAGGCGGCCGGCGCCGTTTTGTCGCGGATCGCCTGTTCCTGAATCTCGGCACGCGGGCGACGATCCCTGGCGTGCCGGGCCTTGCCGACGCTCGGCCGCTGACCCATGTCGATGCGCTCGAACTCGACCGGCTCCCGTCGCACCTGATCGTGCTCGGCGGCGGATATGTGGGAGTCGAGTTCGCGCAGGCTTTCCGGCGCTTCGGCAGTCGCGTGACCGTGCTCGAGTTCGGGACGCAGCTTCTCGGTCGTGAAGATCCGGATGTCGCGTCGGCCGTCCTCACAATGTTCGAAGAGGATGGGATTGACGTCGTACTTGGCGCCGTGACGCAGACTGTGGAGGGGCGATCCGGTGAGGTTGTACGCTTTCGCGTGAAGACGCCGGCCGGAGATCGAACGATCGAGGGCTCTGACATTCTCGTTGCGGCGGGACGCACACCGAACACGCGTGAGATTGGGCTCGAACAGGCAGGGATCGAGCTCGACGCGCGCGGCTACGTAAAAGTGGATGATCGTCTTCAGGCGACTGCAGCCGGGGTGTGGGCGCTCGGCGAATGCGCTGGGAGTCCGCAGTTCACGCACGTGGCATTTGATGACTTCCGGGTGGTGCGCGACAATCTCGCGGGAAAACCGCGGAGCACCCGCGATCGGCTGATCCCCTACTGCGCCTTCATCGATCCCGAACTCGCGCGCGTCGGGCTCGACGAGACCACCGCGCGGCAGCAGCGGATCGAGGTGCGCATTGCCAGGATTCCAATGACATCGGTCCTGCGAGCGCGGGCAATTGCCGAGACACGCGGCTTCATGAAGATGCTCCTTGATGCGGACAGTGACCGCATCCTCGGCTTCACGATGCTCGGGGCCGACGCTGGCGAGGTGGTCGCCGTCGTCCAGACGGCGATGCTCGCGGGCCTGGCGTATACCGGCCTTCGCGAGGCAATCTTTACGCACCCGACGATGGCTGAAGGCCTCAATGTGCTGCTCGCGAGTGTCCCTCCCGACTCGAGCGCAAGGTTAGCGGCGCGCGCCTTGGCGCGGTGGGAAGGCGAAGGCGGCAGCCTACTCAGCCGGAAGAATCAACAAACCTAAGAGTTGCCTAACGCGCTCTCGCGCCGGTGCTGCCTTGGCGCCATGGCACGCGGCGCGTCAACCGCGGGTGCGCTTTCGCTGCCGTTCCTGGTGACTCGCAATGTACTTCAGCGTCGCGTTGGCGCCTGACCATCCCAGAATCTTGATGTCCTTACCCTCGAGCGCGGTCACTGCCACGAGAAAATTCTCCAGCTCGTGTCTTATCCGGCGATCCAACACCAACCTCCTGCCGATGGCCGATCGCCGGTCGCTGGTTGGTACCGCCAGCACACGGTCATTTCGAACCCGGCTCTTTCGTGATCCATCGATCCGATTCTGCTCGACTTGGATCGAACCGGCGGCCCGGCATTCAATGACAACGCCAGGAAATGTCGAGGCGTCCCAGATGACGATGGCATCAAGCGGATCGCCGTCCGGGCCCATGGTTGAGGGCACGAATCCCCAATCGAACGGAAATACGGTGCCGATCGGCAGCGGACGCGAAACTCCCATGATGTTCGACCGCAAGTCATACTTGAGTTTGACCCCGGCGCCTCGTGGTGACTCCACCACCACGTTGAAGGCGTCGATGGCAACGAACGCTGGCAACTTCGCAAGGTTTGTCATGCCTCGTCGCCTGCCGTTTCCACTAAATCCTGAAACTCAGGATGTCTGACCATGTACTTCGCGACGAACGGGCAGATGACTTTCACCCTTAGCGAATGGCCACGCGCGTACTCCAGCGCGGCTTTCGCAAGCGCGTCCGCAAGTCCTTGCCGCTGTAGCGCCGCAGGCACCTCGGTGTGAATAAGCACTAGCTTGGTCCTTCGCATGCGGAACAGAAGGAATGCTACATGTTCGCGCACCCGAATCTCGAAGCGACTGTCCTCAAGATTCAACTCAATTGGTTGACGTTGACCCGTCACTACAGCTTCGCCAATTTGTTCGGCAGCCATTGTGGCGCGCCCTTCAGCTAATTGGGTTCGGCTGAGCAAGTCGTGTCAGCGCAGGCGCAGAGAGTCGCGGACCCTCGTAGGCTGGAACCTCACCAAACCGGCGATGTGACTCCCAATCGTCCCTGGCCTGCCTGATTTCGTCCGGGCTCCGTGCCACGAAGTTCCACCACATGAGGATCGTTTCTGGAAAGGGCAGGCCACCGATGAGCAATACCCGTGCTCCTTCAGTGGATGCAACAGTCAGGTCGCTTCGCTGCGTTCCCAGGTAATAGAAAATGCCGGCAACCAGCGGCTGACCTTCAAGGGCACAGTCTCCGCTGAGCACCAGAACCGCATGTTCGTGCTTTCGCTCAAGTGGAACGTTCAGCGAGTGACGAGCGTGGACTTGGAGATCCGCGCCGACGACCGGAGAAAAATGTTCGGCGGGCGACACCAGGCGGTCCAAGCTGCCGGAAAACACGTGCGCCAAACCACCGACGCTCTCGAGCTGCGGCACTTCGCGTACGTGCTGGAACGACGGAGCACGGTGCCGATCAACGTCGGGCAACGCCGTCCACAACTGCACGCCGCTAAGCCGTCCGCTATTCCTCGCCGGAGTGCGCTCGGCGTGCGCAATCGCGTGTCCGGACGTCATGACGTTGACCTCGCCAGGCCGAAGATTGCCCTCACTTCGGAGGCTATCGTGGTGGACGAGCTCGCCGGCCAGAAGCCAGGTCACAGTTTGCAAGCCCATGTGCGGATGCGGTGCCACATCCATGGGTGTGCCTTCGGTGAATGTCAGCGGTCCGAAACGGTCGAGAAAGCACCACGGACCAACCAAGCGTCGTCCGCGGAGCGGCAAGGCTCGCTGAACTGTGATGGGGCCGAGGCTGACCTCGCGAACAGGGTACGACTGGAACTCATGATCGACGGCACCTGCCGCAGTGCAGGATTCCGCGGCTACATCCGACATCGTTTCCCTCCGGTGACTGTCAGATCAAGGATACGTCCACGCCGTCCGACGAGTCGCGCCTCGGCGATGGGTGGCAGGCGATCGAGTCCAGGGTCGGACATCGATGCCGAGATCCGCGGCTGCTGCTGCGGCCTGACGGTCCGCGGGTTGCGGCAAGTGTAGCCGCGCGTCGTTGCGGTGTGGGTTGCGGCCGAACCGATCGCCTTGTACTCACAATAGCCTCCCACGCAGGACTACTCCTGCGATGCTGAAGTAGATCACCAACCCAGTCACGTCGACGAGAGTCGCAACAAAGGGAGCGGACGCGGTAGCAGGATCGAGCTTGACAAGGCGCAGCACGAACGGCAGCGTTGAACCCGCGAGAGTACCCCACAGCACGACGCCGACCAGGCTCAAAGAGACCGTGAGTGCGAGCGCCATGTAATGCTCGCCGTACGACGCGAAGAGCGCCGCCCACAATAGAATTCGGATTGCTCCGATCACCGCCAGCAGTACGCCAAGGGCCAGACCGAGAGAGAACTCACGGCGGACCACGAGCCACCAATCCCGGAGTGTGATTTCTCCGAGCGCCATCGCGCGAATCACGAGCGTTGAAGCTTGTGAGCCTGCATTTCCTCCGCTGCTGATGATCAACGGCACGAATAGGGCGAGCACGATGGCTGTGGCGAGTTGCTCCTCAAACCAACCCATCGCAGTTGCGGTGAGCATCTCGCCGACGAACAAAAGCATCAGCCAACCGCCGCGTTTGCGCAGCATCGCCGCAAACGTCGCCTTCAGGTACGGCGTATTCAGCGCCGCGACGCCACCTGTTTTCTGCATGTCCTCGGTTGCCTCTTCATCAATGACATGGACGATGTCATCGACGGTCACCACTCCCTTCATCCGCCCGGCGTCGTCCACGACTGGCACGGCGAAAAGCCCATGCTCGCGAAAGAGCTGGCCGACGACCTCCTGATCCGTGTCATCCGTTACCGCGACAGGGCTCGTCTTCATCAGGTCACGAATCGTCTTCCCCGCCGGAGATGAAAACAACGTGTGTGTCGGTACGACGCCGAGCAGCTGCTGGTCTGGGTCCAATACATATCCGTAATGGATTGGCTGGCTTGCGTCCACCCGCTGTTTGCGCAAATAGCTGATGGCTTCGTCAACCATCAACTCTGGACGAAGTCGCATGAATCGAGGGTTCATCAACCCGCCGGCCACGTCCTCCGAGTAGGCCATCAGCGCCGTCACTTCGCGTCGGGCCGCATCATCGAGCAACGCCAATAGCCCCTCGCGTTCGTCGGCCGGCGCGGCCTGCACGAAGTCGGCTGCATCGTCCAACGGAAGCAGACGCACCCACGCGAAACGTTCGGCCGGCGGCATATTCAGAACTACCGAGATCTGTTCCGCCGGACCCAACTCCAAGAAGTCATCGGGCGCAGTGCGATGGAGCTGAGTCGTTTGCCCTGAACGCGTGTCGTGCAGCATGGTGTCTTCCCAATCCTGACGCAAGATCCACCCCTGGCAACCGCGCTCCATCTCGAGCCACTGCACGCCGACGACTGGGCGATCGCCGGGCTCGGAAGCCTGCTCGTGAGAATCTTGCCCCTGCTTCCGACGACGAGCATTTCGCCGAGACGCTAGTCGATTGACTGCAATGCACGGCGCAATGTCGCAGCGCTTTCATCAAGCGCGCGCGCCTCATCGTCCGCCAGCGTTGGCATGAGCACCCTGGTGACACCTTCGCGACCCAATCGAGATGGCAATGACAGCGTCACACCGAACTGCTCCTGATAGCAGCCGATCGGCACAACGGCGCCTTCACTCCGGAGGATCATCTCGGCGATGCGCGCAGCCACGACCCCGATACCAAGCTGACTCGCGCCGGTGCCTTCGATGATGCTGATGTTTGCATAGCGCACGTCATTCTCGACTTCGTGCCGGAACGCGTCATCGGCCACGATCGCGGTTCCGGCGACGCGAGCCGTCGACCAGAGATAGACCTGGGAGGTGCCGTGCTCGCCGATGACCTGAGCCTCCACGGACTTCGGATCAACACCGAGCTTGTAGGCCAGGTGGAACCGAAAGCGTAAGGAGTCGAGAAACGTGCCGCTGCTCAGCACGCGGTTGTGCCCGCTGACGCGTCGAGTAATATCAGCCAGCGGATCGGGGGGATCGGTGATCACTAGCAGAAGCGCATCCGGCGCGCCTGCGACGATACGCGGAACGACGTCGCGGTAGACAGTCGCGTTCGTCCCGAGCAACCTGAGCCGGCCGGCCGGATCGCTGCGGTCCGTCGCGCCGCCCTGCTTTTCGTTTGCACCCGCGGTGATCATCACTAAAGCGGCGCCGCGCAGATCGTCGTAGCCTCCGGCGCGGAGCGACACGTGCGGTGCGAGCACAGCTCCATACTGCAGGTCGGCAACGGTGCCACGTGCTCGCTCATGGTTGCGGTTCACGACGACGATCTCGCGCGCGGACCCTCGCAGCGCCAGGGCAAACATGCACGTCGTCCCAACCCTCCCCGCGCCGACGATGCCTACCTTCATGAGGCTCACCCTTGAGAAATCACGGCAACGCACGACGGCGATCAGCCCGACAGATCCAGAAGCGCCGCACCGACCAGGTCGAGCATCCTGCGCCCCGAAAGGGGCGGCGGACATCGTGGCGTAAGTACTCAGACGCTGCGCGACGGTCCGAGCTGGAGCCACGTTGTATGCCGATTCGTTCGAATCGTCAACGTACGAGTCCGGCTGTGTCAACGCGAAATAGAGATGTCCCCCTTTTTGGCGAAATGCGCACATGCGGCCGAATTGCGTGCGCGGGACGACGCCGGATCGCACGTTCAAGAGTATGCTCGGTGACGCCGATCAGGAGGCGCTCATGACTACCGGATTGTTCATCCTCGGCTTCGTTGTGCTGGCCCTCGCCATCCTGGCTGTTCGGGACCTGCTGCAACGCAAACACGCGGTCACGCGAAATTTTCCTGTCATCGGCCACTTCCGATACTTCTTCGAGGAAATGGGCCAACCGTTGCGACAGTATTTCTTTCTCGGTGATCTCGATGAGCGGCCCTACAACCGGGTCACTCGCTCGTGGGTTTACGCATCAGCCAAGGGACAGAACAACTCCATCGGGTTCGGATCGCAGGTCGATCATCATGAACCAGGCCGGATGCACATTCTTCCGTCCATGTATCCGACACTGAGCTCACCGAGCCAGGACCCCGCCGATCTTCCTCAACCACGAGTGATTGGTCCTAAACGACCGGAGCCATACCAGCCGCGGCATTTCGTCAATATCTCGGGTATGAGTTACGGCGCGCTATCGCCCAACGCCGTAAGCGCGCTCTCTCGCGGCGCCAGGCTTGCCGGCTGTTACATGAGTACCGGCGAAGGGTCGCTATCGCCGTACCACGTCGGCGGCAAAGCCGACATCCTCTATCAGATCGGTCCAGCGAAGTTTGGCTGCCGAACCCTCGATGGACGCTTTGACGACGAGAAGGCTGCGAGGATTCTGGCGCTGCCTCAAGTCAGGATGGTCGAGATCAAACTCGCGCAAGGCGCGAAGCCGGGCAAGGGCGGTCTGCTGCCCAAGGAGAAGATCACCGAGGAGATTGCCGAGATTCGCGGCATTCCCATGGGAGTCGATTGCCATTCGCCCAATCGCTTCGAGGAATGCGCGGACGCCCGATCGGTAGTCGATTTTATTGTCAGGGTCCGCGGGCTTACGGGCAAGCCTGTCGGCTTAAAAATGGTCGTGGGCGCGAGCTCGGAAGTTGACGACCTCTGTCGAGAAATCGTGAGTCGCGGTGTTGGTCCAGACTTTATCGCCGTTGACGGCAAGGAAGGGGGCACAGGGGCGGGACCCCTGGCGCTCGCGGACTACGTGGGCCTCCCGTTGATCGATGCCCTCACCATCGTGGACAACGCGCTTCGGCGTGCAGGGATTCGCGACGACGTGACGTTGATTGCCTCGGGAAAGATTGCGACCGGTGGCGAAGTCGCCTGTCATATCGCGCTCGGCGCCGATCTTGTGCACATCGGGCGAGGGTTTCTCTTTTCAATCGGGTGCATTCAGGCGCTGCGCTGTCACACCAACACGTGCCCGACCGGTGTGACGACGCAGAATCGATGGCTGCAGTCCGGCCTCGATCCTGCCGACAAGGGCGTTCGTGTTGCGAATTATTCGCTGACGCTCGAGCGGGATCTTCAGATGATCACGCACGCCTGCGGTCTGACGCATCCGACCGAGCTGCATCGTGGACAGGTCGTGGTCAATATTTCCCCTGGAGTGAGAAAATCACTGCTCGACCTCTTTCCGTACCCAACCAATGCTGCTCCATGCACGCGGACTACTGGGACGACGTCGAACTAACCGAACAACGAAGCCAGGTCAGAATCCTCATTTCGTAGGTTTTCGGGATCCACCGTTCGTCTTGTTTTGATGCTCGGTAAGAGGCGTCGAACGTCCCGCGGACGGTTGCACCCGACGACAGCGTCGACTACGTTATTGGTCAGATAGAAAGCGAGAAAATCACGGGACTCCAAGTTGCCACGCACGACGAGCTGCGTCCAGGTTGAGTGAAACCCCGCGTACTGAATATTCACGTCATACTGATCGGACCAGAACCACGGGACGTCGTCATAAGGCAGATGCTCGCCGAGCATGTTTCTGGCGGCGATCGAAGCCTGCTTGATCGCATTCTGCCAGTGCTCCACGCGGATCTGGCGCTGGAATACGGGATGAAAGTGATTGGCGACATCGCCGGCCGCAAAGATGCTGGCTACACTTGTCTGACAGTACTCATCGACCACGACCCCGTTGTCGATGCGGACGCCTGCGGTGGCGGCCAGGTCGGTATTCGGGACAACTCCAATTCCGACCACCGCGAAATCACAGCCGATTGGGAGGCCTCGTTTGGTAGTGACGCCGGTGATATGCGTGGCGCCTTCAAAGACATCTACGGCGTCTCCGAAAACAGTCCGAACACCGTGAGCGTGATGGAGCTCGGCGATTGTTCGACCAATTTCAGCGCCGAGCACGCGAAACAGAGGCGTCTCGCCAGGATCAATGGCAACGACCTTGACACCCTTATGTCGCAAAGACGCCGCAACCTCAGCACCGATGAACCCCATGCCGACAACCACTGCCGTACGCCCGGCGACGGCCTCTTTCCGAATGCGATCGGCATCCTGCACCGTCCGAAGACTGTGGACACCCGCCAGGTCGCCACCGGGAAGGGTGACGGGTCGATTGCGGCAGCCCGTCGTGATCAGCAATGCGTCGTAAGGGATGCGGCGATGATCCTCGAGTTCGACGAACTTCCCGGATGAATCGATGCGTATGGCCTGCACACCGAGGATCATTTCGATTCCATGCTCCTCGTAGAACGCGGCAGGCCGAACGAGGGCTTTTTCAAAAGGAGTGTCACCACGCAGATACCCTTTCGAAAGGGGCGGTCGTTCGTACGGAGGATCAGGTTCCGCGCCGATTAGGACAACGCGATTGCCAGCATCGCCATCACGTAGTGTGATCGCGGCCGTCGCGCCTGCTAGACCGGCGCCTATGACGACGAGCGTCTTCATCAGACTTCGATCAGCAGGGAATCGCCGTCGATCATGGTTCGATACACCTTGACGGGGAGTGGCGCAGGCGGCGCGAGGACGCGCCCAGTGCGAACATCGAATTCCGCTCCATGGCACATGCAGGTCACGGTCGTGCCGGCCAAATCGCCTTGGGCCAGCGAACACTGCTCGTGAGTACACGTGTCCTCGAATGCGTAGAACACTCCACCGACGTTCGCGACGGCAATCGGGATACCTCGCACTTCGACGGCCACAAGGCCATTCTTGGGAATCTGATCCGTTTTCGCGGCGATCACAAACGTTTGGGCCATAAGCCGGTCCTCTCCTTCAGACTGCGCTACGCCGCTCTGCGACGATCTCGCATCTTCACGGGCGAACGCATTCTCGATCGCCATCCTGCGAATCCAACCACGCCCACGGCCAGGTAGGCGAACGTCAACGTCACAACCAGGATCTCGCCAATTGACATGGCCCCTCCAGCCCAAGTCATGAGCAATATTCGATCCGCATCCGTACGCGCGCGGGACGTTCTAACGGGCCGGATACTGACGACTGGCAACGCTGACGCCAAGTGTGGGCTTTCAGAGTGAAGGCCATGATTTCAAAACGAAACAGCTCGGCATCGAGGACGAACATCCGCATGGGCGTCGACGCCACGCGCAGGCCAGCAATCGTGCGGTATTACCCGCCCGTAAGCTCCACCGCGCAGTTGGCTCGAAGTGTGCAACTGGATCGGGAGCCGCCATGTTTTTCCTGACCAGTTTGCACCGCTTGACGATCCTCCCCGCGGAGTCCCTCGCCTTTCTTCGGTGAACCGGCGTCAGCGCCCTCTGGCGTTGACGCCGGCCCCTCCACCAACTGAATCGAAATTCTGCGGCGCTGCCGCGCTTGAAGGAGAACTACCATGCATCTCTACACGTCTATCGCCTCGCGTATCGGATCGTCTGAAGCCTGGTCGCTGGCGGCACGCGTCGCCGCCTGGCACGACGCCATGGTGGCGCACGAACGTCGGAGGAGCGTCCGAATTAGTGAGTGCGACGAGGAATGCCCACACGAGGAGGCCCAGCTACTGTGGACTGAGGCGGTCAGCGTCTTTGGTGACGGCGCACCGACTTGCGAGTTCTTGCGTTTCCATGGGGAGGCCGGGTCTCCGGTGGAGACGGCCCGGAACTTGCGCGACGTCCGGTCATGAAAGTACTTCTGGCAATCGACGGCTCTCCGCACAGTCAGGCCGCGCTCGAGGCGGTTGCGTCGCGCGACTGGCCCGTCGGCACCGAAGTTGAGGTGCTGACGGTGGTGCACTCCCAGTGGCCCTTGCTGGGGGACCCGCTATTCACGATCGCATCTGCTCACGTAGAGTCGATCCTTGACCAAAGGCACGAAGCGCCCGAGTTGATGGATGCCGCCGTCGCGCTGCTCCGCGCGAACCATCCGGACCTTCCGGTGACAACCCAGACCCTCGACGGCGTGCCGCACCAGGTGATCGTGGCGGAGGCTGAGCGGTGGCACGCCGACTTAATCGTGCTGGGCTCCCACGGGTACGGCCCAGTGAGACGCGCGATTCTCGGCTCAGTGGCGGCAGCCGTTGCCGTGGAAGCCCCGTGTGCTGTCGAGATCATCAGGATGGGTCAGCCGCACGTGTTGCAAGGGAATGGTGACACGCGCCCCTAAACGCGTCGGTTTCCCCATCCCCCTGCTTCGAGGACAAGCCGCCACGCGAGCGCCAACGGAAGTCCCACCACCAACAGCGGGAATGCCAGAACGACGATTATCGCGCCGAGAACGGAGCCGAGAGTCCGGAGCCACGCCGGCCATTTATCGAGTCTCGGGGGCGGCTCGACATTCACGGTCGGAATCACCGCTGATCCTGCTTCAGCCATGCCAGCGGTCCATGACGGAGGGTCGCTCGCTGGGAACGAATCCCTCAAAACCATATCGACGTCGACGTCACGAAGGACGGCAATATGGAGACTCGCGGCTGATTGAACGTGGGTGGTGGCCATGCTCCTCTTTCAGACTGCAAGATCCGCGCCCGTCGTTCAGGTCTCGATTCCGTAACGCTTCATCTTGCGCCACAAGGTGACTGGACTGATCTTCAAGGCAGTGGCGGCTTGGCGGCGGTTGCCGTGAAAGCGTTTCAGCGCTCGCTCAATCATCACGCGCTCCTGCTCCTCTAAGTTCAGCGTGTCATCACCGGTGCTACGCGTCGTCTTTCGAGTGACCTCCGGAGGTAGTTCACGCACCTGAATCGTCGTGCCCTGGGTCAGGATAACGGCCCGCTCGATGGCATGCTCGAGCTCTCGAACATTGCCGGGCCAGTGGTAGCTCATGAGCGCATTCATCGCGCCAGCGGAGACGGCGTCGACATCTTTCTTCATCTGTGCGGAGGCCCGACCAACGAAGTCATGCACCAGGACCGGAATGTCCTCACGACGCTCTCGAAGGGGCGGGACCTCGATCACAAACGCGCTCAGGCGAAAGAATAAATCCTCGCGAAACGAGCCGGCCTCGACCGCTGTGCGCAGATCACGGTTCGTGGCGGCGACGACCCGGGCATTCACTTTGAGATTCCTCTCGCCGCCGACGCGCCGAATCTCGCGCTCCTGCAACGCCCGAAGTAGCTTGGCCTGCACCGTCGGTGCGACCTCGCCGATTTCATCGAGGAACAGCGTGCCGCCGTTGGCGACCTCAAACAGACCTGGCTTATCTCGGACGGCGCCGGTGAACGCGCCGCGAACGTGACCGAACAACTCGGATTCGAGGAGCGTTTCGGTCAGCGCGGCACAATTCACGGAGATAAAGGGTCCGCTCGCCCGTGAGCTCTGATCGTGAATCAACCGAACGATAAACTCCTTCCCCGTGCCGCTCTCGCCTTGAACAAGGACGGTGGTATCGAGCGGCGCCACCCGCGCGGCGAATTCGAGCACTTGCTGCATGCTCGCACTTCCTGCAACGAAGTGTTTCCGCGCTGCCATCTGTGCGACGCGCTCACGCAGCAAATTGAGCTCGCGTTCCCGTTTCGCCACGACGTGCTCACGCCGGTCGAGTTCCTTGGCGCGCTCGTGGACAACGGTGCGCAACCGCTCAACCTCGGGCCCCAGATCCCCGCTTTGAAAGTCGGACCGAAGTTGCGGCAGTTGGTCACCCCAACTAGGGGCATCTTTGCCCACGACGGAGCAGTGCGCATGTCCCTGGGCGACGCACTCGATTTCGTTGTAATAAATCTCGCGGCCAAAACAGGCACTGGCGTAACCGCTGGCATATCCGATCAACGACCAGCAAATCGGCTCCTCGCTCTTGCCGGCGTGGTGGACGTGCTGCTCCGCCACGTAGGAATTGCGCCAGATGACTTCGGCGTCGAACTTGCCAGACGTCTCATCTGTGTCCACGCGTGTAATTTCGGCGTGAACGATGCCCTCCAGCCGGTGCAGAATCACACCCGCGCGCAAACCATCAAGCGGGCTCGACCAGTTGGATCGGTCCCGCAGACTGACGGCGTCGTGGTAACCATCTGCATAACCAAACCTCAACATGACCCGCCGGGCCGTTTCTCGGCCCAAGGTGTCGATCAACTCCTTTCGGAGCAATCCCAGGGCCGCGGTGCTGAGAATCACCACTCGCTGCTCGTGGAGTCTGATGACGCCCTGCGCGGGCCGAAAATCCAGGATCTCGGTGAGCCGTAAGTGTTCGAGATCGAGACGCTCTGGGAGGGACATGGTGGGAACCCCCGCCATTCTATTGAATTGCGCAACCGCTCAGGTGGATATCTGTTTCAAATTGAAAGCCCTGGTTCGTTTTGCAATGACCTGAATTTGGTCGCAACCGTGCGAGCCGCGTTACCGAGAAACCTCGGCTGGATCGGTTCTTGCCACTCCCTTGGATGGAGGTAGCAGGTGTCAATTCAGATCAAATCACAGCTGACGACGATGGGGCGGAGCTCGTGTTGTTTCTAGGGGTTCCGATCGAGGCGGCGATTGGTCACACCGTGGCACCCGCGCGCGGGCTCGAGGTCAGTTCACCGCCGGCGGACTCAGCAGAGGCGGCAAAGCTTCGGGAAGGCATGCGGAAGCTTTGGACCGACCATGTCATTTGGACTCGCGGGTATATCGTCGCGGCCATCGACGGATGTCGGACGCACTCGCCGACGGCATCGTCAAACAATTCCCGAACCGGTTCTAGCCGACGACCTCGCCGTTCTTCATCGATAAGCGTGAAAGGAGATGATCACCGTGGGCAAGCAATCGATCACCGTGAGACGAACTGAATCTGTGACGGACGATCTCGATCGGCTTCACGATCTGATCCGTCGCCGTGCGTACGACATTTTCCTGAGTCGGGACCGTCGTGCTGGCTCGGATCTCGACGACTGGCTTCTCGCGGAGCAGGAGCTGGTCTTGCGACCAGCGATTGAATTGCGTCAGCGAGACGGCCACATTGAACTGGACGCGGCCGTCACGTCTGGCGACCCAACCGACCTGGATGTGCGCGTTGGTCCGCAGGACATCCTGATCAGTTCAAGCACCGGTTCCGTCCGGGAGATGCAAAAGGCTGGGGTTCATGGCGATGAGCTCGACGCGCGCATGCTCTTCGGATCGGTTCACCTGCCAACCCGCATTGATCCCACGACGGTAAAGGCCGAGTGGCGCGATGGCTTGCTCCATCTGACCGCTGCGTTGGCGAAGGAGGCCGCGACGGGGACAGAGACTCGGCCGAGGTCTGGGGTGTGAGAGGGCAGCTCTGGTCCGTCGTCCTAGCCGCTGGTGCGGGAAGCCGCCTGTCAAGGATAACCGGCGGAGTTCCGAAGCAGTTCTGGCGGCCGGACGGGGGGCCCTCGCTGATCGAGTCAACCATTGATCGTCTGGCGCCGATCTGTCCGACCGACCGGACAATCGTCGTCGTGGGCGATGCCCACCGAGAGTATGTGCGGCGATGGCCGGGGTACCGGAGTCGAGGCCGCATCCTCTTTCAGCCTCTCGATCGGGGCACGGCGACTGGACTTCTGTTGGGGCTACTGCCGGTCGTGGCGGCTGACCCTGATGGAGTTGTCGTCGTGACGCCCGCTGATCATGGCGTCAGGAACCCGAACATGTTCAGACGGGGCATTGTCGACACGATTGCGCACGCGCAACATCCAGGTGGGGTCGTGCTCTTCGGTGTCGAACCAGACGCGCCGCGAGAGGACTACGGTTGGATCACACTGGATCCCGCCAGCCCTACAGCGCAAGTCCGAGCCGTCAGGTCGTTTGTCGAGAAGCCTGCTTCTGATACAGCCAGCCGGCTGCTTGCCTCTGGCGCGGTGTGGAATTCGATGGTGATGGTTGCGCGGGCGCGGGAGCTGATCGATCTCTGCCGAACGCAACGTCCGCGGCTGACGGCAGTGTTTCAATGCGCGCTGGGAGTGCCGTCAGCTGCGCGGCACGCACTACTTGCCGCGAGGTATCCGGCGATTGAGGCAACGGACCTGTCGCGCGATGTCCTGTCCCACGCGAGAGGATTGTGGGCATACACGTGGCCGGCATCAATGGGTTGGTCTGACCTCGGCACACCCGAGCGACTCCGCCGATGGTCGCTCCACCTGCCGCCTGATGCCGTTCGTGTCGCCGATGCGGCGTCAGCCATCGCCTGAAACTGTTCGTTTCGGCGGACGCGGACTGTCGATAGGACGCATTAGCGGGTCGGAGTCGAATAAGTGCGCGCCGCCGGGACACGGCGAGGAGCCAAGGACCAAGCGTCCCGACGAGGCGAATCGCCGACGCGGTCGTCAGTCCACGTCTGTCGATGGCAACGGTCCGCGGCGGACGCCTCGCGTTACCAGCCTGTCCATCAGCCGGTCGCGGTTGCGCATCGCGGCAGCGTCAATCAACATGCGGCCAGCCCAGCGGAAGACATTGAATTCCCGCACAATGCTGCGCATGAGCCGCATCCGAGCGCGCTGTTCGCGGTCAGGCATGTCCAGCGCCGTGTCGAGCGCCGCCGCGCATTCGTCGGCGTCGTACGGATTCACCACAAGAGCCTCAGGCATCTCACGCGCCGCACCCGCGAATTGGCTCAGGACGAGGACGCCGCGCTCGTCGTCGCGTGCCGCCACGAATTCCTTGGCCACCAGGTTCATCCCGTCGTGAAGACTGCTGACGACACAGACGTCAGCGGCGCGATAGTACTCGGAGACGGCTTCGGGTTCATGATGGGCGGGCAGCAGGATAATCGGCGGGTGTGCGGCATCGGAAAATTTGTGGTTGATTCGCGTGACCAACTCGCGCACCCGCGACTGATAGTGATCGTATTCCTCGATGCCAGCCCGCGTCGGCGCGGCGATCTGCACGAACGTAAAATGGCCGACGCGCGCGGGGTGTTGGTCGAGTAAGCGTTCTACCGCCCGTAATCGCTCTTCGATGCCCTTGGTGTAGTCGAAGCGGTCGACGCCGATGCCGATCGCGTGGTCATCCGGCAGGTCGTGGCGGCGCCGCACGTCGGCGCGACACTGCGAAACGGATTTCGCGACCAGGGCCGGGGACGGTGGCCATTCGATGGAGATGGGATAGCGCTTGACCGCGGTGAGCGCGCCCCGGTACGACACGGTGAACGCATCGCGGTCAACTCGCGCTTCGAGCTGTCGATCAACCGTATCCAGAAAATTGTTGCAGTGGAACTGCGTGTGAAAGCCGAGGATGCTGCTGCCGAGCATGCCGTCCAGCAGTTCTTCCCGCCAGGGACAGATGGCAAACGCTTCCGGATTCGGCCAGGGGATGTGCCAGAAGGTGATCACGGTGGCGGCCGGTAGCGCTTCTCGAATCATTCGAGGGAGCAGCGCAAAGTGATAATCCTGCACCAAAACAATGGGATCCTTCGATTTCGACTCCTCGACGACCGTCCGGGCGAACCTGCGATTCACGTTCACATATTGTTCCCAATCTGACGTCCTGAACGTAGGCCGGACGTGGGCGATATGGCATAGCGGCCAGAGGCCCTCGTTCGAGAAGCCGTAGTAGTAGCCGGCCTCCTCTTCTTCGCTGAGCCAGACGCGTCGGAGCTGGTAGTCCGGTGCGTCCGGCGGAACCGCGATCCGGTCGTGCCGATCGACGACGTCGCGATCGCCCGAGCCGCTACCGTGAGCAATCCACGTGCCCGAACAGGTGCGCATGATCGGTTCGAGGGCCGTGACAAGGCCGCTGGCCGGCCGACGCACCTCGACGCCGCCGTCCCGGCGCATGTGAATGTAGGGTTCGCGATTGGACACCACGATCACTTCCTGTCCGCGCAGTTCGTCGCGAAGGACGGTACGGAGCGCATCGGGTGACCATGCGAATCGATCGTCGTCGCGAGGGTGACGCTCCGACTCGATGTCTCGAATCAGCTCGCGCAAGTCGCTGGCGATCGGCTGGAACTCCGGCAGGTCGAGATGGTCTGACGGTCGCAGCAGCCCTTCGCCGCGCAACAGCGCGCGCATGCCCTGGACCCAGCCACGCCAACTCAGTTGTGCGATCACGACCGTCAGCAGCGACACGATGCCGCCGAGACCGAGAAACAGATAGAAGACGTACCGCCGTGTCTCCTCGCTTCGGCGAGTGACAAAGCTCATGTCGTGAACGAGAACCAGGCTGCCCCCCGTGTCACCCCGGGCGTCGAGGTGTCGAACGGACACGAGCAACGGACCATGTGGACTTGGCAATACGTGTCCTGAAGGGCCGCCAAACGAATTCAGGTCTGTGCATCGAATCGCGGGCGGCAGCGTGCCGGCGAAAATAGGCTGTGTCCCAGGAGACTCACAGTACGCGACGGCGTAGACGCGTTCATCCTCCGTGATTTTCGTGAGGATCTGTCGGACCCTGGCCTGGTCACCCGAACGGATCAGGTCCTGCAGATTGTCCTGAACGGTGTTGGCGATGAGACTGGCTCTGATGTCGAGGTCCCGCCGGAACCAACGGACGGTCAGGTCGTCCACGAAGGGCAAGACCGTGTACGCGAACGTGGCGAGGACCACGAGCAGTGGAATGATGAACCGCAGGGACAGGCGCATGAATCCGGATTCCGAGCAAAGACGTGCGGTGTCGCGTAGCTTACCTGATGATGACGGACGCGCGGCCCTAACTTATGCCAGTGAACAGTGGCGCCATAGTCTCGGTTGCCGCGGCCTGCGGCGTCCCTTCATCGTTGACTTAGTCGTCGTGGCCATGACGGCTGCAGCCCTCAAAGCAGGTAAAAGCAAATCGCGGGCCATCGTTAGTTCGCGCCGGGATGAGCGCTGGCCCTTGCCGGCGCTGAACGATGGGCGTTGCGACCGCGCCCGACATCAGAAGCGCAGCGGTCCCGGTCGTTTCAAAGTGCAAGAGTGCGGCTCAATCTGAAAGGCCCGTAAAGGCGCTCGACGCCCCCGACGCAGTGGTTGAAGCTGGCACGGTTGTCGCAAGCAGTATCACCATAGGTCGAGGTGTCCGAATGAACCAACGAAACGCACTGATCACTGGAACAAACGGCGAGCACACGGATCTCAACCGAAACGGGATCGATGACGAGATCGAACCGCCGCCGGTTGACATCACCGTCGGGATCAAGCAACTCGCGGATCGCTTGAGGAGCAACCCCGGAACGAATCCGACCCTCTCAGGCGGTGACATCGATGCTCGCTGGGAGGACGCCGAGTCCGCCGGCGATGAAAGCGTTGGAGGCAGTACGGCCATTCCTGGCCAGAACGATGTGGATGAGATTGGCAAGGCAATGGGCGTTGTCTACGCCGACGGTGAGGAGTTGAAGACTGGCGAAAAGCAACGAAGCAGAGACGAGCACCGATGGGAGCTCGACCCGGCTTCTTCCGAGGATTATGCGAGCCGCACCAAACTCGAGACATAGCAGGCGCCGAAGCGCAGCTCGCGCCCCGGGCACGTTTAGCGGAGGTGACCATGGCTGACCATCATGAACCCGTCGTCTGGCGCTCGATCAGGTTCCTCCTACCAGCACGCACGGTCAGATCTCTGCAGGCGAATCTCAGCCGTGAAGAGCCGGGGATTTTGGCCAGCTATGCGCTCATCGGAGCGGTGCTCGTGTTTGGAGCCTTGGGGTACATGCTCGACCGATTCGTCGATACCGCTCCTTGGTGTCTGTTCATTGGCCTTCTTGTCGGTATCAGTGTCGGTTTCTACAATCTCGTGCAAACCGCCCGGCGACGGTGATGCCAAGGACACTACTTGGTCACAAGATGCAGGCGCTGCTGAACATCCGGCAAAGCGTTTGGCTGGACTATCTGCATCGCCACATGACGCGCTCAGGCGAACTCCGGGCGCTGATCGCCGATGGGCTCAGAGGTATGACATCGAATCCGACCATCTTCGAGCAGGCGATCGGAGGAAGCGCCGACTACGATGACGATCTCGCTGAGCTCGCATCTTCGCCGAAGACTCACCGGGACGTGTTCGAGATGCTCGCGATCGAAGACGTTCGGGAAGCCGCCGACCTCTTCCGGCCGGTCTACGACGCAACAGCCGGCGGCGATGGGTTCGTATCGCTAGAGGTCTCTCCCGGCGTGGCTCGCGACACCGATGGCTCGATGAATGAAGCACGCCGGCTCTGGAACGCCGTCGACCGCCCCAACGTGATGATCAAGATCCCTGGTACCCGCGAAGGCTGGCCGGCGATCGAACGCTGTCTCCAGGAAGGGATCAACATCAATATCACGCTCCTCTTCTCGGTGGAGCACTACCAAGCCGTCGCCGAGGCGTATCTCCGCGCGCTCGAAACCCGGGTCGCGCGAGCACAGTCGATCGACAAGGTCATGTCGGTCGCGTCTTTTTTCGTGAGTCGTGTCGATACCGAGGTGGACAAGCGTATTCAGGCGAGCGGCGGATCTCTGCTGCATCCACTCAAGGGCAAGGTCGCGATCGCGGGCGCGCGACTGGCGTACGCAAAGTTCACAGAGGCGACGCGAAGCGAAAGATGGCTGGCGCTGGAGGCGAAGGGCGCTCAACGTCAGCGTCTCCTCTGGGCAAGTGTCGGGACCAAGAACCCGGAGTACTCGGACGTGATGTATATGGAGTCGCTCATCGGGCCCGACACCATCACCACGGTTCCTCCCGACACGCTGAGGCGTTTTGAAGACCACGGCAAGATTTCGAATACGCTCGGCGCCAGCAGCGCGGACGACGCGCGTCATGTCATGGACGCACTCGCTGCCGGGGGGATCGACTTCGCTGATCTCAACCGGACGCTCGAGGAAGAAGGGATCGAAAAATTCGCCAGGTCCTTCGACGCGGTGCTGGGCGCAATCGCTCAAAAGCGGCGGGCACTGCGTGACGCCAGGGACAACGTGAACCGGGCGGTAATCGGTGGACTGAGGCGCGATGCAGATTGAGGTGAGCGGCTCGCCGGCCGTCGACGTCGCACGGCTACGCGCCTACGCAGAATACCGGGTATTCACGCGACTCGTCGCCTTCGCTCCTCATCTGGAAACGGTCCGAGTCGTCGTCAGCCGATCCACCGATCATCGGCCGACCTCCTGCGTGATGACCGCCGAGTTGAGACAGGGCGGCCGGATCCAAACGCGGAGCCGCAGCAGGCAGCCCACGCGTGCGGTGGACTCCGCGGCAGAAAGACTCGCTGAGGCAGCGGGCGAGCGACTCCAATCGTTGTGAGGGCGCCTCGTCCGCGCGGTCACAACGCGACACCGATGGGCCGGGATGGTCCTCAAGCACGGCGCCGCGGATCGACCGACGGCACGGTTCGCTGAGACGAGGTGCGGGAACAATGATCGCATTGAAACGTGCGTACGACTCGGTCTCGCGCAGCGATGGCACCCGCTTCCTCGTGGAACGGCTGTGGCCTCGAGGAATCTCCAGGGCGAAGCTTAGGGTCGACTCGTGGCTGAAGGAGGTCGGGCCCAGCACTGGACTGCGCAAGTGGTTCAGTCACGATCCGGGAAAGTGGGGCGAGTTCCGTCGACGCTACTTCCGTGAACTCCGCTCACGGCCGGAGGCTTGGCGACCGATCGTGTCCGCAGCCCGGCGAGGCCGAGTCACGCTCATGTACAGCTCACACGACACGGAACACAACAATGCGGTGGCCCTGGAGGAGTTTCTGCGAAGGAAGGTGCGCCGGCCCGTAAAGTCCTCATCGACGAGCGCGGCGCACCGGCCCCGGAGGTCGCCGCGGTGATTCCTGTCATGGATCGCCGCCAAGCCGCAGACACCTTCGTGCTACGGCCGGTTCCGCCGTTTCGCCTCGATCTCACGGTATGGGCGCTTCGGCGCCGCCCACGCAACCTGATCGACAGATGGGACGGCACGACTTACCGGCGGGTGATCGTCATTGAAGGACAGCCGACCGAAGTGGCGGTGCGGCAGGCAGGCTCGTCTGTCGCGCCGAGACTGATCGTGACAGCCACGCCACCGCTTCGGACGCTGCAGGGCAAGCGGGACGCGCGCTCGGTGCTCGAGCGGCTGCTCGGGCTTCGGATCGACTTGACCGATTGGTACCGCACGGCCGCGGGCGATGTGCGGCTGCGGCCGCTCGCAGACGCATTCCGAGGCATGAAGCCGCCTCGATTCCCAACAATGTTCGAAGCCCTGGTCAACGGATTCGCGTGTCAGCAATTGTCGTTAGAGGTCGGCCTCGAACTGCTCAACCGGCTGGCCTCGATCACCAGCGCGAGATTCGGGACGCCGCGCGACGCGCGGTACACCTTCCCCACGGCGCACGACGTTGCGCGGTTGGGGCCGGACAAGTACCAGGCGATCGGGTTCAGCCGTCAGAAAGTCCGCGCGCTTCTCGGCCTCGCCCGCGCGATCGTGCAGCAGGAACTGGATCTGGCGTCCATCGAGAAGGAAGAGGATGCGGTGGTGCAACAGCGTCTGCTCGCATTGCGCGGCGTCGGCCGGTGGACGTCGGAGTACGTGCTCCTGCGTGGTCTCGGGCGCCTGTACGTATTCCCCGGCGATGACGTGGGCGCCCGGAAGCGACTCGCTCGATGGCTCGGGCGTTCACGGCCAATGGACTACGCCGGCGTTCACCGGTCGGTCGAGCAATGGCAGCCGTACGCCGGCCTGGTGTATTTCCACTTGCTGCTCGACGGGCTATCGCAGGCCGGCGCCCTGGATCGTCCTGATCGAGATACACAGGAGTCAGCAGAGACTCACACGACGTCTTCAGGCCGCATGCGCGGCTCGCTCTCGTACTGAGCAGCGGATTCCCGATCGACCCACCAGATCAATGTTCCTTCCATTAAGCGGATCCCGGCCGCAGGGTAGGACCTGGGGTCAGGGTCGCCGCTGAGCACATGGTGCAGCGCACGTGCCTTCGCTGACCCCGTCACGAGGACGTAGCTGTTGACGGCTCGAGTGAGTGCTGGCAGTGTCAGCGTGAGACGCAGCGGGGGATCGGCCGGCGCCTTCACGGCGACGACCCAACGCGTCCGTTCTTCAAGCGCTGGCGATCCTCGGAAGAGAGAAGCCGTGTGTCCCTCTTCCCCGAGCCCGAGCAGGATCAAGTCGAAGCGCGGCCAATCGGTGCCGAAGTAGCTCCTGAGCGTTCTTTCATAGTCTCGGGCCGCCGCGTCCGGTGACGGGAAGTGCGTCGGCATTGGATGGATGTTGCCAGCCGGACACGGGACATGATCCAGCAACGTTTCCCTCGCCATCCGGTAGTTGCTGTCCGGATCGTGGAGCGGCACGTAGCGCTCATCTCCCCAGAACACGTGTACATGTTGCCAAGGGATCCGATCTCGAAATTCGGACGCAAGCAGGCCGTACAGCGTGCGCGGCGTGCTGCCGCCCGACAGCACGAGGGAGCATCTGCCCGTGCCTCGCACGACCTCATCGATCGTTGTAGCCGCAGCCTGGGCCGCCTGCATACTCAAGTCGTTCACGTCTGCAAAGACGCGCACATCTGGCTTTCCGTGTTTCAAACGACGAGACCTTCCTTTCGCCGTCCCTGCGACGCCTGCATGGCTTGGCATGCGCAACTGCGACAGGATGTGCTCAACGATGACGCTCGGCGACGCAGACACATCGACAACCAGTGCATCGTCCGGCTCTTCCAACTCATCGAACTGGCTCCCAAGCAGGTCAACCTTCATGAAGTGATTCGACCGATGCCTCAGCCGGGAACGAATGAGCGCCGGAGAGCCTTTCAAGTAGACCCAGCTGATCGCTACGTCGCGCGCGAGCAGGCCCCGGTACCGCTGCTTGAGCGCAGAACATCCCACGACAAGATCTTGGCCTTGCTGGAAGGAGGCGAGAATACGAGCATGGATCGCCTGGAGCCACGGACCACGATCGGCATCCGTCAATGGAACACCGCGGCGCATCTTGTCGATATTCTCTTTGGAGTGCAGCGAATCGCCCTCCAAAAACGGGCACTTCATCGCGGCCGCCAGCATCGTGCCGACAGTCGTTTTCCCGGATCCTGAGACTCCAGTGACCACGATGATCATTGACACCCTGCCTGACTCTCGGCCGTTCCCCTCAACTCAGACGGTCTGCGGTTCGAAGCACGAAGCGCTCCATCGCCTTCGCGAAGCCCTCTTCTGTATTCGACGAGGTCACGAACGTCGCCGCGCGCTGAACCTCCGCACTGGCGTTACCCATGGCAATGCTCACTGCGCTACGCTTGAACATCAGCACGTCGTTCGGCATGTCCCCAACGGTCACGATTTCTGAAGAGGGAATGGCCAGCAGCGCCGACAGAGCGCCGACCACCTCTCCCTTGTTGGCCATCGGGTGCGTGACGTCCAGGTAATACGGTTGGGACAGCGCCGCAGAGACGTGTTGACCGAACTGCCGCTGCACATCCGTGACACACCGGGCCATCACCTCATGGTCGTCGCTCACACCGACGATCTTGACGACTCGTTCGAGGAGTCCCTCGTAGGTCGAGACGACGGTCGGTGGAAACTTGACTGTCCACTCTTCGCGATCGACGTGGGGCCCGTGCCGCGATTGGACATACCACTCCGTGTCGCCGTACACCCAGACGTCGAGCTTGCCCTTGGTCAACATGTCGATGACCGCTTGCGCGGCCTCGCTGGGGACCAGATGTTCGCGAATGACCGAGAGATCCGGCCGCACCACCAACCCGCCGTTGAATGCGGTAATCGGGTCCTGCAGTTGAAGCTCCTCGATCAAGGTCTTCATGCCCAGCGGAGGACGGCCACTCGTGATTGTGAAGGCGATTCCCGCGTCGATGATTGTTCGAACAACAGCACGTGTCCGCGGTGTCAGGATCTTGTCTGGAGTCACCAGCGTCCCGTCCACGTCGGCCACGACCAGACGCACAACGCCCGCTGCATCGTCCCTACTGGTCATCACCTCCGCCTCTCAAGGTCGCACTCCCGCATCTGATCGCTCGCGTGCTCTGGAGCACACGGACACCTTGCGAGCCGCCGACGATGACGCGAGACGCCATCCCCAGGAACAGACCGTGTTCGACGACGCCGATGGTTCCGTCGAGTTGGCGTTGCAAACGCTCGGGATCGTTGATCGGTCCAAATGCACAGTCCAGGATGTAATGGCCGCCATCAGTGATGAACGGCCGTCCCTCGCGCGTCGTTCGTCGCACCAGGCTAGCGCCGAGGCTTTGCAGCCTCCCCGCAGTCGTGTGCCACCCGAACGGCGCGACTTCGACCGCGACTGGTCCGCGGCCGAGGCGATCGACGAGTTTGGTCTCGTCGATGACGACGATCATCTGCTCGCTACTACAGGCAATGATTTTCTCCCGCAGCAGTGCGCCGCCGAGGCCCTTCAGGAGATGGAGCCCGCCGACATCGACTTCGTCTGCCCCATCGATTGTGATGTCAATGTGCTCATGCTCGGCCAACGTGGATAGCGGGATCCCCAGACTACGCGCCTCTCGCTGCGTCTGCTGTGATGTGGAAATGCCGATGATGCGCAGGCCCTCCGCGACGCGTCGGCCGAGGATACTGACAACGAGCGATGCGGTCGACCCACTTCCCAAGCCGACGATGAGGCCGTCTTCCACCAGCGCTGCCGCGGCGTTGGCGGCGGCCGCCTTGAAGCGATCGACGTCCGAGGTCGTCGCCGTCATCGTGAGGTTCGTTTCATGATGATTCGCCCCGGAGTCGGCGATAGCGACGGATGAGCGTGTTCGTCGAACTGTCATGCGTCAGCACCGGCTCGGCAGGGCTCGCGAGTGCGGGCACGATCCGCGCCGCCAACGCCTTGCCCAATTCGACGCCCCATTGGTCGAACGAGTCGATCTGCCAGATCGTCCCCTGCGTGAACACGCTGTGCTCGTAGAGCGCCACCAGGGCGCCGAGTGTCCAGGGCGTCAACCGCTCGGCAAGGATGGTGTTCGTGGGACGGTTACCTTCAAAGCTGCGATGGGGGACCAGCCGCTCCGGCGTGCCCTCCGCGCGCACCTCCTCGGCGGTTTTGCCAAAGGCCAACGCCTGGGTCTGCGCGAAGACATTGGCCATGAGGAGATCGTGATGATCGTTCAGCGGATTCAGCGTCTGGCCGAAGCCGATGAAGTCGCAGGGGATCAGATTCGTTCCCTGGTGGATTAATTGGTAGAAGGAATGCTGACCGTTCGTGCCGGGCTCGCCCCAATAGACGGGTCCGGTCTGATAATCGATGCGCGCGCCATCGCGCGTCACGTGCTTGCCGTTGCTCTCCATCGTGAGCTGCTGCAGGTACGCAGGAAAGCGCCAGAGGTACTGGTCGTACGGGAGGACCGCGACGGTTGACGCGTCAAAGAAGTTGGCGTACCAGACGGTGAGCAGGCCCATCAGGGCGGGCAGGTTTCGGTCAAACGGGGCAGTCCGGAAGTGTTCATCCATTGCATGGGAGCCAGCCAGCATGCGGCCAAAGTGGTCAGGACCGATGGCGATCATCGTCGAAAGCCCGATCGCGGACTCCATTGAATAGCGGCCTCCGACCCAATCCCAGAATCCGAACATGCGGTCAGCATCGATGCCGAAGCTCGCCACAGCCTCGGCGTTGGTCGAGACCGCCACGAAATGGCGACTGATGGCGCGTTCGCTTCCGAGCGCGTCGAGTACCCATTGGCGCGCCGCTCGTGCGTTGGCCATGGTTTCGAGCGTCGTGAACGTCTTGGACGAGACGATGAACAGCGTCTCGGCAGGATCGAGATCCCGCGTGGCCTCAGCGAAATCCGTGCCGTCCACATTCGACACAAAACGGAAGTTCAGATCGCGTGCGCTGTAGTACTTCAGGGCTTCGTACGCCATAACGGGGCCGAGATCGGACCCGCCGATTCCGATGTTGATGACGGTGCGCACGCGGTGGCCCGTATGCCCGCGCCACTGGCCATCCCTAACCTCGGTGGCGAAGGTGGCCATCCGATCGAGCACGCCGCGCACACGGGGCACGACATTGTCACCGTTGAAGACGATGGCCGCACCACGCGGGGCACGAAGGGCCACGTGCAGTGCCGCCCGCTGTTCGGTAGTGTTAATCCGGTCTCCGCGGAACATCGCCTCGAGACGCCCGCGCAGGTGGCAGGCGTCAGCCAGTGTCACGAGGAGACGGACCGTCTCGTCGGTGATTCGGTTCTTGGAATAGTCGAGGTACAAGCCGGCGCCTTCGGCGACAAGGCGCTGGCCTCGCGAGGGGTCGGCGGCGAACAGCGACCGCAGATGCCGGTCGCGCATCTGCTCGACATGCGCCGTCAGGGCGTGCCACGCAGGAAGTGAGGTCAACCCCGATCGGTCCGTCGTCATGTGAATCTCGCACTTTCGGGTTCGCGCGATCGCTCGACGACGCTTGGCTCGAGCCAGCCGCCCGCGTCCGCCGCGAGCCGGCCGGCTTCGGCAGGTCCCCAGCTTCCACAGTCGTATTCGGGCACCGCCTCGTCGCTCTTCAGGATCGGGTCCACCACACGCCACGCGGCCTCGACCCCGGCTTGACTCCCGAATAGCGTTCGGTCCCCGCGGAGCGCGTCGCCGAGGAGCCGCTCGTACGGCTCCATCTCATCGCCTGGGCAACGGTGTTCGACGAGGCGCACGTCTTCGCCGATCATCGCCTCGCCCGGTACCTTGGCCTGTGCCGTCAGGGCGATAAACACATTCGGGTTCAGACCGAAACGAAATTCGTTTCGGTGGGTGCTCGCAGCGGAATCGAAAAGCGCGCTCGCTGGCTGCTTCAGCCTGACGCCTACGTCGGTCGCCGTGACCCCCAGGCATTTTCCTGTGCGGATCAAGAAGGGCACGCCCGACCATCGACGATTCTCGATCTCGAGCCTGGCGGCCACATAGGTCTCCACTTGCGACGTCGGCGCGACACCGTCTTCGTTCCGGAAGCCGCGGTATTGCCCGCGCACCACATCGATCGCGCGAAGCGGACGGATCGCTTCGAGCACGGCCACTCTGGCCGCGTCGATGGCGTCGCCATCGCTGGCCGCCGGCCGGTCCATGGCGAGCAGCGAGAGAATCTGCAGGAGATGATTCTGGAAGACGTCACGAATGGCGCCGACTTCCTCGTAGAAGCGGCCTCGGCCCCGCACGTCGAACGCTTCCGGCATCGTGATCTGCACGCTGTCGATGTAGTCGCGGCTCCAAATCGGCTCCAGAAACGTGTTAGCGAACCGGAAATACAGGAGATTCTGCACCGCTTCTTTACCGAGGAAGTGATCGATGCGATAGACGGCGGGTTCTGGAAAGGATCGGTGAATCGTCGTGTTGAGAGCTTGTGCCGACGCGAGGTCACGACCGAACGGTTTTTCCACGATCACACGAGCCTGTGTGGCGCACCCGGACCGCGCGAGTTCGGACACGACGGTGCCGAACAAACTGGGCGGGATCGCCAGGTAGAACAATGGATGTTCGACCGGCCCGAGTGCGCGGCGAAGGGCATCGAATGTGGCGGGGTCTTGATAGTCACCGGCCACGTAGTGCAGCCGCTCCGCGAACCGGCTGAACGTCTCCGGATCCAGGTCGCCATGCGCGGCAATGCTTTCCCGCGCACGCGCCCGAAGCTGTTCGACGGTCCAATTCCCCCTCGCGACGCCGATGACCGGGACGTTCAGACGGCCGCGGCGAGTCATCGCGTGCAGCGCGGGGAAGATCTGCTTGTACGCGAGGTCGCCCGTTGCCCCGAACAGGATCAACGCGTCTGATTGAGGCTCAGGCATGTCGGCGACTCCTTCTGGCCGGCGAGTCGCTGCGCACGGCGCAACGTGTCCTTGTAGTTGGAATTACTCGACACGCTCGCGCGCCTCCTGTGTCCGGTCGTGGCCGACCACGCGCTGGCCACCGCGCACTAGCCGCTCCGTCATATTCGCGCCCATGCGCCCAAGACCGATCATGCCCAGCGTCAGTGGATCTCCTTGTTCGTGATGAATCTTCCCTCAGAGAACTCCGCCTCTGGCCACCAGCGCGTGAGGCCAGTGTCATCGGCTGACTGTCCGCACGGTCAAAACCGGCCACGTCCCCTCGCGGATGACCTGATGCGTGGTCGAACCGAGGAGGGCGACATCCACTGCACTGCGCCCCGAAACACCCATTACCGTGAGATCGACTGATCGCGTCCGGGCAACCTTGCCAATCGCGGCGCTCGCTTTGCCGATGGCGACGACCGCCTCGGTGCGTGGCCCGCTGCCGGGACGCGGCAATAGACGAGTAAGCGCTCCAGACATCGCGGCCTTACCGGACGGCCGCTCGACAGCGTTCATCAAGATCAGTGTGGCATCGGCCTCCTGCGCCAGACGTCTGGCATACGCCACGGCCTTATTCGCGGCTGTGGAGAAATCCGTTGGACACAAAATTGTCTGGAAAGGCGAACTGCGCCGGCGTACCAACCTCACTCCTCGACGGACCGTGAGGACCGGGCACGTCGCCAGACGAAGAACTTCCTCGGCGACCGATCCCAGCGCCACACGCTGCACGCCTCCACGGCCGTGACTGCCGATCACGACGAGGTCCGCTCGGCTCGTTTTGGCTTGCGCAAGGATTTCCTGAACGACGTTGCCTTTCCGCATGCAAATCTCGACTTTCAGGTCAGATGCACGTCTGGCTGTCAGGACCCGCTTCAGATCGCGCTCGAGGGCTGTCCGGGTTTCGTTCGGCACACCGTCGCTCTTCGGCGCTCGAGTGACGCCCGGCGGCGGCGCCTCCTCGATGACTTCCAGCACGTTCAGTCGCGCGTTCTGCCATCTCGCGAGTGCAATGGCATAGCCCAGGGCCTGAAGGGAACTGGGCGAGCGATCGATCGCGCAAAGGATGTTCTTGATCATTATCGGTTCCTTCCGAGAACCTGTTTTGCTGTCTCGACGACGTGCTCCGGCGTGAAGCCGAACTCGCGCATCACGACCGGTCCCGGCGCCGACGCGCCGAAATCGTCGACGCTGATAATCGCTCCATCGAGCCCGACGTAGCGCTCCCACCCAAACGGAGCGGACGCCTCGATACTGACCCGGGCGCGAATGCCCGGCGGAAGAACCGCGTCACGGTACGGCTCCGGTTGTCGCTCGAACAACTCCCAGGAGGGCATTGACACCACCCGACTGGAAATCCCTTCGCCGGCGAGCCGCGTCTTCGCTTCCAACGCAAGCGAAACTTCCGAACCCGTGGCGATCAGGATCACGTCCGGCGCGGCTCCCGCCGCATCTGCGAGCACGTACGCCCCTTGGGCGAGACCCGATGCGGAGGCCAGCACCGTCCGGTCCAGCACTGGCAACTTTTGACGAGAGAGCACGAGCCCGACGGGACCGCCCGCATGCCGTAACGCGACACGCCAGGCCTCGACGGTTTCGGTGGCGTCGCTCGGCCGCAGAATCATCATGTTGGGCATGGCGCGCAGACTCGCCAACTGCTCGACCGGCTGATGGGTCGGACCGTCCTCTCCGAGCGCGATGCTGTCGTGCGTCCAGATGTAGATGACGTGCGCTTTACTCAAGGCTGCGAGCCTGATGCTCGGTCGCATGTAGTCAGAGAACGACAGGAACGTCGCCCCGAAGGGGAGGAGCCCGCCGTGAAGCGCCATCCCGATCATGACTGCGGCCATCGCGTGTTCGCGAAGGCCGAAATGAATGTTCCGTCCTGCGTACCCCCAGACACCGCCAGCTGTCCCCTGCGTCGGCACCTCTTGACCGGACTGGGCCATCAGAGGACTCTGAAAGTCGCCACATCCCTTCAGGGCCGTGCGTGTCGACGGATCGAGATCCGCCGATCCGCCGATCAGATTCGTGACGATGCCCGCCACCGCCGTCATCACGGCTCCACCGGCGTCGCGGGTTGCCATCTCCCCGTCCCCCGGAGAGAAAACGGGAAGATGTGCCTCCCAACCCGCGGGCAGTTCGCCGGCCAGCGCGCGCGCAAACTGGTCGGCCAGGCTGGAATGGGCGATCCGATACGCATCCATGCGGTGTCGCCACGCCGCTTCGAGGGTGGCGCCCCGCTCGACGGACGTTCGAAACTCCCGCAGCGCATCATCTGGCACAAAGAAGTGGCGATCTTCCGGCCATCCAAGCGCGCGCTTCGTCAGGCGCACCTCCTCGACACCGAGCGGCTCGCCGTGCGTGTGCCATGTGTCCTGTTTGTGCGGGCTGCCGTATCCGATATGCGTGCGCGCCACGATCAGCGACGGCCGATCCAGAACCGTCCGCGCGACAGTAAGCGCGGAATCCACGGCCGCCGGATCGTGGCCGTCGATCTCCTGCACGTGCCAGCCATACGCTTCGAACCGCGCACCGACGTCCTCTGTAAACGTGAGGTTCGTCGTCGCGGAGAGCGTAATCAGGTTCGCGTCGTAGAGGACGATCAATCGACCGAGCCGAAGAGTGCCGGTGAGCGACGCTGCCTCCGCCGCCACCCCTTCCATCAGGTCGCCGTCGCTTGCAAGCACGTACGTGTAGTGGTTTACGACCTCGTGGCCGGGACGATTGAACGTCGTCGCCAGCCACCGCTCGGCGATCGCGAAGCCGACACTGTTCCCGACCCCTTGCCCGAGCGGTCCGGTCGTGACCTCGACGCCCGGCGTGACACCTCGCTCAGGGTGGCCAGGCGTCCGGCTCTTCCACTGCCGAAATTGCTGGAGCTCTTCCAGTGTGAGGTCATACCCGGTCAGAAACAGCAAACTGTAAAGGAGCATGCTGCCGTGTCCGGCCGAGAGCACGAAGCGGTCCCGGTCGGGCCACGACGGGTTCCTGGGATTGTGCCGAAGATGGCGCGTCCACAGGACGTACGCCATCGTGGCCGCACCCATCGGCATGCCGGGATGCCCGGAGTTGGCCTGTTGAACCGCATCAATCGACAGCATTCGGATCGAGTTGATGCAGAGCTCGACCAGCCCCTCTGTCGAACGACCTGACGACTCCCGACTGATCGCAGAGTGTCTTTCCATCATCGACCCCTCGCCAGTCTTCACGCGAACCTCGGGTTGGTCATTCTGCCCGGACGACCGGCGTGTCGACCAAATGCTCCGCGACGAACCAGACTTGCAACTCGTTGGTGCGAATCACATCGCTCACCAACAAATCATTCGTGACATCGTCCTCGCGCTCGGATGCCAGGCGCGCCATCGTGCGAGCCTCCTTGAGAACGATCTCGTGGGCATGGAGCAGTCGTGAGATTTGCACCGGAACGGATTCGCGGCCCTTGGGAGGCCTCGGAATGAGCGTCGTCTCGGCCACGTCCGCCGCCATCGCGATGCTCACCCCGCCGAGCAACTGGATGCGCTCCGCGATCGCGTCGATCAACGCCGCCTGCTCCGCGTAATGCTTGTCGAACAGCAAGTGAAGCTGATGAAACGTCGGTCCGGATATCTGCCAATGATGCTTCTTGTACAGGTCGCGCACGGTCATCGCATCTGCGAGTAATTGATTGAGATGTTCGACGCTCTCCACGCATGCCGACTCCGGCAGCGCGATCGGCATCCTGACCAAATGCCCGTACGGCTGGATCTCATGGCCTGTCTGGTGCACGGCGGGTCTTGCGTGCCGCAGGATTTCATCGGCATCCACCATTGTTTTCCTCATCGTTGCCCCCTCTCCAAAGTGAGTACCCGTCAACGGTTCATGACAATCGAACGCACGTCCAGCCGGGGTTAGTCGACGTAGACGACAAAGTCGACCCCTTCCCAGCGGTCCGCCTCGGGCCAGTAGAACGTGAAGTCCACGCGCTCGCCGCTCTGTTGACGGATCGTCCCCAGATCCGCGACATGGACGCCGAGCGTCGTGTCACGAGTCGGGAGGTCCCGCGCCGTACGCCAGCCGTCAACGCTCCAGCGGACGACGGCTGGAGCGAGCGTCTCGATGCGAAGGCTGCCGCTCGGCAGCATCGATCGCACTTTGTTATTGAAGCGCCAGCTGATGTGGCGTGAGGTCACCTTCTCCACCAGGTACCGCCGAACGGTTTGAGGCGGCCGATCGAAAATCTCCCCCTCGAGAAGGGATCGGCACAGCTTGATGTACTCAGCATGTGCCCACACGAGCGGCATCGCGGAGCCGGACGCGTGCCCGGTGAACAGTTCCCGGTCTGGGATGTCGGCGCTATCCCAGACCTGCTCTGGCAGGAGACCGCTCTCACCCGCCAGGGCCTCCATGGCGTGCGCGAGCCTGGTCGCCACATCCTTCCGCCCGGCGGCGAGTTCGTAGTGGGCGCGCTCGCCGGTCAGCAGGGGCCATGCCCGACCGATGCCGGTTCCGTCGAACGGCCCTCCGTCCGCATGTTCCCCGTACTCATCACCCTGATAGCGATGCCAGACGGGGCCGCGCGGGGTGTCGGCTTTCAGCGTCGCGTCGATGATCTTTACCGTATTCTCGATGCGCGGATCATCGGCTGCGCGCAGCCCGAAGCGCACGAACGCGAGCGCGTCCAAACTGACCATCAAGGCCGCCGGTCCCACCGCTTGATCCGGAGGCCGGTTCTTGATCGGCACGAATCCGTCACACGGAGACGCGGCATCCGCATGATCGGGCTGGGCCACGCGCACGTAGTAACCGTCGACGCCATGCACATGCGCCAGTTCCGTCCCCGATCGATACAGCCATCGCTCAATGCAGGCGTTCCAGGCGTCGGCTGTCTCTCGCAGATAGTCTGCTGCCGTCCTGTTCGATACCGCATCGGCCAAGTCGGCGGCGACCAGCAGCGCGGCGATTTCCGTCGCGATGGTAAATGGCGAATAGCCCGGCTGTTCCTCCCAGCGATCTTGCGGGCTCACGGGACCGTTGCGCACGAGAAAGGCCGCGGCTCCCCGCACCATCGGCCACAACGCGTCTCGCCAAGTGGTGTCGATGACGCCGTGACGAGCCGCGAGGTCGACCAGAAGGATGGGGAGAGCCGTTTCGTCCATCTGAATGCCGTGCCAGTAGGGTGTACCGTCGAGCCACATGTTCTGCGACCAATGGCCGTCCGTTTCTTGCGTCACTTGGAGGTATCGCAAGACGCGCCTGACATGCTCGTGAGCACCCATCGCGATGAAGCCACCAGCGGTCTCCACGAGGTCGCGCGGCCACACCAGGTGGTAGCCGCCAAGGTCGTCGTCAGGCTTGGAGAAGCCCCACGGGATCGACAGGCTGGCGATGATTCCGCCTTCCACGCGCTTGGATTCGTGCGCGCGCAACATCGCCACGCTGGTGTGGTACAGCGGACTGCGCGACTTCGCTGGTATGCCGTTCTTGAGTCTCGCGTGCCAAGCCTTCCAGGTCCTGATGTATTCCGCCTGTGTGCCGTCGAAATCTTCAAGCAGGCTGATGAGCGCGTGCTGACCCGCTTCCATCGCCGTTGGACCGAAACCGAGCGCCATCACGAACGTGCCGTCCGATGAACCGAGATCGATTTCGCCCGTGACGGCGACGTTCCCGTTCTCCGCGCGGGTGTAGGTCCGCGTCAAGCGCTTCTGCGCCCGCAATTCCTGCCATCCATCCGACACGCCGACGAACCCGACCGATCGCGCGAGCCACGGCGCTGTAGAGGCTAGGGCGAGCGCGTGGCGGTTTCGCTCAGCGAACAGCATCGGCGCGCCCTTGTAATCGCCAACCCACGCCGTGTTGCCGCTGCCTCGGTTGGCGAGGTGGGGAGCGAGCAGCACGTACAGGCGGAAATCCGCCAGCGTACCCTGAAGCGGCACGAAGCGCACGCGCTGGAGCACCACGTCGCGCCAGGGATCGGTCAATATCTCCTTCTCGATTCGATAGCGACCGTCAAGGGCCGTGTTCCGAATCTGATAGGCCAGAATGCCTGGCGCCACTTGCAGGGTCTCAGAGCGTGCATCCCGCTTCTCCTCCGAAAACCACGCCTGCCCATCGGTCACGATGAAACCAAGGTCGCGTGTGCATGCGGAATCGACGCGTGGATAGTAGACCTCGTTGAGAATCCCGTGGCTCAGCGTGAACCAGACGCGGCTGTCCCGGCTCACCGCGGTGCCGATGCCGCTCTTCGCACTCGACGTCCAACGCGCCGGAATACCCGGCCACCCAGGGGCAAAGGCCTCCGGAGCATCAGCCGTGCGCCCGATCCTCGGACGGTCACCCTCTGATGTCATGACCCAGCCCGCTCTCCAACAGTCATCACGGGGCATGTCGCCGCACGGACGACGTGCTGTGTCGTCGATCCGAACAGCGCGAGATCGAATCCGCCGTGACCGTGCACGCCGAGGACGATCAGGTCAGCTCGCCGTTCGTCCGCAACGCGAAGCACTTCGCGGTAGGCCTTGCCATATCCGACAATCACCTCAGGCGCACACCACGTGCGCGCGCCCTCGGGCACGAGTGCCTCAAGCCGTTGTTGCGCCTCGTGCGCCAGAGTGCGGTGGAGGTCCGTTACCTCGAACTGTGTGAAGGACGCCGACGGCTCGAGCGAGAATCCCTCCAGGGCATGTATCAGTACCAGCTGCCCACCGGCCTCCTGGGCGAGCGAAAGCGCATAGTCGAGCGCGTGATGTGACGTGGCGGAGAAATCAATCGCGCACACGATTGTCTTGAAAGTGACCACGTGCGCCGACGCCGCCGTCGCCAAGCGCGGCACGGTCAGCACGGGACACGGAGCCTTACGCAGCACCTTCTCAGTCACCGAGCCGAGCAACACGCGTTCGAACCCGCCCAGCCCATGCGTGCCAATCACCATGAGATCGGCGGGCAATTCCACGGCAACTCGCAGGATTTCCTGAACGACGGGCCCGTCCGCGGTCACGACCCGTGCGGCCGTCCGTCCGACGGCCTCGGACACGAATGATCGAAGCGCTCCCTCCTCCTCCTGTTTTCGCTTCGGGTCTTCAAGGAGCAGTACATCGGCCGACGCCAGCTGCAGCGATGACGGCATAAGGCCAGGACGCACCGATAAGACCGTGAGTGACGCGTCATACCACGACGCGAGTTCCGCCGCGTAACGTAGCGCACGCGCCGAAAAGTCGGACGCATCGACGGGACAAAGGATGTGCTTTAACGCGATCATGGTTGCTCCTCTCTTTTGACTGCAAGAGACTCGCCAGCCTGCTGAAGCGGGTGGTCCCAAAGTTGCTATTGAACCAGGTAGCGCGCATTTGCGCGCACGTTCAGGAGGATGGGCAGATGCTGAGCTATTTTGCGAATCTCTGGCGATCCGCTGCTCTCAAGGACTTCTTCAAGCGCTTGGGGCGCACCAAGACTACAGTTTCAAAATGAAACTACCATCTCAAATTGGACGAATCCGACTGTCGAGGGGCGTTTTGTCACCAGCCAAAGGCGGGTAAGCGGAGGTGCGGAGCCGAACATGGCGGCTAGAGAATCTTCACAGCAACTTGCGATCCAAGTCCCCTGCTCGGGGACCCAGGCGATGCGCGGATCAGGTGTTTCAGTTTGAGATCATGATTTCTTTTTGCAACGCGCTGGTGCCCCGCTTGATCGGCAGTGTGTTAGCGGGCGGAGACGAAAGCGCGATGGCGAGTTTGGCAACACTCCTGCAATACAAGGAGAGGGATGAAGTCACCGCTTTGGTCCATCGTGCTCGCCGCTGGTTCAGGACGCCGTTTGGCGAGCCTGACTGGTGGAACACCGAAACAGTTCTGGCGCCCAGCGGGTGGCGCGTCGCTAGTTGAGGAGACACTGGCGCGTTTGGCGCCGATCTGTCCCGCCCAGCGCACCGTCACTGTCGTGGCCGAGACCCATCGAGAATACGTGAATCTGTGGATGCCGGCTCGACGCCGCGGTCGCGTCGCGTTCCAGCCAGAGGACCGAGGCACCGCGGCCGGCGTGCTCTTCGGTCTGCTGCCGGTACTGACGACCGAACCCCACGCTGTCGTCCTCGTCACCCCGTCCGACCACGGCGTGGCGAATCCAGACGCCTTCAGGCGGGGCATTCTTGACGCCGTCGCTCACGTGAAGATCCACGACGACATCGTGCTGTTTGGTGTCGAGTCGTCGACTGCCCAGACAGACTACGGCTGGATCACCCTGGATCAGTCGAACGTCTCCACGGGCGTTCGACGCGTCATCTCGTTTGTCGAAAAGCCTCCAGCGGACACGGCTGGGCGGTTGCTCTCGTCCGGCGCCGTCTGGAACACGATGGTCATTGTGGCGCGAGCGCGGGCGTTGTTCGACTTGTGTCGCAAGCACCTCCCGGATCTGACCGCGGTGTTTGTGGGCGCCTTGACTTTGCCGCAGCCCACCCGCGAGGCGTTCCTGGTGGCGCGCTATCCGCGTCTCACGGCGGCTGACTTCTCACGCGACGTGTTGACGCCCGCCGACAAGCTTCTAGCTTACATATGGCCGGCGTCGATCGGCTGGTCTGACCTTGGTACTCCGGAGCGGCTCCGGGACTGGCTGAGGAAACGACCTCGAGTCAAACACGCGCCGGCTCGAGCGGAGCGTCTCGACGCCGCCGCTGCCACGATCTGAAGTGGCAAACGATCCTCGCAAGAACGCGACGATCGTCTTGACGATCGGGCACTCCACGCGCTCGATTGAGGAGTTCATCCGGCTTCTGAGGGCGCACGGCGTCCAGCGGGTTCTTGACGTGCGCAGGATCGCGCGGTCGCGGCACAATCCACAGTTCAGTCGCGACCATCTCGCGCCGGCCCTGCACCGAGCTCGGATTCGCTATCGGCACCTGCCCGAACTGGGAGGGTTGCGGCGCGCACGACGGGACTCGCCCAACACCGGCTGGCGGAATGCCGGCTTTCGCGGTCGACTACATGCAGACAGCAGCGTTTGAAAGAGGCCTCGCTCGTTGCCTTGAGTTCGCTGGGCGCGAGAGCGTCGTTCTGATGTGCGCCGAGGGCCTGCCGTGGCGCTGTCATCGAGGGTTGATCGCCGATGCTCTGGTCGCCCGCGGCGTTCGGGTGAGGGAGATTACCAGTGGTATTCGTGCGAGGGCACACGTGTTAACGCCATGGGCCCGGGTCAGTGGGGCACGTGTGACGTATGCGGCTCCGCGGTCTGGACTCAACCCTTGATCGGGCTGAAGACACGTGCGTTTCAGCTTGAAATAGCCATTTCATTTCGTAGTGCCGCACGACCGTCGCATGTTGGCGATGATTTCAGTTTCCTTTAGCGATTCGACGGTTCTGCCGTAAAGCCGACCGTTGCTCGCTCTGGCACTTGTTCTGCACCAATAGGAGAACATGCGAACGTTCACGCTCCTGATGCTCGTCGCGGGTCTCGCGTATGGTGTGCCGCCGATCGGCGATACCGGTTCATCGTCATTAGCGCCTCGGACGGTGACGCTGACAGCGACAGATCAGATGCGATTCAGCGTGGCAACGTTCAGCGTCAAGCCCGGAGAACTGATACGGGTCGTGCTCCGAGCAGTCGGAACTCAACCTGCAGATCGGATGTCGCATAACTTCATCCTCTTGAAGTCCACGACCGACGTTCCGAGGTTCATCATGATGGCTTCGCTGGCGCGCCAGGACGAATACTTTCCGCGAGCGCTGAAGGATGAGGTGATTGCCGCCACAACTCTGGTGAGTGGCGGTCAAACAACCAGCGTCACGTTCAAGGCGCCAGTCCGGACGGGAGAGTACCCCTACGTCTGCTCGTTCCCGGGACACTACAACTCAGGCATGCAGGGCAGCATCATCGTGCGGCGATGACAGCGGAAGATCCGGAGGCTCACTCAGCGGCCCGACTGTTCGTGGTGGCGGCGGCCGCGTGTTCACGACGTTCATCGAGGATCGTGCCGTTCCACAGTGGAACGTCCGCATGGTACGACATGGTACGACGCCCGGGCAATCACAGTGGCCCGCGACGGGCGTGGTTAGCAGCACGAACGCCCCGATACTTGCGACCCTGATGAAGGACGCCAAGTCGCCCAGTTGCAGTGCCGCGCCAACGAGGAGACAACCCAAGCCAAGCGTGGACGCCTTCGTCGATGCCTGCATTCGGGATCGCCACGACGGCGGGTTCTATGCGCTGGGCTCCGAGAACATCGGCGGCCACGCGAAAATTCGCGAGGGGTAGCTCCCACGCAAAGAAGGCGGCGAGCCCTAATGGACCGCCGCCGTTGCGAAGGAGGCCGCAGCCGGAGCGGAGACTGGACCGAGGAAGCACCACGCCGCCGTCGCCAGCAATACGATGGTGCGGGCACGACTGTGACGGTCATAGCTGACGCTATGCCATCCATCGCTATCAGAGAGCACAAGCGAAACTGACCGGATTTGGGGCCGCGGCGACTCCGCCCAAGCGTATGCTACGGAATCGGAGGATGCCATGCGACCACGTGTCTGCGCGTCGATGCTGCTGCCGGCGTTCATTCTGACTGCTGCCTGCTCACCGCCACCACCACCCGCCAGTTCGTCCGACAGCGCGGCCCAAAAGTCCAGCGGCTGTGACCCGGACAATGGCGGTCTGACACTGCCGCCAGGGTTCTGCGCATCAGTGTTTGCCGACAACCTGGGGCGCGCGCGCCATCTCACGGTGGCACCGAACGGAGATGTCTACGTGAATTCATGGAGCAGCTTGTATACCGGGCTCAAGAATGCTCCCGGTGGTTACTTCGTGGCCTTGCGCGATACCAATCGAGATGGCAAGGCCGATCAGGTCGAGCGTTTCGGTCCAGTGCACCAGGACGGGAAGGCCGGTGGGGGGACTGGCATCGCGGTGTATGGTGGCGCGCTGTACGTCGAGGATCTCGGCACGATCGTGCGCTATCGGTTCGGCAACGGATCGCTGATCCCCGAAGGAAAGCCCGAGGTCATCTTAAGTGGCCTGTGGACCGAGCGTGGTCACATCATGCACCCGTTTGCGATCACCTCCACTGGAGTCATGTACGTGAACTCTGGTTCGATCACGAACTCGTGTCAGGAGAAGGATCGGACGCTGGAATCGCCCGGACTGGCGCCCTGTCCCGAACTCGCTTTACACGCTGGCATCTGGCGATACGACGCTGGCAAGACGGGCCAGACGTTCTCCGCGGCCGAACGCTACGCGACCGGCACCCGCAACGTGGTCGCGATGGCGGTGAATGCGGACGACGCACTGTATGCCACGTTGCATGGACGTGACAATCTGGCCGCGAACTGGCCGAAGCTCTATAGCGTCGAGCAGAGCAACGAACTGCCCTCGGAGGTATTCGCGCCCATCAGTAGCGGTGACGATTTCGGCTGGCCTCACTGCTACTTCGACGGGCTCCAGCGCAAGCACGTGCTCGCACCAGAATACGGTGGAGACGGAGGCAAGGCAGTGGGCGTCTGCGCTCAGAAGACACAACCGACCGTGACCTTCCCCGCGCACTGGGCTCCCAACGGCATGACGTTCTATGGCGGCACGGCATTTCCTGCGAAGTACCGCGGCGGCGCTTTCGTGGCCTTCCACGGCTCGCATAATCGAGCGCCGACGCAGGCTGGGTATCAGGTGGTGTTTGTGCCGTTCGAGTCGCGGAAATCCATGGGGCGCTTTGAGGAATTCGCGACCGGGTTCGCCGGGATCGAGCCGCTTGCAGCTCCGACCGAGGCACCACACCGACCCATGGGGCTGGCAGTCGGTCCCGACGGAGCGCTGTACGTGTCAGATGACGTCAAGGGAAGGATTTGGAGAATCACGTACTCCGGCGGTGCTTGACCCGACTGTCACGTTCAAGGCGCGAGCCCGGAGGCTCACTCAGCAGTTCGATTGCTCGGCGTGGCGGCGCGAGCGTGTTCTCGACGTTCATCGAGAATCGTGCCTTTCCACAGGGAAACGTCCGCATAGTACGCCGCCCGGGCAATCACGTGACCCGCGACGGGGTTCGTTAGTAACACGAACGCCCCGATACTTGCGAGCCTGATGAAGGACGCCAAGTCGCCCAGTTGCAGTGCCGCGCCAACGAGGAGACAACCCAAGCCAAGCGTGGACGCCTTCGTCGATGCCTGCATTCGCGTGAACACGTCCGGCATTCGGAGCACTCCGACGGCCGCAAGCAGTGCGAAGACCGCCCCAGCGAGCCAGACAAAAGCGGTGATGATGTCGGTCATTGTGGATCCCCTCTTTCGACATACGTCGCGTACGCAACCGTACCCAAAAACCCGATGAGCGCGATCACGATCGCGGCGTCGAGCGTCGCGTGCACGCCACTCCATCCCGCCAGCACCACGATGAGACCGACAACCAGCATTCCGAGCAGATCCATCGCCACGATGCGGTCGGGCAATGTCGGGCCCTTCACCATACGAATGAACGCGATCAGCAGCGCGAGGCCGAGTATCGCGAGTGTGATCTGGGCAACGATGTCGAGCATGAGTCGCTCCTTCCGCTATTCGAACAACAATCGGACCCGCCGTTCAAATCCGTTCTTGATATCTCGGCGCGTCTCATCGGCACTCTTCATGTGCATGACATGGACGTACAGCGTCCGGCGGTCGTCAGACAGATCGATCGTCACGCTACCGGGCGTGATGTTGATGAGCATCGACAGCAACAGAATTTCACCATCACTCGTCACGTCCAGCGGGATCGCCACGACGGCGGGTTCTATGCGCTGGGCTCCGAGAACATCGGCGGCCACGCGAAAATTCGCGAGGAGTAGCTCCCACGCGAAGAAGGCGGCGAGTCCGAGCGCGTGAAGCGTCCGTGCGGGCCAGTTGATGAAACGTGGCCGAGACACGAGCGTCGATGGCATCACGCCACCGCGCGCCAGCAGCGCCAGAATGGCGTAGCCGACCACGTAGCCCACCAGCAGGTTCACGAGCGTAATCTCACCTTGCAATGCGGCCCACGCGAGCGCGAGAAGGACACTGGCGAGCTGCATCAGCGCAGGCCCCCGAGCACGGCGTTCACATATTCGTCACGGTGCAGCAACTGCTGAGCGCCGCGCGATACCAACTCGAACAGGGGCTCAGCGCCGATTGTCATGGCCAGCGTCACCAGACTCAGGGCTGCGATGACGATCAGAGACGGCATGCCCGGCGCCGCCAGGTCAGCCGTGTCGGCAGGTCGCCAAAAGGTGTCTGCCCACGTGCGCCCCATCGACAGCAGCGTGAGTAGCCCCACCACCAGCACCAACCCGCCGACCCAGTACGCGCCGGCGTCGAACGTGCCTTTCAGAATCGCAAGTTTGCCGAGGAAGCCCGATAAAGGGGGTACGCCGGCCAGCGAAAAGAGCGGCACCATCGCCAGCACCGAGAACACCGGGTGATCACGGTATATGCCTCCGAGACCCGCCCGATCCGTGGTGCGGCGCAGTCGCAGGAGCACGCTGCTCACCAGAAACAGATTCGTGATGACGACGATGTGATGGAGGACGTAGAAAATCGCGCCTGCCAGCGCAGCTGGCGTGAGCAAGCTCAGACTTGCAGTGGTATAGCCGATGTGGCCGACCAGATTGAACGAGAGGACACGACGGAAATCGCGTTCGTACAACGCGGCCACCAACCCGATCACCATCGTCGCCGCCGACATCACGAGGAGGAGCGTGAAGAGCGGCGGCGGAGCATTGTGGAACAGCAACGTGAAGACCCGAACGAGGGCGTAAACGCCAACCTTCGTCAGGAGGCCAGCGAACACGGCGCCAATAGCGGCCGGAGGGGTGTGATACGAGGCCGGCAGCCAGAAGAACAGAGGGAACAGTCCCGCCTTGATGCTGAACGCGATCAGAAAAAGCACGGCGAGGACGGTGTCAAAACCGGACGTGCTCATAGTTGGCCACACGCGCGCCAGGTGGGCCATATTGAGCGTGCCGGTGGCGCCGTATAAAAGTCCCAGCGCTGTGAGAAAAATAGACGACGCGATCAGGTTGATTGCCACGTACTTGAATGCCGCGTCCATTTGTGCGCGGGTACGGTTGAGCGCCAGCAACACAAAGGACGCCACCAGCATCACTTCGAACCACACGTAGAGGTTGAACAAATCACCCGTCAGAAACGCACCGGCTACGCCCATGAGCAGGATCTGGACCAGAGGGTGGTAACCGAATGCTTCACGACGCGGATCCAGGCCAGAAAACGTCACCCCGGCGACGGCCGTACCCACGAGTCCCACAGCGACGACCAGGAACGCTGCGAATAAATCGGCCACCAGAGTGATGCCGAACGGCGCTGGCCAGGCGCTGATCTGCAGCACCTGAACGCCGGCCGCGTTGACACGAAGGAATACAAGAACAGCACTCGTCAGTAGCAGGACCGACCCGATCAATGAGATCCATCGCTGGGGATTGGGGCGTTTCGGCGCGAGGATCAACACCGCCGCGGTGGTCAGCGGCACCAGGATCGGGAGCACCAGAAGTCTCATCGCTCCCGTCCCACGTCGTCGATATCGTCGCTGCCGGCTGTGGCATGCACGCGATGCGCCAGCACCAGCGAAAAAGCCAGAAGACCAAATCCGATGACGATCGCCGTCAGAACGAGCGCTTGTGGAACGGGGTCAGCGTACCGATCCATCAGCGCATTTGCGCCGTCGGGAACGACCGGCGGCCGCGCACGGGTGAGTCCGCCCGCTGCGAAGATCAGCAGATTCGTTCCATTCGACAGCAGACCGAGGCCAATGATGAGCTGCGCCAAACGGCGCCTCAGTATCAGGTAAATACCAGCGGCATAGAGCACGCCAGACGCGAGTGCGAGCAGACCCTCCATCTAGGAATCCTCCGCGAGGCTGAAGATCATCATCAGCACCACCCCCACGACGACCAGGAACACGCCGACGTCGAACAGTGCAGGCGTACCCAGGGCTACGGGACCTGGGAACCACGACGCCGTCAAGAACGGTCGCCCACGAAGTACCGCGACCAGGCCGCTGGCCAGTGCGAGCAGCAGGCCGACTCCCAGCAGAGTCAACGGCCTGACCCACAGTGCTCGACGCGCGCGCGACACGCCGAACGCGATGGCGTACAAGGCAAATGCCGCGGCAGCAACAAGGCCGCCGACGAAACCTCCGCCTGGCTGGTTGTGGCCGCGCAACAGCAGAAACACGGAGAACAACAGGAGCAAGGGCATCAGGAGTCGCGCGCCCGTGCGAAAAATGGGTGATGTGATCGGACTGACGCGGCTACCGTTGCGTCGATCGCTAGCCGCGAACCGTACCAGCCCACGAACGCCAATCGCGGCGGTTGCGAGCACGGTAATCTCGCCGAGCGTATCAAAGGCACGGAAATCAACCAGGATGACGTTGACGATGTTGCGGCCGCGACCCAATGTCGGTCCGAATTCGGCAAAGTACTCTCTCAGTCGCGGAGCGGTCTCGGTCGTCGCGATCGACAGGACCAATCCTCCAATGAAGGTTCCGACCCCAGTCGCGATCAGCGCGTCTCGGACACGAACGAGTCTCGGCGACAACGGACCCAACTCACGGAAATGCCGGAACACAAGCACATAGATCAGAACGGTGAGCGTCTCCACGGAGAACTGTGTCATCGCGAGATCTGGCGCGCCAAAGCTCAGGAAGATCATGGCGACGCCGTAGCCGACCGTGCCGAGTGAAAGCACCGCCGACATCGTTGATCGCGCCACAACTGCAGAAATCGCACCGGCAATGATGAGAAACACGATTAAGACGTCGTGAACGGTGATGTTCGTGAGCGGTACGGCAAAACCGAAGCTGGGATCCAATAGGAGCGCAGTGCCGCCGAGCACAACCACCGTGGTCACGATGACCATGACGTACGTTCGCAGCGACGCACTGTGTAGGGTCGGACCAATCACGCGGCTCACCGCATCGAGCCCGGCGAGCGCCCCGCGATACACGTCCTCGCTGCCTGCGCGAGGGTTCCACGAACGCATCCGAAGGGGTCCGCGCATCGCAACTGTGATTCCCACACCTGCCAGCGTCAAGACGCTCAACAGCAGAGTCGGCGTAACGCCGTGCCAAACGCTTAACGAGACGTCGACGGGTACGCCGGCGGTTGCGGTCGCCGCCGCCGAGAGCGGCCCGTTCAGTATTGCCGGTGCGAGGCCGACAAGGAGTCCGCCCGCGGCGAGGACGAGTGGCGGAAGCCACAGCGGCCATGGAGGTTCGTGGACGTCCTTTACCAGCGCCACGTTTCCGCGAAATGGCAACACGCCAGCCAGCAGGCCGGCAAGGCCGAGAAGAATACTTGCGAGCACTATCAGGATCAGGAGCCAGGGAGACCAGCCGTTCGCATGAAGCAACGCCTCATAGGTTGCGTCCTTGCCGACGAATCCGAGTGTTAGTGGCACTCCGGCCATCGAGATAGCAGCGGCTCCGCCAGCAACCGCGGTGATGGGCATCGCTCGGCGCAAACCGGTGAGGAGAGTGATGTCGCGAGTGCCGGTTTCGTGATCAATTGCGCCAGCGACCAGGAACAGAGCGCCCTTGTAGCCGGCATGCGCGACGAGATACACGAGCGCGGCAACGATCGTGTGACTGGTGCCGATCCCCAGAAGCATGGTCAGGACACCGAGTGCGCTCAGTGTCGAGTACGCCAGGATTCTCTTTAGATCGATTTCCTGGACAGCGCGATAGGCTCCGATGACCATCGTCGCGGCGCCCGCCACCGTGACCGCCGTCGTCCACATCGGCGTCGCCCCAAGAATCGGGGTCATCCGCGCGATGAGATACACACCCGCTTTGACCATCGTGGCGGAATGGAGGTACGCGCTCACCGGCGTAGGTGCCTCCATGGCGTTCGGCAGCCAGAAATGGAAGGGGACTTGGGCTGACTTCGTGAATGCCGCAAGGAGGACCAAGCCTGCAATCGCGCCATAGAACGGGCTCGCCACGATGAATGCTCTTTCAGCCGCCATCGCCGACAGACTCGCCGTTCCCGACACGTCAGTGAGCAATACACCCGCGGCCAGCAGCGCTAGGCCTCCTCCGCCCGTGACGATCAACGCCTGAAGTGCCGCAGCTCGCGCGGCCGGCCGCTCGTGTTCAAAGCCTATGAGCAGGAATGAGGTAAAACCGGTCAGCTCCCAAAAGACGAACAACGTCAGTATGTTGTCGCTCAGGACGACGCCGAGCATCGCACCCATGAATGCAAAGAGTGATGCGTAGAAGCGACCCGCCTGAGAATGACCTCCTAAGTAACGGCTCGCGTACAAAACGATGAGCGTTCCGACTCCCGCTATCAGAATGGCGAAGAGCAGCCCAAGGCCGTCGAGGTTGAAGGAAAACGACAGTCCGAGCGATGGAGCCCATGGGAACTCCAGCAGCCTGCCTCCGCTGGCTGCCGTGCGCTGCAATTCGATGCCGAACAGTACCGTCAGGACGGCGGGCCAGAACGCCAACCATCCGGCTCGATGTGGATACCTGCCGGCGAACCATGCCGCCAGAACCGCCGCCAGGAAGGGCGAGACGATCAAGAAGACCACAGACTACTCAGGTCAACTCACGTCGAAGTCGTCCGGTACTTTTCTGAGGGATCGTGATCTCAAGACCGTCGGACTGCTCTAACCATTTGTGCGCGCCCGCAGGCACCGGTAGCACGAGTACGGGGATGGTCGCACGCCGTAGCACATTCCGGAGTGTGGAACCCGCTAGCACTTCGTCAAATCGACTTCTCGGGGCCACGCCCATAACAATGAGATCGGCGTCCACTTTCGAGGCGACACCAAGAATCGCCCGATGCGGATCACCGGTCGTGACATGTTCGTCGACTCGAATCCGAATATCGGCCGGAACCTTCTTCCGAAGGCGCGCACCGACCGCTGCCGCCTGCGCCTGAAGGTTCCTCGCGACCTTCACGGCTTCGCCGCCTGAGTATGTGATTTGTGGATCGTTCAAGGCGTGAACGAGGGTCAATTTAGCGCCACTTCGACGGCTTAGGTCGACGACGGTCCGCACGGTCACCGCGGACGCAATCGTGAAGTCAACGGCCGAAACGATGTGACGAAACGAGAACGATCGGGTTGCGCCTGAGGTCTGTCGTCGGGGCAGGACCAGCACAGGAATGGGTGCGACTCTGCTTAGAGTGCTCACGAACCGTGCGCTTCGCCGCCATGGCGCCGTTCCATAGTGTTGACCAATCACGAGAAGGGTGGACTTCGCCAGCAGCAGATACGCCGGAACTATTTCAGTCGGGTCGCCGCGATAGGCAAAAGCACGGATGCGAAGCCGTCCCTCCTCTGCTGGCCGCACCAGGTCCACTAAGCGAGACCAATCGCCCTTGGTCATTACTGGGTGAGAACGAGTATTCCGTTTGTCATCGAGGAACAAAGGGGCGCGAGGCGCAACGACCTCGAGCAGATGAAGCTCGGCGCTGCAGTGCTTGGCCAGCGCGACTGCGGCAGATACGGTCGCCTCCATCTCTGGCGCGAAATCCACTGGCATCACGAAGATTGGAGACTTCGGCATCAATCGTCCTCGCGAGTGGCTGGCTGCTTAATCCCGTCTCATCTGTTGACGTGGACTTGTAGCATACTAGCGCCACCCGGCCGGTCATGGTCGAATCAGACAATCTTTTCCGCCTCCTGTACCTCTTCGACATCCTTGCCGTCGTTGTCTTTGCCGTCTCCGGCGCGCTGGTCGCGTCGCGCAAGGCCATGGACGTTATGGGGTTCATGTGGCTCGCCGTCATTACTGGCGTGGGAGGCGGCACAGTGCGGGACCTGATTCTGAACGTGCCCGTGTTCTGGGTTCAGCATCCTGTCCACGTGTCGGCCTGCCTGATAACCGCCGTTGTGATGCACTTCGTCGCACCACTCGTCGAATCACGCTACCGGACACTCCTATGGTTCGACGCCTTCGGATTGGCTCTGGTCACGATCGCCGGCACCGTCAAGGCGCTGGATGTGGGAGCACCTGCGTTGGTCGCGATCGTCATGGGCGCTGTCACGGGTTCGGTCGGCGGGATCATTCGCGATACCCTCGGGCATTTACCCTCCGTCCTCCTTCGTCACGAGATTTACGTCACGGCATCAGTGCTCGGAGCGACGGTGTACGTCGGCCTTGATGCCTTCGGCTTCGGACGTCTATCGGCGATGATCTCAGGGTTTCTGGTGACGCTGATCGTCCGGGGTCTGGCCATCAGGTTCGGCTGGTCATTGCCAGTCTTTCGAAAGTCGACGAAACGTGAGTCCTGGAAGCTCGATCGCAACGAGTCGGCAAAGGAATAGCGACGATGACTTCCCAGCCACCTTCCTATCGCGGCACCGACAGGCTCCTGTTCGGAATGATTCTGGGTGTGCTGGCCTTCTGGTTGTTTGCTCAGACCACCCTGAATATTGCGCCAACGATGGCGACCGATCTCGGCGTGACTACCAGCGTCATGAATATCGCGGTTTCGATCACCGCGTTGTTCTCAGGCATCTTAATCGTGGTCGTTGGCGGCCTCGCTGATCGCGCCGGACGGGTGCGGATACTGATGTGGGGGTTCATCCTCAGCATCCTGGGCTCACTGCTGGTTGGGATCGCACCCAGCGGCGCCCTGGCGGTGCCGCTCTTGATGCTCGGCCGCATCTGTCAGGGACTGTCGGCTGCGTTCATCATGCCGGCGAGCCTGGCGCTCATCAAGACGTACTGGGACGACTCGGGTCGTCAGCGCGCAGTCAGTCTGTGGTCCATGGGCTCCTGGGGCGGTTCGGGGTTCGCAGCTCTTTTCGGCGGTCTCATGGCCGAGAACGTCGGATGGCGTTGGATTTTCTTTGCGTCGGCGGCGATTTCGCTGATCGGCCTGCTTATGGTGCGGGGCACACCGGAGAGCAAGTCCGTCGCAGAAAAGGGTTACCGCTTTGATGCAATCGGAGTTGTAACGTTCATGGTCGCCATGGTGGCCTTGCAGGTGCTGGCAACACAGGGAAGCGAAATTGGCTGGACGAGCCCCGTCACATTGGGCTTGGGGGCCATCGCCGTGATCGTCGGGGCGATTTTCTTCAGGGCTGAGACCAGCGCTCGCAATCCATTCGTGAATTTCACCCTCTTTCTAAATCCCACGTACACCGGCGCAACCATCTCGAATTTCCTGCTAAACGGTGTGGCCGGGATGTTGTTGGTGTCGATGATGCTGGTGCAACTCGGCGGCGGCTTGTCGGCTCAGGAAGCCGGGATGCTGACTCTGGGGTACGCCATCGCAATCGTCGGTTTCATCCGCGTCGGCGAGCGGCTTCTTCAGAAGTTCGGAGCGCGCCGGCCGATGATCTGGGGCAGTCTGATCGTTGGACTCTCAATTGCGATGTTGCTGCCGACGAATGTGTCGCTCGGACAGTACAAGATTCTCGCCGTTGTCGCGTACACGCTCTTCGGTGTGGGTTTGGCCTTCTACGCGACGCCATCGACGGACGCTGCGCTCTCAAACCTACCTGACGATCAAGCGGGATCAGGTTCTGGCATCTACAAGATGGCGTCCTCCCTTGGTGCGTCATTCGGCGTTGCAATCTCAGCCGCCATCTTTACAGCGCTCTCGACTGATAGCGAATCGACGCGGTGGCTGGACGGCGTGATCACGTTTGTTGGTCGTCAGGACAACCTTGCGCTCCGTCGCGCGGCGATGATCGCGCTGTCGTTCAATCTGCTCATGGTCGTGGCCGCCGTTGTCTCGATCAAGCTCACGGTACCGAAAGGCCGTAAACACGGAGACCTGCAATGAACGCACTCGTGAATCAATTTCAGGGCCGGCTCGAGACCATCAAGGCGTGGCGGCATCACCTCCACAGGCATCCGGAACTGTCACTCGAAGAGAGCGGGACGGCGAAGTACATCGCCGAGCTCGTTAAATCCTGGGGGTATGAGGTCGTCGAGGGCGTCGGTAAGAACGGTGTGGTAGCGTCGCTGACCGTTGGAACGGGCACGAAGTCCATCGGGCTTCGCGCTGACACCGACGCGTTGCCAATTCAGGAGGACAACGACCTGCCCTACAAGAGCGGCGTCCCAGGTGTCGCGCATCTGTGCGGCCATGATGGGCACTCGGCGATGCTACTCGCGGCTGGTGAATATCTGGCGCAGTCTCGGAACTTCAATGGCACTGTCCGGCTTGTCTTCCAGCCGGCTGAAGAGATCATGGCCGGTGCGCCGGCGATGATCGAAGATGGGCTCTTCGAGCGCTGGCCTGTCGACTCCATCTTCGGCATGCACAATATGCCGGGGCTTGAACTCGGAAGGCTGCACTTCCGCGACGGCGCGATGATGGCCGCCGTCGACAACTGGGAGATCGAGCTCACCGGTAAGGGCAGTCATGGATCCATGCCGGAGCTCAGCATCGACCCGATTGTGGCGGGCTCGTCACTCGTGATGGCGCTCCAAACGATCGTGGCGCGGAACGTATCGCCGCACAACAGTGCTGTCGTCACCGTGGGCGCATTTGGTTCCGGCAACGCTGGCAATGTCATCGCACAATCGGCAATTCTGCGATTGTCGATACGAACAACCACGCCGGAAGACCGCCAGCTTGTGCTCGGCAAAGTACGGGGAATCACAATGAACCAGGCAGAGAGTTTCGGCTGTGCCCACGAGATTCGTGAAGGTGTTCCTGGGGCCGTGCTTGTGAACGAATCGACTGAGACCGCTAAAGCGGCAGCGATCGCACGGGAGGCCTTCGGCAACGACGCCGTGATGTATCCGGGACCGAGCTACCTCGGCAGCGAGGACTTTGCCTTCATGCTTCAGAAGAAGCAGGGCACGTACTGCCTGCTCGGTAACGGCAACACACCGATGGTGCACCATCCTCAATACGTCTTCAACGATGAGATTCTGCCGATGGGCGCCGCATACTGGGTTGCTTTGACCGAGCAGTATCTTCGCCAGTCCTGAGGCGCGTGCCACCGCTGAGCAGCTCGACAGTTCAGACCAATTGCGGACCCCGTACAGTGAGAACCGGGCACGTCGCGCCTCGCACGACCTGCTGCGTCGTCGATCCAAAAAGTGCGAGCTCGATTCCGCCACTTCCCTGAGCGCCCATAACGATGAGGTCAGCCGATCTCGTGTCCGCTTCGCGAAGGACCTCGCGATACGCACGACCAAAGACTACGACATCGTCAACCTCGACCCATGTCCGCGACTCTTCGGCAACCAAGGTCCGCAGTCGTCCCTGAGCATCCTGGACCAATTGGCGTCGAAACTCAGGAACGTTGAAGTGGGCTGACGTGCCCGGCGCGTCGTCGGGAAGCCACTCGATGGCGTGTACGAGCGTGACGAGCCCGTCGGCCTGCCGGGCGAGATCCAGCGCAAATCCCAGTGCTTGAAGCGCCGACACTGAAAAATCCATCGGACACAAGATCCGTTTGAACGTCACCGCCTCCGGGAGACCAGCGGGCGCACGGGGTGGCACCGTGAGAACCGGACAGGGCGAGTCGCGCAATACCGCCTCCGTCACCGAGCCGAGCAGCAGCCGCTTGAACCCGCGCCGTCCGTGCGTTCCCAGCACAATCAGATCGGCCTGTTCGGAGACCGCGTGATCGATGATCGTCGTGTGTGGGTCTCCTGACTCAGCGACGGGAGATGCATCAGGCGACAAAGTCGCGAGATCGAGGGAACGACGCATTTCATCCAACACCCGTTCGCGCGGCAGCGGAGTGACGATTCGAAGCGGCTCACCGATATCGCCTCTCACCGGCATCGACTCGAAAGTCGGCACGACGTGCAGCACCGTCAACTGCGCGCCGTACCAGCGCGCGAGAGCCGCCGCATGGGCGAGCGCGCGGACGGATGACTCATTGAAATCCACAGCACAAATGATTCGTTTGAATTCGATCATGACCTCTCGCTTGTGGCCGTTGGTTGCAGATCCCGGCCCGATGCTCGCCGTCAGCGTGCGACGAGCACGGCGACCGGACATCGGTTGACCGCACCTTCAGCGACGCTGCCTAACAGTAGGTACCTGACGCCGCTGGTCCCCCTCGCCCCAACGACGAGAAGTTGCGCCCGAGCCGTCGTGACGGCGCGAAGAAGATCGCTGAGCGGTTCGCCGTGGACGAGCATCGTTCGCGGCCGCCATCCGGCGCGCTTGAGCTCGTCAGCTGCGCGATTGAGGTCCCTCATTGCTGTTCGCGATCGAATCATGTTCTGCCGTCTGACTTCATGCGCAATCGTCCCTGCGCCAGGGATGCGACGCGGCGACGGGGGCGTCCTCAGCTCCACGGCGCTGACAACGGTTACGCGACCATCCTGAGGCGACGCCAGCCGTCCCACAAATGCCACCGCGCGCTTTGCATTCGGCGACTTATCGAAACCGACGACGATCTTGCGTACTCGCTGTGAACACCTGACGACGAGTACCGCACACTTTGCGCCACGGACGACCCCGCGAGAAACGCTGCCCATGAGCAGCCGGCGAACGGCGCCGTGACCACGCCAGCCGACAACGATCACATCGGCCTGAAAACGTTCGGCCGCGCCGAGGATTCCCTCAACCGGGGCCGTGTCCAGGATTTCAATCTGGACGTCCGGCCATCGACGCGAGAGGGTGCGCCGTGCGTCATCGCCGGCCTTCTCGGCGCCGCGATCGAGTTCGGTCAACAGGATCGACCGTCTGTACGCCGCCCGGGTTCTTCGTGCACTAATCACCTTAACACGCGTCCTGGCCGGCCACGGGAAGAGCAACGTGGTCGCGATCGCCGCCTGCGCGTCGCGTGATCCGTCGGTCGCTACCAGAACCCGAAATTCTTTTTGTATGGCCATACTGCATTACTCCGTGAACGTCACACCGCTCCGGCTGGACAGCCTACTCTGCAGCGGGTCTCGGCAGGACGGTGTAGACGCGTCCGATGAATCCATGGAATTCCTGCATGAAACTCCGAAGGAACTCTGCGGTTGACTCGTTTGTCACTTCACCGTCATCCGTAATCAGTCCCTTCTCGAACTGAATGTACGCCTCGATGGAATTCATGAGCGGTGAATTACAGAAGGCCATGATGCTGCGCAGATGCGCTTGAGCAATCGCGGTCCCAATCTTCCCGGGAGATGTTCCGATAATCGCTGATGGCTTTCGAGAAAACGAGTTCTGTCCGTACGGTCGGCTGGCCCAATCGATCGCATTCTTCAATCCACCCGGAATCGATCGGTTGTATTCGGGCGTGACAAACAGGATGGCGTCCACCGCCGCGATGGCTTCCTTGAGGGCGCGGGCCACCGGCGGGAAGTCGGCGTCGGAGTCATAGCAATACAGGGGCAGGTCTCCGAACGGAATCTCCGTCAACGAGAGTTCCGCCGGCGCCAGGCGCACCAGCGCATTTGCAAGCTTTCGATTGATGGAGGCCTTCGCGAGGCTCCCGACGAAGTAACCCACGGTATACGTTGTCACGCTTGACCTCTGATTCATTCCGCCTTCACCAGTCGACATGATCCGATCCTCTCAGCTGAAGGCTGCGCTTAATTGCGCGCTTCCGATGGACCTACGCTCGATCAGACCGCCGTATAGCCTCCGTCTACCAGGTAGTAGCCGCCAGTCATGAACGATGCATCGTCCGACAGCAGAAAGCAGACGAGCGGCGCAACCTCGTCGGGACGTCCGAGCCTGCCGAGTGGATGTCGCTTCACTAACTCCGCGCGGAACTCAGCGGGCAGGCCCTGCAGAAGCGGCGTATCAATATACGCCGGGCCAACGCAATTGATTCGCAGTCCCTGCGGCCCGTACTCGGCTGCCGCATTCTTGGTGAGCCCAACGACGCCGTGTTTGGCTGCTGTATAGGCGCCATTCCCGATCGCGGCTACGGCGCCATGAATCGAAGCCATGTTCACGATGGCGCAAGCCTTGGCTCCGGTCTTGAGCATGGCTGGTATTTGGTACCGCATCCCGTACAGCACGCCATTCAAGTTAATGTTGATGACGCGCTCCCACTCGCGAAGATCCGTTTCTCCCGCAGGAGCCGCTGCACCGCCGATTCCGGCATTGTTCACCGCGTAGTGAAGCGCGCCGTAGGTAGCAACAGCAAACCCGACAACGTTGTCGGACTGATCGGCCTGAGCCGTATCCTGCTGGGTCGGAGCGGCTGTCCCGCCACTTCCAGAGATGTCTCCGGCGACGCGCTCGGCAGCCTTCAGGTTGATGTCGGAGATAACGACCTTCGCGCCGTTTTTTGCGAGCAACTTGGCGATTGCCTCACCCAGGCCAGATCCGCCGCCCGTAACGATCGCGACCTTTCCGCTTAGTCCAGTCATGGCTTCCTCCAATCGGCCCTAAGTTGCCTTCGACTCACCTCCGCGAGGGAACGTCCCCCGGAACGATTAATAGCGCCCAGTCTGCGCGGCGGAGCACGCGGTCGCCAACCGATCCCTCTCTGAAGCGCTTCCAGCCCCGTCGCCGATTCGATCCGAGAACGACGAGCTCGGCTTTCCTGGAATTGGCGTGGAGCACAATTAAGTCCGCGGGATCACCATGTTGCTCGACGACCCGGACAGGAACACCTTCTCGCTCTGCTCGTTCTCGCAAGCGTGTCAGCAAGTCGAGACGTTCGGTCGAACGCCACTTGAACGACTTATTCGCCGGGACCGCATGGAACACATAGAGCCTTCCCTTGTTTGCGCGGGCGATGCTGAGCGCCTGATCGAAGGCCGGCCGACTTGCCCTCGTCAAATCCACCGCACACAGAATTTTCTTGATTGTGGTCACGCCGCTGACTCCTGACAGATAAGAAGGGTGACGCTACCTGGAGCTCTTCACACTGGCGAGGAGGGAAGACCCCAAGCATTGCGGTCTGGACCGTCGCCTGTGCCGCCAAAGCCTTTGTGAGTCTAGCTCCAATCAGTGCTGTCGAAGAGTAAGATCGCGCCGTGGTCGCAATCAGACGGTTCTACGCGCGGGCGGAGGGCGGCCGCCCTTCCTGAGATGCCTGCTGTGCGACGCATTCCTCGTGTCCCGTGGGCTCGCATCGGACGGCTGGTACTCACGGGTTGCGTGCTTCTGCTTGCGTTCATCGGGTTGCTGACGTTGACGCGCGGTACGGCCGTCCGTCATGTTCGCGGCATCGCTGTCGACGGTGTGCCGGTCGCAGTCGGTGAGCCGGCGTTCGCGTTGGCGGCGGCGATGGCGACCAATACTCCATTGACGCGCGGCAACCGCGTGGAGGTTCGGCTCGATGGCAAGGGAACATTTACTCAGTTATGGGCCGATTTGCGTTCCGCTCAATCCACCATTGCGCTCCAAATGTATTACGGCCAGCAGGGCCAGGTCGGCGATAAACTCCGCGAAATTCTACTGGAACGAGCAGCCGCGGGCGTCCGCGTCTTTGTCCTCTACGACGCATTCGGCGCGCAAGGCATCCCGAAAGCCAGTCTTGATGCTTACCGCAAGGCAGGAGTAGTCGCGGCGCCGTTTCGTCCGTTCCGATTGTCGTCGCTGCACCTGTTCCAAAACCGCTCGCACGTCCGCGGAGTGGCAATCGATGGGAAGATCGGATGGACGGGCGGATTCGGCATTGACGACAAATGGCTTGGCGACGGCCGGTCCAACGGATCCTGGCGTGAGACGAACGTGCGCTTCGAAGGACCGGCGGTCATTCAATTGCTGGCCGGCTTTGCCGCGGCATGGACCGAGGCGACGGGGAATCTCTTCACCGGAAGACCGACTGTCAGCGAATACCCCGACGGAGCCGTGGCGGGGTTCCTCTATGCCACGCCGACGCTCGGGAGTACGGCGGCGGAACGTTTCATGGCGCTCTCGATTGCCGGGGCCAGGAAAACGCTCTACATCACGAACGCGTATTTTGCGCCCGACCGAAACTTCATCGAGCTCTTGGTTGCGGCCGCACGACGCGGCGTCGATGTGCGCCTTCTGACCTCAGGTGAGAGTACGGATGTGGATACTGTCCGCTACGCTGGACGAGCGTGGTACGGCATGCTTCTTTCAGCTGGAGTTCGCGTCTACGAGTGGCAACCGACGACGTTGCATTCGAAGACGATGGTCGTTGACGGCCTCTGGAGCGCGATCGGTTCGATTAACTTCGATAATCGGTCGATGGCCCTGAACGATGAATCGGCGTTGATGACTCTCGACGGAAAGGTCGGTGCCGAAATGGACCGCCTGTTCCTCGACGATCTTCGGCTGGCATCTGAAATCACGGCGGACGCGTTCCGGCAGCGGTCGTGGTTCCAGAAGATCGGTGAATGGGGCGCGGGTCTATTTCGGCGCGTGCTCTGACCAGGTGGCGCCGTACGTCACATCGGATGTTCTGGCAGGACTAATTACGAATCTTTCCGCATTATTGTTTCTCGATTTTGTGACTCAGTACACGAGCTCCGCGCCGGCAAACGAGCGGCGGCTGGCCGATCCCGTTGCGACCGCCTGAGGATTCTGACCATGCGTCCTTCCAGATTGTGAAACCCTGAACTGTGGGGACTGGACCACGGAAGAAAGGCGCAGTCGTCTTCACGATCGGGCACTCCACCCGCCCGATTGCGACGTTCATCCGCCTGCTGAGAGCGCACGGGATCCAGCGGGTCCTTGACGTCCGCACGATCACGCGATCTCGGCGTAATCCGCAGTTCAATCGCGACCAGCTCTCGTCGGCGCTGCACCGGGCTCGGATCCACTATCGGCACCTGCCCGGACTGGGTGGGTTTCGGCGGGCGCGGCCCGATTCGCCCAACACCGGATGGCGAAACGCCAGCTTTCGTGGCTATGCGGACTATATGCAGACTGCGCCGTTTGACGTCAGCCTCGATCGCTGCATCGAGTTCGCCCGGCGTGAGCGTGTCGTCCTGATGTGCGCGGAAGCCGTGCCGTGGCTCTGTCATCGCTCTTTGATCGCGGATGCTCTGGTGGCCCGCGGCATCCCGGTGATGGAGATTACCAGCGGCATCCGCGCGCGCGCTCATGTGTTGACGACATGGGCACGGCTGAAAGGCACACAGGTGACTTATGCGTCTGATCCTACAGAGCGTCAGTCGTCGAGGCGCGTTCCGGAATCCCGCGTGCCTCGTGCCAAAGGTGCCGAATCATGGCGATGAACGTGACGACCCACGCCGCGAGGGCGACGTACACGATGACGTGCGGAATCGCCGAGAGGAAGCCGAGGCCCGTGGCCTGGACCAGTCTGGCAGTGCAGACCGTGTACATGCCGATCGGAAACACCATGCCCCAATATTGCGGGTCGTACCGCAGAGGAAACCGGCGGATTACGTGTCGCCACACGCCAATGAGGAGCAGCAGCGGGATCCACCATGTGGCGGTGGCCCAGAAGAACAGCGTGAAGCCCGTCAGGAACGGCCGGAGCATCGTCAGGAACGCCCAGCGGTCGGCGTGAAGCAGGAGCACCGATCCCGCGAGCGTGGTGATGGCGACGGCGCCCATGTTGATCCAGTAGGGAGGCGTCATCTGCTCAACGGTCAGCGCCACGAATGTGAACCGGTAGAAGATGAGCGTGATGATCGTGAGGTAGAGCATCGCGCCCAGCAGGTACAGGCACAACGCCAGGAACCACGCCACCTCGCGCCCACTGTCCATCACTGGCGCCAGCAGGGTTCCCAGGACGGACAGGGATTGGGTCGCCACGATCGCGAGCAGCCACGCGCCATTGATGCCCGTCTCGATCGGCGGCTTTGATTCGCGAACAACCGTCGCCGTGAAGAACGCGTACATCACGATCACCCACAGTACGATTCCGGCGATCCAGAGCCCGTGGGCCGCGCTGGCGCGGCCCGTGAGAATCACGATCTCGCTACCCAGCACACATGTGCCGGCGACCACGGTGAAAAAGCCCGGGCCGCGTGCATGGCTGTTCAAGTCGGCGAGCACGCGCGGGAAGTAGACAAGCAACCGGATCGCGAGCATGACGGTCAAGACCGCGTAGGCGCCGATGTTGATGACGAGCAGCGTCCAGGCGATGCGCGGCATTTGCATCACGTAGGCGGCGATTGACACGATCCCCGTCGCCATCACCAGAGCGAAGTAGCCGGGGAAGAGATGCTCGACGGCGCTGGCAAGACGGTGTCCGACCGTGTCGCCCGCTCGTCCGTTCATCGACTGTCATCCAGACGGAACAGGTACCAGAGCAGCCCGGCATTGAGACCGAGGCACGCGAGGCTGCCAAGCGCCGCAGGAACCAGCGTGGCGATGTCGCCGCCGAGGTACGCATTCATCGTCGCGGTCAAGAGCCAGAGCTGCAGGATCACGATCAGCACGACGAACACGAGCATGGCGTTGACGATCGGCATGCGCTGCGCGCGAACCATCCGGAAGCGCCGGCTCATGTCTTTGAGTCCTCGACGCCGGTCGCGTACACGGTCCCATTGCGGACTTGCAGCAGGACGCGCGGCAGGGCCCGCTGCGGCGGGCCCGCCACGGGCCGACCTGTTTCCAAATCGAACCAACCGTTGTGGCAGGGGCAGTGAAGCCGGCCGACTTCGAACGCCGGGACCACCGGACACAACAGATGCGTGCACTGCTGGTCGTAGGCGACAAACGTGGCGGCCCCCGTCCTCACGAGCAGCCGTGGCGTGCTGCCCTCGGGATAGGTGAATGTCTTGGCGCCGCCGACGACCAGTTCGTCCACGCGGGCAATTGGCGTGCCCACCGCTGACGCGGGCGACTGGCGGAACAGGCTCTTCAGCACAATCCAGAGCTGGCCGGCCGCCAGTGCGCCGCTCGTGAGCACCATGAACTTGACGAGCTCTCGGCGCGAGACGTACTCATCCTGTGCCCAGTCGATCGGAAAGTCCTGACGCCACTTCGGTTGATCGGCCAGTGGGCGACCGTCGGGGGGCACGGTCCCGTGATCGAGGTCTCGTGGGCCTTCAACCCCGCGCTGACTCTGAATCATGCGTCACCGCCATCCGGCACTCCGAGGAACACATCGTCGAGGATCTCGTGACCGATCGTCGGCTCGTGCATCGCTGCGGTCACGTCCACGATGTCCGACGAGGCGTCGCGGGGCACCATGATGTTCACCTTCGTGCGAATCGTCTGCAGACCGAACCGAAACGTGTTGACAGGCTTTGCCTGCGGGCGAAGCCGCGCCATCTCTTCGCGCGTGCCGAATGCCAACGCCTGGCTGGGGCAGACCGACGCGCACCAGGGCTTGAGCCCAACCGACGTGCGGTCGTAGCACATGTCGCACTTCATCATGAGGTTCATCTTGGTCTGCATCTTCGGCACGCCAAACGGGCAGGCCAGGACGCAGTTGTTGCAGGCGATGCACCGCGGTTTCCGGGCAGTCTGGACGATGCCGTCTTCCGTGCGCTTGATGGCGTCGGCCGGACAGACCTCTGCGCACGTCGGCGAGTCGCAATGCAGACAGACCACGGGCACCGTCTGCGTTGAGTGCGCGCGGTCCACGTAGTCGAGCTGAATCATCGACTGTCCCTTGTGGGTGTCGCATTCCGTGCAGGCCTGAATGCAGGCCTGGCAGCCAATACACCGGCCCGGGTCGATGAAGAATTCGAGCGCGTCTGGAACAGGCATGGTTGTGTCCTGACTACTGTTGTGACTCGAGCGCCGCAGCGTACTCGGGCGGCCCATCCGCCTTGCGCACCCGCACAGCGCACACCTTGAATTCTGGAATCTTCGAGATGGGGTCCTGCGCGGAAATCGTCAGCTGATTGACGCTTTTGCGGCCGGCCCAATGGTACGGAATGAAGACCGTGTCGGGCCGGATCGTCGTCACGACCGACGCGCGAAGCGTGCAGTTCCCACGCCGGCTTTCGGCCGTGGTCCAGTCTCCATCGGCGATGCCGAGCCGCGTCGCCAGCCGCGGGTGCATTTCGATCCGCGGCTCCGGACAGTGATCGACGAGTGGGCCGATGCGCCGTGTCTGATTACCGGACAGAAACTGGCTGACGACGCGCCCGCTGGTGAGGATGATTGGAAACTCCTCATCCACGTCCTCGGCCGGTCCCACGTACGGGGTTACGTTCAGGCGTGCCTTGCCATCCGGGAAATAGAACGGCCCGGCGCCTTTCGCGATCGGGTTCCAGGACCCCGGTTCGAACAGCCGCGGCGTGCCTTGCGGCCCGGGCATCGGTACGCCCTCCGGCACGTCGCTCGGACACGGCCAGAACACGCCGAAGTGTTCGTCGATGCGCTCGTAGGTAATCCCGGAGTAGTCGGCGATCCCGCCCTTTGACGCGATGCGCAATTCTTCGAACATCGCCCTGGGATTCTCGAAGGTCAGCCCCTCCGCGCGACCCATGGCCTTCGCGATGTCCTGGATGATCTGCCAATCAGGCCGGGCATCGCCAGGGCATTCGACGGCCTTGTTGATCTTGATGACACGCCCTTCCGTCTGGGTGACGGTGCCTTCGTCCTCTTCCTGCAACGAACCCGGCAGGACGACGTGGGCGTAGCGCGCGGTTTCGCTCATGAAGAAGTCGATCACCGCGTAGTACTCCAGCTTCTCGAGCGCCCGGCGGACGAAGTTGTTGTCCGGGAGGGAGACAACCGGGTTGAAACAGAGGCTCAGCATGCCTTTGATTTCACCCGTGTCGATCTTGCGGATGATCTCGTAGGCGTCGACGCCCGGCTGCGGCAGCTCTGCTGGATCCATCCCCCACACGCCGGCGATGTAGGCACGGTGTTCGGGGTTGGCGAGGTCGCGTCCGCCGGGAAGTTGATCGCACTTCTGACCGTGCTCGCGTCCTCCCTGGCCGTTGCCTTGTCCGGTGATCGTCGCGTAACCGCAGTTCGGCCGGCCGATGCGGCCCGACGCCAGCACGACGTTGATGGCGCTCATCACGTTCTGCACGCCGTGGCTGTGGTGTTCGAGGCCACGCGCGTGGCAGAGAAAGCTCGTCTTCGCGGTTCCCCACCACTCGGCGGCCTTCTGAATCGACTTCACCGCGATGCCGGTCACCTCGGCGGTCCGCTGCGGCGTCCATTCGCGGACGTGTGCCGCCACCGCCTCGAATCCCACGGTGTGGTGCTCGATAAAGGCATGGTCGATCCAGTCGTGCTCGATCATCAAGTGCAGGATGCCGTTGAAGAGCGCCGTGTCGCGGCCAGGCTTGACGGGCAGGAACAAATCGCAGGTCCGCGCGATCGGCGTGATACGCGGATCCACAACGATGACCTTGGCGCCCTGCTCGCGCGCCTGCCAGACGTAGTTGGTCGTGATGGGCGCGCATTCGGCAATGTTCGCCCCGCTCACCAGGATCACGTCGGCGCCGAGGATGTCGTCCCAGGGATTGGCGGCGCGATCGATCCCGAACGCCTTCTTGTTACCCGCCCCTGCGCTCACCATGCACAACCGGCCGTTGTAGTCGATGTTGGCCGTGCGCAGGCACATGTGCGCGAACTTGCCCATCAGGTAGGTCTTCTCGGTGGTCAGACTGGCGCCCGTGAGGACGGCGAACGCATCCCTGCCATGGGTGCGCTGGATCGCATCGATCGCCGAGGCGGTCTGGCGAATCGCGTCATCGTACGGCATTGGACGAAATCCGCCGGGCGCGCTGGCGTCCTTCGCGTAGGCATGCAACAGACGATCGGGATGCGCCTGCTGTAGATAGCGCTTGATGCCTTTCGGACACATCATCCCCTTGTTGAAGGGGAACTCGTACCACGGCTCGACGCCAACCACCAGGTTGTCCTTGACCTTCAGCTGCATCCCGCATTGCTGGCCGCAGAAGCAGCAGTGGGTCTTGACGTACTTGTCAGGCTCGACGCCGGTGTCGATCCGCTCGTCTGTCGCGTAGGCAAGATGCGGCCCGAACTCGGCGATGGTCTCCCGATCGAGCGACGGGGTCGTCGCCGTGGTGCGTGCCGGCTCGTTCATGGGCTGCAAGCTCCTGGTGATGTGGTCCGACGGTCGGCTACGGAAAGAAATTCTCGGCGTCTTCAACACCGAGCGGTCCCTGGCCGATCGCAGGATTGGCGTGGACGGGCATCGGCAACGGACGATCGTCGGGTAGCGGCGCGCCACCTCGTCGCCCGCGCCATAGTAGGCCTTGCGCCATGGCGAATGACGCACGTCGGCACCGCGGACAGATCCACTGGTAGTGACCGTCGTCGCCGGGAATCTGGTACGTGAACCCCAGCTGGCGTTCGACCTCGATCAGATCCTCGATGTGCATGCGCGAGCTGAACGCGTGGCCGCACCGGCGGCAGTGTGCCAGTTCCTGGGCCCGCCCGACATCCTTATAGAACCCGACACCCAGCTGCGCGGGCCGCTGAAAGATGTGGAAGAACTTTCCGAAGGGAAGCCAGAGAAACGTGCCGACGACCGTGATCGCATGCAGAATCGCGATGAACGTGTAGGCGTACCCTTTCATCCACGTGTAGCTCGCGGTCAGCATTAGCCCCGTGAGGCTGACCGCAAACAGGAGGATCAGCGGCATGAAGTCCTCTGCGAACCGCTGGACCGCTGCCGGGCCCTCCTCGCGCATGCGTCGGCGCACGGCCAGCATCACGCCGGCAATCACCAGGAACGACGCCCAGACCAGTCCATGAAACAGGCCGAAAGCGACCCAGGAGTCGTGCGGAAACCGGAACGCGGGAAACCCGAACGCGACCGCCTCGTACAGCGACAGGTCACCAGGAACGGGACGAAAATGCAGCCACCCAAAGACGAGAGGAAAGGTGATCGCCACGGCGATCAGGCATCCCCACATAATGAGCATGTGCGTGAGCCCGCGCAACCGATCCCGCGCGAAGATGAAGCGGTTGGCGACGACATCGGCGCCAACACGTTTGAGCCATGTGCCAGCATTGCGCCGCCGCCACCCTCGACGGAAGAACGCCTGCCAGCCGCGCCGCCAGTACATGGCCGTGGGTGGGCGCTGCAGCCACATGGCGTAGCGATAGGTCAGGCCGAACGTCGCGAACAACACGGAAAACGTGTAACCCACGAGGGCCGCATCGAAGTGGGCGAGATTGCGCGAGCCGACGACGATCAGGCCCGACAGAACCACTGTGGCCACCAAGGCCCACGTGACGGGCCCGATGATCTGACGCCCCGTACGGCCGGTCTGCGATTCGGCGATCTCAGGTGCCATTTCTAGCCCGGCCATGCAATCGACAGGAGAAACGCACTGTCTTCGAGTGCCTCGACGTCATGCGGAACACCTCGATCCAATGCGAGCACACCTCCACCGGGGAGATCGAAGGTCCGGCCCTCGGCCCGGACCAGAATGTGGCCGACGAGCGTGTGGATGGAGATCCGCCCCTTCGTCTGGTGTCCGGGCACCTGAGCCCGAGCCCGCAGCGTCATAAGGACAACGCGGAAGTCATCGAACTTCACCAGCGTTCTAGCGTTCTGTCCGGCGGCCCATGCGGGCTCTGCATGAAGCTGCTCAAGTTCCCTGTTGAGATCAAACTCGAGGAAGGGGGCTGCCATCGGCGGCGTATGCGGTCGCCGGTGTTGCCGTGGATCATTCGGCGCGTCTGACATCATGTCCCTCCACCTCGAGGCCGTGACCGTCCAGAATGTGCTGTTGCATGACCGTGGCGATTCGTGACGCTCGCGCCTTCGCTTCTTCGGCCCGCGGGCCACTGAACAGTGTATCCACACTCTCGTGAAACACGCGGAGCCACCGTCCGAATTCTCGCGAGCCCAGCGGAACGCGACTGGCGAGCTCGCGGTGGACCACCAGCGGATTGCCCTTGAAACCAGGCGAGCCAAAGAGTATCGCTTCCCAGAATGCGTACATCTTAGGCAGGTGTCGGCCCCAGTCGACGTGTGCGACGTCGTCGAAAATAGGCCGTAAAATGTTGTCGGCGCGCACGCGAACATAGAAGACGTCGACGAGGCGTTCGATCTCCGCGCGCGACAGAATATCTTGGTCTTCACACGCGATCACGCCCCTTCTCACCGAAGGACGCTCGCGGTCACGCACGGCGTGCTCCGGAGTGCGGCTGGGGCGCTACCACCCGGGCTACCCAGCGCGGCTGCGCGATGAGATCGGCGATCGAATGTCGGTCAAGTACGGCCAGAAAGGCCTCGAAGGCTTCGTGGAGCACCCCCTTCAAACCGCAGGCGGGCGCCAGTGGACATGTGTTCGTCTCGCGGTCGAAGCACTCGACCAGCTTCATCGTTCCCTCCGTGCGCCGGACGACGTCACCGAGGCGAATCCGCTCTGGCGGCTTCGCTAACCCGAAGCCGCCCTCCCGGCCACGGGTGGTCTCGAGGTAGCCGAGGTGCCGGAGCTCGTTGACGACCTTCACCACGTGGTGACGGGAGATGCCGAACATCGCTGCCACGTCGGCTGTGCGGCACTGGCTCGCCGGACGGACCGCCGCGTAGATGAGCACGCGAAGCGCATAGTCGGTAAAGGACGTAAGTTGCATTCAAAATGCAACTTTATCTGACTGGCACGTCGACGGCAAGATCTCGCCGCCGCCACACGGTCGCCGACAGGATCGCACGCCATACGAACGCCAACGGGACTCCGACGATGAGAAGCGGAACGGGAGAACGACGACGTTTGCGCCCACAATCGTGCCGATTACTCCGACGCCGGTCGCCAGACGCCGACGCCATGCCGGCGTCACGCGGGAGGAAACTCCCGCGCGTTGAGCACGGTCCGGACGAATCCCGAACGTCCATGGAGGTGGGTCGCTCGCGGGAAATGAATCCGCAAGCACGGTGTCCAGCGCGCGCTCGTATGCGAGCGCGGTTGCGGTGTCGGTGCCCATCATGTCTCCTTCGTTACGTTGCTGCCGGGCCCACTGGCCGGCTTCGAGGACGTTCAGGTCGGCGTCCGGAGACTATCTACGCAAGGAGCGCGCCAAGGGAGATCTGGCCATAGATCACTAGAACGGAGCGCGGCGCCTTGCGTGTGAAACGCCTGCCGTTCAGTCTGAAATGACCTTGGGCGCGCCGTCGAGACCGTACTGTTTCATCTTGCGCCACAGCGTGACCGTGCTGATCTTCAAGGCATCGGCCGTCTGTCGCCTGTTGCCGCGAAAGCGCTTCAACGCGCGCTCGATAATCACACGCTCCTGCTCTCGCAAATCGAGCATGTCGTCGGCTGGCGCGCGCCGGGGCTTCTGAGTCACTTCGGGCGGAAGTTCACGGACGTGGATTCTGGTACCGGTCGACAGGATGACCGCACGGTCGATCGCATGTTGGAGTTCGCGGACGTTGCCCGGCCAGTCATAGGCCGCGAGTGCCGTCATGGCGTCTGCCGACACCGCGGTCACGTCCTTTTTCGTGCTCGCCGCCGCGCGCCGCACGAAAGCGTGGACGAGCGAGGGAATATCCTCCTTGCGCTCGCGCAGCGGTGGGACGACGATGACGAAGGCGCCGAGTCTGAAAAACAGATCTTCACGGAAATCGCCGGCGGCGGCCCGTAAGTCGCGGTTCGTGGCGGCGATCGCCCGGGCGTTCACTTTGATCGTGCGTTCGCCACCGACTCTGCGGATCTCATTTTCCTGCAGGGCCCGCAGGAGCTTGGCCTGCACGGTGGGGGCGACTTCGCCGACTTCGTCGAGAAACAGCGTCCCGTTGTGCGCGACCTCGAACAAGCCCGGCTTGTCACGCACCGCGCCCGTGAAGGCGCCGCGCACATGGCCGAAGAGCTCAGATTCGAGCAGGGTCTCGGTCAGGGCGGCGCAGTTCACCGAGACGAACGGGCCGCTGGCGCGAGGACTCTGAGCGTGAATCAGACCGACGATGAACTCCTTCCCGGTGCCGCTCTCGCCTTGGACCAGCACGGTTGTGTCGAGCGGGGCGACACGTGCGGCGAATTCCAGGACCTGCTGCATGCTCTCGCTGCCGGCAATGAAGTGTTTCCTGGCGGCGAGTTCGCCCACTCGATCACGGAGGAGAATCAACTCCCGTTCGCGGCTGACCACCACCTGTTCTCGGCGCTCGAGGCTGTTGCCCACGTGCAACGCTACGACAGCATCGTGCTGTTCGGCGTCGAGCCGTCCGCGGCCCGGGCTGACTACGGCTGGATCACGCTCGATCCGTCGGAGGTGTCGACAGGCGTCCGCTCTGTGGCCGCGTTTGTCGAGAAACCTTCAACCGATGCGGCAGGGCGGCTGTGGTCGGCTGGCGCCGTCTGGAACACGATGGTGATCGTCGCGCAGGCCCGAACGCTGTTTCGACTCTGTGGCGAGCAACTCCCGGATCTCACCGACGCTTTCGCCGATTGCTTCATGTTGCCGCAAGAGGCACGGGAGAGGTTACTCGCCGACCGCTACTGGCACCTCGCGGCCCATGACTTCTCGCGCGACGTGTTGACGCCGGCGCGCAAGCTTTCTGCATACATTTGGCCGGCGTCGATGGGATGGTCGGATCTCGGAACGCCCGAACGTCTCGCCCAATGGCTTGACGGGCGATCCGTCTGTGAGGCGCAGGTTGCGTGGGCCGCGATCGCGAGCTGATGTCATCAGGCGTCGGCCCGCAGGTGTCGCGCAGAAGGATGAACTGATGACCAGGCACATCGACGTCAGAAGCACCTTCAATGACTCCGCCACGTTGATGAAGCACATCGAGCGACGGGTGGCGGCGGCGCTGCGTTCGCATGCTGCACACGTCGAAGACATCGTCTTGAAACTCTTGGATTCGAACGGGCCTCGGGGTGGCGCCGACGACAAGGTCGTGCGGATCAGCGTCGGCCTGAAGCCGTGGGGACGTCTTGTAGCGAGTGCCGCGTCCGACAATATCTACTGCAGCGTCGACAGGGTCGCCCGCCGACTCAAGTCGGCAATCCAGCGGCACCGGTCACGCCTGAAGTCACGCCGGACTGACGGGGCAGTCGAGCGGCCGCGGCCCCGGCGGATTAATCAAGACATAGTTGGGATCGAGGACCAACTGGACGTTAGCCGGAAACGGCTTACCGGCGGCGAACGGGGAACTCTGCCGCGCGCTGCTTGCATCCTCTGCCTGCGCTCACGCTCTCCTGAATGCCGCCTCGTAGATGACGGGTGCCCGGCCCGTATGTAGCGAGCCGGCCGCAGGTCGGTTGTGTTCCGTGAGCGGCACCGCGGCATCCGCGATGAAGCCGGCCGCGGCAAGCTCGGAGAACAACTGGTCATCGGTGAGAAAGACCTGGCGGCGGCCCGAGAACTCAGTGAACACGAACGGCTCACAGGCCACGGGCTGCACGGCCGGCGGCAGCGTGTGGCGCGAAAACGTGAACACAAATAGTCCCGCGCCCGGTCGGGCCACGCGAGCGGCCTCGGCGACGCCACGACGAAACTCCGCGGCAGACTCAGCAAGATTCCAGATGCCGTGCGCGATGACGAGGTCGAACTCCTCGTCCCCGGCCGGCAACGCATCCATCGGCGCCAACGCGAGGCGCAACCGGCCGGGGGGGCCGGCGGCCCTGAGTGTGGCGGCCTCGATCATGGGCAACGACCAGTCAGTGCCAAGAACGACCCACCCCTGCTCGGCAAGCGGCACGGCGTTGCGCCCGGCGCCGCACCCGATGTCGATGGCGCGCCCGCCGGGCACCCGAGCCAGTTCGCCCGCCGCAAACCGCATCAACGTCTCGTTGGGCGGCGAGGTGGCAAAGCCCGCGACAGTGCCAGGCGCGCTCCATGGAGATCCGGCCAATGGGTCCATCATGCCGCCAGGATGCATCCGCGCGCGGGCCAACGTCGTTGCGCCAGCGCAACGATCGCCGCGCCGTTCGGATCCATGCTGAGACATGGCTACGACCCCCGCGTCCATTCCACCCGCCGAGGCCCTCGACCTGGCGACGCTCATCACGCCCACCGAGCAGGGCATCTCGAGCCGGGTGCTCGCGAAGACTACCGGCGGCACCGTCACCTTGTTCGCGTTCGATGCCGGTCAGGAACTGAGCGAACACTCTGCGCCTTTCGACGCACTGGTGATGGTGCTCGCCGGCGTACTCGACCTGACGATTGGCCACCGGCCGTTGCGCGCCGTCGCCGGTTCGATTGTGCGGATGCCGGCCAACGTGCCGCACGCCGTCTCCGCTCCCGAACCGGCACGCATGCTGCTGACGATGTTGCGCGAACGCGGGGATTGAGACGCGGCGCCGTACGCTAAGCTGGCGGCGGTGACGATCCCGCCAAGTCCCGTGTTTGCAGGCTTAACCGAGCGCGATCGACGGGTGGTCCTCGCCGCGGCAGAACCCCGGGTGCTCAAACCCCGCGCCGTGCTCGCCCGCGAGGGCGACGCGGCCACCACCTTCTCCGTCGTCCAGCTCGGACACCTGAAGCTCACGAAGGTCTCGGAGGACGGACACGAGATGATCGTCCGCTTCGTCGGGCCCGGCGAGCCGTTCGCCGGCGTGGTCGCGGCCGGCCAGGCGACCTATCCGGTGTCGGCCATTGCGATTGAGCCGACACGCACGCTGGATTGGACGCGAGACGTGCTGTTGACGCTGGTCACTGAGTTCCCCAGGCTGAAGGCGAACATCGTCGATCAAATCACGCAACACATGACCGACGCGCTAACGCGCGTGCAGGAACTCACGACGGATCGCGTCGAAGTTCGCCTCGCCAGGGCGCTGATCCGGCTTGCCGCGCACGGCGGCCTGCAGACGCCGGTCGGCGTCGAGATTGCGCATCCGGTGACGCGACAGGAGCTGGCCGATCTCATCAGCGCGACGCTGTTCACAGTGAGCCGGCTGCTGGCGCGATGGGAACAGCAAGGACTCGTCGCGACGGAGCGCCGCCACATCGTGATTGCGAAGCCTGAAGGCTTGGCGGTGTTAGCCAGGACCTCCCCCCGCCGGCGGCGGCCAGAGCATTGACCCAGCGCAACGTTCACTGGCTACGCCCCGCCGCACAATGACGTCATGACCCCGGCGGCCGCCGACACTCGGATCTACGAAGCCTCGCTGTCACGGCTACTCTCGGCCTACATTGGCGCCGGTCTCTGCTTCATGCTCGTACCAGGCACGCTGCTGGGCGTCGTGAACCTGCTCCAGATCAGTGGCCGCGAGAGCGTGACGCTCGTGTTGCCGGGCTGGCTCCAAGCGCACGGCCACGCGCAGGTCTTCGGATGGATCGGCTCCTTCATCCTCGGCATCGGCTTCTACTCGATTCCAAAGCTACGGGCCGGATCAAAACCCGCGCTCGCGGCGGCGTGGGCCTGCTGGGCCATGTGGACTGCAGCCGTCACACTGCGCTGGGTGGCCAATGTCGACGAGTGGCACTGGCGCGCGCTGCTGCCGATGTCCGCGCTGCTGGAGCTGGCGGCCTTCCTCGTCTTTGCCCGCTCGGTGTCACAGCACCGTCCGGACGCCGGGCGCGCGGGTTTCGAACCCTGGACCCGAGTAGTGATCACCGGCGCCATCGGCCTGCTCCTCACACTTTTGGCGAACCTTGTGCTCAGCGTCTGGCTCTCGAATCGAGGTGTGTCACCGGCCATTCCACACGCGCTCGACCAGCGCTTTCTGGTGCTCATCGCGTGGGGATTTCTGGCGCCGTTCATCTGGGGATTCAGCACGCGCTGGATGCCGGTGTTCCTGGGCCTTCGGCCATCTAACCTTGCGGCGATGGCGGCCGGCGTGGCCGTGAATATCACCGGTGTGATCGCCACGCTCGCCGGATGGGGTGGCCCAGCGACGGGCCTGTTCGTGCTCGGCTCGCTCCTTGTAATCGTCGCGCTGCGGCTCTTTGAGCCCACCGTGCGCACGCCAAAAACACGCGGCGTGCACGCGACCTTCCCGGTGTTCGTCCGTCTCGCCTACGCGTGGCTGTTCGTGGCCGCAATTCTCGGCGTGGCAGCGGCCCTGTTCGATGTGTCGGGCGGCATTTGGGGCGCGTCGCGCCACGCGTTCACCGTGGGGTTTACATCGACGATGGTGTTCGCGGTCGGCCAGCGGGTCCTGCCGGCATTCGCGGGCGCCCGGCCGCTGTGGAGCCCGCGGCTCATGCTCACCGCCCTCGCACTGCTCACGGCTGGATGCATGCTGCGCGTCGCCTGCGAAGTGATCGCCTACCAGGACTATGCGGCTTGGGCGTGGTCGGTGCTGCCAGTCTCGGCCATTCTCGAACTCGCTGCCATGACGGCCTTCGCCGTCAATCTGTTCGCCACGTTTCTGTTGGAGCCAGTCGTGATTCAGGTCGAAGCGTAGATCATTGTCACGACTGTTCAGGGCTCGCTGCGCCGCAGCGCGAGCGCCGCCAGCACGCCGGCCACCACGCGATCGCATCGGCGTGCGTGGAACTGGAAGGCCGCCGGTGCGGCCGCGTCCATCTGCGTCGTCAATTGCCGGCGCATGTGGCGCCGCGCGCGATGGAGCCGTGTCTTGACGGTGTCCTCGTTGATGCCCAGGCACTCGGCCGTCTCCAATGTGCTAAGACCCTCGACCTCGCGCAGCATGAACACGTGCCGAAACGCGTCCGGCATCGCGGTCACGACCGCTTCGAGGATCCCGGCCGCCTCTTTTGACAACAACTCCTGTTCCGGATCACGCCCAGCTGATCGCAAGGTGTCCATCGTCGTGGTTGCTCCATCCCCTGGCTCGTCGAGCGAGACCATTGGCCGGCGCTTCTGCGCGCGATGGAGCGCCTCATGCACCGCGATCCTGGTCAGCCAGGTTGCGAACGACGCCCGTCCTTCGAATTGGTCGAGGTGAAGGAAGGCGCTCAGATATGCCTGCTGCATCACGTCCTCCGCGTCGCGGTCGTCGCGGACAATCGCCATGACGACCCGGTACAGGCGCGGATTGTACCGGCGCATCAGGACCTCAAACAACGCAGTCTCGCCCTGCTGGACCTCGCGGACGAGGTCTTCATCCGAGGGGTTCGTCATACCGGCTACATCTACAGAGTGCCGCGACCCCCAAAAGGTTCCCGTCACGCCTCATCGCCAGCATGTCACCTTTTCGCGGCGGCCGACTCTATTCAGGGAGAGCCCATCCATCCCGCATATCAGAAGGAGTTCCCCGTGAGAAAGTACCGCCCGACAGCATTCACGCTCATTCTCTGCTGCGCACTGGCCGCATCGTCGTCGTCAATGGTCGCGGCGCCTGGCAGCCAGGCTGCGCAGGGGCAAGGGATGCGAATGTCCGCGTCGCCCAAGACCGGCATGGCCGAGGCGGCCCTGCGCGAGGCCATGCGCAAGCTCTGGTCGGACCATGTCATCTGGACGCGGGACTACGTCATCGCGGCCGTCGGCGACCGTCCCGATCAGGCGTCTGCCGCTGCCCGCCTACTCAGAAACCAGGATGACATCGGCGCGGCGGTGGCCGGTTATTACGGCAAGGCCGCGGGCGACGCACTCACGTCGCTCCTCAAAGCACACATCATGATCGCCGTGGATCTCATCAAGGCGGCGAAAGCGCACGACGATGCACAGTACCGAACGCTCAATACCCGGTGGCAGAAGAACGGCGAGGACATCGCGACCTTCCTGAGCGGTGCGAATTCGAACTGGCCAAAGGCCACGCTACTGGACATGATGCAGATGCATCTGTCGACGACAACGGCGGAAGTCGTGGCGCGGCTGAACGGCCGGTGGGACGACGACGTCGCAGCGTTTGACGCTGTGTACGCGCACATTCTGAAGATGGCCGATGCGTTGTCGGACGGGATCATCAAGCAGTTTCCGAGCAGGTTCAAATAGGCCCTAGTGAACGCGTCGTGACGCCACACTATTGAACATTCTCGGCCACTCCGTCTGCGTCAAACTCGCCCGCAAGGACACGGTCGGGCACCACTCCCTCTTCGCGCTGACGACGCGGCCAGGGTTAGGGATTCCGCCGCACGTGGGCGAGCTGAATCCCTGTCGTGGAAGGCGAGTTTCTCATCACGCGCGACGGGCCACAGCTTACCGCGCGAGCCGACATCTTCTTTCCGCGCCCGCACGCGCTTCAGAACGCTGGGAGCGCGGCCGGCAAGACGGTGTGGACGGTTGTTCCGGCGCGGTCCAACCGGAGGGTTGCCCGCGAAGGACTGTGACATGAAATGTGACACAACCCCGCCGACATACCCTGTATTACTGAGATCTACCGAGCGCTACTAAGATCCATCAATCGTCGCCAACTGCCACGGCGTCTATCACTTAGTAGCACTCCATCGCGCTCCATCACTTCTTCCGTTTTCTCCTGTTAACCGGAGGGTTGCTGGTTCGAATCCAGCCCGAGGAGCCAATTTTTCCTAGAAAATTCGAAGATCGGCCGCGGACGTGTCGGCGACTGTGCCCAATTTTGTGCCCACCCTCTCGCGGTAGGCGGGCCAACCCCGGGATGCTTCATCGCTCACAACGGGGGCGCGAAACATGCGAACCTTTCTGTTCAGGTATCAACAATGCCCAGAGGCCTCGCCCTCAGCGTCCGAGACAATTTGGAAAAGTGCCGGTCTTCAGCGATCGCGGCCGTGGACTCCTACAACCGACCTGGTCCCAGATTTCGAACCGCTCAGTATGTGGTGCTAATCATCATGGCGTGGACTGCGTTGTTCCACGCTGTTTTCTATCGATCCGGCCGTCGTCCATGGTTCAGAAAAACCACAACAGGCCCGGGTGTCCGCTACGTCAAGATCGATGGCGATCCCAAGCACTGGGATTTGACCGAATGTCTGAAGCAGTTCTACGGCGATAAGCATCCAGCTGAGCGCAAGAACCTGGAGTTCCTCATAGGGCTGAGAAACAAGATCGAGCATCGGAACTTACCCGAGCTCGATCCGGCCCTATACGGTGAGTGTCAGGCGGCGCTGCTGAACCTCGAAGAGACCGTTGTCCGCGAATTCGGCCAGAAATACGCGATGGTCGACCAACTCGCGGTCTCCCTGCAGTTTTCGCAGGTGATTCCGGAGGAAAAGCGGAAGGCCACGAAGGCGCTCATCACCAGCGCCGCGAAAACGGTTCGAGACTATGTCGAAAAGTTCCGCGGATCTTTGGGGCCGACCGTCCTCAGCAGTATGAAGTATTCGTTCTCCGTGTTCCTCGTTCCCAAGGTCGGCAACCGCGCGTCGTCCAGCGACGTGGCCGTCGAATTCCTGAAGATCGACGAAGCCAGCGACGACGAGCTAAAACGACTGGAGAAACTGAATGTGTTGATAAAGGAAAAACATGTTCCCATCGCGAATCTGGACCTCTTCAAGCCGAGCGAGGTTGTTCGCGAAGTGCGAAAACTGACGACTGCACCGGTCGATCTCCATGTCCACACGTGCGCATGGCGCCACTACAAGGTCCGTCCGCCTACAGGCGACCCTCATCCGGAGAGGACGCGGTCTGAGTACTGCATCCATGACCAGACGCATGGGGACTACGTTTACACCAGGGCATGGATCGAAAAGCTCGCGGTGTCCCTGGCCGATGCCGCTGACTACGAAAGAATCCTCGGACATCCTCCGAAGGCATCTTCAACCGCGGCGTGATCAGATCCCGCGGCGAGAATCAACTTCTATGGTTGGATCAGATCCATCTGAGTCTCGTGTGGAATTGGGAAAACGCCGACAATGACCCAAGGATTCGGCGCAACGAAATGGAACTGTTGCGTTGTCCCAAGGAAGAAGTGCAGGTCGGTTTGCGTAAAGGCGTCGAAGTATTTCTGTCGGACCTTGGCGATCGCCGCCTCCTCGTTCCACCGGCCGCGCACCGGCCGCTTTCTGCGGTGGCCTCAGGCGCGGAAGACGTGGCCCTCTAGCTATCGTGTTCCGCCGTCGCTACCTCGATCCGCTGGGAAACAATCGCTCACTTTCGATCATCGTCCGCGACATCATCAACATCGCGCCGGAGCTGACGCCCGCGCGGGGGGGCCAGGCACCCTGATGCCAGCCGAGGGTCGAGACTCTGATGCCCGCGGATCCGTTACCAAGTCGAGATCCACCCGTTGAACCGCCACGACTTCGCGCCCGTGAGTCCGGACCACGCGCAAACGCCGACCCTGCGCAAGGGCCGCCAGGGTCACCTTGTTGCCCGCGATGACGCGCCCAAGACGGTCCACCAAGATTGATCGACCGACATCATGGGTCTCTAGGGACGCTGCCAGGAGTGACCGGCCCCGGTCCGTGCCCAGATTCGCATTCTTTGTGTCGAGTACTAAGTCGTCTAGTGACTTGAGGTTACGTGCCTTTCTCCGCGCCATCTGACACCCCTGTTTGGGACCAGCCCGGCCGGCGGTCTTGCCGACCGAGGCGGTCCCTATAGAGATTGGTCAGTGGCGCGACGCCGGATGTTGCGGCTGCTTTTCTTGGGGGTAGAGGTCAAGAGGGTGCCCACGCGGCCTGAACGGGCGACCCTCGGCCCTGCCAGCCGAGGATTGTGGAGCATGGCCGAATGCGGCCACCTTGATCAGATGGGGTAGGGAACGGCCCTGTAACGCCGGACGGACGGTCTGCTTAGGGTGACCCCGAGCCTCCACCTCGCCCACTCTGGCAGTAGTCGACCGCACACCGCGGAGCGTATCGCGTAGGTGCCACGTTAAGAATCATCTCCAGATGCGGGTCGAATCTCCCCCATACGTTGTGACCGTACAGGCCACAGACGACTAGATATACAGGATCCATGACTAGTAGTGACTAGTCTCTATGACGACGTAACGTCAACACTTCCAGAGGCCATTCATTCCTGAGCACTTCGCCAGCACAAGGCCGCGTAGCATCACCTTTTCCGTTTGTGGCAGAAGTACTATGTGTCTTAAGTAGTTGGCTGGCGCTCGGCCTGGGTTCTCGCATACTCCGCCGTGGCAAACCCGGCATAACGGCGCAATCCGAGTCACCAGTCAGCATCCGTTGGTCATCGCCGATGTGACAGCCGTGGAATACTGGTTAACTAGTGATCAGACTACAAGCCGAGGGAATAGACTTGATACGCCTCTGGTCAGTTATAGCCATATTGTAGCAACATCCAAGAACTAGTACATTGACCGTCCTAGTCTGGCAGTGCTACGATTCGACCCCTTGGCATTGTTAGTATATGGAGGGCTTGTGATACCAAGCGTTATGTGTAACTTCCAGGGTTGCATGCAGATAGGTCGTCGCTGATGTCGTCGTCCATGACGTCCGCCGAGACAGTGGCATTCGCCGTCAGGGTCGCTTGATCATGAACGAGTCCAACCTCACGAAGAACTCATTCGGCACTACGAAGGCAGTACTTGAACTTGTCGCGACGATTGCGACCATTGTCTTGGCCGTTGTTGTTGGGTGGACACTCCTTCAGCGGCCAGTCGGACCTCCGATACCCGCAGCCGCGGCTGGCCGGCCGGCCGCGCGGCCCTCCGCCGCGCCTCTTCCAACTCAGCCGGTCTCTTTGGATGGCGCTGTCACGCGCGGCAGTAAGCAAGCACAGCTCGCGGTGATCGAATACTCAGAGTTCAAGTGTCCATACTGTGGGGCCTTTGCTCGCGACACGTGGCCCTCTCTGAAGACAAAATACGTCGACTCTGGCAAGGTTCTTGTTGCATTCAGACACTTCCCACTAGACTCGCTTCATCCCTTTGCACGTCCTGCGGCGCAGGCGGCAGAGTGCGTTGGGCGACAGGGTAAATTCTGGGAGTTCCACGATTTGTTGTTTCGCGATCAAAAAGGACTTGATGCCACGATGGTGGATTCGTACGTTGCGGCGACGGGAGTCGACCGCAAAGGGTACGAGGCATGCTTGAAGACCGCCGCCGCAAAGGTGCAGGCTGACGTCGTGTCTGGCGAGTCGCTCGGCGTGACCGGCACTCCCACATTCTTCATAGGTCTGGTGGAACCGGATGGCAGAGTCCTTCTCAAGGAAAGAATGACGGGCGCGCAGCGTTTGGCTCAGTTTGAGGGCACGTTGGATAGACTCTTGGCGAACACGACCAGAACGTCAAGGTAGTGTGAGATAGGTTTAGGGGGAGACAATGAGACAGGGTCTTAGCGCAACTTTACGGTTGTTCGTAGTTGTTATCGCCGTCGCGGTGTATGGCATGAATGGTTATCGAGTCGACGCTGCTGAAGCGGCTCTGTATCCGGCCTGCGAATCATTCTGCTATGAAGACAGCGAGTGTTTCTCCCTATGCACAGTTCCGGTCGGTGAGAATTTTCAAATTTTCACATGCGGCACATTTAATGGCGGTAGCGAAAACGGCATGTGTAACCCAGACTCCTGTGACACTACCTGCAGTGAGCTTACCAGTTGTGGTGCACAGTGCTCGACCGGCGGCGAGGCGACGACTTGCGGCGATTTGGAGCTCTGCGTGGCCTGCGGCGACGACACATGTGTGGCTGGCGTCGAGAATCGAACCAACTGCGCCGCCGACTGTGGCTATTGTGGAAACGGCAAATGTGAGATCCCTTACGAGGTGGCGGGTGCCGGCTACTGCGAAACCGACTGCGGACCCAATACTCCCGCGGATCCGCCGGAATGCGATCCTGAGGAACAGCCGTGCGGAAGTGGTAGCGTCTGCGTCCCGGACCACACATGCCAAGAGATCAGTCTTTGCAACACCGGAGGGTTGTGCTTTGAGAACAGCGACTGCTGCACGGAAACCCTGCACGAAAAGTGTTATACGTTTCCAAATTCGCAGGACGGCATCGGCTTTTGCGCCTATTCTGGAATTCCGACGGACGGACCAAGCCTCGAATCCAGCCGGGTATGCCCGAGGAGATAGAGTTGTGGCATAGACGCGCACGTCCGGTCGGGATTTGCGCCAGACATCGGCCGGATACCTGGCCGGACAGTTAACCTACGCTTTCACACCGGCGATTGGTGGCCATCATGACAAGACTGGCGGTTGGACGCGGCCTACTCGTGGCATTTGTGTGTTGCGCGGCACTCAGCCCAGTGACGCAGCAGCCGAGCGTAGCCCAGTTCAAGGCCAGCGCTGACTTGGTAGTCCTGGACGTCTCCGTTCTCGACCGCGGGCGGAGGCCGGTGACAGGACTCACGGCTGATGATTTCAGCGTCTTGGAAGACGAGAAGTCGCAGCCCATAATGGCGTTTCAGGAGATTCGCGCTCCGGCTGCCGATGCCGAGACGCCGAAATGGATGGGCCGCGCCACAGCGGATGTTCAGTCGAACAAGACTCCAGACGGACGTTTGATTCTGCTCTATCTCGATGAACGGACTGGAAGTATCGATCCATTTTTCTCGCAAACGGCTAAAAACGTCGCTCACGCCTTCATCGACCGGCTCGCCCCAAATGACGTCGCGGCTGTCGCGTTTGTTCTCGACCATCGCGGCACGCAGGAGTTTACGACTGATAGAGGTCGGTTGCATGCTGCTGTCGAGACCTTTGCGGCGAGTCCATACGTCGAGGTGTCCGTTGTTCGCACCATGAAAGATGTGGCGGCGCACCTAGGCGCGATTCCTGAGCGGCGCAAGATAATTGCCTACATCGGTGGTGGGGAGCCATTTGATGTGGCCGTGCTTACCGCCATGGATCGGGCGAGCGCTCGCCCAGGCGAAGGCCCGGATTCGCTCCGGAATTTTCAGCAACGTGACTTGTACGACAGACTATTGGATCTCTTTCGTACCGCGCAGCGAGCAAACGTGAGCATCTATACGCTAGATCCCATCGGACTGACTGTTCAAAAGCCCAACAGCTCGGCGGGTGGTCCGGGAGATCCGTCAAAAGAGTTCTTGCGAATCCTCGCGACGAATACGGGCGGTCGAGCCATCGTGAACGACAATGCGCCGGTGGCAGCGGTGCCTGCCATACTCGGAGAAAGCGCGGCGTACTACCTGCTTGGATTCCGTCCGATTGACCTGAAGACTGAGGGCCGGTTTCGCCGGATACAGGTGAAGGTGAATCGTCCCAACGTTGAAATCCGAGCCCGGCGAGGGTACGTCGAGGCGAAACCAACCGTCGCTGGCGCACCGGCCGACGGTTCGGTGCCTGAGATCAGCCTTCTTCCGGCCTCGGAGATTCGCTTGGATGTATGTGCCATTCCGATTGGTCCGGGACCAAATGGGTTGAATAGTGTGGCACTGGCGATGAGCGCGGTCTTGTCGCCGCGCAATGGCTTGGGCTTCGAGCACGTCAGTGTTTCGTATAGCGTGCTCGACATGGGTGGCAGAGACCGCGGGAACGGTCGTCGCGATTTCGTCGTAACGTCCCAGAGTTCGCCCGCGGAATCTTCCGTCCACGCGTTGGCTCTTGAACACCTCGCTCCAGGTCGCTATGACGTGCGGGTGTCGGCGACGAGTGTTGAAGGCGCCAGGCGTGGTGAATTGATCGCAGACATTCAGGTTCCCGATTTCCGCAAAGAACCCCTGTCCGCCTCCGGTGTGATCATCGAAGAGTCCCCAGCACCCAAGGCGCTCCCAGTTGATGCTTTGGCGGCAGTGGTGGCAGGCATCCCCACGACATCGCGCCAGTTTAATCCTGCAGGGCGAGTCGCGGCGTCTATGCAGTTATATCAGGGCATATCCACTACGCGCGCCATGGTCACGGTCAAAGCGTCCATCACCGATCGGAAGGATAGCGTCGTATTTGAAGCGGTGGAACGGTTTGACGGAAGCCGGTTTGCGACCGGGGCGGTCCACTACACTTTGCAACTGCCCTTGTCGCAACTTTCCGCCGGACCTCATCTGCTTCAGTTCGAGATTTCGCGTCCGTCCTCCTCGGTGGTACGACGACAGGTCCAATTTGAAGTGAGGTGACATGCGAAGATCTCTACTGAATTCTCTTGCCCTGTCTTGCGTGTTGCTCACGCTGACTGCTCGCCCCTGTTTCGCCCAAGGCCAGAACCAACCGGCTGCCCGTTGGGAGATCAATTTTAATGTGGGTTACGGCACGGCAACTGAACCCAAAACAGGGACGACGAGTCTGCCGCCTCTTGGCGACAAATTTATTGGCTCCGGATCAGGGCGGTTTGTTCCATCTTGGCTCTTTGGCGACGGCGTGACGATTGTGAACGCTAACAACAAGGTCAATTTTTTGATCAGCGAGATCATTGGGCTGGACGAGATACTGACGTCTCCGAGCGCGTCGGTCGGTCGGGGCATCAGCTTCGGCGGTCGGGTCACTCGAGTCCTCTCGAATCGCTGGGCTCTCGAGGGAACACTGGACGTGATTGCGTCTTCCATCAGTTTTGGCACTCAAGCCCGATCCGAGACGCAACACACGACGACTAGCTTTACAAATGCCTTCACGCAGCTTCTGTCTCAACAGTCTGAGAGTCGGTCGGTCTCATCGAGTTTTGCTGTGCAGGAGTCAGGAGCCCAGATAAGCGCCGGAGCCGATGTTCGGTTTCTATTGAGGCAGAAGGGGGCTTTTCGCATGTTTGTGCGTGCCGGTGGGGGCATGGCCGCTCAGACGGGCGCGCCCCTAATGGTGACTGTAACGGGCGACTACCAATTCGTAAGGCTTGGAGTCCCGTTTCATGAGACTGACACGGCCACGATTCGATACCACGTTGCGAACTCGGCTTTTTTCCGCGCCGGCGGGGGCGCTACGTTCGCACTCGGTCGGAGATATGGCTTGCGTGGTGACATGGTCGTCATGGTCGAACCTAACAACCTTCGAGTAACTGTTGAAACCACTCCGGTTGGCGTAGCTGGCTTACCGACGGGTGTGGCTGTTGTCCCAGGACTGACGAATTCCATACGCTTCAGCACCGTCGCCGGGACTCCGTCTAGCCTCAGCACGACGCTCCCTGAGTTTGAGACTTATGCCGGAGGAGGTCTCCGGCTAAATGTCATGTTCACTGGAGGGCTGTTCTTCAGGTTCTAGTCCCGCAGGGACATGTCGGCAGCCGATAACCGTGACTTGACAGGTTTGCGCTGCGAAATTCGTGCATTTGAAGCAGGCGGGAAGAACTCACTCTCGGCCTAACGGCCAACCTGGCTTGGCCTGCAAGAACGATCTAATGGTTGGCCCATCTTTAGGCAACATCAGCCTGACCGGATCCTGACCCTCGGTCGTCAGAGCCGAGGATCGCACTAGGTAGCCAAGGCCGGGCGTCGGGCGCCAGTCAAACCACTTGGAGCCAGGCCATCGACGCAAGCGGGGAAGCCGCGTCCCCAGGTGGAAAGAGGCCCCGGCGTCTTCCTACCGGAACGTCGAATTTCGACTCGGTAATAACGGACCGTGCGAACAGGTACGCGAAACTCATACACTGTGGCCGTGATCGCCGCGACGCCTCTCCACATCGAGCAGTTGCAGGCCTTCTCGGCCAAGCTCGGCGATTCGCTTGACCCGACCAGTCTGCGCCGAGCGATCCTCGCCTCGCTCCAGCACACGGTTCCGGCTGCTTCGACCATCTTCTTTGAGGCAGATGATTGGGCTGGACGGATGGTTCCCGTCGAACAACTCGGAACCGATCGGCGGCCGGCTTTTTCTTTCCCACGCGCCGGAGCTCTGGCACGCTGGCTTCGAGTGAACGACGAACTACTCGCCTTGGCGAATAATCGGGATGTCTGGGATTACCTACCCCCTGAGGAGCAAGCCGCTCTGACGGCGCTTGATAGCCTGGCGTGCCTTCCGTTGGTAGCGGATGCCGAGCTGGTCGCGTTTGTCGCTTTCTGCGACACAACTTCCAGGCCTGAGTTGGAAGGGCAGCGCGTCTTACTCCAGCGGTGCGCACGGCTGGCCGCCGTGCGATGGCGAGACGCCGTTCGTGTCGAGCGGATTCAGACGCGCAGCGAACTACTCCGGCGTTCCCAGCAACTTGGTGTGGCCGGCCAGATGGCCGCTTCGGTCGCGCACGAAGTGCGGAACCCGCTCGCGGCGGTTCGATCGCTCGTCCAGTTTGCGCGGGAGGTCGAACTCCCGATCGGCGAGCGAGAGGCTATGCTGGACGATGTTCTGCAGGAAGTCGATCGGATCGATAGAACCCTGACGAACATGCTGCAGCTAAGTCAGCCGACGTCGGCGGACCATGGTGCGGTGCCCGTGACGGAGTTAGTTGACGCCGTGACCCGTTTCGTCCGCGCCTACGCGAGGCGTCGAGGTGTAAACGTTCAACTAGGGGCGACCACCCCGACCTTGAGCGTTGTCGCGGACGAGCGCGAGTTGCGGCAAGTTGTCACGAATCTCCTGCTCAATGCCTGCCAAGCCTGCGAAGGTTCCGGTAATGTGACGACCTCGGTCACCCGAATCGACGACGACATACCTTGGGTGGAGATCGCCATCGTAGACTCAGGTCAGGGGATCAGTGCTCAGGACCTCGACCGCGTGTTCGAGCCGTTCTTCACCACGCGCCCGCAGGGCACCGGACTTGGACTGCCCTTTTGCCGAGACGCTATCGAACGCCTCGGTGGCCGGATCGCGATCCAGAGCGTCCGCGGCGCCGGGACCAGCGTTTACGTTCGCCTTCCCCTCTTGGTGACCGATGCCCACGATTCTGGTCGTTGACGACGAGCCGAAAATCCGGGAGGCCCTGTGTCGATTGCTCCAGCATGAGGGGCACGTCGTGCACGCGGCCGAATCGGGGGGAGCGGCGATTCGAGCGTTCGAACAGGGCGGGATCGACCTGACGCTGCTCGACATCGCGCTGCCCGACATGAACGGGCTAGATGTGTTTAACCGACTCCGAGAAAAGGACGCGTCTGCGCTGTGCGTGTTCATCACGGCTTACGGCACGGTTCGGTCGGCGGTTGAGGCGATGCGATCGGGCGCTTTCGACTACGTGACCAAGCCATTCGACAACCAGGACTTGCTGGCCAACGTCGAAAGAGCGCTGCAGGTTCGCCGGTTGGCAAAACAGGTCGACGAACTCCAGATGGATCTCAAGAGTCGCTCAGCGTTCACCGGGATCCTCGGGGATAGTGCGGGGATTCGGACGGCGCTCCGGACCCTTGCCAAAGCTGCACCGACCGACGCGACCGTCCTGCTCACAGGCGAGTCGGGCACAGGCAAAGAACTCGCGGCCAGGAGTCTTCATCGCCAGAGTCGGAGAGTCGCTGGTCCGTTTGTCCCGGTGAATTGCGCCGCCGTGCCGACGACCCTGGCGGAGGCCGAGTTCTTTGGCACCGAGCGCGGAGCCTTCACTGACGCCAAGGAATCGCGTCCTGGCTACTTCGAACAGGCCCACGGCGGAACGTTGTTCTTGGACGAAGTCGGCGAGCTTCCCCTTGAGTTGCAGGCGAAGCTACTGCGCGTTCTGCAGGAGCGCGAGGTGACGCGACTGGGCGGCCGACGCACAACGCCTGTCGACGTGCGTGTCATCGCCGCCACCAATCGCGAACTACAGAAGCAGGTGACGGCCGGACGGTTTCGCGAAGACTTGTTCTGGCGATTGAACGTGTTTCCGATTCACTTGCCGCCGTTGCGAGAGCGACTCGAGGACTTGCCGAGCTTGACGGCTCACTTCATCGATCGCTTGAACGTCGAACTCGGTACACAGGCAACAGGTGTCAGCGAGAATGTCCTTCTGCTGTTTGGCGCTCATCCGTGGCCTGGAAACGTGCGTGAGCTTGAGAACGCGGTACGCTACGCCATGATCATGGCCGAAGGGGCAACGCTAAAGCCCGAGCAGTTTCCGTCGTTGCAAGAGCCCGCCTCCCAAGCCGAGGCCGTCGGAGCGGTCACCTCCTTGGCCGACCTCGTGGCCCGGTCGACGGAACGCGTCGAGCGGACCGCGATCCAAGCCACATTGAAGCGCCATCGGGGCAATCGCACCGCCACCGCGATCGCGCTCGGAATCGGCCGACGCACATTATTTACGAAGATGCGATTGCTGGGCCTCGTCGAGGCAGAAGCCGTCGATGATGCCGATGCCTAGGTCACTAGTCTCGGCGCACCGATAGCAACCACCACCACCGCGAGGCCTAGGAAGGCCGCTAGCGCCAGCAGCGGCCGCGCAGCTGCTTGCCAGGTTTCGGTGGTCGTTCCCATCGGCGTCTGAAACTCCGGCAAGTCGTGCCAGGGAATGCCCTTGTTCCGTTCCATCCTGAGTAGTTGTCGACCGCCTCGAGACGGGACGCGGACCGTGACCTGTGAACGATTGTCAAACAACAGCTGAACTAGTTTGCCCTCTTGCGTATCAACGGCCGATGACCAGCGACCGGCCAATTCGAACCCAGTTTCAGACAAGGCCGCGAACGAGCGGAGGAGCGGTGTGCCGGGGCTCAGGTACGCCAAGCGCTCAAATCGCTTTTCACGGACGTGCTCCTGTCGCCAAGCTTCCTCGATCGCGCCTGCGGCCATCCGAGCGCTGTTCACATACGTTTGCCAAAGCGCGTCAAGTTCCCGCTGTCGTTCCTGGACGATTGCCTGCGCCTGCGCCGCCGTCGGGTCGCCGAGCCACTCCGCCACCTTATTGCCGAGGGAGTCTTGGCCAGCACGAACCTCGTCATCGAAAGCCTTGTCGCGCTGGAGCTCCATGCGGGCGCGCATCACACCCTGCGTTTCCATCTGGGCGCCGAGCGCGACCGCCTGCGGCCAAACCATAGCGACGAGTATCCAAAGTGCGATACCGCCCGCTAGAGCCCCCGCCTGGTTCCTCGCCCAGATTGCAAAGGCTCCGCCGATTGCAACAAAACAGCCAAGATAGAGAGTCGTTGGCACTGCGCAGCGGATAAAGATCCGAGACAACTCAGTGGGTTCGTTTGGAAGTCTCAGGATTGCCGAGAGGGCGGCCGCGGCGAGCACGACTACGCTTCCAGCCGTTGTGATACACCAGCAACCCAAGAGTTTGCCAAGAACAGTCGGAACCGCGCCGGCCCCGAGTGCATGCCATGTTTTCAGCGTGCCCAGCGCTCGGGCGCCAGCAATGCACTGAAAACCTAGGACCAAGGCGAGAAACCCCCCGAGCACTCGCACGATGGACTCCACGTCCGTCAGGGTTCCAGTATTCAGCTGGGCTACGTCAGACGAAACGTTGCGTGCCCAGACGACTCCGGCGGGACCGAAGTCAAAATACGCCGGAATCGCCATATCGTCGCCTCTGGCTACGATGCTTCCGAGCTCGGGACGTCGGATCGCGCGAAGCACAGGCTCCGGAACCCACCCAACCAGCGGCAGTCGGGGACGAACCTGCTCCCGCGCCAAGTCAGAAAGTTGAGCCAGATAGTCCTCTCGACGGACCTCTAATTCGCTGATGCCTACCTGCACTGAGAAGCACACCAGAATCGCCAAGCCCGCGACGACTGCATAAAGCGAACCCTGCCTGATTCGACGAAGCAGTTCGACTCGGCATGCGCGCTCAAGCGTCCTGAGCATGTGCAAACGCTAGAGCAGGTCCGCCGTGTGGCCCGGGGGAGTTTCGGGCCTCGAGGCGCGAGTCGTTGACAGTCGTCCTCCCTCAAGCAGGTAGACCGCGTCGGCCACATCCTCCGCGAATTGCTGATCCCGAGTCACCACAAGAATCGTCGGCCCGTTTGAGCGTAGTTCGCGAATGAGAATAGTGGCTCGGACCGCGTCTAGAGGTCCTAAGGAGGCCGCCGGGTCGTCGAGAAGAATCACCAGCGATCGGCGAAGGCGAGCGATGGCAATCCACACCGAAAATGCTTCGAGCCGAGTCAAGGATCGCGCTCGGAGATCGAACGTGCGATCTGGCACATCCGACTCGCGAAGCGCGCGTTCGACCGCAGTCCGCGTTGGTTCTGGAACTTGGCAAAGCCGCATCACCAACGAGACATTTTCTCGGACGGTGAGGTGCTCCTCGAGGACTCCGCAGCCAGGAACCCAGGTTGTGCGCTGAAGTATTTCACCCGTTTGCTCACGGCCGTCGAGATCGCACACCCGAATGGTTCCGCTAACGTCGGCGATCCTCCCAAGAATGGCGCTCAGAAGCACGGTCTTGCCGGCCTGTGAGCGACCTACCACCGCAGCTATTGAACCTGATGGTACTTTGAGGCACAGCCCGTCCAGTACCACTGATCGTCCCTTGGGGACCGTCAGCCCGACGATGTCGATCGCGGCGATCATCCGCGCCGGCCTTTCAGAGCCGCCGTGAATTCAGCGACGAATTGTCGCCTTCGACGCCGGTTGAACACCCGGCAGCTCGATGTCGAAAAAATCTTCAATTGATCGCTTCCGCCGGCCCTCAAAGGCGCCCGTCCATTCACGGCTGATTCTGCCCTGCGAGGATACTACGAGCATCTGCGGCGTGCCGCTGAGTCCGAGCTCAATTTTCACGTCCGACGAGATACCCCCGAGTAGCTCGAAGTCAAGCTCACGTTCCGACGCGAAGCTCGCCAAGTTCGTGTCGGTCGCAATGCCGACGAGGCGGAAATGTCCGTTACTCGCCCGTGCTAACGCCCTCATGTTTTCCCAGTTGCGCTCGCACCACCCGCACGTCGGACTGAAATAGTAGAGGACCGTCGGTAGCGCAGTGCGGAAATGGATCGATTTCGCTCGTCCGTCGAGGCCGACGCCCGTCAGCGGGCTAGCCAGCTCGCCGATTCGAGATCGAGTTGATGCGGCCGGTTCAACGAGATCAAGAATCTTTCGCGCTTGCAAAGCATTGATGGCGACCGATACGAAGAGCAAGACGTACATCACGCGCGACAAGCTGATCGACCATCGCTGCTGCAGCACACTGTCTCCCTGCCGGCTCAATAAGACGACCAGCGAGATTCGGACTTAGCAAGAGGCGTGCCCCCTCTTCGACCGAAGGTTGTGGGGTTGACGATGGTCGGCCACCTGGTCACCCGGGCTCCGCTCGGCCCATCTGAGCCGCCTGTTGCCCGATGCGCGTGCTCAAGATCGCGCATCAGCGAGGGAACCTGACAAGTTCGCACCGGCGCAGCTCTTGCACTCCGCCGCGCTTGAGGTCCTCACGATGATTCTTCGCGCACTCACCCTCGTCGTTTTCAGCTGCGTGGTAGTTCTGTCGAGCCAGTCGTTGTTTGCGAAGCCCGATACTCCAGATATCTGTTGCAGCGATGGGTTTGCCTGCGGCGGCCTTCGTTGTTGCGATGCGGCAGCTATTGGAAAGGAAGCATGTTCAGAGGATCAGACCGGCTACTGCCAAGCCCTCTGTGTTCCTCCAGGCGGTGGTGGCGGTGGGTCGACGGCCGGTGTGGAGCGCTAGATGCCGAAGGCATTACAATCGGCCGTCTACCTGCGAAGACTCAAGGCGCGCGAACGCCTAAAGCAGCTCGGCCAGGAACGCGAAGCCCTGCTGCTGGAGTTTCCTGAATTGCAGACGGTGAGGCGGAGGGCGCCGTCGTCTGAGGCGATCAGATTCTACCGACTGAGGTGGAGGCGCCAGCCGATCTATGGTGCGCGGGACTAGATTGCTTGCGGCGACTTGAGCCGCACGCCCGCGATCTAGACCGTAGCCCGCTGGAAGCTGACCTAGGCTTTTGCCTTAGCTGCAGCAAGGGCTTTACGGCGCGCCCAATATTTGCGCATGCCCGCGCTCAACTTCCGTTTTGCAGCGGGTGTGAGCTTTGGACGACTCCGACGCGTGGCTGTTGCCACTGAGCCGGACCGACCTAAGTCGGGGTATTCACGAAGGATCGCGGCCCGCTCTTGATCTATTTCCAGAAGTCTAGCCTTGGCACCCAAGCGGGCCCACTCGCGAGTTCGGTCGCTCGTCGCAATCATCGTTTGAGGTTCTCCAACTCTAATCAGTCGCTACGTAATTGTACTGATGCTTAAAGCAATTTCCAAGCAAATAGCGCTCCGTTAGAGGTAGAGTCCGTGGACGCTAGGTTAGGGCTCGGCCTGGCTCCCAAGACCCGCGCTCGTGGTTGCACCTAAGTGCGACCGAATCGACTCACTAAACGCTTCTTCAGCGCGCTCAATTAGCTCTGACGTAGAGTAGATGCCTTTTTTTGAGACGACGTAAGTGTTCATCGTCTCAAGTTCAGGCGCAAACACTATTTCAAATGTTCTCAGTGCGTTTGTGATTCTGACCAAGGCGGGCGCCTGGACTGGTTTCTCAAATTCCTTGCTCAGCTCTTCTTCTGTCAGTGGATTGCCTTGGCGTCCAATCCTGGGTAGAACACCATCCATCGCAGACCGTAACTTGCCAGACGGTCTCTTGTCGTTCTCGCGCTCATGGCTCCGCTCGGTTTCATGGGCGCGATGGTCCCCGGCGAAAAAGTGAACGTCGTGTTTCTCGTCGACGCCAGTTCGAGCGTCGCCAAGGTCATGGCACCGTTCACCTGGGACGGCAGCCGCGATCAGTCTGGAAGACCCAAGTTCAGCGGCACGCGGCCCCCGAACACGCCACCGGATCTCTACGGGCAGCCGTGTCGGGACGCGATCGCCAAGCTCGAGGTGGGCGATCGCGTCAGGGTCGGCACCTTCGCCACGTCGATACGGCTGGGCGAAGTGTTCTCGGACGGTGCAAGCGCGGCGAAGGCGGCGAGCGGATTACTCCGAGTGCCAGACGAGGAGCGATCGGGGCCTTCGCGTGTGTGGGATGCGGTCGACGAAGCACTGGCCAAAATCGAAGTGGAGCCATTACGTCGGGTCGTGGTGCTGGTGACAGATGGCCGGGCGAACGAGCCTGCAGCAGGTGATGCAGCGAGCGATCGCCGCCCGGGCTTTCATCAATGTCATCGAGGTGCGCCAGAATCCGGAAGCTCTTGGGCGCACTTCTGTTCTGACGGATGCCACTAACGACCCTTGGGTGATCTTGACGAATCCACTTGGCTCGCCGCCGGGAGCAGCACTGAGCAGACTGGCCTTGGCGACGAGCGGCTCGTATCAGTTCGACGATTCGGGTGGGAATCGACGGTTGGGCACCCTCATGGCAGCCATCATCGACAAGATGCGCGAGTAGGGACCGTCGTTTTGGCCGAACCTACTAAGGACCAGTGGATCAGCAAAGGAACTTAGTTGACGTTGGGTGAGATTGGACCACGTGGTGGCGGCGTGCGGGCACAGTGCTGGGCACAGTCGGAGTCGCGTACCCATCACTGCTGGGAGTGGCTACTCTGACTGGTCGCTGCATGAAGCAACTCTAGTGGCGCATTGCAAAAATTGCCGCGATGAGCGTGATGCCCGCGCCTGTTGTGATGAGAAAGTCAACGGTCTTTGGTTTGCCTGGACGCATCCACTCGCTCAGCATGGTCAAGCTGCTACCGAACAGAATGAGCCACTGCGGCCATGACGCGTCTCCCGCAACGATGATGATCGCACCGGCGGCCAGAAGCGCGGTACAGCACCAGAATAGAAGCTGACCTTGACGCGCCGCACTGACATCTACCATGTCGGTGATACTACACTGTCCAAAACTCTGGCTCCGTTTGGTGGCGTGCGGGCACGGTGCTGGGCACAGTTACATCCGGCGAGGGCCCACAGCGTGGACAGGACAGTTATGCTAACGGACTGACGACTAACGTAAAACGAGTTCCAAAGAAAAAGGCCGTCCCGCGCACGGCAGGACGGCCCCCAAAAAACGAATTAGCGGATTACTTCGTGGCCGCGATACAGGTGCCGTCCACGACGCTCATTCCGCGCATCTGGTCGACTGTAAAGAGTTCGGCCGTGACCTTGCTTAGCTGCTGCGCCTTCTGCCTCGCCACTTCTCCCTCTTTCCCTTCGGCATAGAACGTCGGGGTCAGGGTGACCAGCACCTCGTCTACGTGGGCCAACTGCTTGGCGCTCAGGTGTGATCGGTTGGCTTCGCGCCACCGCTCGACCTGCGTGCGCGCTGTCTCGGCTTTGCTCGTAGAGGTCGCTGACATCCACGCGACTCGCCGGGGTCCAGACTTGTCCAGCTTGCACAGGGACTCATAGTCAACAGCCTTCGGCTGCGACTTCTGAGCCATCACGCCCGACGACATTGCCCCGACCACCGCGACCGCGATTACGAAACCGTTCCGTCTCATTGAGTCACTCCCTCTTGGGTTTTCCCTCGTTGGCAGGGTGGAGAGTGCAACCGCCATGCCAGATGAAAAGGCCAAGAATGACTCTGAGAAGATCGATGGGCATCCCTGAGGGGCGACCGAGGATCGAAATCTGTGTCGGTGTTGGCGGTTTCCGGTTACCGCATCGGATCGCTTCCGTTGGGTGGCGTGCGGGCACAGTGCCGGGCACAGTCGAAGTCTTAGGGCCGCAACCATACCCGGAGCCGATCAACTCGTTGTGGGGTCTAATAGCCAACATTCCTTGGAGGTGGCCTTGGTGCGGTCGATCGTGTTGAACGCGCGACACGTGGGTCTCTGGACGCTCATCATCTGTGCGCCAGTCATGTCCGCGCAGCAGACGGCAGTCGTGCGCCCGTCGCAGCCAGAGGCTCAGTCTGCGAAAGAGGTGGGCACGGGCGCGATCACGGGCGACGTTGTTGACGCCACCAATGGCCGCCCGGTTGGCGACGCAATTGTTGTGCTTGAGGATCGCCCACCCGGATCATCCCGTGCGCGACAGTCATTCGCCCAGGTGACCACGCCGACCGGACGCTTTGCGTTCCTCGTCTTACTTCCGTCGGAGAGCTACTTCCTTACCGCCACAAAGGCCGGGTATCTGGACGGCGGCTACCAGCGATCCGATTCGCGAGGGCCTGGTGCGCCGCTCGCGGTGAATGCAGATCAATGGCTCCGCGATTTGCGCGTGATGATTTCACCTCCGGGCTCCGTTAGCGGCACCGTCGTGGATGAGCGCGGAGAGCCGATCGTCGGTGCTCATGTGCGGGTGTTGCCACAGGTCCTGATTTCCGGCCGAACTCAGTGGCTTGCTGGTGCCGTCTCGCGAACGGACGATCGCGGCTTCTATCGAATCGCGGGCCTAGGTCCCGGTAAGTACATCGTCTCCGTCCCTTCGGTACAGTCGACATTGCCGGCATCCGCGACGATCAAGTCGCCGGGGGCGAGCGCCAGCACATCGATGGCGGACCTGAACGCTGCTACCGACGCGGCGCGCACGGAGAAGCTTGTCGTCGATCTCGGCGTTGGCCAGCAATTGGTGGTCGGTCGTTATACGGTGCCGCCACCACCAGGGCCCGACGGTGAACGAATGGCGTACGGCATCGCGTTTTACCCGAACGTCGGGCGCCCGTCTGACGCCGCGCTCGTCGAGCTTCGTCTGGGCGAGGCTCGACTAGGTGTGGACTTTCAGTTGCAACCGATGCGGACCGCGCGTGTCTCCGGTATTGTCCAAGGTCCGCCGGACTCGATCGGCAACCGACTTCTCCGCCTTGTCGCGGTGGGTCTCGAGGAACTCGGTCAGGGCAGCGAAGCGGCTACCACGGTCACGCTTGCTGATGGACGATTCACGTTCCTCGACGTGCCCTTGGGCAACTACGTGCTCGAGACGAGAGGCACACTGCTTGAGATCACCCACACCTCCATGAGCAATGTGCCCACAGCACTGCCCGCTCCGGTGCCGTTTCCAGCGCGGAGTGCTTCGTCTTTTGGCATTCGCGCCGCGCCGCCCGGCGTCGAATATTCTTCCCTGAGTGGCCCTGCCACCATGAGCTATTGGGGACAGGCCCGAGTCGACGTCTCCGGACCCAACGTTGAGGATGTCGTCCTGCCGTTGCGCCGTCCTGCCACGTTCAGCGGACGGATCGTGTGGGCACCCGGCGCGAAACCGTCTTCGCCGGTTCCTGTCCTTGAGCCTGCCTCCGGGGGACGTTCGCTTGGCGCACTCGTGGCTGTTCTACTACCCGGTGTGGATACGTTCACGATCGACGGCCTCATGGCTGGCGAATACATCCTCCGTCTCGCGATGGGCCCGGCGGCGGTGGAGTCCATCACCTGGGAGGGCCGCGACTATACGGAGCGGCCGTTCGACGCCAGCGACGGGCGCGATATCACTGGCGTCGTCATGGCGCTCACGAGCGCCTCATCGTCGATCACAGGCATCGTGACCGACGGCAACGCAACCTTGACGACGGGCGCGGCCGTCATTGCGTTTCCGATCGAGCCCGAGCGATGGTCAAACTACGGATTCAACCCGTCGAGAATCAGGTCGGTGCTTACGACAAGTGACGGGCGCTACCAGTTACATGGACTGCCAACAGGTCAGTACTACGTCGTAGCAGTCCCCGCCTCGCTGGAACGGGCATGGCTCGATCCAGCTTTTTTTGCGAAGTATTCGTCGCGCGCGACGCGGGTTCGTATCGATCGAACTGACGCAACGGTCTCAAGTGTCGGCCTCGGAGTCGTTAAGTGACGCAGCGAACGGGAAGTGGTTGGTGTGCGCGCGTAGTCTGGACCCTCGTCTTGGCTGGGATGGTGGGAAGCGAAGCTGCCTCGGCTTGGTTTCGCCAAACCACGGCATCGGCTTCGGCCGAAATCTCCGGTTCAGTGATGACGACGAGTAATCCTCCAGCTCCCCTTGCGCGCGTACTGGTGACAGCGAGCGGCGGGTCGCTGAAAACGAGCCGGACGACCATTAGCGACGAGCAGGGACGCTTTGCATTCCGCGATCTCCCACCGGGAAACGTCACGATTGTGGCCGCGCGACCGCCGTATGTGGCGATGGCCTTCGGGGCCAAGCGTCCGGGACGTCCGGGTACGGCAATAAGCCTCGCCCCTGGCCAGCGCGTTCCGAACATTTCCATTGCGCTGCCACGAGGCGCGGCGATTGCCGGACTGATACGACACGCTGGCGGAGAGCCAGCGGTCGGCGTGAACGTCGTCGCGACGCCGTTAGATCCGATATCCGCCGCGCATGTCCTGCAGGTCACCACCGACGATAGAGGCGAGTACCGGATTTTCGGCTTGCCACGTGGACGGTATGCAATCGCAGCCGGCGTGACGGAGAGCGCAAGCGCTGTGCTGACACAGTTATCTGAAGCCGAGATGGACGCAACCATCGCTCGGCTCCAAAGAAGAACTTCAGGATTATCGGGTTCGACCGGATCGGCAGCAGGGCGGACTGCCTCTGCTAGTGGTCCCGCTTCCGAACCGAGCCGGCGGCTCGCCACATATGGCTACGCGCCTATCTTCTACCCTGGAACGCCTGAGCCGGACAGGGCGCAAATCGTCGAATTGTCTGAGGGTGAGGAACGCGCAGGCGTCGATATCCGTCTGCAATTCTCGCGAACCATGGCTGTCGCCGGCAGGGTCTCCAACCCAACCGGCTCACTGCCGCCGGGAACGCAGGTCACGCTGACACGCATCCAAGAGGGCACGACTTTGTCGAGCTTGGCCGGATCGAGAGTGACGCGCCCCGTTGACGCCAAGGGTGAATTTCAGTTCACTGGCGTCCTGCCGGGAAGATATCGCGTCGTCGCATCCGTGCGCGTAACAACCGGGCCGCGGCCTGGCGTGCTGTGGGCCTTGAGCGACGTCGCAATCGCTGACGACGATGTCTCGGGCGTCGTGATGACGCTGCAGGAGGGAATTCGCTTGGCGGGCCACAGTTTATTCGAAAGCCGTTCACGCGCGAAGCCGAACGACCTGACGTCGATGCTGGTCAGGCTCGTTGATACCACTGGCGCATCGTCCATACCCGGCTCCGGAACCAGCCGAGCCGATGGAACGTTTGAGATCAGCGGCATCGTGCCAGGGACCTACACCTTCACATCGTTGCTGCGCGAGGCTGGCTGGCAGTTGCGGTCAGTCATGATCGGGGGTCGTGACGTGCTCGATTTTCCGCTCGAAATCGCCGGCGATGTCAGCGGCGCTGTCGCTACGTTCACGGATCAACACGCGGAGTTGTCAGGCACGTTACAAAGTGCACCGAATGTGCCAGCGCCGGACTACTTTGTGGTGGTCTTCTCCCGTGACCATGCTTTTTGGCGACTAGGCTCGCGTCGCGTGCAGACGGCGCGGCCCAACACGGCCGGGCGGTTTGTGTTCCCGGACCTTCCCGCGGGCGACTATTTGCTCGCGGCCCTCACGGATGTTGAGCCGTCTGACCTTGGTGACCAAGGATTCCTGGAAGCGCTTGTCCCAGGTGCGGTTCCCGTGAGCATGGCTGACGGTGAGAAAAAAACGCAGGACTTGCGAATCGTCGGGCGCGTCCCGATGCCGGATCGGCGAGAACAAATCAGATCACGGCGCTAGTAGAAAGCGCACACGCGATTTGGCCCCTGTTTGATGGTGTGCGGGCACAGTGCTGGGCACGGTCGAGCCGCGATTTGGAGACGGCAACGGGATCGGCGACCGGATCTAGTCGGGGTCCGAACGCCGGATAAGCCGTGAGATGGTCAGAATCGCCAACCCACGCCGAAATTCAGAACGATGGCGTGAGTGCCCGGGGTCACAACAAACGAAGGTGAAACATGCTCAGGAATGATCATGTCAATGGCGTCTATTCGCAGCAGCCAACGCGGTGCGAGATACGCCTCGACCACGCCACCGAACTGCCACGCCATGAGATTCAGAGGTCCGGTGTTCAGCACCGGTGGATTGACGTCGAAGTCGAACGACGTTACGACGTTGGAATGCCGGACGATGCCGACGGCGGCCCTCCCGAAGAAACCGATGCGGTCGCGCTGAAGACCGGCCTTGACGCCACCAAACGCGTGCAGCATGGATCCGCCGATTTCATTATTGGCAGGCGCGTCTCGCGGAAACGTCGTCACGACGCCGTCGGCAAAGATGTGCCGCGCCACCCGGCATGACACGAACCCTGCAAGCCCAGGCTCCCGACGGATCTCTTGTAACGCGCTTGGAAGAACTACGCCTGCGATCTGGAGGCCAGCATTGCAGGTGCCAGTGACGGGTCGCCCCGCTGCCGGAGGGCGTACCGGGCCGAGTTTGTAGGCCACGCCTGCGCTCATCCGCCACCGTTGTCCCACGGCGGGGGGAAGCGCGATGGAGACGCCCGGACTCGTAGCAGCGGGGGTGCCGGAATAGCCATAGAGAGTCGAGAGTGCGTCGATGCGCGTGGCGATTCTATCGGTCAGGCGAACATCAACGCCAAGCCCGAGACCGAGTGCGAAATGCGTGGCGGGACCCATCACGGGAGAAAAGAAAGGGATCGGCCCCTGGCCGAGATCCACCTCCGTCCTCTCAAGGCCCGTAACCGTGTCCGAGAACCGCACGATCCCGGGCTGGATAAGTCCAAAGACCGAGACGCGGCGGTTCTCGATAAGGGTGCCACGCACGCCGACACCAAACTGGAGCGCTCGTCCGCCTTGCTCCTTGAAGCTGGGAACTGCTGACCCCGGAAACCAGGCTAGCTGGGTTTCAAGCGTCAGACGATGTGCGAGAGGGACGCCGAACGAGACCCACAACCCTGGCGAGGGCGCGAACGGCCCCGTTTCGGTGTGCTGCCAGAGGCCCGCGAATCCGCCAGCGATTTCGAACCGTGTTGGGTTGTTCTGGGCCAAAGCCGGAGTGCCGCCTGCAGCCATGACGAGAAAGACGGTCGTGGCCAGAAGCCAGGGGGATTGTGAACGCATCGAGGCATTATGACGCGGGGGAACAACAGTCGGTCTGTTTCGACGCGTAGTCGGCGGCACTTGTCGCCGGCCATTTCCGCCCGGCAGACGTCCAATGCTGTGCCAAACACAGGTGGAGAAACTATGACGAAAACCTTTGGCGCTCTTATTCTGGCGATGACGTACGGCCAAGCTCCAGCGGCATTGAATTTCTCAAGCGAAATGGCCTTGCGCTCACACTGACTGCCGCCGCTCGATCAATCACAGAACTCGCGCGTCGCAATCATCGTCGCTCCTCTTCAGACGACGACAGCGGAGGGGTTTCCGCGACTGCATTCGGTTCAACTACCTGCTCCAAAGCATCGGCCGGTTGGTCGAGAACTATCTGAGTCTCGATTGTGGCAAGTTCGAGAATCCTCGCCTGCTCCAACTTGTCCTTGGCGACTTTCAGGAGCGTACTCGCCTGCGAGACGGCCCGTCCCGTCTCGGCACTGACCATGATCGAGAAGCAGGCCAGTAGGAACGTCAACTGGAACACGCCGGTCGCCAGCATTCCGCTATGAACGGCCTTCAACCACGTCGGTGCCGATTGCCCCGGGAAGCCGATCGCAGTCGTCATGCAGCCCCACGCCCATATGAACGATTCTGTTAAGCTTGTGCCGTTGAAGAACGCATAAGAATCTAGGGCGTGTGGATTCGTGCGAAGCAACGCGACTCCCACCAGACCCCAGAACCAGGCGGAAACAATAAGAGCGAGTGCGAGAGCCGCTGAGAACATCAGCATTGACTCACGCTGCACAACCGAGTGAATTTCTGCATCCGGGTAGCGCCGGAGTACCCAATTGACGATGTTATTCACGGCACGGGCAGACCCGGCTTTTTCCTTCTTACCCTTGGAATCCGTGAGTGCCTTGATCTGATTGTCCAGCATTGATCCACATGCCGTGAGAAACACCATAGCAAACGTCTTCGGCGACATCGCCAATCTATAGGCTGTCCTGACGCACAGCAGCCAAATCGGGACCGCCAGAAGTGGCGCGAGCCAAGCAGCCCACCAGATGTCTAGGCCCCGGAACGCGATAAGCCACAAGAAGAACAGCGTCAGCCAGATACGCTTAGCTGGAACCCTTCGTCCCCGCGTCGTCGGCGATTCGCCCGTTACGCCACTTGGGTTGAGTCTCTTGAACAGCCTCCAGATGCCCGAAGCCAGCAACCCGATCGCCTTGCCGAAGAAGATCAAGGCCGTCTTCAGAACCCAGTAGGCAGGATAAAGAACCCCGTAGAGCGGCAGCCAGAATGCCCAACGGAATTTCAACTGCGTTAGAAAGACGTACCAGCACGTGACCAAAACCAGCGTGAATCGATCTGCCGGTATCGGTTGAAACCGTACGAATATCGGCTGTAGCCAAGCCTCAATCTGAGCAAGCGGTGGGCCGCTGCCGCGGGCCCAGCCGATGAGAAGGAGGCAGAAGAACGCCGCACTGAGCCGCCGGGCCCATTTGACGATGCTGGAGTAGATCTCACGTCGAGAACGAAGCGGTGTCATCTGCCGTTACGCTGGCTCTGCATCGGAGCATCCTGTCCCACAGGAAAAGTTGGGCATCGACAAGCGCGCGGGCGCATCGACGCGTGGGTGAATTAGGTGGTGAGAGCTTACATCCTGCCAGCCTGCAAGCGGACAGTTCGACGGATCCAAATCGGTCTGGGCACAATTTTGGGCACAATCGCCGTTTCTCGACAAACGGCGACGAATTCGCGTTCGCCGTAAGTTGTTGATTCATTGGTGCCGGAGGAGGGAATTGAACCCACACTTGCTGTTAAGCAAACGGGATTTTGAGACCGGTTCCACCTCTGGCACAATTCTCCAAAACGCGAATCAATCCGATATCTGTTGATCGAATTGGGTTCGGCGTTTCGACGAGAGGAACGAGGACGCCGAGAAAATGTCAGCACGCAGGGAAAGTCATGGGGATGGTGAAGCAACCAGCCACGGAAGATTCGGGACTCGGATCGTCAAAGGTCATAACCCGTGGCAATCGCTCGCACGAACTGGCCGTTTGACTCGCGACTAGTTGGCTCATTGGCCGACATGCTAGTCTCCGCCGGGGTCCTTTGGGGGTGCGAAGTGTCTGATGAGCCAATCCGTCCTTTTGAGGTCATTGCCCCTCCGAAGCCTGGTCTGTTTGATCGGCTGCGCGGGCGTATTTCTCGCGACGCGGCCTTTACGGAAATCCGTAACCTGCTGGCGACAACGTCTTTTGATCAGGTCCGCGAGAGCGATGTTACGGACATCTTGGTCAAGGCAAAGGTTCTCTGTCGGGAGGTCTCGACGGAACTCCAGCTCATTTTCGAGCACGCCGCGTTAATCCTCTCCTCCGATGGCGACTTGAACGCCCAAGACCGGCTCGGGCTGTTGACCTTGCAGCGCGCCTTCGAACTCACTGAAGAAGAAGCGGCGCGTGCGCGGGAAGCGGCTATCGGTCAGGTGTTTGAGCGGACCATGCGCGAAACACTTTCAGACGGCAAGTTCACCAAGGACGAAAAATTACGACTCGAAGCAACTGCGCAGTCCCTCGGCATGGATACGACTCAAACTAAGAGACTCTACGACGCAGCGGCCGTCGCCGCTATTGGTTCCGCTCTCGCGAGCGCTATCGCCGACCGCCGCTACACAGCGACGGAGGAAGCTCAAGTCTCGGCATTGGCAAAGGCCCTTGACGTCCAGTTGGCGCAAGACGAAAAGACGAAGGCAGTTATTGTCCGCTTCAAACTTCTGGCTCAGATCGATGCTGGCAATCTGCCAACCCTTGCTGTTCCGGTTCTGCTGAAGCGCAACGAAGAGTGTCATTTTGCCGGACGGGCTGGTCACCACCAAATCAAGACGGTGACGAAACGGATCAACTACGGCGGAGTGTCCGCAAGTTTCAAGATCATGAAAGGCGTCCGCTATCGTACAGGTTCGATGGCCGTGCAGCGGGTGACGTCGGACGTCATGACCCAACTGGACACGGGCAATCTCTACATTACGAGTTCGCGACTCTTGTTCGACGGAGAAAAGAAGAACACAGCAATCCCGTTCGGCAAGGTCACGACCTTTACCGTCTACAAAGACGGGCTGAAAATCGAGAAGGACACAGGCAGCGATCAGTACTTCATCGGCTCCGGCGATTGGGAACTGGCTGGAGCCTGTCTAGACGTCGCCATGGGCAAGCTGAGGTAGCGGAAACTGAGCGGCCGATTATTTCACCCGATCCGCGTTGGGGCCGGGCGGCGAGGGCGACGAGGGACCTTGGGGTGCGAATCAGTCGGTAGAAGTCGTGAGTAGTGGGATCTACTGTGCCCAATTTTGTGCCCACCCCACGTCGAAATCAGCATCATTTGGTGTCACGTGAGCCGATCCGGAAAGCTTCAAATCAACCCCATATTCATTGCTCAAACTCACGAGATGGTCGTGAGTGCAAGATCTCGCCGATGAATCTGTTAACCGGAGGGTTGCTGGTTCGAATCCAGCCCGAGGAGCCAATTTTTCGAAACAATCCAGCGAAAAATTGTCTCGCCGTAGCTCGCGCAGCGAGCGAAGGCGGACCTCCTCGGGTTCCGCATTCCGGGGACATAGGTGACATTTCATTCCGGAGACATGGGTAACAGATTCTGATCTTGCCCTCCCCGCTGTTGTGAGGAAGTCGGGCTAAAATCGCGGAAGCGAATCCCGGGAATGTCGTCGCCGTTTCCGTTTCGGTTGGGGCCGTACGAAGTCCGTGCCGCGCTCGGAAGGGGCGGCATGGGTGAGGTCTATCTCGCCGAAGACACGCGTCTCAAGCGCCTCGTCGCGATCAAGATACTTGTTGTCGACTCGCATGCCGACGAACACGGCAGTCGACGCCTCATGCGCGAGGCACAGGCCGCAGCAGCACTCGACCACCCCAATATTTGCTCGATTTATGAAGTCGGCGAGCAGGACGGACGCGCCTTCATCGTCATGCAGTACGTGGAGGGCGAAACGCTCGCCGCGCGCAGTCAGCGACATCGTCTTGCGACGTCCGAAATACTGGACATCATGATCTCGGTGGCCGACGGCCTCGGTGAAGCGCACGCCCGAGGCATGGTGCACCGCGATATCAAGCCGCAGAACATCATGATCACGGCACGGGGGCAGGCCAAGATTCTCGACTTCGGCCTCGCCAAGACGGCCGCTGACGCCGACGCCGCCGGCGTCGACACGCAAAGCCAGTGGACGCAAGCCGGTAGCATCGTCGGCACCGCGCCCTACATGTCTCCGGAACAGGTGAAGGGGCAGGCTCTCGACGCACGCAGCGATATTTTCAGCTTCGGCGCCGTTCTCTACGAACTGTTGACCGGATCCGGTCCGTTCAGCGCGCAGACGCTCGCCGAAACAATTGCGGCGGTGCTCACCCTCGACCCGCCGCCACTCTCAGCGCATGGTGTCACAGCGCCGCCTGGTGTCGAGCGGATCCTCCGCCAATGCCTGAGAAAGGATCGCGAGCAACGATATCAGTCGATGCGCGAGGTGAGGCTCGAGCTCGAAGCCGTGCGCCGCGCGAGCGAATCCGGCGCAGCCCTCGATCCCGCAGCGGATACGGCGCGGCCGCTCGGTCGTAGCGCGACGGATCGGGCCGCGCTGGCAGCGGCGATCTTCTCGCGTCGTACCGCGCTGGCTCTCGGCGCGATCGTCGTGGCGGCGGCCAGTTACGTGTGGTTCGTGAGGGGCCCGTCAACCGGCGAGCCTTCGCCAGGATCCTCAAGCGTCAACTCCGTCGCCTACGATCTCTACCTGCGCGGGAAGGTGAACGCCGCCAGTGAGAATCGCGACAACAACGAGACGGCCATTTCGTTGCTCCAGCAAGCCGTCGCCTCCGATCCGACGCTGGCGCCAGCCTACGCGCACCTGGCTAGCGCGTATCTCATCAAGGCGTTCTACTTCGCGCCCGACGCCGAAAGGAAGAAACTGCTCGAAGATGCGCAGGTCCTGGTGGAAAAGGCGCTTCGGCTGGATCCCAATCTGGCCGAGGCCTACCTGGCTCGCGGCCTGTTGCTCTGGACGCACCAGAACCGCTTTCCGCACGACCTCGCCGCGCAGGCGTACAAGCGAGCCATCGCGCTCAATCCCGAGCTCGACGAAGCGCATCATCAACTGGCACTGGTGTACCTCCACGTCGGCTTACTCGACAAAGCATGGGCGGAGATCGAACAGGCGCTCGCGGCCAATCCTGCCAACACGATGGCCCGATTCCGATTCGGCGTGATCGATTTGTACCGTGGCCGCGGCGAGGAAGCGTTGGCGATCTTCAACAGCACACCGGTGGAGAAGAATCCATCGCTGCTGACGTTTCAGAAGGCGGCGGCGCTGTTGCAATTAGGAAGGGTCAAGGAGGCCACGACGCTCGTGGACGAGTATTTGGCCACAAATTGGGCAGACGAGGGCGGTACGGTGACAAGCATGAAAGCGATGTTGCTGGCCAGAGCCGGGAATGCCCGCGACGCCGACAAGGCCATCCAGCACGCCATCGACATCGGCAGAGGCTTTGGTCACTTCCATCACACGGCCTACAACATTGCGTCAGCCTATGCGCTGCTCCACAAGCCAGACGACGCCATCCGATGGCTACAGGCAGCGGCGGACGACGGGTTCCCGTGTTATCCGCTGTTCGAGCAGGACGACAATTTGAAGAGCCTGCGAACGGACGAGCGGTTCGTCGCGTTTCTGGCGCAGATGAAAGCCCAAGTACGGCGATTCAGTCAGGCTCCCTGAGCGGCGCCCGACTCCGCATCACCGCCGGAGCATCACCCCGACAGCCAACGTCCAGTAGTTCGACTGCGAACGGAACTGTCCGTGCGGATTGACGCCGTAGTAGGCGCGCGCGATGAGATCGGGCATGCCCTTCCACTTCAACTGACGCATGCCGACGACGAGTGACGACGAGAACTGCCGATCCTCACGCTGATCGGCGGATGTCTTCTGATAGTCGTAGATCGTTCGGAGGCGCCCATCGTACGACACGAACGGCCGCCACCCGTGCGAGCCCTGCGGCAGGTACTCGACGCCGACACTGGGTTCAACATTTACCGCCGATGGATAAAGAAACTGGCCGGTCAGGGCCCGGGACGAATACCAGCTGTCCCCCAGTGCTTGAACCGCGCTGCCTCGGACGGAAATCGAGTGCTGGCGCTGTGCGCCAAAGAAATGGTCCCAGTTCGCGCCGAATTCGACGTACTCGTAGCTGACGTTCACGCGCAGGAACGCATCGCCGTAGAAGTCGATCGCCCGGATGACGAACTCGTCACCGAGATGCGTACTTTCATGACCGACCTGGACCTTGAGTGAGATCAAGTCGCGCGGCGTCACGGCCTTTGCGGCCTTGATCGCGCCAGCGAACCGATAGTCCTGGTTCAGGACGGGCGCCGAACCATGGTCCGAACTGAGAATCATGTGAAAACTGCCGGATCCCCAGGCGCCGAATCCCCAACCGCGACAGTCCAGGAGCGACCCGTCGACCGCGCCCTTCTCAAACGTGGCGAGTGGCACTTCCTCGCCGAAGTTGATCTCCCACACGGTAATGTCTTCGTCGCGGACCATGTAGGGGACCGGCTTCGACTTGCCCCAGACATAGAGCTGCGTCTGTGCGCCGCGAGGTTCGGCGATGAGCGGCCGGTACCACGGGCGCTGCGCGAATGGCTCAATCCCGAGTTTAGGAGAGGCTTTCGCGGTGTCGCACGGCGTCGGCGGCGGCGTTTGCGCCGCGCTGATTCGGGCGCCGGCCAGGAGTAGAAGAAGGACGATGACAGCTGTGCGCACGGCGCACATCATAACCGGCACTTACCGCTCCAACTTCGCCACGATCTCGCCCTTGGCGTTCAGTAATTCAAGCGTCGTGCTCGTGATGCGGTAGCCGCGCGTGTCTTGAAGGGCGCTCCGCATCGCGCGCACGGTTTGTTCGTCGACGCGGCAGGTTTGCGACTTGTCGGACGCCGGCGAGGCGCCGTTCTTGGCGAAGCGGCCCGCGGGATCGGTGCAACCGCTCGTCCCCGAGTAGGTCCCGCGAGGCGCGTCGAACGCCAGGACAATCTTTCGCTGATCGCTGTCTCCCGCAGCCACCGGCTTGCCGCCAATCTCAGTCATCGTCCACACGGTCCCGAATGGAGCGGGTGCGGCGGATGCGGCGTTGGGTGACGATGCCCCCGCCTTCGCCGAGGCTTCGGCGGGCAAGGGCGTTGACGGCGCGGGCGTTGATTTCGGTGCCGGTGCC
>Ga0210380_10000033_pt1 | contig 105832 bp, 92 predicted proteins | sample PLM4_5_coexredo_FD_155476 | JGI IMG/M metagenome (GOLD analysis project Ga0210380, IMG submission 155476) | Groundwater sediment microbial communities from an aquifer in East River, Colorado, USA - PLM4_5_coex redo | ecosystem: Environmental > Terrestrial > Soil > Riparian zone | place: USA...
ACTCACCTAATTCCCGGGCGGGGCATCCCGGCTGGCTGCGTTGCTCATCGCTCACTTATGCCCAATAAGCTCGCTCTTCGCGCCTTGCCATCCGGGCGCCGCGCTCCGGGACTTAGGCAAGTCATCACGGTTCCAGGGGACTAGGTGACAGATGCGAACCGCGGCACGACCGATGACGGCATCGGCGCGGCGGCCCGCCTCGCCGAGGCGGTCCGTACCGCCGGCGGCCGGGCGCTCGTCGTGGGTGGCTGGGTGCGCGATCGGCTCCGCGGGTCGCCGTCGAAGGATCTCGACGTCGAGGTATTCGGCATCGAGCAGGCACGCCTGGCGGTGCTTCTCGCCACGCTCGGACGCGTGGAAGCCGTCGGTCAGAGCTTTCCGGTCTTCAAGCTCACCGGCCTTTCAAGCGGCGACATCGACGTGGCGCTGCCGCGCCGCGAGTCGAAGCGGGGTCGCGGCCACAAGGGCTTCGAGGTGCACGGCGATCCGTTCATGCCGATCCACGAGGCCGCACGCCGCCGGGACTTCACCGTCAACGCCATCGCCTGGGACCCGCTGACCGACGCCTACGAGGATCCGTTCAATGGCCGCGGCGACCTCGAACGCCGCCTGCTGCGCGCGGTCGATCCGGGCATGTTCGGCGACGACAGCCTGCGCGTCCTCCGCGCGGTGCAGTTTGCCGCACGCTTCGGCTTTGCGCTCGACGACGCCACGGCGGCGCTGTGCCGGGGCATCGCGCTCGACGACCTGCCGCCCGAGCGGATCTGGGGCGAGATCGAGAAGCTCCTGATTCAGGCGCCGCGGCCATCCGTGGGTCTCACCCTGGCGCTGGACCTCGGCGTCGTCGCCAGCGTGCTTCCGGAGCTGGTGCCGCTCGTCGGCTGCCCGCAGGAGCCCGAGTGGCATCCCGAGGGGGACGTTTGGGTGCACACGCTGATGGTCGTCGACGAGGCCCGGGCTCGCAACGATGACCTCGATCGGCCGCAGCTGATCACCGTGATGCTCGGCGCGGTGTGTCACGACCTCGGCAAGCCGCCCACGACGGCGGTCATCGACGGCCGCATTCGCTCGCTCGATCACGAGCAGGCCGGCGTCGAGCCCACGCTCCGGCTGCTCGACCGCCTCAACGTGCACTCTATCGGCGGCGTCGACGTGCGCGCGCAGGTCGTGGGCCTGGTCGCGCACCACCTGAAGCCCGGCATGTTCCACAAGGCCGGCAACGTCGGCGACGGCGCGTTCCGTCGCCTCGCCTTCAAGGTCGATCTGGAGTTGCTGGCCCGGCTCGCGCGTGCCGACTGCCGCGGCCGCACCGGCGAGTTCGACTGCAGCGCGATGGACTGGTTCATCGAGCGGGCGCGCGCGCTCGGCGTGCGCCCGCCGGAACCGCTGTTGCTCGGCCGGCACGTGCTCGCACTCGGTGTCCCCGCCGGACCGCGCGTCGGTACCGTGCTGAAGGCCATCTACGAGCGTCAGCTCGACGGAGAGGTCACGACGCTGGACGACGCGATCGCTGCGGCCCGCGCGTGCGTGGAGGGTGGTCTTTAGACTGATCGCGACTCAGTTGCCGTCGGGAGCCTGTGCGGGTGCCCGCCTCGTCACCCCGCCGTGTATGTCGCGAAGTCTTCCGCCTCGACGTTACCGCCCGAGACGACGGCCACCACCCTGTCGGTGCGGGGCCCGGCCGCCAGCACCGCGGCGGTCGCCGCCGCCCCGCTCGGTTCCACGACGAGACCGGCTTCGCGGTGCAGCCAGCGCACCGCGCCGCGGATCTCGTCCTCGCTCACGGTCAGCAGGTCGTCCACGAGAGCCTGGGCGTGCGCAAAGGTGAGATCGCCTGGACGCAGCGTGAGCAACCCGTCGGCGATGCTGGCCGTGGATGCCAGTGTCACCGGCAGGCCGGCCGCGCGCGACGCGCCCATCGACGCGGCACCGGCCGGCTCGACGCCAATCACCTTTACTGCGGGGCGCAGGCCCTTCACGGCTGCCGCGACGCCTGACAGCAGGCCGCCGCCGCCCACCGGGACAAACACCGCGGCCACGTCGTGGAGTGCCTCGACGATCTCGAGCCCGACGGTTCCGGCACCGGCAATGATCCCGCGGTGGTCGAACGGCGGCACCACGGCGTAGCCGTGCGCCACCGCCTCGGCCTCGGCGCGCGTACGGCGATCGTCGGAAGTACGCCCGGCAAAGATCACCTCGGCACCGTACCGTCGCGTGCCCTCCACTTTGACGCGGGGGGCCGTCTCCGGCATCACCACCACGGCCCGCATGCCGAGCAGTTGCGCGCTCATCGCCACCGCCTGGCCATGGTTGCCCGATGAGTAGGTGACGACGCCGCGCGCGCGCAGTTCGGGCGGCAGCTGCGACAGCACGTTGTAGGCGCCGCGCAGTTTGAACGCTCCCATCGGCTGGAAGTGCTCGCACTTCAGGTGGAAGGCACACGCCTCGCTGCGGCCGGCGCCGACGCGTACGAGCGGCGTGCGCGCGATCGCGCCACGGATGCGCCCCGCGGCGGCGCGAATCTCTTCGATCGTCACCAGCGGCTCGGTCATGAAGTCACTTGTTGGCTTAGGGCTTCGGGCTTAGGCAAGAGCCATCTGGCCATGTTTTCCGTAAGCCGTAAGCCGTAAGCCTTAAGCCCATAAGCCTTGAGCCGGTATAGTGAGGTCATGGCTCGTTATACGCTGGTTTACGGCATCCGGCTCGTGCCGGAAGGATCGCTCAAGGGCGCGGGCGAGGCAACGCTCGAACTCAGCTCCGGCGACACCGCCGGGCTCACGCTCCACACGATCGACGGCACCATTCCGCAGCTGCGGCGCGCGCTCGACCGCAGTCTCGACGCCTTCTTCGAGTTCCTGCCCGGAGCGAGCGCCGACGATCGCGAACTCTACGACGACAACTGATGGTGGCGCAGACCTGGAACGCCGCCGACTACGCCACCAACGCGCGCTTCGTCTCGGATCTCGGCCAGCCGGTGCTGGATCTGCTGGCGCCGCGGCCGGGTGAACGCATCCTGGACGTCGGCTGCGGCGACGGCGCGCTCACCGAGAAGATCATGCAGACGGGCGCCACCGTGGTGGGCGCCGACCCCGCGCCCGATTTCATCGCCGCGGCGGTGGCACGTGGGCTCGACGCGCGGCAGCTCGACGCGCAGACTCTGCCGTTCGAGGCCGAGTTCGACGCCGTCTTCACCAACGCCGTGCTGCACTGGGTGCCCGACCTCGACGCGGCGCTGCGCGGCATCCGCCGGGCCCTGCGCCCCGCCGGCCGCTTCGTCGGCGAGTTCGGCGGGCACGGCAACGTCGCCGCCGTATCCACGGCCCTGCGCGCTGTCGGACGCCGGCACGGCGTGGACGTCCACATGCCGTGGCACTATCCGACGCCGGCGGCGTTCACGCGCCGTCTCGTCGCGGCCGGCTTCTCGCCGGCGTCGGTGGAGTTGATTCCACGGCCAACGCCGCTGCCGGCCGGGATGGCGGCCTGGCTGCGTACGTTCGCCGGACCCGTATTCCAGCAGCTGCCCGGCAGCGCGCGCGACACGGCGCTCGAAGAGACGATCGATCTGCTGCGCGGGTCGCTCTGCGACGAGTTGGGGCAGTGGACGGCCGATTACGTGCGGCTACGATTCGCGGCCCGCGCCACTTCGGCCGCGATCCAAGGCGGGTAGGGCGAGTAGGGCCGGCGCTTCGCACCGGTGAGACGGGTAAGAGCTTCGACCGACGGGGGGAGCGTTCTGACCCACCCGCCTTACCCGCCCTACCGCGAGCGAAGCGAGCAGGCTATGCCGCCGCCTGCGCACTCCTGAATTCCTCGAACAGACGGGCGATGTTGCCGGTGACCGAATGCAGTGACGGCGACCAGCCGATCGCCCGCGACCGGGGGCTGCGGACGACCTGATCCAGGGCGAGCGCATCGGCATACGGCCCCGGCTTCAGCCGCGCCTCCACCAGCGAGACATGGCGGACGTCTGGCCGCGTCCGCGCGTGGCGCGTGATGGCCTCCACGATGTCGTCCACGCGCTCGTCGGCGTCGTCGGTGGCGTGAAAAACCCCCTCTGCCTCGGCGTGGAACGCCAGCCGCACGTAGAGCTCGGCCAGGTCGCGGTCGTAGATCGTCGGCCAGCGGTTGGAGCCATCCCCGACCACCCGAATCAGCCCGTTGGCCGCGGCCTGCAGCAGGTCGCCCACGGCTCCCTGGGCACCGCCGTAGACGATGCCGGGCCGCACGACGACCGCCCGGGCGCCCGACCGCCGCGCGCTCTCCAGCACTGCGGCCTCGTGTGCCGGCCGCCACGAGACGAGCGCCGGCGGGCTTGGGGCCGCGTCCTCGGTCACGGCGCTGCCGGCACTGCCCAGCACGCTCACCGACGAGGTGTAGATGACCGTCATGCGCCGGCCGGCGGCGGTGGCGCGCGCCGCCACGTCCATCAGCGCTTCAACCGCGACGCGATCGACGGACGCGCTGCGCGCCGACGACTCGAATCCGGCGTGTACGAGCGTGTCGCACTCAGCCGCGGCGGCCACGTACGACGCGGGGTTGGACAGATCGCCCACCACGGGCTCGACGCCAGGCCGTGCCGGTGCGTCAGGGGACGTATTCGAGTGGCGGACGAGCGCCGTGACACGATGCCCGGCGCGCACGAACGCGTCGAGCACCGCAGAACCGACATAACCAGTGGCGCCGGTCAGAAAGACACGCATGGGGGTGAGCGACAGATTGTAGTGGATCGCACGCGGATCGGGATCGACGGATTCACGCCGGCCCGCGAAGGCGCCTAAGTGCCGTATCGAAGATAATTTGGCGGTGCGGCGCGACACGCTAATCGACTTTTTCGCCGACATTGTCCACCTGCGCGGTGAATTTCTCGTCTTCGACGACGGCTACCGGCACCGTTCGCATACATACGAAGATGTCGGACGGGCGGCGCGCGGGTTCGCGGCGCGGCTCGCGGCCGCGGGTCTGAAAAAAACGGACAAGGTGGTGGTGTGGGGCGAGAACCGCCCCGAGTGGGTGGTTTGCTACTGGGGCTGTCTGCTCGCCGGCGTCATCGTCGTCCCGATCGACTACCGCTCCGCGTCCGCGTTCGTCGCCCGCGTGCGCACCATGGTCGACGCGCCGATCGTGCTCGTCGGCGACGACGTGCCGGCGCTGCCCGCGGGCGTCGATCTCGGCGGCGCGCACGTCTGGAAGCTCGCCGATCTGGACTGGAGCGCCGACGGACCGATGCCGCGGGTGGAGATCACTCGTGACGACGTGATCCAGATCATCTTCACGTCGGGTGCGACCGCCGACCCGAAAGGCGTCGTCATCCGCCACCGCAACGTGCTGGCCAACGTCGTGCCGGTCGAACGCGAGGTGGCGAAATACCGCAAGTACGCGCGGCCGTTCCTGCCGCTGCGTTTCGTCAACCTCCTGCCGCTGAGCCACATGTTCGGGCAGTCGATGGCGTCGAACGTGCCACCGATGGTCAACGGCACCGTCATCTTCACCCGCAGCCTCAACCCGCACGACGTGCTGCGCCTGATCAAGGGGCGTCGCGTCTCAGTGCTGGTGTGCGTGCCGAAGATCCTCGACGTGCTCAGAGAATATGTGGTCCGGCACATGCCGGAATCCGCCGAAGGCCCGCCCCCGGGCACCTCCGTTCCGGCGCGGTGGTGGCGCTACCGGCGAGTGCACCTGGCCCTTGGCCTCAAATTCTGGGCATTCGTCGTGGGAGCCGCCCCCCTGCCCCCCGAGCTCGAGGAGTTCTGGCGGCGGATGGGGTTTGCGGTCGTCCAGGGCTACGGACTGACCGAGACGGCGCCGATCGTCACGCTCAACCACCCGTTCAGGACCAGCAAGGGGTCGGTGGGCACGCCGATCGCCGGTGTGGACATCCGGATCGCGGAAGACGGCGAAATCCTCGTGCGCGGCGAGAACGTGACGAGCGGTTACTACGGCGATGCCGGCGGCGCGGTGGCCGCCGACGGCTGGTTGCACACGGGTGACATCGGCGATCGCGACGCACAGGGGCGGCTGTTCATCAAGGGTCGCAAGAAGGAGATGATCGTCACGCCGGAAGGGCTCAACGTCTTTCCCGAAGACGTGGAGCGGGTGCTCGACGCGCTGCCCGGCGTCCGCGAGTCGGCGGTCGTCGGCGTAACCGAAGGGGCGCAGGAGCGCGTGCACGCCGTGCTCCGGCTCGATCCCGGCACCGAGGTGGACGCCGTGGTCCGCGCCGCCAACACGCAGCTCGAGGATCACCAGCGCGTGCGTACCGCCTCGATGTGGCGCGACGCCGATTTGCCCCGCACCGAGGGCACGCGCAAGCTGAAACGCGCCGCCATCCGCGAATGGGTTCGATCGGGACAGCGACCGGTCACGACCAGCGGCGGCCACACCGTGGAAGCGCTGCTCGAGCGCTTCAGCCGCGGCCGCCAGGTGTCGGATGTGACCACGATCGAGGAGCTGGGCCTGAGCTCGCTCGAACGTGTCGAGCTCATGGTGGCGCTCGAGGATCGCTTTCAGTCGCGCGTGGACGAATCGCGCTTCGCGCAGGCCGCAAGCGTCGCGGATCTCAAGTCGCTGCTGGCGGCACCGGCGCCAGGCGCCGAGCCCGTGGACGAGCCCGTGGACTTCCCGACCTGGAACCGCACGCGCCCGGTGTGGCTGGTGCGGCGGCTGTCACAGGCGATCTGGATCCTGCCGCTCGCGCGCGTGTTCGCGCACACCCACATCGACGGCCGCGACCACCTGCGCGCGATTCGTGGTCCGGTGGTGTTCGCGTCGAACCACCAGAGCCACTTCGACGTGCCGGTGATCCTGTCGGCGCTGCCCGGGCACCTGCGGGCGCGGGTGGCGCCGGCCATGGCCAAGGAGTTCTTCAAAGCCCACTTCTTCCCGGCCGGCTTCTCGTGGCGCGAGCGGCTCTCGAACTCGCTCAACTACTACCTGGCCGCGTTCTTCTTCAACGCGTTCCCGCTGCCGCAGCGGGAAGCCGGCGCCCGCCAGACGCTGCAGTACATCGGCGAACTCTCGGGCCAGGGGTGGTCGATCCTGATCTTCCCTGAGGGGATCCGCGCGCGGTCCGGCGAGATCAAGCCGTTCCGGGGCGGCATCGGCATGATTGGCGCCAGACTGGACATTCCGGTCATCCCGGTACGCCTCGACGGTATCGACCGCATCCTGCCCACGGGGTCGTCGTTTGCCCGGCCTGCCCGGGTGCGTGTGGCCTTCGGCGCGCCGTTGGCGCTGCACGGCGACGATTACACCGCGCTTGCCAAGCAGGTGGAGGACGCGGTGCGAGCCCTCTGAATGATCACAACCCACAGAAAATGCAAGGTTTGCTCGAAAGCTCCCGATGTGGCACACTCATTGCTAAGTTGGGCCGGCTCTGGGAGGGCCGTTCCGACCTCTGGTGAAAGGATTCCTGATTGAGCAAGGACGATCTGATCGACATGCAGGGCACGGTGGTTGCCGTGCACTCGGGCGGCCTGTATCGCGTGCAGTGCGACGCCGGCCATGAAGTGCTGGCGCAGTTGAGCGGCCGGATGCGGCGCTTCCGCATCAAGGTGGTTCCGGGTGATCGCGTTACCGTGGGCGTGTCCCCGTATGACCCCGTTCGCGGCATCATCACGTTCCGCGCTCGTTAGTCCGTTTTGAGCACCCACACGACCTCCTCACCCGACAAGCGGCGGCGCCGCCGCGGGCCTCCCCGGCGGAGTGGCGCACGGCCCACGCCGCACGCGCCCGAACCGGCGGTGCTGGCCTACGAGGCGGCGGTGTTCGATCCGGCGCCGATGCCGTACGACTCGCTGCCGCTCGACGCGCGCCTGCTCAGCGGTATCAGGGACCTCGGCTGGTCGGAAACGCGGCCCGTCCAGAGCGGCGTGATCCCGATCGCGGTCCAAGGCGGAGATGTGATCGCCTGTGCCGAGACCGGCACGGGCAAGACCGCGGCGTTCCTCGTCCCGATCCTCCAGCGCTTCCTCAACGAGCCGGCGCCGGAGCCGCCCCGCACCCGCGCGCTGGTGCTCGCGCCCACGCGCGAGCTGGCGGTGCAGATCGAGGATCAGGTTCAGGGTCTCACCTACCACACCACGATCTCGAGCATCGCCGTGTTCGGAGGCGTGCCGATGGACGTGCAAGAGCGCGCCCTCAAGGCCAACGTGGACATCGTGGTGGCGACGCCGGGCCGGCTGATGGATCACATGCGGCACGACTCGGTGAATTTCAGCGGGCTCGAAATCCTGGTGCTCGACGAAGCCGACCGCATGCTCGACATGGGCTTCTGGCCCGATGTGCAGCGCATCCTGGCGCAGCTCCCGGCGCAGCGGCAGACGCTGCTGTTCTCGGCGACGATGCCGGCCGAGGTGCTGAAGCTCACCCAGGAGTTCTTGAAGGATCCCAAATACGTCCAGGTGGGCCGACGCGGCGGCCCGGCGCAGACCATCACGCACGCCATTCAGGAAGTGGCGGGCGCCGAGAAGACCAAGTGGCTGGCCGACTGGCTCCGCCGCGAGGCCGCCGGACCGGTGCTCGTCTTCTGCCGGACGAAGATCGGCGCGGATCGTCTGTCCACCCGCCTGAACGGCATGGGCATTCGCGCCGCGGCGCTGCACGCCGATCGCACGCAGCAGCAGCGCATGGCGGCCGTAGAAGGATTTCGCACCGGCACCTACCCCGTGCTGGTCGCCACCGACGTGGCCGCGCGCGGCCTCGACATCGAGGGCATCGCCCACGTCGTCAACTTCGAGGTGCCGGACACGCCCGAGGCGTACGTGCACCGGGTGGGCCGCACCGGCCGCGCCGAATCAGCCGGAAACGCCCTGACGTTGGTGGCGCCCGAAGAAGTACGCGCCCTGAAGGCGCTGGAGAAAGCCGTCGGTGTCCGACTTCAATAACGATCCTCAGGGACCGCCGCCAGGCGGCGAGGCCGCCACCGCGGCCGAAACACCCGTGGCGCCGCCCGAGGCGCCCACGGCGGAAACGGCACTGTCGCCGGCGTTTCAGCGCTTCCGGTCGTGCCGCTGGCAGCAGCCGGCCGAGAACGGCAGCTCCGAGTTCTGTACGCACCGCGAGGTGAAGCCCTATGCGGGCACCACCGGCTTCGACGCCGAGGCCTGGTGCGGCGACTGCCAGCACTACAAGCTGCGCCGCGCACCGAAGAAGCGGACCCCTGCTTCCGACGACTGGGGATACTGAGTCGGCCTTGGGGCCGGCTCGTAGGGGCCTGTAGGCGGCCCCTACGCTTTCGGGTCGTCCGAGAATTCCTTCGCGAGGTGCACCCACTCGCCGCCGGGGGCAAGCTGCTTGTAAGCGCGCCAATGCAGGCGCGCCTCCTGCGAGCGGCCATTCTTTTCGAGCGTCACCGCCAGGTAGAAGTGCGCTTCGGCGTAGGTGGGGTTGAGGCGCAGCGCCTCGCGGTAGCACGCCTGCGCCTCGATGTAGCGCGCGAGGTCGTGGAAGATGTTGCCGAGGTTGAAGTGCGCCTCGAAGACGTCGGGTTCGAGCGCGATGGCCCGCTCGTAGAGCGCCTGCGCTTCGATGACGTCGTCGCGTGAGTAGTGCAGGTTGGCCAGGTTGATCAGTGCCGGCACCAGGTACGGATCGATCTCGAGCGCCCGCCGGTAGGCCCGCAGGGCCGGCTCGACGTTCTGCAGATCGCCGTCGTCGAGCATCGACGCTTCCTGGAAGTAGCGCTCCGCCGAGGACGGCTCCTCCGGTTGCACCGCCTCCATCAACGCTGCCATCGGCGGCGGCAGCTTGCGCGTGAGGCGCAGCACCTTGGCCACCGGCGCGTCGATCCGGAAGTCGAATGCGAGCTGTCCCGACTTGGCGGCGAGCAGGTTCCGCAGCACGGCCCGGAACGCCACGCCTTCGGCCAGTTCGGCGTCGGCCTGCCGCAACAGCGCCAGGTCCTGGAACTGGTAGTGGGTGTCGGTGCCGGTGCGCTGAGGACGGATGAGCCCCCACTTCGCCATGTAGCGAAGATGATCGTCGCGCAGGTATTTGTAGCGCTCGAGGACGTTGCGCTTCGAAACCGCTGAACCGCTCGTCGTCACGCTGGCTTCACTATAATCCAGCGCAGATGATTCTGGCGGGCGACGTGGGGGGCACCAAGACGCTGCTCGGGGTCTTCGAGCGAGCCCAGCCCCGGCCCTCGCAGCTCCACCTCTTCCGGTATTCGACGACCGCGTTCGCGTCGTTTGCCGAACTGCTCGCCGCGTTCGTCCGCGACCTCGGCGCGCCGCCGCGGCTGGACGCCATCGCGCTTGGTGTGGCGGGACCCGTGGTGGGACGCGTCGCCCGCCTCACCAACCACACCTGGGCGGTGGACGCCGACGAGATCGCGGCGTGGGCCCACGCGCCGGTCGCCCTCCTCAACGACCTCGAAGCCATGGCCTACAGCCTCGAGGTGCTGGCGCCGCACGAACAGGTCGTGCTGCAACCCGGCGTACCCGAACCCCACGGCCATGCGGCGCTCGTGGCTGCCGGCACGGGCCTCGGCGAGGCCGCTCTGCATCGCGTGAACGGGCGCCTGGTGCCGGCGCCGTCCGAAGCCGGGCACGCCGACTTCGCGGCTCGCTCGGATCAGGAATGGGCGCTGGCGCAGATGCTGACCGCGCGCTACGGCCGCGCCACCGTCGAACACGTGCTGAGCGGCCCCGGTCTGGTGAACCTGCACCGCTTCACACACGACGGGCGAGGCTGCCCGGCCGTTGACGGCGTGGATGTCGCGCAGCAGCCCGCCGCCGTCGTCAGCGCCGCGCTCGCGGGCGGCTGCGGCCGCTGCGTCGAGGCGGTGCGGCTGTTCGTGTCGATCTACGGGGCCGAGGCCGGCAACCTGGCCTTGCGCACTTTGGCAACAGCCGGTCTCTACGTGGGGGGAGGCATCGTCCGTCACATCCTGCCGGCGATTCAACGCGACGGGACCTTCCTCGAGGCGTTCCTGGCCAAGGCGCCGATGGACGGCCTGTTGCGGCGCGTCCCGGTGCGCCTGATCCTCAACGCGGACACCGGGATCCTGGGGGCCGCGGTGCACGCGCAGAGTCTTTCGCAGGGATGACTTTTGGGTGCTTTCCACCGGACTGATGTAGCCCCGTGCTGCGGTTGACCTTCGAGAATCAGGCCGATTCCGGGTTGATTTCGCGTTGGCTTCGCGACGCACCGCGTGGCACTCGGTGTGCGGATGGTACGGGCGTGCGGAACGCCAACCAGGCCCCCTTCATCCTCGGTGTGTTCATCCTCACGCAGGTGCTGGACGGGGCGCTGACCTACTGGGGCGTGAACAAGTTCGGGCTCGGCGTCGAGTCGAACACCTGGCTGATGTCGCTGATGGAGGCGATGGGGCCGGGACCCGCACTCCTGGCCGCCAAGGCGCTGGCAGTCGGCTGCGGCGTCATCCTCTTCTCGACGACCTCGTTCCGCGTGCTCGCCGTCGCCACCGGCTGGTGCCTCGGCTTTGCCGTCGTGCCCTGGCTGGTGCTCCTGACCGCCTTCGGCAACGTCTAAAGAACCTGGACGGCTTAGGGCTTAGGGCTTAAGGCTTAGGGCCTAGGGCTTGATGGCGGCCAGGCGGACGACCCGCGTATCGAACTGACCGAAATCGCCCTTGGCGTCCGTGTCCTCGTAGCGCACCACTCTCAGCGTCGCGAACAGCCGCAGCAGTTCGTTGGTGTCGAACACGACGCCGCCGCCGATCGGCCGCGTCCTCGTCGCGTCGCGGTGGAACCCTTCCACGACCACCATGCCACCGGGACGAAGCGCACGCTCGACCTGGGCGGCGTACTCACGCGCGCCGACGTAGCTCAGCACGATGAGGTCCCAGCTCGCGACGCCCCAGTCGAAGTCCTCGGCCCGCGCCACCGACGTGGTGATCGAGACGCCCAGCTTCTTGGCCTCCGCACGTGCCGCCGCCACCGCACGGTCCGCGGGATCGAAGCCCACTGACTCCCAGCCCTGTTGCGCAAGGTAAATCGTGTTGCGGCCCTGGCCCATGCCGACGTCGAGCGCACGGCCGGGTGTGAGGCCTTTGGTGACCGCCACGAGGAACGCATTCGGCGCGGTGTTGAATGCCGGCGTGGGCGCGGTGAGGATGCGGTTCCAGCGCTCGATCTCGGCGCGGTCGCCGATCGACTTCAAGGAGGCAATCGTCGCGGTGATGTCGCGCTCGCTCTTGCCTTGCGTGCGGAGCGTCGCCGAGTAGGCGCGATAGACGGTCTCGTCGTCGGCGTTCTGCGTCGCGGGCGGTTGGCTCGTGAGCCACGCGCGGAAGGCTTCGTAGGTCTGCACTTCCGCCGCCGTCGCGGTGGGAGGCAGCGGCGACTGTGGCGCCGCGGTCGACGGCAGCAGCAACGCCACGAAGAGCAGCAGACCCAGGGCGACGCATGTGGTGCGCATCACTCCCTCCTCGGTGCCGGGCCACCCTCGCCGCCGATCTTACGACGCGTAGCGCTCGCGCGCGCGCTCCCGGGCTTTGCGGGCTTCTTCGTCGCGGTTGCGTGGCGGCGCGATGGTCGTGAAGGAGCGGACGAGCCGCTCGGCAGCGGCTGTGACCTCGTCCACGGCCTGATTGAACGCCGCTTCATTGGCGCGCGACGGCTTCGTGGATCCGCTCAGCTTGCGGACGAACTGGAGGGCGGAGGCGCGGATCTCGTCGTCGGTGGCCGGCGGTTCGAAGTTGGCGAGCGTCCTGATGTTGCGACACATGGCGTACTCCCGGGCGGTCTGAAGACCGCCCGCTACGTCGGGGACTTCGTCAGACGTGCGGGAGATCAACCGTCTCGAGCAGATGGTCGAGCCAGAGGCTCGACAGCTTCTCCTGCACGGTGTTCTGCCGCAGGCGAGCGTTGAGGTTCGGGAAATCCACCCGATCCATCTCCTGGTCCTGGTTGAAGCACGAGAAGATGAATTCCTCACGGCCCGTCACCGGGTCCACGTGCTTCTGCAGGCACTGCGCGCAGACCTCTTTCATCATGCACTGCATCGGCGAGTTGATGCTGGCGATGCCGATGTGGTCGGGCCGGAGGTGCGGGGCCAGCACGGTGTGCCGCGCCGCCTTCACCGCCGCCATCATGCGGTCAGAGCCGATGGCGATGATGCGCGAGACGGTGTGGATCGGCACGAGCGGCGTGCCGAGCTCGCCGTTGGCGTAGGCCACCATCGCCTGCACGATGTTGCCGCGGAAGTGCGTGTCCTGCGGCCGCCCGGGCGCGATCTCGGCCCCGACGTCGGTGCTCCAGATCACCTGATCGGTGGACGACTCGATCTCTTCGCGCTTGTACAGGTCCTCGCCCTTCTTGTAGCCGGCGAAGTAGATCACCTGGTTGCCCTGGTTCTTGAGCGCCTTGGCGATCGAGAAGAGGACGGCGTTACCGAGGCCGCCGCCGGCGAGAAGCACCGCCTCGCCGTGCGGGATCTCCGTGGGCGTGCCGGTCGGCCCCATCACGACCACCGGCTCGCCGGGCTTGAGGTAGGCGATGAGCCGGCTCGACACGCCCATCTCGAGCGCGATCATCGAGAGCAGCCCCCGCTCCTTGTCCACCCACGCACCGGTGAGCGCGATGCCTTCCATGAGGAGCGGCGGCTCGCCGGGCGCCTTGGCGCGCGACGCCAGCGCTTCGAAGTTCTGCAGGCGGTAGAACTGGCCGGGATGGAAGTGCCGCGCCGCCGCGGGCGCTTTCACCACCACCTCGACGATCGTCGGCGTGAGCCGTTCCACGCGCACGACCTGCGCCAGGAGCTCGGTGTCGAGCGTGCCCACGAGCCGATCCCATGCGGCATCGCGCGAGGGCTGGGCGGCCGGATCGAGCGAGGCCAGCGCCTCGTCGAAGAGCGCCGTCACGTGGCGATAGCCGTGCTTGGCCGACGCCATCGCCTTGACGACGTTCCCGGCGTAGCGCGGGTGGTTGTCGCCGTAGTACGAGATGAGCCGGCCGCCGTCGTTGTGCGAGGTGAAGAACCCGGCCGGGTCCGGCGTCAGCGTCACGGCACCGTTCACGCGCTCGGCGCGGAAGCCCTGGAAGAAGCGCTGCTTCGCGTCCATCTGGAACGTGTTCGGCTTCTCCTTCTCGTAGGTGATGTTGGGCGACGTGCCCGCGGCCACGAGCACCGTCCGCGCGGGCAGCTCGACGCTGCCGTTGGGGCCCACGAGCCGCATCGCCACGGCGTGGTCGCGATCGTCGGCCACGATCTCCTTCGGGTCGAGCCCCTCGGCGAAGTGGATGCCCTCTTCGAGCGCCTTGATCACCTCTTCGTGGTTCAGGCGATAGGCTGGCGAGTCGGTCATCTTCTTGCGGTAGGCCAGCGTGACGCCGCCCCAGCCGCGCACGAGCGGCACGAAGTCCGGCGCCTCGCCCGCCGCTGCCGCCCGCGCCCGCTCGGCCCGCACCGCGCGCCCGTGCACGAGGAACTCGTCGAGAATCTCCTGTTCCTCCGCGTCGCAGGCGGCGCGCACCACGGCCTCGCCGTGCTCGGCGCTCAGCGCTTCGTAGCGCTCGAGCGTCTTCTCCACCTGGATCGGGTAGTAGGCGAAGAGCTCGGTGGCGGTGTCGATGCCGGTGAGGCCGCCACCAATCACAATCGCCGGCAGCCGCGCCTGCAGGTTGGGCAGCGCGTGGCGCTTGAACGCGCCGGTCAGCTGCAGCGCCATCAGGAAGTCGCTGGCCTTGCGCACGCCGCGCACCAGGTTGTGCTTCATGTCGATCACGGTCGGCTTGCCGGCCCCGGCGGCAATCGCGATGTGGTCGAACCCGTGCGCCCACGCGTCCTCGATCGGCAGCGTCCCGCCGAAGCGGATGCCGCCGTAGATGCGCAGCTTGTCGCGCCGCGCCAGCATGAGGTGCAGCAGCGTGAGGAAGTTCTTGTCCCAGCGCACGGTGATGCCGTACTCGGAGACGCCGCCAAACCCTTCGAGCACGCGCTCGTCGAGCCGGCTGTAGATCTCGTCCCACTGCTCGATCGGCTGCGGTGTGCTCCTGCCGTCGCCGGTGAGCGCCGGCGGCAGCGGCTCGATCTTGAGGCCGTCGATGGCCACCACACCGAAGCCCTCGTTGAGCAGGTAGTGCGCCAGCGTGTACCCCGCCGGGCCCAGGCCGACGACGAGGATGTTGCGGCCGTTGTAGGGCAGCGCGTACGGACGGCGGACATTGAGCGGGTTCCACCGCGTCAGCAAGCCGTAGATTTCCACCCCGTACGGCATCTGCAGCACGTCGGTGACGATGCCCGTCTCGACCTGCGGAATGTTGACCGGCTCCTGCTTCTGGTAGATGCAGGCCTTCATGCAGTCGTTGCAGATGCGGTGGCCGGTGCCGGCGACCATCGGGTTATCGACGACCACGATGGCCAACGCCCCGATGGCGTCGCCGCCCTTCCGCAGCAGGTGCATCTCGGAGATCTTCTCGTCGAGCGGGCAGCCGGCGAGCGGGATGCCGAGCGGGTTCGGGGCCACGGCGCCGGCCTTGTCGCGCAGACCCTTCGAGCACGAGTCCTTGTCGCGCTCGTGGCAGAGCACGCAGTAATGGATCTCGCTCAGGTTCTCGCGCGGGGTGTAGCGGCCGTCGGTGAGCGCAAAGCCGTCGCGACGCCGCAGCCTGGCATCGGGGCCGATCATCGACTCGGGCAGGTCGGCGCGCGGGCGCTGCACCTGGACCAGGTGCTGGTAATCGAGCGTCTCGGGAAACCGGAAGACCACCCAGTCCTTGAACGCCGGGTCGTGCAGGCACGAGGCGCACCAGCGCTTCAGCGCGTCGACCTCGACGGCGAGCGCCGCCTTCTCCACGTCGGAGCCGTCGATGCGCAGCGCCGCCTCGCGATCCAGCAGGCGGCAGCCCGCCTGGGCCGTCGCCCACTCGAGGTCCGACCCCGCAAAGGCGGCAATGAGCGCCTCGACGATCGTCATGTCGCGCGAGTCGCGGTGCACGTGCACGCCGCCCTTCACGAGCGGCAGCGAGCGCTTGCGGACGAAATCGACCTTGAATCGGAACAGCTCGTCGAGGTCGCGGGTGCGGGCGCGCAGCTCCGCGGCGGCGCCGCCCACCCGGAAGAGCGCCGCGACGAACCGGCTCACGTGCGGCGCCATCCGCACGATGAGGTCCGACACCTCGACCGGTGACCGCGGCGCGTCGGGGGCCGTGCGGTAGGGATCCCACTCCGCCCAGAACGCCGGATCGGCTTCGGCGACGCCCTGGCAGAAGCGGTCGTAGAGCTCCTTCAAGCGGGCGGGCGCGTACAGGTCGGCGTAGGTGAACCCCTCAATGCCGAGGGGCATCGTCTGTGCGGTCGGACTCATGGATGACGTCGGGTGCAAGGTTGCTGATATCGCAGGAAACGCCCGGCTCGCGTAGCGGGCCCTCTGTGAGCCCGGTCCTTCCGAGCCCATCATTGAAACGTACGTGATGGCGCCGAGGGAGTCAAACGGGCCTTCGGCCCGTTTTCCCTGTTCCGGACGCGCCTCGCGCGGTCAGCTGCTGTGGATGGGGTGTTGCCGCGTTGACTTGCCGGGAGCCGGCGGGTAGGCTGGATTTTGTGACCATTACGCTGAACGGCGAACCGTTCGAGCTGGACCAGCCCGTGTCGGTCACGGATCTGCTGGCGAAACTCGAGATCGATCCGCGCCGCGTGGCCATCGAGCACAACCTGACGATCCTCAAGCGGCACACGTTCACGACCGTCGTGATCGGTGAGGGCGACACCCTGGAGATCGTCAACGCGGTCGGCGGCGGGTAGCCAGACGTCTTGAAATAGTCTGGCGGGGGCGGACCCTCGCTAGCCGTTCCCCGTTCCGGAGCACTGTGACAGACACCTCTTTCGTCATCGCCGGCAGAACCTTCCAGTCGCGGCTCATCGTCGGCACCGGCAAGTACCCCTCGCATCAGGTGATGCGCGACTGCCACGCGGCATCGGGCGCCGACATGGTCACCGTGGCTGTCCGCCGCGTCAACATCTCGGACCGGTCGCGCGAGTCGCTCCTCGACTACGTCGACACCAACCGCATCTTCATCCTGCCGAACACGGCGGGGTGCTACACGGCGGAAGAAGCGATTCGCACGGCGCGGCTGGGCCGCGAGGCGGGGCTGTCGAACTGGGTGAAGCTCGAGGTGATTGGCGACGAGCGCACGCTCTTTCCCGACAACGAGGCGCTCATCGAAGCGACGCGAATCCTCGTATCCGAGGGCTTCGTCGTGCTGCCCTACACGAACGACGATCCGGTGGCGTGCCGCAAGCTGGAAGAGGCGGGGGCTTCGGCAGTGATGCCGCTCGGCGCGCCCATCGGGTCGGGCCTGGGGATTCAGAACGCCAACAACCTGCGCATCATCCGTGAGTTCGCCAAGGTACCGGTGATCGTGGACGCCGGCGTCGGCACGGCCTCGGACGCGGCACTGGCCATGGAGCTGGGCGCCGACGGCGTGCTGATGAACACCGCGATCGCGGGCGCGCAATATCCGGTGCAGATGGCGGAGGCGATGCGGCACGCCGTCGTGGCCGGCCGCCTGGCGTTCCTCGCCGGCCGCATCCCGAAGAAGATGTACGCCACGGCCAGCAGTCCGGTCGAAGGCCTGGTCGGCCGCTGACAGTGTCTCCTTTCGCACGCGTGCGCGTACACTGACACGCGCCGCATGACCGACGCCGCCCGCCCGACCGAACCCATCGCCTCGATCGAGCACTATCGCGATCTGCTCGAGCGCCTGAACCGCGACTGGCGCATCGAAGGCTACGTGTCCGCGGACGGATCGCTGGCGCGGCGCGTGCTGTATCAAGTGCGTCGCGTGCTGGCGCGGCTCCTCGGCACGCAGGAGACCTTCAACTCCGAGCTGGTGCAGCTGGTCAACACGCTGGCGCCGATCCTCTCGTCGCTCGAACAGGTGGAGCGTTACCGCGAGGCACTCGCGGCACGGGAGCGACGGATGGAGCTGGCGTTCGACCAGCTACGCGCGGAACAGCAGGAGCTCCGGACCGTCGTGGCCGTGCTCCGCCAGTCGAATCACGATCTGACGCGGGAACTGTCGCAGCGCCCGGCCAGCGCGGGGGTGGCACCCGCCGCCTCGGTCCCCACCGCGGCGGGCGTGACGTCGTCCGAGGCCCTGAGCCACAAGTACGTGGGTTTCGAGGATCAGTTCCGCGGCGCGCCGGAGGAGATTCGCGCACGCCTGGCGGGCTACCTCGAGATTTTCGCCGGCGCCTCGGATGTGCTCGACATCGGGTGCGGCCGCGGTGAGTTCCTGGCGCTGCTGCAGGAACGCGGGGTGCGGGCCCGCGGCATCGACATCAATGATTCGATGGTCGAGGTGTGCGTACAGAAGGGGCTCGAGGCGTCGAAGGCCGACGCGCTCGAGTATTTGCGGGCACAGCCGTCCGGATCGCTGGGTGGGCTGCTCGCGGCGCAGGTGGTCGAGCACCTGGACCCGTCGTACCTCACGGGCCTCCTCGACGCGGCGTACACGGCCCTGCGGCCCGGCGCGCCCATCGTGCTCGAAACCATCAACCCGGCGTGCTGGTTCGCGTTCTTCGAGAGCTACGTGCGCGACATCACGCACGTACGGCCGCTGCACCCCGACACGCTGAAGTTCCTGCTGCAGGCGAGCGGGTTCAGCGGCGTCGAGATCCGTTACCAGGCGCCATACCCGGAGCACGACAAGCTGCAGCGCGTCGCGTCGCCCGCGCTCGGCGACGCCGCCGACACGCTCAACGCCAACGTGGACAAGATCAACCGGCTGCTCTTCACCTACCTGGATTACGCGGCGATCGGGACACGTTCGTAGGGGCCGGCTTTAGCCAGGCTTTAGCCGGCCCTCGCCCGGGCCGCCTGAAGGCGGCCCCCACGTACGGCTATGACGTGGGATAGCCGCGATGCTCGCGGCCTGTGCTGGCGGCCACCTCGGTTCCGCTGGCGTAGCGCTCGAGGTCGGCGTCGACCATCATCTTCACCAACTGCTCGAAGCTGACCTCCGGCGACCATCCCAGCTTCGCCTTCGCCTTCGACGCATCGCCGATGAGCAGATCGACCTCGGCCGGCCGCAGGAAGCGCGGGTCGGTGCGCACGTACTTCTGCCAGTCGAGCCCGACGTGGTTGAACGCGGTCTCGACCAGGTGCTTCACCGAATGCGTCACGCCGGTGGCAATCACGAAGTCGTCGGCGGCGTCCTGCTGCAGCATCAGCCACATGGCGCGGACGTAGTCGCCGGCAAACCCCCAGTCACGGTGGGCATCGAGATTGCCGAGCGCGAGGTGGTCGGCCTTGCCCAGCTTGATCTTCGCCGCGCCGTCGGTGACCTTGCGGGTGACGAACTCGAGGCCTCGCCGCGGCGATTCGTGGTTGAAGAGGATGCCCGACACCGCGAACATGCCGTAACTCTCACGGTAGTTCACGGTGATGTAGTGCCCGAACACCTTCGACACGCCGTAGGGGCTACGCGGGTAAAAGGGCGTCAGCTCCGTCTGCGGCACCTCGCGCACGCGGCCGTACATCTCGCTCGACGACGCCTGATAGAGGCGGATCTTCGGGTTCACCTGCCGCACGGCCTCGAGCAGCCGCGTGACGCCCATCGAGTTGAAGTCGCCGGTCAGCAGCGGCTGATCCCACGAGGCCGGCACGAACGACATCGCCGCGAGGTTGTAGAACTCGTCGGGCTGCACGTCCTGGATGACGCGTACGAGCGACAGCTGGTCGAGCAGATCGGCCGGGCGGAGGGTGATGCGGTCGAGCAGGTGCTCGATGCGCCACAGGTTCGGCGAGCTCGAGCGCCGGACGATGCCGGTCACGTCGTAGCCCTTCCCGATGAGGAAATCGGCGAGGTACGACCCGTCCTGTCCGGTGATGCCCGAGATGATCGCGCGCTTAGCCATGCAAGGTCCTCATTTTAGTCCGCCGTCCGCGGGCCGCCGGGCCGCAGCCAGCGGTCCAGCGCATCCTGCCACGCCGGCATCGTGAAGCCCGCCGCCGCCAGCTTGCGCGGCGACAAAGCACAGTAGGTGGGACGGGCGGCCTTCAGCACCACGCGGTCCGTGGTCGTCAACTGGAGCGCCGGGTCGACGCCGAGCACGCGGGCGGCTTCGCGCGCCACCTGCTCCCACGTCGCCTCGCCGTCGTTGACGCAGTGATACAGACCAGGCGCGGCATCGCTCACGATCAGATGCCGCGTGGCCGCGGCGATGTCGGGCGTGTAGCTGGGCGACACGACGCGATCGGTGAAGACCCGCACCTCGCGCCCGGCTCGCAGTCCACCGACGATGCCGTCGAGCGTGCCACGCCGTCCGGTCCAGCCCGAAGGCGATCCGAACAGGCTCTCGACCCGCAGCACGAATCCGCGCGGCGCGTCGAGCGCGAACCACTCGCCCATCAGCTTCGACGACGCGTAGGTACTGCGCGGAGACGGCGCGTCCGATTCGGTGTAGGGTTCCGCCGTGCGCCGGCCATCGAAGACGAAGTCGGTGCTGTAGTGCACGAGGGCCGCCCCGGCCCGTTCGGCGGCCAGGGCGAGGCTGCGCACGGCGAACGCGTTGACCGCCAGCGCCTGTTCGGGCCGGTCTTCCGCGCCGTCCACGTCGTTGAAGGCCGCGCAGTTGACGATCACGTCCGGCGCCGCGCCGGTCACGGCGAGGGCCACGGCGGCGGCATCCGTGATGTCGAGCGCGCGCCGGTCGAGCGCCACGACCTCGGACCCGGCAAAGGCGCGCACGACGAAGTAGGCGAGCTGCCCGTCGGCGCCCGTCACGAGCACGCGGCCGGGATTCATTCGATAAGGTGGCGTCGCTGCGGCGTCAAGGCGTCCGATCGTACCCCAGCGGCCTCGACTCGCCAACTGACCAAGGGGCTGCCCTTGATTTCTTGTTGGCGCCCCTTGGTTGGTCGGCCGCGGCTCTGGCCCGTATGCGTCGCGGCAACCGGTACGAAATTCGCGTTTGTGCCAGCATAACGGGCGATGGAAACGATCGACACGGCCGTCGTCGGCGCCGGCGTGGTCGGCCTGGCCGCCGCCCTCGCCGTGGCCCGCCGCGGCCGCAGCGTGTGCGTGCTCGAGCGCGAACCGCGCCCGGGCATGGGCACGAGCACCCACAACAGCCAGGTGATTCACGCCGGGATGTACTACCCCGCCGGCTCGCTCAAGGCGCGCCACTGCGTCGAAGGCAACCGGCGGCTCTACGAGTTCTGTGATGCCTTCGGGGTTCCGCACGCGCGCTGCGGCAAGATCATCGTGGCCCACGACGACGCCGGCCTCGCCACGCTCGAGGCCCTCAAGGCCAAGGGCGAGGCCAACGGCGTGGAAGGACTGCGTCTGGTGGATGGCGCGTTCGTCCACGCGCGCGAACCGCACGTGCACGCAGTGGCGGCGCTCTATTCGCCGAACACCGGCATCCTCAGCGCCGAAGGACTGGTGCAGGCGCTGGCACGCCAGGCGGCGGCGCACGACGCGATTCTGCTGCCCGGCTCGCCGGTCGTCGCCGCCGACGTCGCGCCCGCGGCCATCCGCCTGCGGACCCCGGCCGAAACCATCGAGGCTCGGTGTGTGGTGAACGCCGCCGGTCTGTACGCCGACGAGGTGTCGGCGGCGCTCGGCGGCGAAAGGTTCACCATCTACCCGTGCCGCGGCGAGTACGTGGAGCTCGTGCCCGCGAAGCGCCGGCTCGTGAACGGCCTGGTTTACCCGCTGCCCCACGCCAGAGGCCACAGCCTGGGCGTGCACCTCACCAGGAACATCTTCGGCAGCGTGACGCTCGGGCCGACGGTGCGTTTCCAGGCGCGCAAGGACGACTACGAGGACGACCGCATTCCAGTCGAACGCTATCTCGAGCCGGCGCGCGAGCTGCTGCCCGAGCTCACACTCGAGGACCTGCGCCTCGGCGGCAGCGGCATCCGGCCCAAACTGCATCCTCCCGAGGCATCGTTCGCCGACTTCAAGATCGGCCGTGACGCGCAGAACGCGAGGCTGGTGCAGGCGGCCGGCATCGAGTCACCGGGGCTCACATCGTGTCTGTCGATCGGCGAGCACGTGGCCGATCTGGTGGAGGAGGTGTTGGCCTAGGGCCTGGCTAGGGCCTAAGGCCTAAGGCCTCGGGCCGGTGTTCCTACGTGAACACCTCGCGCAGAAACTGCAGGATCCGGGGCCACGAATCGTTGCTCGCGGCCGTGTTCGCCTGCGGCGTGCCGCCGAAGGCGAAGTCGAGCCCGACGATCGGGTGCACGGCGTGGGTCATCGTGACGTTCATCCCTGGAATCGGCGGACCGATCAGGTGGCCGGCGCCCTCGTAGACGAGATGCTCGACCGCATAGGGATGCTGGTGGGCGCGGAGCCGGCGCACGGCGAATTCCGACAGGACCGTGGCCGGCCACACCTGGTCGTCGGTCCCTGAAATCAGCAGCACCGGACCGTTGATGCGCTCGACCGGAATCTCGGCCGCCGCCACGCGTTCCCTGTCGGCGAGCGCCGCGAGAAAACCCGGCGTGAGCGTGACCGGACCCGCCTCGAGGTTCACCGCCGACGTGTCGAAACCGGCAAACGGGACGTCGAGACCGCCGCGCGTCCAGCCCGCCATCGGCGCCGCGCCCATCGACACCACGCCGCCGTAGACGAGCCCACTCCCCACCCAACTGATCGCGGCCCTGAGCTCGGGGTACGTCGAGGCCAGGAGCAGCGCCAGTTCGCCGCCGCGAGAGGCTCCGGCCACCGCCAGCGCGCCGCGCCGGACGTCGCCACGGCGTTGCAGCCACGCGATCGCGGTCCCGAAGTACTCGAGCGGGATGCGTTCAAACTGTTTCGGCAGCCCCGGCATCCCGAAGTAGGCCAGTGCGAGCGCGGCCATGCCTTGCGACGCCAGCATCAATCCGGGAAAGCCGAAGATTCCAGGACCGGAGCCCCCCACCACGATGACGGCCGGCCACGGCGGCGGTGTGCTCGGGCGGTAGAACGTGCCGACCAGACCGTCGTCACGGACTTGAATGGTCTCGATGGTGGGATCGAGGGCGGGATGCATCGCGTCAGGTCTCGCGGGCGCTGCGCGCCCGCATCCAGTGCCAGATCACGCCGTACAGCGTGACCACGACGCCCAGGGACGACAGTGCGGCGACGATGACGGCCCGCCCGAAGCGTTGCAGTGCGCGCAGGGTCGGGACTTCGGGAAACCGGCTCGCCCCGCCGCTGACGGCGGCGGCGAGGACGACCAGGCCGAGGCCGAGCAGCAGCCAGCGCCGCACCTTCGGGGTCAGGCCCGGCGTCTCGAGAGGGACCTGCGGCGCGGTGCGGTACCACCGCGCGATCCACGCCGCCATCACCAGCGTCCCGATCGCCGAGCTCGCGTGCTGCAGCACGGTGAACAGGTACACGGTATAGCCCGACACGGCGAACAGGCGGGTCTCGATCACTGGAAACAGACGGGCGGCCACCGATTCGCCGTGGGTAAAGGCGTCCCAGACGACGTGTGTCACGGCGCCCGCTACGATTGAGACGAGCACCGCCGGTGACCAGGCCGCCGGCCGTGCGACGCCCTGGGGCGGGAGGCGGCGCTGGACGGCCTCTGGCATCAGCGCCCTTAGCGGCCGTTCGAGCACCCGATCGAACAGGAGATAGGCGCCGGCGCCGACCGGCAGGCAGAACCAGAACACCCCGAACAGCGAGTGCGTCACGTTGCGGTTGAGCGACAGCGGCAGGAAGAGCGGCACGTCCGGCATGATGCTGCCGATGACGAGCGCAGACAGCACGCCCAACCGCCCGAGCGGACGCCGCAGCGGGATGGCGGCAATCGGGTGGGCAAGCGTGAGCGGCACGTCAGACGCGCTCCTTCGACATCTGGTCTGCCGCCGGACCGGCATCGCCGCCCGCTCGTAGCAGCCACCAGCATCGCAGCGCGAGCAGCATGCGCGCGAGCGGCCGCTTGGGGTTGATGGCGCCCGGCGCGACGTGGGTCGCGTAGTACACGAAGGCGCTCTCGTGGAACGCGCGCACCGAGGCCGCTCGGGCCGTCCGGCTGGAGTGACCGACGCGGTGCACGGCAACCGCCGAGGGCACATAGCGGACGTGGGCGCCGCGCGCCCGCAACCGGCGGCAGAGGTCGGCGTCCTCCCAGTACAGAAAGTAGCGTTCGTCGAACCCGTCGATCGCGACCAGCGCCTCGCGCCGCCCCAGGACGCACGCCCCCGAGAGCCAGTCCACGACCACGGACGGCGAGCCTTCCCGGGTGGTCTCATCCACGACGTTGCGTTTCGACACCGGCAGCCAGGGCAGCAGCCGGCGGAGCACGGCGCTGCGCCCGAAGAGCCCGGTCAGCATGTCGGGATCGCCGCGCGCACTCCCCTGCACCGAGCCATCGGGGTTGAGGATGCGGGGGCCGGCGAGGGCACACTGCGGATGCTGTCGCAACTCGGACTCGAGCGCGGCCACCGCTCCTTGGCGCAGCTGGCAGTCCGGATTCATGATCAGCACCAGGGGCGCGCGGGCGCGCGCCAGCGCCTGGTTCACCGCCCGTCCAAACCCGACGTTGTCCCGGTTGGCGATGAGCGTCACCTCGGGGAGGAACTCGCGGGCAATGGCGCTGCTGCCATCCACCGAGGCATTGTCCACGACGTAGCCGTCCCAGGCGCGGCCGCCCATCTCGGCTGCAATCGACGCCAGCGCGGCCCGCAGTTCGTCGCCGGCGTTGTAGTTCACGAGGATGGCCGTCAGCTCGGCTCCAGCCGAGGTCACCGGCCGCCCCCAGCCAGCCCCACGTCGAAGCGCTTCTCGCTCAGCTTGGTCGCCAGCCAGCGGCGCTCGAGCAGCGGCCAGATGGCCCCCGCGCCCACACGGCGCGTGCGCTGCACGAGGGCGCGCTGGCGCCGCACCCGCGGCAAGCCCGCGCAGGCGGCGACCTTCGCGCGCAGAAAAGCGCCCAGCAAACCCAGCCGGGCGAAGTATCCGGCGGCGGCGGCCGTGTAGAGCACGTGGCCGGGCATCGACCGCAGCAGAATGCTGAGCGGTGAGTTCTTGAAGTACACCCACTCGAGGTTGCGCTGGCCATGGAAGACCGCGAACGCGGTCGCGCGCCCCAGCGTCGCGCTGCCGTGATGGCGGACGATGGCGTCGGCCGCATACCGGCAGCGGTAGCCGAGCAGCCGCGCGCGGTACGACAGGTCCACGTCCTCGTGTGACACGAAGAACGCCTCGTCGAAGCCCCCGAGCTCGTCGAACACGGCCTTCGACACGAGGCAGGCGGCGCCGCACACGCCGAACACCTCGCCCGACTGCGCAGCCTCGGGCGCGCGCGTGCCGTGAAAGCGCTTGAACGCCGCACCCCAGCGGAGCACGCCGTCGCCGGCGCTGTCGATCACGGCTGGATCGTGCATGTAGACGACGCGCGACGTCACGAGCGCGACCCGCGACGTCTCGTCCACGGCGGCGCGCAAGGCGGCGAGCCAGCCGGCCTCGACCACGGTGTCGTTGTTCAGGAACACCAGATGGACACCACGCGCCTCGCGCGCGCCCGCGTTGTTGCCGCCCGCGAAGCCGCGATTGTCATCGAGGGCGACGACGCGCACGGCCGGAAACCGCTCGCGCACGAATGCCACCGAACCGTCCGCGGAACCGTTGTCCACGACCAGCGTCTCGAACTCCACGCCGCGCTGGGCGGCCACCGCTTCCAGGCACGCCTGCAGGTACTGGCGGCCGTTCCAGTTGATGACGATGACGCTGGTGTCGATCATGCCGTCACCGCCGCGCCGCCTGCACATACACCTCGTAGGTCGCCTGCGCGGTCCGTGCCCAGCTGAATCCGGCCGCGCGGGCGGCGCCGGCCGCGGCGAGCGCGGCACGGTGCGCGGGATCGGCGACGACTGCGTGCAGCGCTTCCGTCCAGGCGCCCTGGTCGGATGGATCGACCAGCACGCCGGCGTCGCCGAGCACCTCGGGGATCGACGACGCACGCGACGCCACGACCGCCGTGCCGCGCGCCATCGCCTCGAGCACCGGCAGGCCGAAGCCTTCGTAGAGCGACGGATACACCAGGGCCGTGGCCTCGCGGTAGAGCGCGTCGAGCCGTGCGTCGCTCACCACGCCCAGCACGATGAGGGCCTCGGGGGCGCCGGCAACCGCCGCCCGTGCCCGCAGCCCGTCGACGAGGCCACGGTCGATCCCTGCCAGCACGAGCGTCAGGCCGCCCATCAGTCCGCTCCGGCGTCGCAGCGCGAGCACCGAGTCGAGAACCACCGCCAGATTGCGCCGCGGATGCAGGTCGCCGACGTGCAGCACGAACGGCGGCGCAATCTCCGAGACGGCGTGGCCCGAGTCGAAACGCGGCACCACGCCCAGCGGTACGACGGCAATCCGATCGAGCGGGATGCCGTAGGCGGCGTGGATTTCCGAGGCCGAGAACACCGAGTCGGTCACCACTCGCGTCGCGGACCGGGCGCTGGCGCGATAGAAAGCCCGGCGCAGGCGGTCACGCCGGTAGGGATACCACTCGGGATGCCGCTCGTAGCTCACGTCGTGAATCGTCACCACGACCGGTGTGCGGATGCCGACCGGTGCCGTGTAGGCGGGCGCGTGCAGCAGATCGACGCCGGCGCGCCGGGCCGCGCGCGGCAGGCCCACGAGCGTCCATCCGAGATTGGTGGGCGGATGCCACGGCTCCCGCTCGTGCGCGACACCGGGCGGTGCGTCGGCGGCCGCGCCCCCGAGCACGACCAGCTCCAAGGGCGCCCGCAACCCGCCGAGGGCCGGCACCAGGGCGTTCACGTAGCGCCGCACGCCGGCGGCCGGCGACGCGAAGGCACGGCCGTCGAGTCCCACGCGGAGGGTCCCCACCCGGACCCCTTACTGAATCTCCATATGGAAGCGCCGGACCGGACGCTCCTGCCCGCAGACGGCGCGGATGTGTGCCTCGACGCTGCCGTTGATGGCGGGGCTGCTCAACACCACCTCGTCGACGGCATAACGGCGCAGCACCCGCTCGAGATCCTCGATGGCGCCACGCACCGGTACACCCGCAATCCAACGGTGCGCCTTGGCCGGATCGTCGTCGAGGAAGCCAACCGGATTCATGTGCCAGTGCTGGTTCGCCCGCATCTCGCGCACGAGCAGGCAGCCGAACGCGCCCGCGCCGTACACCAGCACCCGCCGGCTGCGCTTGTTGCGCGTCGAGGCGATGAGTCCCATGGCGCGGAAGGAGCCGCGCGTAATGATGATGGCCAGCGTGAGCAGGATCGGCTCGAGCACCAGGACGCCGCGCTGGAAGCCCGTGAACCGGTACATCAGCGAGGCCACGGCGAGCACGAGCAATGAGCCGAGCCCGACCCCGCGCACGACGGCGGCAAGGTCGCGCAGGCCGAACGTCTCCCACGATCGCTGATAGAGCCCGGAGGCGTAGAGCGCCGGCAGCCGGCAGCCCAGCACCACCGGCAGCGAGGCGGTGAAAAACGGCAGGAACGTGTCGAGTTCGGGGCCGTCGAACCGGAGCCGGTAGGCACCGTAGTAGCACACGGTGATGAGCACGAGGTCGAGCAGCACCTGCCCGGCGTGCCACTTGAACGCCAGGTCCTTGAGGAACGGCGCGAACGACGACTTCTGGAGGGCGACGAAATCTTCGGCGTTGTAGGCGGGCACGCGTGCCAGATAGATGCCGAACAGGCCGAGCAGCACCGCGAACACGGCCACGAGCGCCATCGGTTCGACGCCGCGCGGCGCGCCGATCAGCCACGCCGCAACGCCGCCGGCGAGCCCGAGGAGATAGAGGATGCGGACCGCGCTGCGCTCGGAGAAGCCGAGCGACGCCAGCCGGTGCGACACGTGGTCGGTGCCCCCCTTCGACGCCTTCCGCCCGGCGAGTCGCCGCAGCACCAGCACGAAGCCGGTGTCGAAGAGCGGCACGATCAGGATCAGCACCACCAGCACCGCGGGGCTGACGAAGGCGATCTGGGTCCGCATCACCGGCACGAGCGACGACGCACCGAGGACGGCGCCGATGAACAGGCTCCCCGAGTCGCCCATGAAGAGGCGCGCCGGCGGGCGGTTCCAGAACAGGAACCCGGCGAGCGCGCCGGCCAGCGCGACGAGCAGCAGCACGAGGCCGGGGCCGAGCGGGACCACCAACAGCGCCGCCAGGAACAGCGCCGCGACCAGCGCCACACCGGCGGCGAGACCGTCCATGTTGTCGAGGAGGTTCACCGCGTGGCACAGGCCCGCGAACCACACGGTGGCCACCAGCGTCTCGGCAAAGGGGATCGAGCCGGCGGGCGCGGCGCCGGCGAGGAGAAAGACGAGGAACGCGCCGATCGCGAGCGACGCCACGAGCTTGGCCAGCGGCGACAGCTGCAGGCGATCGTCGAAGATGCCGACGCAGCACATCGCAAGCGACGCCAGCAGCACCGCGGCCCAGGGCTCGGCGAAATCCACCGCCCCCAGCTGGATGATGAACACGAGGAAGGCGACCAGCGTGGCGCCGGCAATCGCCACCCCACCCATCGTCGGGGTCGGGTGGTTGTGCCAGCGATCAGGCCGCGGCGGCACCACCGCGCCAATCGACGCCGAGAGCCACCGCATCACCGCCCCCAGCAGGATCGAGGCGATGAGCGCCATCAGGAAGCCGCCCACCAGTCGATCGAACTGGAGTTCGGCGTCCATCAGCTCGCGACGAGATCGGTCAACGGCGCGTCCCGGTCGGTCATGACGAACGGCCGCGCGTCGAGCACGCCCTCACAGAGCGTGTCGAGGCCAGCCGACGCCCCGGGGAGCAGCTGCTGCAGGCGCTCCAGCTTCAGCCGGTAAATCGGGTAGCCGGCCTTGGGTTCGATGAACGGCAGGGGGATCATCCGGTTGAAAAAGAAATGATAGGCGTAGCGCCGCGCCCGGGCCAGCAGTTCCGGACCCAGGCCCTGGGCGAACGGCAGCTGGTCCAGGATCCGGACGTACTCCTCCGGCGAGCTGGCATCGTGGGTCAGACCCTTGTTCCGGATCCAGGCCTCCCCCGCCACGATCACCGGCAAACCGACGCTCGTGAGCTCGACCCCCATCTTGGTGCCGTAGATGATGGCCGCGTTGCAGAGCGACATCAGCCCGTAGGTGCTCATCCGGCTCTCGGGCGCCACCACGCGGATGTTCGGTGACAGGCGGGGCAGCCGACGCGCCAGCTCCCCGAGAATCGGCTGCCGCGACGGCGGGAAGCCGCTGATCTCGGCCGGGTGCACCCGGATGAGCAGCTGCAGATCCGGCCGGGTGGCGAAGTACTCGCACGTCCGCACCAGCCACTCCAACATGTTGGGGAAGGCGTTGGCGGGATAGTGCAGCTGGGCGTCCCACGACACGTTGGTGAGCAGGCCGATCACCGGCTTCGACGGATCGAGGCCGATGCGCGCCGCGAGCTCGCGCGGGTCGTCCTTGCGCGCCCGGTTGAACACGATCCAGTCGAACAGCCCCTCGCGACGGCTCGACAGGTACTGCATCAGCTCACGCTCCTGCGGCTCCGAGAGCACCAGATTCTCCCAGTGCGCGCGCGGCTCGGTCATGAGCGTGTGGTGATAGGTGTCGTCGTGGCTGAAGATGAACCGCCGCTTGCGGTAGGCGACGTTCCAGGTGACGACGCGCACGCGCTCGCGCCGCGCGACTTCGCCGACCAGACCCCAGGGCACGTAGATGCCGTGCGTGAACACGGCGGACACGAAGCCGACGCCGCGCAGCAGGCGCCTGGTGGCCGTCGCGGTGAGAAGCGCCGACTCGAGATAACGGCGCAGCACCGCCTCGCCGTGCGGTTCGTCGTCGAGCGAGCCGGTGGCGAAGAAGCGCAGCGCGCCGGCAAAGGCGTGCTCGCCGATGGCGATGCCGTCGCGCACGTAGCCCTGGATCGCCTCGCGCGGGAGCGTCTTCGCGGTCTCCCGGGCCTCGTCGCGGTCGTCGGGGTAGAGCCAGTCGCCGTAGCGGTGGATGGTGAGCCCGAGCGAGCGGTACACCCGCTCGGCCGGCCGCAGGCAGTCCTTGCACAAGTCGGCCTGCGGGCCGCGGCGGACGAACGTGGCGAGGTTGGGATAGAGCGACGCCTCACACTCGGCGCACGCCGGCAGTGCCGAGTCGCAGAGAAGTGCGTGCACCTCGGCGCCGCGGAAGGTGAGCGCCGCCGCGAGCGCGCTCTCGAGCGTCACGGCATGAGCGTAGGAGCCGATGGACGACGCCATCAGCACGCGCCGTCCGCCGGTGGCGCTGCGGCGCGCGGTTTGCCACAGCTCGGGTTCGGAGCGGAGGATCGCGTCCCAGTCCGGGTAGGCGTCGTGCCGGGCGTGATACCAGCGCCGGAGCAGCCGCGACGCCCGCCACAAGGCGGGGACGCGACGGATGCCGCGCTTCATGCCGGCGCGCGCTCGGGCAGCAGGTCGCGGCGCTCCACGTCGATGAGCCACATGAAGGCGTCGGGCGCCGGCAGTTCCTCGAAGAGGCGCCACGGTCGGTGGGCGCGCAGCTCCTCCGCCGCGTAGCCGCCGGTAGCCACGGCAATCGTGCGCACGCCAATCGCATTGGCGCACTCGATGTCGTGCGGGGTGTCGCCAATGACGAATACGTCGTGTTCGGACACGGGGCCGGCCTGGCGGGCCAGGGCCAGGGCGCGCTCGGCGATGGTGGCGCGCTCGCGCGTGTCCTCGGCAAAGGCACCCGCAGGGAAGAAGTCGTTGAGCCCGTAGTGCGTGAGCTTCGCCTTGGCGCCGCCGCGGGTATTGCCGGTCAGCAAGTACGACGTGACGTCCGGCCGCGTGCGCAGGTGCTCGAGCACCTCGCGCACGTTCGGGAGCACGTGACCAGTGCGGCGCGGCAGGCTCGTGGGCAGCAGTTCCTCGTAGCGCCGCACCAGCTGATGGGTCAGCTTCTCGCTCCGCTCGAGACCGAGCATCTCGAAGGTATGCGCCGCGATCTGATAGTCCGTCATCCCCGGGATCCGCATCGACTGCAGCTGGAAGTCGCGACCGGTGATTTCCTTCACGGCGTCGTCCCACGCGAACATGCCGCCCTTGGCGGTGGTGAGCAAGGTGCCGTCGATATCCCAGAACAGAACCGTCATGCGATGCTCAATCCTCATCGGCGCGCAGCCGTCCTTTAGAGGCGCGTAGCGCCTGGCGCCACGGGCTCGAGCGTGGCTCGGAAGCGCTGCGCCAGGCTGGCGGCGTCCAGGCCGTGATGCTGCAGCACCTCGTCGTTGGTACCACACTCGGGCAGCGACGTCACGCCGAGCGTCAGCACTGACGGCGCGGGGGCGAGTGCCAGGCGCGCGATGGCGGCGGCCAGCATCTCGCCCTGTCCGCCCCGTACGTAGTGGTTGTCGAGCGTGATGACGGTGCGACGCGCGCCAATCGTCTCGCGCAGCCAGGCGTCGTCCACGCGATTGAGCCACGGCATGACGACGACGGCCAGCCGCGCGCCCGTGGAGGCCTCGACGTCTGCCGCCGCGTGCCACGCGTTCGACACCATCCAGGGTCCGTAGGCGAACACCACGCCGTCGTCGCCGGCGCGTGCGGTCCAGCCCTTCCCCACCTCGGCGCGGTGGCCGGCGGGGTAGGCAAAGGGGAGCGGCCATTTCACCGACACGAGGCGGAGGTAGCCGCTGCCAGGTCCATCCACGAGCACGTCCAGAAGCGGCGCCACTTCGGCCTCGGCGGTGGGCTCGGCCATGACCAGCCCGGGCACCGCGGCCAGGGCCGAGATGTCGCGCACCGACTGGTGCGAGTGGCCGGGACCACCGGGCAGGAGGCCGGCGAGCGAGGCCACGTAGACGACCTTCGAGCACTCGCTGCCCTGGTTGTAGATCTGCTCGTTGGGCCGCGCCGCCAGGAAGCAGGCGAACGAATGCACCAGCGGCAGCGCGCCGCGGCGCGCCATGCCGCCCGCCATCGACACCATGTCCTGTTCGGCGATACCGCACTCGACGAACCGCTCGGGAAAGCGCGTCGCGAACGCGATCAGCCCGCAGTCCTTGATCAGGTCGGCGTCGAGGGCCAGCGCGTCGGGACGGCGCTCGCCGAGAGCCACGAGCGCTCGCTCGTAGGCGGCCACGAGGTTGTCGGTCTCGCGAGGCTCGCGGCGCGGGTTGCGGGTGCGCGACTCGGTTGCGACCGCGCCGAGGCCCAGCTCGGCGAACCGTGCGTTGGCGGTGGCGAGCAATTCCTCGAGGCCGGCGCCGTACTGACGCTCACCTGGGGCGCCCGAATGATAGAGGTAGAGGTCCGACGCCGTCATCGCGGCGGGGCCTTCCATGAAGCTCACGCCGCGGCCCTTGATCGTGTCGGCAATCAGCACCTTGGGCCGGTCGGTCACGGCGTCGAACTCGCGGAACACGCGTTCGAGCGCGTCGACGTCGTGGCCGTCGCAGCGTGCGACGTGCCAGCCGAACGCGCGCAGCTTGTCGCCGAGATCCCCGAGCGGACTGACCTCGTGCACCCAGGTGTCGGACTGGATCTTGTTGTGGTCGATGATCGCCGTGATCTCGCCGAGACCGCGCGTCACCGCCGAGCCGAGCGACTCCCAGAACTGCCCTTCCTGCAGCTCGCCGTCGCCGGTCAGCACGAAGATGCGCCGGGTGCGGCCGGTCAGCCGGTTGGCAATCGCCATGCCCTTGGCCTTGGAGATGCCCATGCCGAGCGAGCCGGTGTTGGCCTGGATGTAGGGCGTCTCAACGTGCGGATGCCCGGGCAGGCCGTGCAGCCGCCGCAGCTGGTAGAGCGAGTCGGGGGGCAGAAGGCCGAGGCCGATGAGCACCGAATAGAGGGCGGGTGCGTCGTGCCCTTTCGACGAGAAGAAAACGTCGCACGCCTCGTCGCCCTTGTCGAGGTCGCGCATCTCGTTCAGGAACAGCCAGCTCATGATCTCGAGCGAGCTGAAGCTGGTACCGATATGGCCGGACCAGGCGCCGGCAATCATCCCGAGCGTATTGATGCGCGCCAGCGCCGCGAAGGCGCGCACGCGCGCGCCGCGGGGCGCCGGCGCCGCCAGCAACCGCTCGAATTCCGAAACAGGAACGAACCGCAGCTCCAGCGATTCACCCTGATCTGTCTGTAGATCTCCCATAACTGATTCTTGTCGGCTTAGGGCTTAGGGCTCAGGGCCTCGAGATACGACGGCTGGGGCACGGGGGGCAGCACCGCGGCGCCGTCGGCAATCAGGCGCTCGGCCACCATCCAGTCGTACGGATCGTTGATGTCGAAGCCTTCGTGCCCCTCGGTCACGAACGGGACGACGACGTCTCCGGCAATGGTGCGGCGTTCGAACACGACGCGCGTCCACGCGATCTCGAGCGAGGCGTTCTGCACGTAGACGGGCGGCAGCGCCTGGTACGGCGTGCTGTGCCAGGGCTGTCCGCCTCCGCCGCTGTCCGGCTTCGGCGAGACAAGCTCGAATGGCATCAGTGGAAACATCCGGTCGCCGCGGATCACCCACATCTTGCCGGGGTGCTGCGTGCACTTCTCCACCGCCCGCAGCGAATCGGCCCCCGCCTGGCCGGTCAAGCGGCCGAAGGCCCGGCGAATCGCCGCCGCGCTGCGGAACGGGCTCGTCGGCCGCAGGATGCTGAACGCGTCCCAGCTGCGCCCGGCCGCGCGGAGCCCGGTGAGCGCGTGCTCCAGCCACTCGATGTCCGGCGAGGTGTCGCCGGCAAAGGCCGCTGGACGCAGAAAAGGCACCTCGGCCCCGTAATGGCGGGCGACAGCGGCAATCTCTTCGGAATCGGTAGAGACGATGACCGCGGAGAACACGCCGCTCTCGAGCGCCGGCGCGATCGTGTAGGCGATCATCGGGTGGCCGGCCAGCGTGCGGATGTTCTTGCCGGGAACGCGCTTGGAGCCGAGCCGCGCCGGGACGAACGCGACGGCCGAGGGAGACATCTGGGGGATCGTATCAGGCCTTGCCGGCTCCAGGCTCCCGGCTCTCGGCTCCCGGTACCGCCGCGGCTCCCGACCAAGGGAAAGGCTGGTACCGGGAGCCGGAAGCCGGGAGCCCGCCAGCGTTAGACGTTCTTCGGGTTGTGGTTGATGTAGACCGTCTTGAGGTCTGAGTAGACATCCAGCGCCTGCGTCCCGGCCTCGCGCCAGCCGTTGCCCGATTGCCGGAGGCCGCCGAACGGCAGGTGCGGCTCGCTGCCGTAGGTGCCGCCGTTGACGACGGCGACGCCAGCCTGGATCCGGTTGAGGAACGTCATCGCCCGGTGGAGGTTCTGGGTGTGCACCGAGGCGGTGAGGCCGAATGGCGAATCGTTCGCAATCGTCACCGCCTCATCGAAACTCCGCACGCGATAGAGGCAGGTGATCGGACCGAAGAGCTCGGTGCGCGAGATTTCGTCGCCGTGCACGGCGCCCTCGATGATGGTCGGGCCCAGGAAGAAGCCGCCGTCGTAGCCGGCGCCGGTCAGTCGCGTACCCCCGGTCAGCACCGTCGCGCCCGCAGCCCTGGCACGCGCGACAGCGCCCAGCATGTTGGTCATCTGTTCTTCGTTGATGACCGGACCGAAGTCGTCGGTGTCGGCCGTTCCCACCTTCAGCTTGCCGGCCGCCTCGACGAGCATCGTCTTGAACTGGTCGTAGACCCCGTCGAACACGAGGATGCGGCTGCCGGCGGCGCAGCGCTGGCCGGCGTTGCTGAAGGCGGAGCCGAGCGTCCACGTGACCGCGTTCTGGAGGTCGGCATCGTCGCAGACGATGAGCGGGTTCTTGCCCCCGAGCTCGAGACAGGTCTTCGCGAGCCGCTTGCCTGCCGCCTGTGCGATCCAGCGCCCGACTTCGCACGAGCCGGTGAAGCTGACGACGGCCACGTCGGGGTGCTCCACGAGCGGGGCGCCCGCCTGCTCGCCGAAGCCGTGAATCGTCGAATAGACACCCGCCGGCACGCCGGCCTCGCGCGCCAGCACGCCGAAGGCCCAGGCCGACAGCGGCGTGTCCTCGGCCGCCTTGAGCACGGCGGCGTTGCCGCACAGCAGCGCCGGAAACGCCTTCCAGGCCACGTTGGCGATCGGGGTGTTGGCGGCGATGATGAGACCGGCGACGCCGAGCGGCTGCCGCACCACCAGCGCCGTCTTGTTCGGCACGGCGCTCGTGGTGGTCTGCCCGTAGAAGCGGCGGCCCTCGCCGGCGACGAAGAAGCCCATCTCGATCGCGGCGTCAGTCTCGCCGAGGGCGTCTTTCCGCGACTTGCCGGTCTCGCGAGCCACGAGTTCGGCGATCATCCCGCGATGCGTGCGCATCAGAATCGCGATCTCGCGCAGGATGTCGCCGCGCTTGACCACAGTGAGATCTGCCCACGCCGGCTGTGCCTGCCTGGCAGCGGCCACGGCGCGCTCGACGTCGTCGGCGTTCGACTGGGCCACGCGGCAGAGCAGCGTACCCGTTGCCGGATCGACCTTGGCGAAGCTGCGGCCGTCGTGGGCGGGACGGTCCACGCCGCCGATCTGGTTGGGGATGATGTCGGGCAGCTCGAGATTCACCACGCGGTGAAGCCCCCTTCGACGCGCAGGTCGTGGCCGGTCACGTACGACGAGGCACGAGAGGCGAGAAAGACCAGCGGGCCCTTCAGGTCCTCGGCCGCGGCCATGCGGCCGAGCGGCACGCGCGCGCCGTACTTGGCCTTGAACTGCTCGTCCTGCCCCGCCAGCACACCGCCCGGCGAGAGCGTGTTCACGCGGATGCCGGCGCCGGCCCAGTGGGTGGCGAAGAACTTCGACAGGCTGACGACGCCGGCCTTCGACGCGCCGTAGGCGGGCGACTTGATGAACGGCGCGTTGCCGGTGAGGTGATCGTAGAAGTGCGCGTCGGGCGACACCGAGGCGTAGAGCGAGCCGATGTTGATGATCGACCCGCCGCCGTGCTGCGCCATGAGCGCCCCGAACACCTGGATCATCTGGAACGTGCCGAGCAGGTTCACCTCGACCATGCGCCGGAACGAATCGATCGGCAGCGCGTCGAGCGTGTGCCGGGCGCCGGGACTGTCGGGCGGCTGATCGATGCCCGCGTTGTTGACGAGGACGGCCGGCACGCCGGCACGGGTGGCCACGTCGCGCGCGGCCGCCTCGATGGAGGCACGGTTGGTGATGTCGCAGTCACCGCGGTGCACGGTGCCGGGAAATCGCTCGCAGGCGGCGGTGAAGGCGGCGGAGGCCGGGGCCCCGGGCAGGTCGAGCGCGGCCACGGAGGCGCCGGCCTCGGCCAGCGCCTCCACCCAGATCGGACCGAGCTTGCCGCAGGCCCCGGTGACCACCGCGACCTGCCCCTCGAGACTGAAACGGGTCGCCCCTCTGCCTTCTTTCACGAGCGCGCGAGCTGGGCGCTCTTCTTCTTGGCGAGCGCGTCGAGAGACAGGAAGTCGTCCTCGTGCAGCGCCTTGGTCGTGACCATGCCGAGGACGGTGTCGAGCTCGTAGGGCGGGATGCCGCCCCCGGGCGACTTCATGACGATGTCGGCCGCGGTGAGGACGTGCCCGCTCGGCAGGTCGCGCGCCACGACGAGGCTCTTGCCCATCTTGGCGATCGGCGCGCGCTCGCTGTCGTAGATCTTCTTCTGGCCGTTACCCATCGCCTTGAACGTGCGGTCGAGGTCGCGCACCATCTTGCGCAGGCCAACCGGCTCGAGCGAGAACGCGTGGTCGGTGCCCTTCATCGCCCGGTTGAGCGTGAAGTGCTTCTCGACGATGCGAGCGCCCAGCATGTAGGCCGCCACCGGCATCGCGATGCCGTTGTCGTGGCTGGAGAAACCGATCACGGCCGCGGGGAAGCGCTGACGGTAGGTGTCGATCACGCGCAGGTCGAGCTCCTCGAACGCTGCCGGGTAGCCGGCGGTGCACTGCAGGATCGCCAGCTGCGGGTTGATCGGCATCACCGCGTCGTAGGCGCGCTGCACGTCTTCGAGGAGCGCCCCGCCGGTCGAGATGATCATCGGCTTGCCCATCCGCGCGACGTGCTGCATGAGCGGCGTGCTCTTCAAATCGCCCGACGCGATCTTGAAGGCCGGCACATCGAGACCCTTCAGGAAGTCGGCGCTGGGGACGTCGAACGCGGTCGCGAAGAAGTCGACACCGAGCTCCTTCGCATAGGCCTGCAGCTCCGTATATTCCTTGAGCTCGAACTCCAGGAACTCGCGGTGCTCGCCGTAGGTCGAGCCGAAGCTGTTCTCGTTGTCATAGGGCTTGTCGTAGGCCGCGCGCGTGTAGAGGCCGCGGTTGTGCCGCTTCTGCAGCTTGACCGCGTGCGCGCCCGCCAGTTTGGCCTCGCGGAAGAGCTCACGCGCCCGCTCGAGGCTGCCCTGGTGGTTGTGACCGATTTCGGCGATCACGTAGCACGGTGAGGACTCGCCAATCTCGTGTGTTCCTATTCTCAGCGTACCTGCCACTGTCGTCTCCCGGCGGCGTCGAGGCCGCCCGATGCTCCCGCCGGCGCCACGGCGCGGAGCTGTGAGACCAGCCGGTCCCACCCGTATTGTCCGAGCGCGACCTCGCGCGCCGCAAGCCCGATGCGCTGGCTCTCCTCCGGGGTCGGCAGCCGATCGCACTGGTTGATATCGATCACGTTGGCCATGTGCGACAGCCCGGCCGGGGAGTGCTCGTCGAGGTTGGTGATCACGGTGCAGCCGCATTCCATGGCAGCGTTCACCGTGGTGTTGTTGGCCCGCAGCCCCTTCTCGAAGAAGGCGGCGAGATAGGTGTTGTCGAGCAGGTGGTTGAACACCGCGGTATCGGACAGATAGCCCATGAAGTACACCTGCCCGTTGAAGATCGACTGCAGCTCCTCGAAGGTCACCACGAACGAGCCGTCGAAGCTCGTGTTCTCGTGCAGCGCCGTCGACACGTACACCGAATAGGTCTTCCCGGTCGCCTCGAGCAGCTGCTGCAGCCGGCGGTAGAGCGACACTCGGATCTTGTGCGCCATGCCGAACGTGAACACCGAGATGTCGGTGTGCATGAAGCGTTGCGGGTTGAGGATCGTGCCCGGGCAGAAGAGCTCCTGGACGTCCGGTCGCAAGTGCCGCACCGTGTGGAAGAGCTCGACGTTGCCGACGTAGACCTTGCCCGCCGACGCGACCAGCCGCTGCTCGATCGGCGTGCCGTCGAAGGCGTGCAGGAAGAGCTCGAACAGCCCCTGATGGGCCGAGGCCCACAGGTCGAGGTCCTCGGCGTCACGGGCACTGAACTCGGAGAGCTTCAGGGACAGGAGCGGGCGCTGGAAACTGCCAAGCTCGACGGCCCGGATGCCCACGACGTGCACGTCGAGATGCTCGGCGAGGATGGCGTTGAACTTGGCAATGCCACAGGTCCAAGGGTTGAGGTGGTACCCGGCAATACAATCGATCATCAGACCTCGGTCAGCGCCAGCGAGGCTACGCATTCGGACAATCGGCTCCGCCCCTTAGGGGCAGTGCCTGATGACCCGCCCTCCGAGCGGGCGGGGCGTAGAGTCGGATTCTCATCTTAACTGAGTCAGCCCTTCGGGAGGGCCGCGGCCGGCGCAAAACACGGAAGCCCCGCCGGGCCGAACGGGCGGCTCGGCACCCCGACCTTGGCCAGGATCCGGAGCTGTTGTCCGCCGTCGATTTCAATCCGCCCCTGCTCGGTGTAGGTCTGCCGCAGGTAGTCCGCGAGCCTGGGGAAGCCCGCGTAATAGGGCTCCTCCTCGGCCAGCACGAGCGGCACGGACTGGCGGGCGAGCCGGTCGAGCAGGAACCGCGAGTCGCGCTCGCCGTCGAAGAAGCCCGGCCGGAACATCGGACGGCCGCCGGCAAACCGCCGGCCCGACAGCCCGCCCACTTCGGGCGCGTAGGTCACGACCATGATGCGGTCGTCGGGGCTCGTGCAGGCGTGCAGGTAGTACGCCGCGCGCCCGCTCGGGCTCGCCACGTCCGGGCCACGGAGCGAGTCCGGCATCCCGGCGAGCTGCTGTGACACCAAGTAGCCCTGCCTTACGACCGCCACCGGCGACCTCAGCAGCCCCGACCGCTGCAGCTCGCCGCTGACGCTCTGCAGCGCCCATACCGATCGGGCGGTCACCCAGAGCAGCAGCAGCGCCAGCGCCCCGGCCATGGCGCGGCGCAGCCACGGGCGGTGCGCGCCTTCCACCGACATCATGAGAAGCCAGGCGCCGAGCACGGCCAGCGGCGGGCCGATGTCGCCGAAGCGCGCTTCGAGGCTGCCGCGCAGGAAGAAAACGGACACCAGCAGCGTCATCACGCCGACGGCGAGCATTGGGACGTCGCGCGGCTCTGCCGCGAGGCCACGGCGCAGCCGCGCCAGGGCAAGCGCGGGCCCGAGCCACGCCACGGCGATGAAGACGTAATACAGCCAGGCCTGCGTGTTCTCCTCACGCCCGAAGTTGGCCGCCACGGTGCCGCTGACGTCGACCGAGGGGACCGGCCAGCCGATCGCGGTACGTTGAGCGTCACGCCGGCCCATCGCCATGCCGTCCGTCATGTAGGTGACCAGCCCGGCGTCCTGCTCGACCCAGTAGAGCGACGGCGCCAGCAGCACCAGCGCCAGCGCGCCGTACGAGGCGACGCGGCCCAGGCGCTTCACCCACGAGCTGGGGCCGGCGAGCGCGAGCACGATCAGGCTGCCGGTGCCGCAGTACACCGCGAAGTCGTGGCGGAAAAGGAACGCAACCGCCGTCCACCCGCTCAGCGCCGCGACGCGCCACCACCCGGGCGCCCGGGCGTAGGTGACGATCAGGAGGCACTCCACCGCGAGCACGAGCACCTTCGGATATCCGTACAGCTTCGGCGAGAGCAGCGCGGAGAGCAGGGCGGTGACCAGGGCCACGGGCCACGGCGCCACGTAGGTACCGGCCACGAACGTGACGAGCGCCGCCGCGCCGACGCCAGCCACGGTGAGCATCGCCTCCGAGCGCAGGTTATCGCCGAGGACGCGCTGCGACAGCGCCGACAGCTCGTAGGTCAGGGCGGGACGGGCGCCCTGCACTGCGTCGAGGAAGTCGCGGAGCGGCTGCTCCCCCGCCTCGACCTGCTTGGCCACCGCCAGTTGCAGGAAATGATCGTTGTCGAACCCGCCGAGCGCACCGCCGAGCGTGTTGAAGCGGTAGCAGACGACCAGCGAGAAGACGAGCACGGCGACCGCCCGGACGGTCGTGACCCGCGGCCATCGGGAAGGCGCCCGCGGCCGGCGGGCCGCCGGCGCGGACTTAGCGGCCATCCCCCTCCGAATGCCCGCGGGCCGGGGCCGTTGCGGCCTCGATCAAATAGGCGGGACGTCGGCGCGACTCTTCGAGCGCCCGCCACACGTATTCACCAACGACGCCGAGCGCCACGAGCTGCAGGCCCGCGAACCCCGCCATTGCCGAGACGAGCAGGACGAGATGTCCGGCGCCGGTGTTCATCCAGCGCACCAGGCCGGCCACCGCCAGCAGCGCGCCCACGGCCAGGAACGCGACGCCCAGATAGGTGCATGCGCGAACCGGCACCTCGGTGAACGCGGTAATCGAATCCACGACCAGCGTGATCTTCCTGGCGAGGGTCCAGCCCGAGCGTCCCGACAGGCGCGGCTGCTTGTCGTACTCCACGTAGGCCTGGGTGAAGCCGAGCCAGGTGATCAGCGCGAACACGCTGACGTGGCGTTCCGGAAATCGCTTGAACGCCTCGATCACCGAGCGATCGATCAGGAACACGTCGGCGCCGCGGGCCGGCATCTCCTTCATTCCGACGACGTGGCGCATGATCCAGTAGTAGAGGACCGCGAACCTGGCGTGTGCCGACTCGCCGGGCTGCGCCCGGCGCGTCGCCCACACGACCTGCGCACCCGTGCGCCAGCGGTCCAGCAACGCGGGCAGCAGTTCCGGCGGATCCTGCAGGTCGCCGGCCAGCATCACCGCCGCGTCGCCCTGGACATGGTGCAATCCGCAGGTGATAGCGACGTGCGAGCCCGAGTTGCGGCTCAGACGGAGGCCGCGGATCCGGCCGTCGGCCTGCGCCAGCCGGCTGACGGCCTCGAAGGTGCCGTCAGCGGAGTGATCGTCGACGATGACCCATTCCCAGTCGTCGCCGACGGTGGCGGCCAGCGCCGCGGTCAGACGCGCACGCATCGCCTCGAGGTTGGGGCCCTCGTTGAACGCCGGCGTGATGATCGAGAGCATCCCGATCTAGCCGGCCAGCGCACACGTGAGCGCGGTCACGACCCGCTCCTGCTCGCCGTCGCTCATCTGGTGGAAGAGCGGCAGCACCACCGCCGTCGCCTGCGCGTCCTCGCTGCGCGTGAGCGGACCGGCGGCGCGCCACGTCCCGGGCGGATACGCGGCCTCGAGATGGGCGTTCATCACGCCGCGCCGGGTCGCCACGCCGTCATCGAGCATGCGCTGCATCACCGCGCGCTGATCGGCGTCGCGCAGCCGGACCGCGTACGTCTGCCAGTTGCTGCGCGCCCACGGCGGCTCGTAGGGCACGGCCAGCCGCGGATGCGCGCCGAGCGCCGCGTGGTAGCGCGCGGCCAGCGCGCGGCGGCGCTCCACGATCGCCGGCAGGCGTTTCAACTGTTCCCGGCCGATGGCCGCCTGGATGTCGGTCATGCGGTAGTTGAAGCCGACGATCGGATACGCCTCGAAGACCACCTGCGACGAGGCATGGCGCACCGTATCCGGCACGCTCATGCCGTGCTGGCGCAGCAGGCGCAGGCGGGCGTCGAGCGCCGCGTCGGCGGTCACGACCATGCCGCCGTCGCCGGTCGAGAGCAGCTTGCGCGGGTGGAAGGAGAAGCAGGCGAGATCGCCGTGCGGACGCCCGAGCCGTTGCCACGCGCCCCGCCACTCGATCTCGCTGCCAATCGCACAGGCCGCATCCTCGATCACCGTGAGTCCACGGCGCCGCGCCAGCGCGACCAGCTGCGCGAGGTCGCACGGCATGCCCAGCTGGTGCACGACCAGCAGCGCCCTGGTGCGCGGCGAGAGGGCGGCCTCGACCAGCGCGACGTCGACGTTGAACGTCTCGAGCTCGACGTCCACGAAGACCGGCATGGCGCCGCAGTAGCGAATCGCATTGGCGGTCGCGATGAAGGAGTGGCTGACGGTGACGACCTCGTCGCCGGCGGCGACGCCCGCGGCGAGCAGCGCCAGGTGCAGGGCGGTCGTACAGCTCGAGACCGCGCAGGCGTGCGGCGCGCCGACGGCGGCCGCAAACTCCTGCTCGAAAGCCGCCACCTCCGGCCCCTGGGTGACCCAGCCCGAGAGAATGGCACGCCGCGCTGCCTCGGCCTCCGGTTCGCCGAGCAGCGGCCGCGCCACCGGAATCATCGGCCGCGCGCCGCTCACGTGCTCGGCGCCACCGCCCAGTTGTGCACGATCTCCTGTTCGAGGAGCTCCTCCGGCGTTTCCGGACGGCTGCGATACCACTCGAGCAGCAGGCGCAGGCCATCGGCGAGCGACGTCTTCGGGGTGTAGCCGAGGAACGTCTGGGCGCGCGCCACGTCGGCATACAGGCGCAGCACGTCGCCGGGCCGGGGCGGATCGTGTCGGACGATGGCGGCGCGAGACTCGGACACGAGGATCACCTGCTGCGCCAGGTCGTTGATCGATACTTCGGTGCCGCTGCCCAGGTTGATCGTCTCCCCGTCGGCCTCGGGATGCTCGCCGGCAGCGAGGATGCCGGCGGCAGTATCGCTCACGTACTGGAAGTCGCGCGTCTGCGCCCCGTCGCCGAAGACGATCAGGGGCTTCCCGGCCAGGCAGCGCAGCAGGAACTTCGGAATCACCTCGCCGCTGTCGCCCTCGTGGTGAGAGCGCGGGCCGTAGCTGTTGAACGGCCGGACGATCACGGTGGGATAGCCGTAGGTGCGGTAGTAGGCCCGCGCGTAGCATTCGCCGGCGAGTTTCGACGCCCCGTAGACGGTGCTCGGGAAGGTCGGGTGATCTTCGGTCATCGGCACCCACTTCGCCGTGCCGTAGACCTCCGAGCTCGACACGTAGACGAATCGCGGCACGCCGTGCGTGCGGCTGGCGGCGAGCAGGCGCAGGGTTCCCGTCGCGTTGACGTCGTGGTTCTCGTACGGCGAGTGCACCGAATGCCGAACGCCGAGGCAGGCCAGGTGGTAGACGACGCGCGCGTTGGCCAGATAAGGCGCCAGCCGGTCGAGATCGCGGATGTCGGTCTCGACGAGCATGACCCGGTCCGAGAGCACCTCGGCCACGTTGGCCGTCGTCCCGTTGACGAGGTTGTCTACGATGACCACCCGCTCGTCGCCGCGCGCGGCCAGCTGCCGCACCACTTCCGAGCCAATGAAGCCGGCACCGCCGGTCACGACGACCGTACCGCGTGTCGATCCAGTTCCGTCAGGCATTCTCTACTCCGGCCGGGGTGTGGCCATCCCGCCAGCGCGCGAACCGCGCCGGCACGCCGGTCACGATCGCGAAGGCGGGCACATCGCCCGTCACGACCGACCCGGCGCCCACAATGGCACCCCTGCCCACGGTGACGCCGGGCAGCAGCACGGCGTTGACGCCGATATCGGCCCAGTCGTCCACGCGAACAGGCTCGATTCGCAGGTCGGTTTGAATCACGGGCACGTCGGTGGGCTCTCCGGTGTGCTGCGAGCCGAGCACGCGGGCTCCGGGTCCCCAGCCGACGTACTCGCCCAGCTCGAGATCCCGGGCGTCGAAATACGCCTGCGGCCCCACCCAGGTGTGCGCCCCGATGACGCAGCGGCCGTCGAACCGGCCCTGGATGAACGCCTGCTCGCCAATCACGACGCCATCGCCAATCTCGAAGGTCTCGGGATGACGGGCCAGGGCGCCGCGGCCGATCCGCACGCCGTGGCCGAAGCGCCGGGCCAGAGCCCGCCACACCGCGCGCCGCATCCGGGCGTCGCGCTCGTTGTCACCCATGGCGTGCACGCCGGCGAGCTCGAGAAGCTGCTGACGTGAGTGCTCGCGGCGCAACTGGTCGGCCAGTTCGAGCTCGTCGGGCGGGTCGGGCGTCACCACCCGTCGGCCGTGAACGGCGGGCACGACGCGCACAGGGGCGCGATCCGTCATCGATCAGGCCGGCGCCCCAGCCGTGACGCCGGCTCGGAGCAGCGCCGCGACCTCGGCGATCTGCGCCTCCGTCAGCTCGGGGAAGATCGGCAACGACAGCACCTCGGCCGCGGCGCGCTCGGAGACCGGAAAGTCACCCACCTGGTGTCCGAGATCGGCATACGCCGGCTGCAGGTGCACGGGGATCGGATAGTGCACACCCGTCTGCACACCGGCCTCACCCAACCGTGCACGCCAGACGTCGCGCTGCGGCAACCGCACCACGTAGACGTGGTACACATGCCGAGTACCCGGCCGCTCCAGCGGCGTCACCGCGGGCGTGCCAGACAGTTGCCGCGCGTACGTGGCGGCGTGGCGGCGGCGCGCCTCGGTCCAGGCCTCGAGGTACCGCAGCTTGACGCCAAGCACAGCGCCCTGCACACCGTCCATGCGGTAGTTGAAGGCGCGGTACTTGTGCTCGTAGCGCACTTCCTCGCCCCACGCGCGCAGCAGGCGGACGTGCGTGGCCAGCGCGGCATCGTTCGTCACCACCGCGCCCCCTTCGCCGTAGGCGCCGAGGTTCTTGCCAGGGTAGAAGCTGAAGCAGCCGAGGTCGCCCATCGAGCCGCAGCGCCGCCCTTTGTACTCGGACCCGTGCGACTGGCAGGCGTCCTCGATGACGCGCAGGCCGCGCCGCCGCGCGATCTCGAGAATTGGATCCATGTCGGCCGGCTGCCCGTAGAGATGCACCGGCACGATGGCCTTCGTCTTCGGCGTGATCGCCCGCTCGATCCGCGCCGGATCCATCGTCCAGTAGTCGGGCTCGACGTCGACGAAGACCGGCGTCGCGCCGCTGTATTCGATCGCCGCCACGGTGGCCACGAACGTGTACGGCACGGTAATGACCTCGTCCCCCGGCCCCACGCCGGCGGCGAGCAGCGCCAGGTGCAGCGCGCTCGTGCCGCTGTTCACGCCCACCGCCTCGGTGGTGTGGCAGTAGGCGGCGAAGTCCTTCTCGAAGGCGGCGACAGCCGGCCCGAGGATGAACTGGGCGTTCTCGAGCACGCGGAGGACGGCGGCGTCGATCTCGGGCTTGAGTGCGCGGTACTGCGCCTGCAGGTCGACGAACGGAATCATGAGCGGACGGGACTCTCGAGGCTGACGAGGCGTCCCTGATCGGCCATGGATGCCGACGCCGCTTCGAGCAGCTGCACGACGTGCAGCCCGGCTTCGCCGCCGGTGAGCGGCGTCGCGCCGCGGCTCACGCAGTCGACGAAATGCGCGGCCTCGACGCTCAGCGCCTCGGTGAGGGCGAGCTGCGGCGCGTACATGTCGCCAGCGCGGTAGCCGATGAGCATCTGGTAGACGTTCTCCGGGCTCGGGTTCAGCGAGATGCCGCGGTCGTAGACCTTGATTTTTTCGCTGGCTTCGAGGTCGTCGAACATGACCATGCGGCGGCTGCCGCCGAGCAGCGTCCGCCGCACCTTCACCGGCGACAGCCAGTTGACGTGGACGTGGGCGATCAGGCTGTTGCGGAAGAACATCGTCATGTAGGCGATGTTCTGCGGCTGCCCCGGTACGTGCGCCAGCCCGGTGGCCGACACGGCCACCGGCCGGTCTTTCAGCACGTAGTCCATGATCGCGAGGTCGTGCACCGCCAGGTCCCACAGCACGTTGACGTCGTGCTGGAAGAGGCCGAGATTGATGCGGACCGAATCGTAGTAGTAGACGTCGCCGAGCTCCCCGGCCTCGACCATCTCGCGCATCTTGCGGACGGCGCCGGTGTAGACGAAGGTGTGATCGACCATCAGCACGCGCCGCCGCGCCGCCGCCTCGTCGATCAGGCGGCTGGCCTGCTCGCTCGTGGACGCCATCGGCTTCTCGAGCAGCACGTGCTTGCCGGCGGCCAGCGCCGCCATCCCCAGCTCGAAGTGCCGATCCACTGGCGTGGCAATGACGACCGCGTCGACGTCGGGGCTCCCGCACAGCTCGGCGGCCGACGTGGTGACGGCCACCGACGGATAGCGCCGGCGCACCTGGCTCAGGCGCTCCTCGCGCGTATCGCACACCGCGGTCACCGCCGCGCCGGCGCACTCCGAGAAATTGCGCACCAGGTTCGGACCCCAATACCCGTAGCCGATCACGCCGATCCGGATCACGCGTCGATCTCTCCTTTCGACTTCCGCGCCAACAGGCGCGCCGGCACGCCCGCGACCGTCGCACCCGCCGGCACGTCACGGGTGACCACCGCCCCGGCGCCGATCATCGCGCCCTCGCCGATCGTGATGCCGCACAGGACGGCGGCGCCGCTGCCGATCGACGCCCCGCGCCGCACGGTCGTCGGCACCACGGTCCAATCCGCCTCGGTCTGCAGCTGGCCGTCGGTCGTGGCGCGCGGATACGGATCGTTGATGAACATGACCCCATGTCCGACGAAGACGTCGTCCTCGATGGTGACGCCCTCGCAGACGAAGGAGTGGGACGAGATCTTGCAGCGCTGTCCGATCACGGCGTTCTTCTGGATCTCGACGAACGCCCCGATCTTGGTTCCGGCACCGACGCGGCACCCGTAGAGGTTGACCAGGTCGCGGTGAAAGATCACCACGCCCTCTTCCAGTTCGACGTTGGGGGAAATCGGCATCAGGCTCTGGACATTCTAGTGTCGATTACGCCGGCACGGGCGGCCGCCCGCAGATCCAGCAGGCTGAACTCCGCCGCACCTGCGGCGCGTCCCGCCTGCCGCGCGACGAGCAGATGCAGGGCGATCGCCTCGTCGCTGTCGCAGACGGCCACGGTCGGGACGCCGAGAAACGGCGCCAGCCACGCGAGGCCGCCGCACGTACCGAGGAAGCCGCGCGAGCGTGTGATGAGGGCGAGTTGCACACCGAGATTGGTGCGCGGCGTCATCAGCGACGCCGCGCTGCGCACGTTCGGAAGGCCTCGCAGGTCGAAGTCGACGTGCTCGTCGATACCGAGCTCGGTTTCGAGCAGTACGACAGGCGAACCGGCCGCGACGCGGGACACGAGGTCGCGGACCGCCGCGCGTGACGCCGGCGCGGTCGACAGCGCCGGCCCCGCATAGAGCTTCGCCGCGACGAAGCCGTCGGGCAGGCCGGGCGGCACCGGCAGCACGAGCCGCTGCAACGCGTAGCGGGTGTGGGTCCAGAGGAAGTCCATCGCCATGTTGCCGTGCCACACGTGCCGGAACAGACGAAAGAACGTCGACGGATGGCACACGGCGCCGCCGCGCAGTCCCAGCCGTGCACGCGCCGCTGTCAAGAGCTGCTGGTCGACGGCGTCCACCGCCGACTGCTTCTGCCCGCCGCCCTCCTGCCGGGCGCGCCGCTCCACATTCCGCGCCGCGAGCTCCGCCGGCGTGAGCAGGTCGAAGATGTCCAGATAGGTACCGGCCACGTCGGCATAGAGCGCGTCCATGCCGCCGCGCGACAGCACGATCAGCCGTTCGCGCGGGACGCCGTGCGCATCGCAGAACCAGCGGAGGAACGGAATCCAGTAGAGAACCTCGTAGCCGACTTCGGCCAGCCAGGGGCCGGCGATGATCGGCTCGCGCCCGCGCGCCAGCGACGCCAGCGCGGCCAGGGCCGCCGCCGCGTCGGCGCGAAACGCCTCGTGCTCGCGCTCGCGCTCGCGGCGCCGCATCAGGCGCACCACGGGCTTGTGCAGCCCCTGGAGGCGCCGCATGGCCTTCAGGCCGAGATTTCGCGCCAGTTGCGATCCGCTCATCCCGATCGACGCCGCACGATCACTGCTGAACGCTCCGGGCGCTCACGCGCTTCAGTGTTTCGCCGGGCACGCACTCCGGCGGCCCCGCCGGCGACAGATACTGCACCACCTCGTCTACCGGAAGGTCGGCCGCCAGGCACGCCAGTATCGCCGCGTGTCGGCGCCCTTGATCGCACCCTCGCGATCGAGCAGCTCCATCTGCTGCGCCCGCCGGCTCCAGACCGCGACCAGCAGCCCGCTCTCGACGGTGAGAGCGGCAAAGACGAAGATCCCGGCGGCCGCCACGTCCCTCCACCAGCGCGGCGGACCCAGCGCGAGATCTGCGGCCGCGAAGCTGCACAGGAGGATGGTCATGAAGGTGTTGATGGGAAACGCTTCGCGAATGGTTCCGGCGAAGGTGTGGATGCCGATGAGCGCAGCCACGTCGGACCAGCGCCTGGGCCGGACGAGATGGACGAAGAGCGCGCCCAGCACGACGATCTGCCCGGCGTGCCAGCCGCGGAACCATTCGTAATAGTGCCCGCCCGACCAGTCCTGCACGACACGCAGGTGTGCCCAGAGCAGCGGCCGCAGGTACCCCGTCTGGTGGAACTTTCTGGCCACGAGGCTGCCGAGCGTCCCATACGACGCCTTCACCATGTTGCCGTAGCTGTCGCTGACCTGGATCGGGAGGTCGACGAGCGAATACACGAGCCCGGTGACGACGAGCGCCGCATACCCGTATGAGACCCAGGCCCATCGGCTGCCGGTTGCGGCTGGCGGCTGGGATGCGAGCGCAGCGGTCACAGAATGCCGGGGACGAGCGACGTGGCGCGAAGCTCCAGGGCGGTGAACTTCGCGGCTCCCATCGTGGTGAAGACGTGGCGGGCCGCGTAGAGATGCGAGGTCAGGAGATGATCGTCCTCGTAGATGGCCAGCGTCTCGGTGCCCAGCATCGGCGCAAGCCACGCAAGGCTACCGCACGTACCCACGAACCGGTCGGCGCGCCGGATGACTTCGGTCTGCACGGCAAGGTTGGTCTGCGGCGTGAGCGCCTGCGCCAGCGGGACCACTCCTGGAATGCCGTCGAACAGGTAGTCCTCGTGCTCGTCGAGCGCAAGCCTGGTATTGAGCAGCACGACCGGCCCCTGCGCGGCCACGCGCTCGACGATCGTTCGCAGCGCGCGCCGATTGGCGTCCGTGGCCGGTAGCGCCTTCCCGGTGTAGAACTTCACCGCGGTGAAGCGCTCGGGCAAGCCTGGCACCGCGACCGGCGGTGGCGTCACCGCCGCGTACGCCAGGTGTTCGAGGAGGTATTCGAGCGACTCGTTGCCCAGCCAGAACTGCCGCAGCAGCCGGAACATCAACGACGGATGGCAGACGGCGGCGCGCTCGAGGCCTGCCTGCGTCCTGATCCGCGCGAGGATTGCCTGGTCGAAAGACGCCAGGCCGTGCTGCTTCTGCTCGCCGTCGCGCTGGCGCTCCGCGTTCCGTGCCGCGAACTCCGCCGGCGAAAACAGCTCGAGCAGCTCGACGTAGCGGTGCGATACGTCCGAGTACCAACCGCCGACGCCTCCGCGCGACACGACGACGAGCCGCTCCGGATCCACGCCGTAGTGATCGGCGAACCAGCGCAGGAACGGCACCCAGTAGAGCACCTCGTAGCCGACCTCGGAGAGCCACGGCCCGACGATGATGGGGTCGCTGCCGCGTGCCAGCCGCCACAGCTCGCCACGCACCGCCAGCTCGCGGCGCAGTTTGGGCACCGTGCGCGCGCCCACGCGGCCCCAGTAGCGCGAGGTGCGAACCGTGCCTGCGTAGGCGTGGCGGCCGGCGTCACGGCCCGCCGCGACGGCGCCGCGGGCACCGGCGCGCAGCCCCTTTCCGGTTTCGCGGCCCTGTTTGGACGCGCGGCGAAGGCGCTGCCGCACCGCCCGGGCGCGCTTGGCTGCGAGGTTCCACGCTGCGCGGCAGAGATTGCGGGCGACCAGCGGCAGATTGCGAAGGGTCATCGCCGGCCGGCCGGGCTCACGGGAAACACGGAAGGCCGTCGCGGACCGTGCGAGGGCGGGTCTCGTCCCGTCGCACCAGGATGCGGAACGACTCGCCACCGAAGTCGTGGTCGCCGGCGTCGGCATAGGCCCGATCGAGATACGCCAGAAGCAGCGGCGACTCGTCCCGGTAGCGCGCCTCGAAGACCGTTCGCGGCTCAGTCACGACGAGCGGCACCGCCTGGCGTTCCATGTGCGCCACGGCGGCGCGCTGATCGCGCTCATCGCGGAGGTAGCCGGCACGCACGTCGACGTGCCCACCGGCGAACCGCCGATCGGCAAAGTAGAACACCTGGGGCATGTAGGCGGCCACGAGCACCCGGTCGTCCGGGCGCAGACAGGCGTGCAGATAGTCGGCCAGCCGCATCATGGGCGACGTGGCGGCGCCGCGCGCCGCGAGCTCGGGTCCCGGGGTGTCGAGAAGCTGCGCGATCGCGCGCGTGCGCCCGGCCACGCCGGCGGGACCGCGCGCGTCGCTGGCCGTGCGCAGGTTGGGGATGAAGACGCCGATCGACATCGCGCTGCCGACGGTGGTCATGACCACACACACCAGCAGCCCCACCACGACGGCCCGCACCACCCAGCCGCGCGTGCGGACGGCGGACGTCGTGGCCGCGATCAGCCAGGCGCCCAGAGCCGCCGCGAAGACGGAGACGTCGGCGAGCCGAATCGGCAATGTTCCCCGCAGGAACCACCCGTTCAGCAGCACCATGACGACCACGATCGGGGCCAGCCGGTAGATCTCGTGCCAGGCGGCGGCGTCGTTGCGGCGCACGACCGCCGCGAGGCACGCCGCGACCGCCGCGAACGGCAGCGTCAGAAACAGGTAGTACACGAACGGGACGGCGTTCTCGGGGCGGAGGACGCCGGGCGCCACCTGGGTCCGCAGCAGCGGCAGCGCCTCCGTCGCCTTCGTCCACGCATCGGGCTCGGGCCGCTCGACGACGCGCCACGCCCGCCGGTCGATGTTCTGCGTGTCGGCCACGAGCGGATCGGCGGCGAGGCGGCGCAGCAGTTCGGGCGACTCGTCGGTGAGCTCGAATTCGCCGCCGTCACCGCTGGACGACCCGTGTGGCCGGACCTTGTAGGTGGCCGCGAACGTCTCGCTCGCGCCGGGCGGCACCGGCTGCTGCCACCGCACCTTGATCCGTGGACGCGGCAGCGGCGGCGTGTCGGCGACCTCGATCAGCCTTCGCCCCAGGTCGAACGTGAAAGACGGCCGCCGCAGCTGGGTGCGGTCGCGATCGATGCGGCTGATCTCCAGCCCCAACCGCACGTGCTCGAGGACGCCGACGTTCATCTGGAGAAAGACGAGATACGGTGCGAGACACGCTGCCGCGAGACCGCCGTAGAGGGCAACGGCCCTGACGGTGCGCGAGAACCCGGCGTCTCGTGACGACACGGCCAGGAGCACGGCGGTGCCGACGCCGATGTACACCCCGTGATCGTGGCGGAAGAGAAAGGCGGTCGCCGTCAGCACCGCGAGTGCCGCCAGCGTCGGCGGCGCGGGTTTGCGGGCGTAGGCCCACCAGCCGAGAACAGCGAGGGCATACAGCACGATCTTGGGATAGCTGTAGAACCGCGGCCCCAGGGCCAGTTGCACGAGGGCGACGGCCAGCCCCACGAGGTGCGATCCAGACGCCCGCCAGCCGATGTAATAGGTGAGGGCGGCGCCCGTTGCCAGCATCAGCACCGACAGCAGGACATGACCGAGCAGTGTGCCCCCGGTCGCCCACATCGCTGCCGCGGTGGGGACGTAGGACAGCGGCGCGCCGAAATCGACGAAGTCTCGCGTGGGCAGCTCGCCGTGTAGCATGGCCGCGGCGCGGGAAATGACCAGGAACTCGTCGTTCTCGAGGCCGCCGAGCTGCCCGCCAAGCAGGTTGAACCGGTAGACGGCGGTGGCCACGAAGACCAGCGCACCGAGCACCAGGGTCACGCGCGGCACGGCCGGCGGTCTCACTCGATCTGACGTCACCGGCGCCGCACTGGCACCTGGCCGGGGCTCACGCCATTTTCTCCAGCACCAGCACGCGCCCCTTCTTGCCCCAGTCCATCCGCTCCTCGAGATCCGGACGGGAGCGACATCCTTCGAGCACGAACATCAGCCGCAGCATGTCCTTGTTGAGCAGCGTAATGTGCGACGGGTCCAGATCGTCGCTGGTGTTGAAATCGAGCAGCGTCGGCGGGTTGGGGTGGAATCGCGTGGTGACGTAGATGAACTTCGAGGTCAGGCGCACCATGTTGGCGACCGCCTTCTTCACCTCGAGCACGGTCAGGTGCTCGAGCACCTCGCGGCAGAGGACGAGGTCGTACGAGCCGCTCTTCTTGATCGACGCATCGGAGGCATCGCCGATCGCAATGCGATCCCTGACCTCCGGCGTCGCCAGCTTCAGGCTCATCTCGTTGTAATCGATGCCATCGGCCTCGACGCCGATCTCGTGCAGCAGGTGCATCAGCGCACCGGGACCGCAGCCGAGGTCGATCACGCGCGTCGGCTGGAAGACGTCTTTGATGAGCTGCGGGTTCTTCGCCTCGATGCGGCGGCGCGTCTCCAGCGAGTAGTTGTTGTCGCCGGCGCGCCATTCGCCCAGCCAGTAGTTCTCGTCGTAGTGCTGCTGCGCGGTGGGCTTCTGCGCCAAGACGGCGGCTTCGAACTCGGTGATCGTCATTGTTGGCTCTGCTGCCTGTGCTGGTCCTGATCGGCGAACTCTTGAAGAAGGCGGGACGAGGAGTCGAGCACCGTGTCGAGGTAGACGATCTCGATGCGGTGTTCACGGCAGATGACGGCCTGCTCGGGCGGGAGGCCGCGTTCGCGCCAGTCGCTCCCCTTCACGTAGTAGCGCGGGCGCAGCTGCCGCAGGACGGTCTCGGTATCAATCTCGTAGATGTGGACGTAATCGATGTAGCGGATGGCGTCGATGACCGTCGCGCGCTGTGTTTCGGTCAGGAGGGGGCGATGCTTGGTGCGGACGTAGCGGTCGGACGCGACGTTGCACAGCACCGGCGCGCCCAGCTCGCGCGCCGCCTTGAAGTACGCGATGTGGCCGTGGTGCAGCGGGTCGAAGGCGCCGTCCACCATCGCCACCTGGTGGCGGTATTGCGGAAGCTCGTCGAAGGTCAGAATCACGACTTGACCAGCAGACCCTTCTGCTTGAGCTCGTCGAGCGCCTTGTCGAAGAAATCGGTGGCGACATCGGGCGTGGTCTTCGCCCATTCGACCAGCTCCCGAAAGCCGTCTTCGAGCGCGATTTTCGGCTGGAACCCGAGCAGCGTGGCCGCGCGCGAGATGTCGGCGGTGTTGTGACGGATGTCGAACGTGCGCCCCGCCTGCGTGACCTCCGGCTCGATCGACGTTCCCAGGATGCGGTTGAGCATGCGGGCGATGTCGAGGATGGTGACCGTATCGCCCGACCCCACGTTCACCGGCAGATAGTCGGCGCCCGGTTTCTCGAGCATCAGCACGAGGCACTCGACGACGTCGTGCACCGACACGAAGTCGCGCAACTGGCCGCCGTCCTCGAACACCACGGGTGGCTTGCCGTTCAGCAACCGGCTCAACCAGATGGCGGCGACGCCCGCATACGGGTTGCTCAGGCTCTGACGCGGGCCGTAGACGTTGAAGAAGCGCGGCGCCACGGCGGGAATGCCATAGGTCTTGCCGATGAGCAGCACCATCTCTTCCTGGTGGTATTTCGTCATCGAGTAGATGTTGTCGCGATAGAGCGCCTTGTGCTCCGGCGTGGGAATCGACGTGACCGCGGCGGCGCACACCGGGCATTTCTGCTCCCAGTCGTGGGCCGCGAGCTGGGCTTCCGCGCGGATGCCCGGCGCCACTGGACCGTGTTCGGCGCACCGGTAGGCCCCCTCGCCGTAGACGCCGATCGACGAGGCGACGAGCACCTTTTCGACGTGATGCTTCGCATTGACGAGGATGTCGAGCAGCAGCGCCGTGCCGCGCGTGTTGACGTCCACGTAGCGGTCCACCTGGTACATGCTCTGGCCGATGCTGACCGCCGCGGCGAAGTGCACCACGGCGTCGGCCTCGAGCACGAGCGGCTCGAACGCGGCGCGATCGCGCACGTCGCCGCGCACGTAGCGCGCCTGTGCGTTGGCGTAGGACGGCCAGTCGCCCGACCGGTGCACCTGCGGAACCAGGCTGTCGAGAACGGTGACCTGATAGCCGCGCGCGATCAGGCCGTCCACGAGGTGCGAGCCGATGTAGCCGGCGCCGCCGGTGACGAGAACGTGCCGAATGCTCATGAGGCGTGCCTTCTCACTGACGCGTTGAGGAGTGGAGGTGGTCCGCGGTGTCGTGCACGTCGAGCCGCGCGCCCGCGTCGATCGACGCGAGCGCCGAGCGCGCCATCGTCAGGTGCCGCTGCGAAAAGCCGCCGGGATTCGAGTAGTAGGCGGTCGCCGGCACTCCGGCAAAGGGCGCGAGGTACGAGAAGCCGCCATAGGTGCCGACGAAGGCCGCGGCGCCGGCCACCGCCGCCGTCTGCAGCGCGAGGTTGTCGCGGGGATGCACGTGGCCGGGCAGCGTCTGGACGCCCAGAGTGTGCAGGTCGTCGCCGTCGTGATCGTCGAGCCGCAGGCCGGTGGCGAGCGACACGACCGGGCCGCGCTCCGCGAGCTGTTGAATCGTCCGGCGCGCGAAAACGCGGTTCTGGTCCGTCGCCGGAAAGCACTCGTTGAAGTAGAACTTCACGGCGGTGTAGGGCGAGGCGGGCGGCGTGAACGCGACGTCGCAATCGGCGGCAAGCCGCGCATAGTCGGCGTGCGCGTGCACCCACGACTCACCCACGTGGCCCCACCAGAACGGATTGAACAGCCCATACATGCTCGACGGGTGAAGCATCGAACGATCGTGGACGTCCACCGTGAGCTCGCGCAGCAGCTCGCGCTCGAACGCCAGCACCTGCGTCTGCTTCTGTTCGCCGTTCATCGCCACGCGCTCGTCGTGCCGGCGGCGGAACTCCTCGGGCGTCAGGTAGTCGAAGGTCTCGCGGTAGTTGGCCGCGAACGGGCGGTACCACGCGGCGGTGCCGCCGCGCGAGACGACCATCAGCCGTTCGGGCGCCACGTGAAACCGGTTGGCGAACCAGCGCAGGAACGGCACCCAGTAGAGCAGCTCGAACCCCACCTCGCCGAGCCAGGGGCCGGCGACGATGGTGTTGGACCCCGCGGCGATCGCGGCGAGGCCGCGCTCGAGCCGCGCCGCCTGCACCTTCGCGACCTGCGCGCTGATGCTTCGCCGTACGGCATGCGGGACCAGCGCCTTCAACGTTCCCACGCGGCGAGGATCCTTTCGGCCCTGTCCCAGTCGGCCTGGGAATCGATCGAAAGGGACTCCTCGGAGTCGACGATCAGGGGAAGACATCGATCGCCGTAGATGTCTCCGAACCGCTCGACGGTGTCACGGCGGAACGCGTACACAGTGCCGTCGCGCGAGTAGGCACGACGCGCATCCTGCCGTCGCGTCACGCGGGCGCCCTCGGGCAGGAACGGGCGCAGCACGCCCCCCTCGATGCGCATCACATAGTCGGGAGACAGCGCTTTCGGGAGCTCCGTGACCGTGACGACCGAATCGGCACCACTGGTCGTCAGCTGGCTCAGCGCCGCGGCGATGTGCGACCCTCGCCGCAAGGGCGACGTGGGCTGCAACAGCACGACGTACTCGGGCGTCCAGCCGGCGCGCGCCAGCTCCCCCAGCGCGTGGGCGATCACCGGCAGCATCGCCGTGTCGTCCTGTGCCAGCGCCGCGGGCCGCATGAACGGCACGTCGAGGCCGGCCTGGCGCCCGGCAGCGGCAATCGCCTCCGAGTCGGTGCTGAGCACGATCCGATCGACCACCTGTGATTCGCGTGCGGCACGCGCCACGTAGTCCAGCAGCGTCCGCCCGACGAGGGGCCGCAGGTTCTTGTCAGGTATGCCCTTCGAGCCGCCGCGGGCGGGCACGATCGCCAGCGTGCCGGAGCGGCTGCTCACGCGGGCCGGGGCGCGTTCTGCACGAAGCGGATCTCCCGGAAAAGGTCGCGCACCGCCACGGGATCGGGCAGTGCGTCCGGCACCGGCGGCGCCAGCCGGCACAGATAGCTCACGTGCAGGTGGTCGGCCGCGTAGTCCACGGCTGCGATGCCGAAGCCCGCCCGCCGCAGGTAGGCCTCCATCGTGTTCTGCGTCAGGTAGTAGGGATGGTCGATCTTCGTCGCGTCCTCCACCGACCAGGTGCGCAGGTAGGCGGCGCGGAAGTCCACGATATCGATGAACAGCTGCCCACGCTCGGTGAGCAACTCGCGCACGCGCCGGAGCGTGCCGCCCACGTCGAGCAGGTGATCGACGGTCTGGCAGATGATCACGAAGTCGAAGAGGCGGGCGCCGAAGTCGTGCTCCTCAACCAGCCCGGTGATGGCTTCGAGGCCGAACGTCCGCGCCTCCTCGACCTCGAGCGGCGCCGGATCGATGAGTGTCCCCGCGAGGCCGAACTCCTGCGCGAAGTGGCCGGCGACCACGCCGGTCGAGCCGCCGATGTCGAGCATCGAGCGCAACCCGGCGCCGCGCATGAATGGCCGGATCATCTCGGCACGGTCCGCGGCGTAGGCACGCTGCTCGCCCTGAATCGTCCGGGCATCGATCAGCCGGCCGTGGAACGCGCTCACCAGCGGCCGGTAGACGCCGTCGTAGAACCGGCTGTAGGTAGCGGCGGTCAGGCGCGGGTTCAGGAACACCAGCCCGCAGCGCGCACACGCGGTGGCCGGTGCCGGGTAGCCGTAGCGGTCGCGGTGCGTCACCGTGACGAGGCGCGTGCCGCCACAGAGATTGCACTCGGCAATCCACTGGCGCGGCTGGGCCGCGAAATCGTAGCCGAGCGCGGCAATCCTCGCCGCGCGTTCCGGAGCAATCGTCGTCTGCATCAGCTCAATCCGCTCAATAGGTGAGGCGCTTCTCGACCGTCAGCGGCGCGGTCGCGAGACAGCCGGCAATCCGCTCCCCGGCCTGCCCGTCTCCGTACAGGTGGTCGCTCGGCACGCGGTCGCGGCTCACGTGGGTCCGGATCGCCTCGGTGATGGCCGCGCGGTCGTGGCCGACGTCGATCACGTTGCGACCCCGCTCGCGTCCCTGCTGCCGCGACCCGATGTTCACCGCCGGCACGCCGAGGTAGGAACACTCGCGGATCGCGACGCTGCTGTTGCCGACGATCGCGGTGGACTGCATCAGCAGCCGCAGGAAGTCCTCGGGAAACATATTTCGGAAGAGATGAAAGTGGTCCGGCTGCTCGCGCTCGCGGAACACGCGGATGCCCTTCGAGGTGCCGTCGGATCCGGCATCCGGGTTGGGCCAGAACCACAGCACCGGTAACCCGAAGGCGGTGACGGCGTAGAGCGTCTCCTCGACCTGCGCGCGCGCCGCCTCGTACTCGGTCGTAACCGGGTGCTGCATAACCACCAGGTAGCCCTTCGACAGATCGGCCCGCGGCCCGACGCCGCCGTACTTCTCGAAGGGGTCGAAGTCGAGGCCCGGACGCGCGGCGACTTCGGCCGCGATGTCGATCGACGGACAGCCGGTGATGACCACCGTCTCCGCCGGCTCGCCGAGCCGCAGCACCCGCTCGCGCGCGGCCGGCGTGGCTACCAGATGCAGGTTCGACAGCTTCGTGACCGCGTGGCGCACCTTCTCGTCGATCGACCCGGTCACCTCGCCGCCCTGCACGTGCACGACCGGGATGTTCATATACGAGGCCGCCACCGCGGTGGCCAGCGTCTCGAAGCGGTCGGCCACCGTGACCACTGCGTCCGGCTCGAGGTTGTCGAACACGGTCGCGAACTCCGAGAGGCCGATGCCGGTGGACTTCGCCGACGTGACCAGGTTCTCGCCCTCGAGCACCATGTAGACGCGCTCGTCGATCTCGAACCCGTCGCGCTCGATGGCCTGGACGGCGTTGCCGTACCGATCGAGCAGCGCCGAGGCGGCGACGACGAGCTGAAGCTGCAAGCCGGGATGGCGCTTGATGGCCTGGAGCGCGGTGCGGATCCGTGAGTAGCTCGGACGGGCGGTGACGACGACGCAGATTTTTCGTTTGGACACGGTCTCTACAGATCAGTCGATGCGATGCGGGGTGGGGCCGGCCGTCACGAGAGGCCTTCGACGTCCTCGGGCGCGAGCAGGTGGTCGGCGGCGACCGCGCGCGTGAGCCGGCGGCCGACCACTTCGTCCAGACGCTCCGGTGGCAGCCCGGTGCCCGGCTTCTTGATCAGCAGATGCTCGCGCGCCAGCACCGTGCCGGCGGCGAGATCCCGCCCGGCCACCAGACTCCGTGTGAACAGCCGGCGGAGCGGTGCCGTGTCGGCGGCCGACTGCGCCTTGTCGAGAGGGTGGCCGCGCATCATCTCGATGAACCGCACGCCGTCCACGAGCTGGCGCAGCTCGCCGGTCGTGACCGAAGCCACCACGTCGGGCCCGAACATCTCGCGCGACAGGGTCACATGCACTTCGAGCACATCGAGGCCGATCGCCGCGCCGGCGAGGCCCGGATAGATCGTGGCCGAGTGATCCGACAGCCCGACCCAGCACCCGTACCGCTCGCGGTACACGGGCACCAGATTGAGCCCGACGCGTTCGGGAGGACACGGGTACGCCGTGGTGCACTGCAGCACGCCCACGTCGCGGCCGCGGGAGCGAACGCGGGCCACCGCGGCGTCGGTCTCCTCGAACGGGCTCATACCGGTGGACAGCAGGACCGGGGCGCCAGTCTCCAGCACGCGGTCCAGCAGCCGCGCATTCGACACCTCGCCCGACGCGATCTTCCAGATTGGCTGCCCGATGCGTTCGAGCAGATCCACGGCTTCGATCGAGAAGGGCGAGGAGACGAACAGCACCCCCCGGTCGCGGCAGTGATCGGCCAGCCCCTGCCACTGCGCCTCGGTGAACGCCATGCGCTCCCAGTACTCGTAGCGGGTCACGTCCTGGCGGCTGAATTTCACGCGGAACGGCTCGGACGGGGTGCTCTCGGCGGCGGCGATGTGCGTCTGGAACTTCACGGCGTCGGCGCCCGCGGCGGCAATCGCGTCGATGAAGGCGTGCGCCAGCCCGAGGCTGCCATCGTGGGTCAGCGCGACTTCTCCAATGACCAGGCATCGTCCGAAGCCGAGGCCGGCAAGCGCCGGATGCGTCGTGGTCATGCGTTGGCCAGCTGTCGCAGTTTCGCGGGGTTCCAGTAGATCCGTTCGAGGAGCGGCAGGCGCCCGGCGAGCACCAAAGCGTACACCACGGGTCGGAGAAGGTAGGCCCAGATCGGCGTCGGACGCGGCGCCGGCGCGGGGGTGGCCGCCAGCGTCTCCACCGTGTCGACGAACACCGGAGTGGCCGCCACCGCGCGGCCGCGCGGCCGGATGAAGCGTTCGACGAACGGTCCGTTGGGACGCGGCGATTCGCCGCGCGCCACCGCTGCCAGCTGCGCCACGTGCTCTTCGAGCGTCCGCGAAGCCGAGAGGAACCCGTCCCCGACGGTCATCAAATGGTGAAAGTGGAAGGTGCCTTCCTGGTTCTCGTGGAACTCCGGCGCCAGCACGGTGAAGACCGGGCGATCGACGATCGCGGCCTCGACGAGCGCGCTGGTGTTGAGGCCGACGACCGCGGCGCTGTGATGGAGCGAGTCGAAGTAGTCGGCACGGCCCTCTTCATCGATCGGATTCGATCCCCAGAGCACGGCGCCCTCGAGCGGCGGCTGCCCCTGCCATTCGTCGAGCCGCTGGGGATGTGGCCGGACCAGGATATTGATGCCAGCCAGCGCCGGGTTGCCAGTGCCGATCGCCTCGACCCACCGGCGCACGAACGCCGCCTCCGGCGGGCTGCCGCGAAAGAGCGCCGAGCAGACGTAGAGGACGAAGGGCCGATCGTCGGGCAACCCGGCGCGGCGGCAGAACGCCGCGCGGTCGCGCGACGGCGGACGATCGAACCAGCGATCGAAGCACTGGGCGCCGGTTACGTGCACGCGGTCGGCCGCTATCCCGTGGAACTGCAGCGCCTCGGCCCGCTGGATCTCGTTCCACACCAGGACGGCGTCTGGCAGGACGCGAATCAGCGCCTTGCTCGACAGGTGGTCCCAGCTCCAGACGCAGAGCGCGCTGCGGATGCCGCGGCGACGCGCGGCGCGGAGGTAGTCGAGCTGCGGCGACCCCAGCTCGATGAGCGGCGTGATGAGGAGCAGGTCGGGCTGATCCTTGGCGATGAACTCGTCCACGCCGGCCTGGCTCGGTACCGCCTCTTCGATCCGCTCGAGCGCCCAGGTGAGGAAGCGGCGTCCCGGCAGCCGGGCGAGGAGGATGACGAACAGGGGTGTCCTATCGTAGGCGCGCCGCCGGATCTTCGGCATCTCCGCGAAGCGCGCGTCCGAGTACCGCAGGTAGTCGAGGCCGAGCCGCAGGGCCGACGCCACGCGGCGGTAGCGTCCCCACTCGCGGATCGGCGTGTCGCCCACGGTGACGTGGGAATGCCGCGCCGCGAGCTCGTCCACCAACGCCCGACCGCCCAGCCCGTCTTCGCGATCGGCGGCCAAGTGCACGCGATGACCGCGCAACGCCAGCTGCTCGATGACGGCATCGAAGTTCCGGAAATAGGTGAAGTGCCGCGCTATGAAGAGAATTGTCACGCTGATGGGAGGTTCGGTACGGCGCGGAGGTCTGCCACGGCGAACCGTCCCGCTCCGAGCTTGTGGAATGCGCGCATCGCCACCGGCAGGTGGGCGTGCAGCCACTTGGGATCGACGAACAGCGCCGACGTGTCCACCCCCAGTCGCGGCGCCAGCCAGGCGAGGCTGCCACAGGTTCCGACGAACGCCGAGGCCCCGGCGATGATCTGCGTCTGGACGCCGAGGTTGGTGGCCGGCGTCATCCAGGGCTGCGCGGTCACGACCCGACCCCCGGCGGCAAACGCGTAATCGGCGTGATCGTCCTCGAGCACGAGGCCGGTGTCGAGCAGGACCACGGGGAGCCGGGCCGACAACGCCGCGATCATCGCCCGCAGGTGGCCCCGCATCTCGGGCGTGTCGGGCAGCGACCGGGCCGCATAGAACTTCACGGCGATGTACTGCGCAGGCAGGAGCGCCGGATCGATCACCGCCGGTGCCGTCATGCGGGTGAATCGCAGGCGCGCGTCCATGAAGCCCATGGCGCGCTTGCCCGACCAGTAGAGCGCAAAAAGGCGGTACATCAGGCCGGGATGGATGACGTCGAAGTCGCGCGTGCCGAGGCGGCCGGCCACCGTCTCGAGGATCGCGGCGTCGAGCGCCGACGGTTCGTACTGCTTCGTCACGCCACGCTCAGCGTTGCGCCGCGCGAACTCGGCGGGGTCCATGCCGTCCCAGATCTCGACGTAGCGCGCCGCCAGGTCAGCGTACCATCCGGCCACACCGCCGCGCGAGACGGCGACCAGACGATCGGAGTCGAGCCGGAACGCGCCTTTCAACCAATGGAGGAATGGAATCCAGTAGAGGGTTTCGAAGCCCACCTCGGACAGCCATGGCCCCACCACCAGCGTCCGGCCCCGGGCGACGAGGTCCTCGATCTCGCGCTCGACCTGCCACTCGGACTCATTGATCTCCGCCTGCTCGGCCAGCCGCTTGCGCTCGCGGTTCCGCCGGCGCATCGGCCGCCGCACCCCCCGCAGCACCTCCAGCAGCGCCGGCGTTCGACTCATCGCCCGACTCCCACCGGCGCCGTGTCGGCCTCCGGCAGCCCTAGCCGGTCCCGTACCACGAACAACGGGCGGCGACGCACTTCGTCGTAGATCCGTCCGACGTACTCGCCAACCAGGCCGAGCGTGAACAACTGCACGCCGCCGAGAAACAGGATGATGATGGCGGTGGAGGCAAAGCCTGGAATCGAGCGGGTGGTGAACAGGCGCAGGTAGAGGACGAAGACGATGCCGAAAAAGCTGGCGGCCGCGGCGCCGATACCGAGCAGGGTTCCGACCCGCAGCGGGAAATAGCTGAACCCGATGATGCCGTCGAGGGCGAGCTGCATCAGCTTCTGCAGGGTGTACTTCGGCTCGCCGCCGGCGCGGGCATCGCGATCGTAGGGAAACGCGGTCTGGTTGAAGCCGGCCCAGGTGCGCAGTCCGCGCACGAACCGGTTCTGTTCGCGCATCGCCACCACGACCCGCGCCACACTGCGATCCATCAGGCAGAAATCACCGGCGTCGAGTGGAATGTCGAGCCGGGCGAGGAGCCGCAGCAAGCGGTAGAACAGCTGATACGCCACGCGTTTCGGCCACGACTCCTGTCGGGTGCGGCGCACCGCGAAGACCACATCCCATCCCTCGCGCCAGCGGCCCACCAACTGCGGTACGACGTCCGGCGGATCCTGGAGATCGCCATCCATGATGACGACCGCGTCACCGGTCGCGTGCTCGAGACCGGCGCTGATCGCCGTCTGGTGGCCGAAGTTCCGCGACAGACGGAGTACCTTCAGCCGTGGGTCGCGCGTGTGCGCGGCGCGCAGCCGGTCGAACGACGTGTCGGTGCTGCCGTCGTCGACGAAGACGACCTCCCAGAGGGTACCCGACACGTCGAGCGCGGGGGCGAGCAGCTGCACGAAGCGATCGACGATCGCCGCCTCGTTGTAGATCGGCACCACCACCGACAGCCGGCACGCCCCGGTGCGCGAGGTCAAGACAGCGTCACCGGCGATCGCAACCGGCCGCCGAAGCCGAGCGACACGACCTCGAGCGCACGCGTGTCGAGCTCGACGAACGCGCCGCAGCGCAGCCCCGAGAACACCCGCTTGGCCACCTCGAGGTGGTCGAACCTGAAGCCGGTGGGGTGCGAGTAGAACGCGAGCGTGTCGGTACCGCACAGCGGCGCGAGATAGGAGAACCCGCCGTAGGTGCCGATGAACGCCGCGGCGTGGCGGATGATCTGCGTCTGCACCGCCAGGTTGTTCTCGGGTGTCATCAGGTGCTCGACCGTGTGCACGCGGCCGCGCGCCGGCGCCGGCAGGTCTTCGTGATCGTCGAAGCGGTGGCCGGTATTGAGGAGCACGACGTCGGTGTGCTGGGTCAGATCGGCGAGGAACCGGGCGATGAGCGCACGGTTTTCGGGCGTGTCGGGCAGCGCCGTGTTGCCGTAGAACTTCGCGGCCACGTAGCGGGCGGGAAGCTGCGACCGCACCGGCCATGGCTCGTCCAGCGGCGCCAGCGCGGAGAACTGCGCGAACGACTCGATCAGCGTGATCGGCGCACGCTGGAACCAGAACGGCTCGAACAGCCGGTACATCTCAGAGGGGTGCAGCAGCACGGCGTCAGCGTAGCGACGATCCGCCTTCACGCGAGCCAGAATGTCGCGGTCGAAGGCCGACACTTCCATGTGCTTCAGTCGCCCGCGTTGCGCGATGATGCGCTCTTCGTTGCGCTCGCGGAACTGATCGGGCGTGTAGAACGACAGCACGTCCACGTAGTGGGACGTGATGTGCGAGTACCACGGCTCGGCACCGCCGCGCGAGACAACGACGAGCTGCTCGGGGTCGAGGTGGCCGTAGGTCTTGGCCCAGGCGAGAAACGGGATCCAGTATAGAAGCTCGAACCCGGTCTCCGACAGCCAGGGTCCGAGCACGATCGGACGACCGCTGCGGCCGAGCAGCGTGACCAGCTCGCGGACTTCATGCGCCTCCTCGATATCCCAGCCCGCCAACTTCTTCGCCGGGTCGCGCGGACGTCCCAGTTTGGGCGTGAGCGCCGAGCTCGGCTGAGCGTCGAGATTGCGCGGCCGCTTCCCGAGGGCCCGGGCGGCGAACTGCTTGAGATCGATGAGCACCCGGCGGCGCGTCGCACGATAGTCTTTCCGCACCCGGTTGCGCACGTACTTGCGCCACAGCTGGGTGCGGGCGTTGAGCGACAGCACGCCGGCCACGGCCATGAGCGGCAGGCGCCACACTAGACGCGCGAGAAAGGCGCTCGAGCGCCGCAACACCGGCGCCGCCGCCACGCGCTCGAGCGCGCCGGCGAAACGCGGTGTCGCCGGCTGGTCGAGCCCGAACGGCCGGATGAAACCCGCGGCAAACGCGTCGGCCTTCGGGTCGCCGCCGCCGTCGCCCGACAGCGCATGTGCCAGCAAGCCCACGTGCTCGTCGAGGCTGCGCGCGACGCGCAGCAGCCCTCCGTTGACGGTCTGCAGGTAGTGGAAGTGGATCGTCCCTTCCTGGTTGTGGAGCGAGATCTCCGGCACGACCACCGCGTGCACGGGCTTGCCGACGCAGGCGGATTCGAGGAAGGCGCTGGTGTTCAACCCCACCACGCCAGAGCTGTAATACATCGAGTCGAAATAGTCGTCCTTCGACTCCGCATCCACCGGGTGCGCCCCCCAGAACGCCAGGTTCCGGTAGCCGGACATGTCCGCGTCGCGCCACTCGTCGAGCCGGGCGGGGTGCGGGCGGATGAGGATACCGATGTCCTTCAGGCGCGGATCGGCGCTCGAGCGGATCGCCTGCACCCAGTCGCGGACGAACGCCGGCTCGTCGGCCGTTCCGCGGAAAAGCGACGAGCAGACGTAGAGCACGAACGGACGATCGGGGCGGAGGCCGACACGCCCACAGAACGCATCGCGCGAACGCGAGGGGCGGCGTCCCCACCAGTGGTCGTAGCTCTGCGCGCCGGTGACGTGGACGCGCTCGGCCGGGACGCCGTGCATCTCCACTGCCTCGCGCTTCTGGACCTCGTTCCAGACCAGCACCGCGTCGGGATGCTCACGCAGCAGCGCCTTGCTCGACAGGTGATCCCAGCTTCCGACCGGCAGCACCGTCCGCAGCCCGAGAGCGCGCGCCGCGGCGAAGTGATCGAGCTGCGGGGAGCCGATGTCCACGAGCGGCGTGATCAGTACCGCGTCGGGCCGCTGTGCGGCGATGTAGTCGCGCAGATCGCGGGGCACCGGCAGCCCGCGCTCGAGGCCCCGCATCACGCCGCGCACCAGTCCGCGCACGGCCGGCGACCGCCCGAGCGCGCCGTCCATGAGGCGCGTGACGCCGGACGGGGCGCGCTCGCGCGCCCGATCGCCGAGATGCGGCGTGTTCGCGTAGGCGGGCTCGAGGAACCGGAGGTAATCCAGGCCGAGGCGGATCTTCCGCGCCAGCTCGGACCAGCCGTCCACCCCCCGGCTTGGCGCGTTGCCCATCGACAGCCGATCCGGATAGCGCGCGACCAGACGCTCCACCATCTGCCGCCCGCCCATCGACTCCTCGCGATCGACCGCCAGGTGGACGACGTGGCCGCGGGCGGCCAGCTCCTCGACCGCCGATTCGAAGTTCCTCAGGTAGGACCAGTGACGCGCGAAGAACAGCAGCTTCATGAGTGGCAGTCGAGTTCCCGTGGCAGCGGCGCCATTACGATTCGCGGCGCGCTGCGCGCTTGGCGGCGACGCCGGCATTGCGCAGCCGCTTCACCAGAACGAACGGCGCACGCCGCAATCGGGCGGTCAGGTGGCGCGACGACTCGTACCACACCCGCCACACCGCCCGGCGGGCGCGCTTGAGGCCGCGGCGGTGCCCAGACGCCCAGCCGCGGACGCGGTACAAGGCCGACGCCGCAACCAGAGTGTCGGTCATCCCGCTACGAAGGGCGTAGGCCCAGAGCGGCCGGTCTTCGGCCAGCGCGCCGGCAGCGTACGCCAGCCCCAGCGCGGGGCCGCGCGCGACGAGGACCCATGCCGGCGACGGCACCGGCGCTGGCGGCGCCGTCGCGGCCATCGCCGCGATCGCCTCGACGAAGGCCGGCGTCGCCGGCACATCGAACCCACGCGGACGGATGAACGCCTCGACGAACCGGCGGTTCATCCCGGCGTCGCCTTCCCCCGCGAGCAGCGCCGCGAGCTGACCGACGTGCTCGGGGAGCGACGCCGCCTCCCGCACCACGCCGGTGCCGCCGACCAAGTGCCGGAAGTGCAGCGTGCCCCCTTGGGCATGTGCGAACTCGGGCGTGCGGATGGTGAATACGGGCCGGCCGACGATGGCGGCTTCGATCTGGGCGCTGGTATTGACGCCCACGACCGCGGCGCTGTGGAAGAGTGAATCGAAGTAGTCGCGCCGGAAATCCGCGTGGTTTGGATCGGTACCGATCGGCGGCCAAAGGCTGGCGTCCGCGACGTCGCGCGGCTCGAAGGCGCGCCACTGCCGGGCGTTGGCCGGGTGGGGGCGGACCAGTGCGGCCAGGCCGGCCACCGCGGGGTCGGCGGCGCCGCGGAGCGCGGCGAGCCAGCGCTCCACGAACGGCACCTCGTCCGGAGCGATGAAGCTCGACGAGCCGACATACAGGACGAAGGGCCGCGCCGGGGCGAGTCCGACCATGGCGCAGAACTCCTCCCGCGAGCGGCTCGGAGCGGCCGTGAACCATGGATCGAAGAGCTGGGCGCCGGTGACGACGACGCGATCAGGCGGCACACCGTGGAGCGCGGTGGCCTCTTGTTTCTGGGCGTCGTTCCAGACCACGACGTGGTCGGGCGGCACGCGGATCAATCCCTTGCTCGTCAGGTTGTCCCAACTGGCGACACAGAGCGCGCTGCGCACGCCTAGCCGGCGTGCCGCCTTGACGTAGTCCACCTGCTGCGACCCCAGTTCGATGAGTGGCGTGACGAGCAGCACGTCGGGGCGCTGCTCGCGCACGAACGCCTCGATGGCTGGCGGGATCGGAATGACGGGCTCGAATCCGCGCAGCAGCGCACCCAGCAGCCGCCGCGATGGCGCGCCCGCCGCGGCCACGCCGCGCGCAAGCGCCGACTCGAGCCGCGGCAATCGCTTCTCGGCGCGGTCGCGCAGCGTGGTTGTGCCGGCGAACGCCGGCTCGAAGAAGCGCAGGTAGTCGCCCAGCAGACGTACTGTCGTCGCCAGGCTCTCCCAGGCGCGGGCGCGGCCGCGCGTGCCGGACAGGGGCGCATCGACATTGCCGCTGCGGGTGGCGGTGCGATCGGCGCGGGATAGGAACTCGCGCACGCTCTCGACCCGCTCGGGCGTCGTGCCGCAGGTGATGCGCGGCGACCGTGACGCCAGGCGCCGCGCCGTCTCGTCTTCGCCAAGCTTGCTCCGGCTCACCTCGAACGCCACGTGCACGTGGTGGCCGGCGTCGGCGAGGCGCTGCAGCGCGCCCTCGTAGTAGCGGATGAAACCGGGATGCAGCATCACGAACAGCACGCGGCTCACAGCACACCATCCGCCTGGCAACGCGCCAGCCGGCCGTCGCCGAGGAACCCGTCGTCGGCGCCCCACTGCGCCGCCGAGGACACGCGCCCGGCAAGCGCCGCCGCGGCGGCCGCCGTCCGCGCACGGTACGCCGCCTGCGCACCACTCTCATGCCAGTCGCCGCGCTGCGCCTGGTGAATTTCGTGGACCGCGGCCAAGGCCTGGTCGGCCGGCGTACCACGCCATCCGCAGTTGCGCAGGTTGCGGAAGAACCTGTCCTCGAGTTGCTCGTCGCGCTCGTAGCGCCGGCCGGAGTCGAGATCGACGATCTCCGAGAGCGCGTAGAAGCTGTCGTCCCGCACCGGATATCCGCTGACGGGATCCGGAGCATCCAGACGGAGCGACGGCACATTCGTCAGGCACGCGACCTGCTGCAGTTCCGAGGACGCGCACACGACGAAACGCGCGCGCAACAGCGCGAACACGCTGAGCGGGCCCGCGGCGATCGGGCCTGGCACGTCCACGACGCCAGGATGCAGGCTCGCATCCGCGGCGGCGCCGAGGCGGACCACCTGGTAGCCCTCCTCGGCGAGATAGCGTGCGATTGCGCGACCCGCTTCCGGCCGGCGGACGTCTTCGATGGCCACCAGCGGACGGTCGAACCCGACGCCCAGCGCGGCGAGGGCCCGTTCCGCCTCGCGGGCCACGTCGTCCGGCAACCGGACCTCCACCCGTTCGCGTAGTAGCCGGCGCGGCAATGGCGAGGGACGGTCCACCACAGCGGCGGCGCGATCGAGCGTCGAGCGCGTCATCGCGCGCAGCCGCTTCCGCAGCGCGTCGGGTACGCTCTCGTCGCCTGCGGACCGGCGCAGTTCGCGGGAGAGCTCACGCCAGAACGCCGCGTGCGTCGCCTCGGCGTGTGACCGGCCCCAGCGGCCGATGGCCGACGCGCGCCACGCCGTGCGGACCCACAGGCCCACCACGCCGCGCGGCGCCACGATGGCGATGTCCACCGGCGCCAGCGCCAGCAGGCCATCACCGCCGGACTCCGCCGGCCGCAGCACGCAGGCCGCGCCGCCGGCCCGACGAGCCGCAACGAGCGTCGCCAGCACACCGGTCGCCAGGCGCCCGGCATCGGCCGCGGACGGCCGCGACACCACCACGGGCCGCCCGACGGTCCACACCCGCACGGCCGGATCCGGAAGTCGCGCGCGGCGTGTCATTCCATCTCGAACCAGCGGGTCCACGTTTCCTTGAGCAAGGGCCCGGCGGGATGGCGCACCAGCGCCTCTTCCTGCAGCAGCCGCTTCATAGCCTGGAGGTGCGGTGGCCCCCCGCTCTCCCCGTACCGCGCCGCGAGCCAATCGTCCACGTAGGCCCACTGTTCCCGCACCTGCCCTGCGGTGCCGACGAGCGAGGCATGCAGGCCGACGGTGCGGATGCTCCAGGTAAACGCGAGCGCCGCGAGCAGCACCATCACGGGCAGGCGGTGGCGCGCCGCCGGCAGCGTCTCCAGCCGGTGCCGGCACGCGACGAACACGGCGGCGGCGAAGAACACGCCGGCCGGCGCCATGATCACGTCCTTGGTATAGGCGTAGCCTAGCGCGGCGTTGGCGCCCAGCACCATCCAGAACAGCAGGACGATCTGATCCCCGCGGTCGAAGCGGCGCGACAGCCAGAGCCGGCGGCGCGACCAGGAAAACGAGACCACGAGCGCCGTGGCGAGGCCGGACGCTGTGAAGCCGATGAGGAACGGTGCCTGCACCGGTTCGCCGACGAGTCCGCTCGCGATGCGGAAGATGCCGTCGCGCGGCTCGGCCACCAGCACACTCGAGATCGAGGCCACGACGTTGTAGGCGTAGAACGGCAGCGGGTTGGCCCCGAACATCGCCCGCAGCTCGTGGCCGTTGTAGCGGTGGAGCCCGAAGCCGGACTCCCGATCCTCGAAGGCCGGCAGCCCGACGTCGAGGACCACGAACCGCATCAGGAAGTACGCGGTGAGTACCAGCGTCACCCCGGCCAAGCCGCCACGGGAGACGCCGCGCAGCCCGACGAGATAGGCGCCAGCGAACACCACCCAGACGAGCACTCCACTCTCTATTGTGAGCGCCGCGACGGCCAACAGCACCGCCGCCAGGACGTCGGTCCACCAGCGGCGCCGCGCGAATGCCAGGTTCGCCGCCGCCACGCACGCCACAACGATCGTGAGGTAGTGGTTGATAGGAAACGCCTCGCGCAGCGTTCCGGCAAACGACGGGGCACCAACGACGACGGCGAGCGCGAGCGGCGTGGTCACGGCCCCCGCGACCGTGTCGGGCCGTATCAGACGGACCGTCAGCACCACGAGCACCAGCACATGAGCGGCGTGCACGAGCCGGAAGGCGTAGTAATAATGGCCGGCCGCGAGCTCGTAGACGATCTTCAGCTGCACGTAGCGGCCGGGCCTGAGGAACGACGTCTGCCAGGTCGCGTCGCGCACGATGTCGCTCATCGGGCGCGCCAGGCTCAGGAAGTCGGTGAAGCAGTCGTAGACCTGGATCGGGATGCGAAACAGGAAGTAACCGAGCAGCGCCGCCACAAACAGGCCGTACGCGTGCGACAGCCGTATCCACTTGTTCCCGTCCGTCCCGGCGGTCGTCATCATCGCGCGCGCGCTGCGACCTCGCGGGCCGCCGCGCCCGGCTCGCACTCCTGACCGTCAGGTGCGAGATACGCTACAAGCGCCTCCGCCCGAATGTCGGACGCCAGGCACCCGAGCCGGTGGCGCGTGGCGGCGTCCGGAATGCCGCCGAACCGCTCGACCACACGGAGCAGGGGCAGACTCCGGCCCCAGATCGCCGCTTCGGCTGTCGTGGCGAAGGGCACCGACGATGAAATAATGTCGGGCCGCACCGGCATCGGACGCGTGGCATCCTGCCCCATCTCCAGAAACCGCAACGTCTCGGGGCCGAGGGCCATGCCCGCCGCCTCCGCGGCATTGGCCGGCGGCTGGTAGCTGAAGGGTGGCCGGCCGGCAACGTCCGCCCCGGCAAATCCCGCGACGAGCAGTCCCGCAGCCGCGAAAGGGCCGAGCAGCAGGGCGAACATGGCTGTGGGGAGGACCCGCTTGGCAACCGCCGGCCGAGCGGCCGGTTCTGCCGCTTGGGCTGACTTCGCCCTGCGACGGCGCGCGCGCCGCGACGGTGGGAGCAGGAGCGTCCACCCGCGCACCGGGCGCAGCAGCGCGCGGAGCACCCGCTCGCCCGTCGTGACCCGGCTCGGCGGCGGAGCCGGACTGGCAGCAAAGCGCTCGATCGCCTCGACCAGCAGCGGCATGGCCGGGCGATCGATCCCGTGCGGACGAACGAACGCGGAGACGAAGCGCGCGAGCTCCCGCCGCGCGCCGTCGGGATCGCGCAGCGCCGCGGCGAGCTGATCCACGTGAGTGTCGAGGGTGGAGGCGACACGCAGGAACCCGCCGTTCTCCGGCAGCAGGTGCTGGTAGTGCAGCGTGCCATCCTGCGCCCCGGCAAACTGCGGCGTTTCGATCGAGAATACCGGGCGGCCAACGATTGCGGCTTCGATCATGGCGCTGGTGTTGATGCCCACCACGGCCGACGCATGCCACAGCGAATCGAAGAGGCCGGCGCGGTTCTCCTCGTCCACCGGGTCGTAGCCGCCGCGCGGCCACACCGCCACTCCCTCCACGCCGGCAAAGACATCCGGGTCCCAGGCGCGCCCGTTGTAAGGGTGCGGCCGCACCAGCACGCCCAATCGGCGCACCGCCGGGTCGGCACTGGCGCGCAGCGCCTCGATCCACGCCCGCACGAACGGCATCTCGACTTCGGCGCGGGCAATGAAGATCGACGAACCGGTGTAGAGCACGAACGAGCGGTCGTCCGGCAGCCCCACCTGCCTGCAGAACGCGTCGCGCGCCCGCGACGGTTGCCGATCGAACCAGCGATCGAATGCCTGTGCTCCGGTGATGGCCACGGTGGCCGGGGCCACGCGGTGGAGTTCGACGGCCTCGCGCTTCTGCGCCTCGTTCCACACCGCGACCAGACCCGCCGCGACGCGCAGATCGCCCTTATTGGTCAGGTTGTCCCAACTCGCCACCAGCGTGCCGACGCGGATGCCGCGCGCCTGGGCGGCGCGCACGAGATCGACCTGGTCGGAAGCCGGCTCCACGAGCGGCGACACCAGCAAGACGTCGGGCGCCTGTTCGTCGAGGAACCGGAGCAGCGCCGGGGCGGGCGGAATCGCGCGCTCGATCGCGGCCAGACGCGTCATCACGCGCTCGACGCGGCCGGCGTCCAGGGCGTGCACGCGGTCGACCCACTGCAGCAGCGCCGGCAGCGCCTGGCGCTTGACACGGGCGCGGAGCAACGGTGCGTCGCACAGCCGCGGGTGCAGGTAGCGGACGAAGTCCATCGTGCCGCCCACCGCCCGTGCCAGCGTGCTCCATCCGTCCCCACGCTCGGGAATCACGCCGGCCACCACGACCCGTGGATGCGCCTGCACGATCCCGTCGAAGCGCACCGGTTTGCCTTCCCGCACCATGCTCGCCGCCAGCCGCACGTCGTGTCCGCGGCGCGCCAGCTCCAGCACGGTGTCGTCGTAGAAGCGGAGGTACTCCGGCGACGACATGGCGACGAGGATTTTCACTTCGCCGCCTGCCGGCGCCCGCGGAGGCCGAGCCGGTGCATGAGCACGAGCACCTCGTACATGGCCCGGCGCGCGAGCCGCCGGGTCTTGCCCCAGAGCGCGCGCCCGCCGACGAGAGTGTGGTAGACGGCATGGTGGAAGTGGTGCTTCACCAGCTTGCGCGTCAGGACGAGCCGATCGAGCCCGCGGCCGATCGCATGCGACGCGCTCGTCTTGCGGAAGTGGCGCCAGCCGTAAGTCAACTGGAAACGCAGCAGCATCCCCACCCATTGAGCGCGAGTAAGCGGCAGCGGGGGCGGCGAGACGGCCGCGTACTCGTGCCACAGGACGAGCGTGTGCTGCAGCCACGGCGGCGACGTGAACCAGCGAGGCTCGTGGCCCGGGAGCACCAGCGTCTTCCCCTGGCGCTCCACGCTCGTCCCCGCGGACTGCCGGCGGAACCAGAGCACCTCGGGCACCTGGAGGATGCGTCCCTGCAGCGTCAACTCGGTTATGAGCAGCCGGTCGGGGCGCAGCACGCGGCGGAAAATGCCGGCGCGCCGCAAGGCTGCGAGCCGCATCAGCCCGTACACCATGTCGCCCGATCCCACGCCGTCGTGACAGAACCGGCGCCAACGTTCCTGCAGCGTGGAGGCCGTGGCGGTATCGAACAGGCGCGGCCCCTTCTCGAGCTCCTCGCCGGTCTGATCCATCCGCCGGGTGATCGGGTATGCGAGCACCGCGCCGGGATCGCCGTCGAGTTCGGCCACGAGCCGCGCCAGCCAGCGCGGGTGCCAGCGGTCGTGATCGCTCACCCAGGCGAAGTACTCCGCCGTCGGCGTGCGCGCGGCCGCGAGCTCCACCACCTCGTGCCAGGTGGCGATCATCGCTCGACGCTCTGAGTGCCGCACACAGGTGACGCGCGGATCCTGCGCGGCGTAGCGCCGGGCCACCGCTTCGCTCTCGTCGCTCGAAGCGTCGTCGAGCAGCACCAGCGTAAAGTCGCGCCAGGTCTGCGCCAGTAGTGACTCGATCGCCGCTGGCAGGTGCGCGGCGTTGTTGTGAAGGGTCATGCCGAGCGTCACGCGCGGCGCCGCCGACGGCGCGGGGCCAGCGCCCGCGACGCCGGCCGCGCCGGAACGGGCGGACGGATCGAGCCGGCCGACGAGGTGACGATAGCCGAGCTCGGATCGCGCCGTCATTCGCAGGGCCTTCGGCGGCTTCTTCATCGCGCTCGTGTAGTCGGTGTCGAGGACCGGCACCTCGGTGAGACGGTAGTGCCCGGCGAGCGCCTCGCTCACGCTGACGATCTCGGTGTTGTAGGGCGACCGTTCGCGGTTCAGGCTGTAGACCAGCGGACAGCCTGCCGCGGCGGCGAGGCTCGCGTAGCCACGCACCTGACTCTCAGTCATCTCCTGGAACGAAACCATGTTGACCAGCAGATCAATCGGCAGCTCGCGTAGGAGATCGGCGCGGGTGTGGGGGACGAACACGAAGTCCGCGTCGCGCCAGCCGTCGAGCGGAGCGCCACGGCCCTCACCCGCAAACAGCAGCCGCGCCTGCGGAAACACCGCCGCCAGATAGGTGGCCGAGAACAGGAACAGCTCGGGGAAGTCCACCAGCACGTAGGTGGCCCCCGGCACCAGCGTCGTGAACTGGCAGGCAAAGCCGCCCCAGCCCGGCCCGATCTCGCAGACGACCGGGCGCTCCTTCGCCCGCACGGCCGGCAGCACGCCGCCGCGCTCCATGCCAATCAGCACCTCGAAGAACTTCAGGGTGTCCACGTTGAACAGCCGGCCGTCGATCGTGTAGCCGAATCCGCCAAGGGTGGGCAACTCGGGCACGCAGAGCGCGTCGCCACCGAGCTCGATGAGGGCGCGCAACCGCGCCTCGAAATGCTCGCGTCGGCCGTCGCCCTTCGACCGGTAGTCGTAGGGTCTGATGCCGGTGATGTGAAAGGCGTGGTGGCGCAGCTTCCGGACGATGAGCGGCGAGGCCTCGATCAGGTAATCGATGTTCTCGAGCTCGTCGGTCCAGTAGGCGCTGGCGCCCGCTCCCGCGGTGCCATGCTCCGCCTTGAGGCGCAGCACGGCGTCGCGGGCCCGTAGGTAGGCCTGGAACTCCGGGCTGGTGCGGACGTCGCCGGTCACGCGTCCTCCGCCGGCGCGAGCGCCGCCAGGGCGGTCGGCTCGCCGCCGGTGTACGGCGGCAGGTCGCGGGTGTCGAGCCGCGGCAGCTCGTAGCGCCCGTCGGCGCGCAGACGGAGCCGGCGCCTTTCAGTGTTGAACGCGACGGAATAGCCGGCGTCGCGGAGGATTCCGGCGGTCTCGGCGGTGTAGGTCTGGCGCCCGCCCCACGGGTAGCAGAACGGCACCGTGTCCTGGCCCGTCAGGCCACGGATCCACTCGACGCCGCTGCCGACCTCCGCCGCCTGCTCTGCCGCCGTCAGGCGCGACAGCATGCGGTGCGAGCGTGTGTGGAAGCCGAACGTCATCCCGTGCCGCGCCATCTCGCGCACCATCGCGTCGTCGAGATACAGACCTCGCGCGAACGTCGGCGCGTCGCCAATGTGCCGGTCGAAGAGCGCCTCGAGGATGACGTCCGCGTCGGCGAACGGCAGCTGGTAGTTCAGCAGATGCTTGACCGCGCGATCGTCACCCTGTTCCCACAGGTCGCCGCCGAACACGCCGGGGCCGTCCACCGCCGGGCGCGGCAGCCGCGATTCGGCCAGCACCGCCCGTGAGAACTCCGCTGCGCCGAGGCGCGCCAGCAGGAATTGCGTCTTGTGTACGTTGAGCAGCCGCGGGGCCGGACCACACGCGTCCTGCGACAGGAAGAAGGTGCCGGTGAGCCCGCGCTCCACGAGCATTGGACACGCGGTGTCGAAATGGTCCACGAAGCCGTCGTCGAAGGTGAGGAGCGCGGCATTGGCTGGCAGCGTGCCGCCGGCGGCGAGCGCGGCCTCGAGTTCGGCCTGCGTCACCACCGTGTAGTTCGCCTGCAGCCAGTCGAGCTGCTGGCGGAAGAGAGCCGGCGCCAGCGCGCGGATGTCGGGGAACGCCGTCGTCCGGCTGTCGCGCACGTAGTGGTACATCACCACCAGGCAGCTTTGACCGTGGGACTGGCCCTGCAGCCGGTCTTGGCTCTTGCTGTGGCTCACGCCTCGAGCTCCATCGTGACGAGCGACAGCGCCGCGTCCCGCGCTGGCTGGTCGCGCAGATAGGCCTGGATCATGCCGTCGCGGAAATTGCCGGCGAGACGCTCGACCGCCGCCGCCGAAAAATCGGCGCGGCGGTAGACGCGCCCGCCCGGGGCCTGTGCCACGCCACGCAGCCGCCCCCGCGCGCGCAGCGCGACCGCGTCAGCGAGCGCCTCGACCGCCGCCACGATCGTCCGGTTGCCGATGTCGTGCGGCCCGTCGCCGGGCCGCATCGACGCCCGCACATGGGCGACGATCGGCCCGGTGTCCACGCCCGGGTCCAGGTAGTGGATGGTGGCGCCGCAGTACTCGGGCTCCCCGTTCACCAGCGGCCAGAAGTTCGTGCCGGCGCCGCGGTAATACGGCGACAGGCCGAGATGGATGTTGAGGATACGTTCCGGGAAGGCGTCGATGATCGACGCCCCCAGCAGCCCGGTGCCGAACACCAGCAGCACGTCGGGCGACACGCGGCGGATCGCCTCGAGCACCGCGGGATCATTGCAGCCGCCCGGGGGCAGGCAAGTGGCCGGCGCCTCGACGCGATCGTCCCTGGCGAAGAACGCCTCTTCCGAGGCGTCACGGGCGGCGAAGTGGCGCGCGATTACCGCCTCCTCCGCTGCGTCGGCGGCATAGCGCAGCGGTTCGAACGACTTGCGTTCCTGCCAGACGTGCACCACGGGCAGCCGAGCCGCGAGCCGGTTGGCGACGAAGCAGTGGCGGCGCATCGAGCTGGTAAGGACGGCCGCACGCATCAACGGCCCCCGCCGCCGGCGCCGGGCACGCCGCCGCGCCCCAGACCGATCAAATACAGCCCGCGATAGATCGTGACTGCAGTGCGATGGCGCACGCGGCGGAACGTGCTCTTCACGCGCTTGCCTGCGGCCATCGCCAGATCGCGACGGCGGCGTGCGGCCTTGCGTCGCACCTTGTCACGCTGGTGCTGCGCCTTCGCGTCGAGCCGCGCCTGCACCGCGCGTCCGGTCTCCTCGGCGCGCTCGTCCCAGGCATCGGTCCGCTCGTCGTTCATCAGCCATCGTCCGAGACCGGCCCTCGACCGCGCCGCCACCGCCACCGCGATCGGCCGGAGCCATCCCCCGGCCGCGAGCGATTGATCGGGGCGGGCATCGGCGCCCGCCACCCGTTCCAGCGCGTCAGCGAACACCGGCGTGGCTGGCGTGTCGAGGCCGAAGGGGCGGACGAAGGCGCCGAGAAACCGCCGGTTCTTCTCGTCGCGCGCCCCGTCGAGCGCGAGCGCCGCCGCGAGCTGATTGAAATGACGATCGAGATCGGGCGCCATGTGCAGCAGGCCGCCTTCCACCGTCATGAGGTAGCGGAAGTGGATCATCTCCTCCTGGTGCAGGCGGTACTCGGGCAGCGTGAAGGTCAGCACCGGACGGCCGACGATCGCGGCCTCCAGGAACGCGCTCGTGACCAGTCCGACAACGGCGCTGCTGTAGTAGAGCGAGTCGAAGTAGTCGTCCCGTGTCTCGGGGTCGATCGGGTTGCGGCCGTGGAACGCCACGTTGCCGTAGCCCTCGAGGCTGATACCCGCCCATTCCTTCAACCGTTCCGGGTGCGGGCGCACCAGCACCCCGGCCTCGCGCAGCGCCGGGTCCGGGTGGGCGCGAAGCGCGCCGATCCAGCGCTGCACCAGCACCGGCTCGGGAGGCTCCGGCGTCGGACTGAGCGCCGAGTGCACCCAGAGCACGAACGACCGGTCGGCGCGAAGGCCCATCGCGCGGCAGAACGTCCCGCGGTCGCGGGCCGGGCGGCGGGTGAACCACTGGTCGTAGCATTGGGCGCCGGTGAGCACGACCCGGTCGGCCGGCAGCCCGTGCATCTCCACCGCTTCGCGCTTTTGGACCTCGTTCCACACCAGGATCAGGTCCGGCGCGAGATGCAGCAGCGCCTTGCTCGACAGGTGGTCCCAGCTCATGATGGCCGCGGCCACCGGGATGCTCAACCGGCGCGCCGCCTTCAGCACGTCGAGCTGCTGCGATCGCGAATAGGTCAGCGAGGTGAGCACGACCACGTCGGGCGCGTGCGCGCGCAGGTACTCGACCATCGCGTCGCTGGGCGGAAAGAGGCGTTCGGCGCGGGCCAGCGCCCGCCGCGTCAGCGCCGGCCCGGCCAGCGGCAGCGCACTCCCCCACCGGACCAGCCGCGCCGCGCGCTCGCGCGTGCGCAGCCGTAGCTTCTCGGGATAGCGCCTGTCGAGCACGCGAGCGTAGTCGAGCGAGACGCGCAGCCGCCGCGCCGCGTCGAACCAGGGCTCGGCCTCGAGCGACGGCAGCATGTCCCAGGACACGCCCGGACACTCGGCCGCCAGACGTTCGGCGAGCGGCTGGCCGCCCATGCCCTCGGGCTCGTCGCCAGTGAGATGCACCTGATGGCCGCGGGACGCGAGCTCGCGCACCACGGAATCGAAATTCCGGAAGTACGCGAGGTGCAGCGCCGCGAAGAGGACCTTCATCCGTGCTTGCGGCCGATCACCCGCAGGTTCTTGCCGTAGGCGCCGGCGTTGACGAAGAACTGCAGCTGGTCGGCGAGCCGCTCCACGCCTTCATCGGCGGCGCCGTGCGTCTCGCGCCGGTACCAGAGGTAGTCCACGATGTCGAGACCCTCGGTCGCCACGTAGACCGTGTCGAGCCCTTCGCGCGCCAGCAGCTCGCGGACGGTCGCCGGGGTGTAGTAGTTCAAGTGGTGCGTCGGCCAGATGAAGTGCGCGTCGGCGCCCATCAGCAGCCGCGACGCCGAGTCGTAGTTCGGCACGTAGAGGAACAGGATGCCGCCCGGCCGCAGCAGCCGGACGCACGCGCGTACGGTCTCGCGCGGATCGATGAGGTGCTCGAGCACGTCGAAGAGCGAGACCGCGTCGAAGCTGCACGGCTCGAACCCGCCGTCGTCGAGCGTGACCGTCCGCAGATCCAACCCGCGCGAGCGCCCGAACTCCACCGCCGACGGGTTCAGATCGGTGCCGATCGCCTCCCATCCGGCCTCGCGCGCCGCTTCCACGACGAAGCCGGTGCTGCAGCCGACGTCGAGGTACCGCGGCGCCGGCACGGCGAGCTGACGCGCCATCAGCGACACGCGCTCACGCCCGAACCGCTCGACACGGTAGTCGTGGCTCCTGATGCCCAGGTCACGGACGATGTCCTGGTACTCCTGCGACGCGTAGACCTCGATGTAGTGGCGCTCGTCGAAAGTCGGGCTGACGTAGACCAGGTCGCAGCCGCGGCAGCGGACCAGCCGCATGTGGTCCTTGTCGAGCTCGTGGGCCGCATCCGGGCTGCTGCAGGTCGGGCACGCGCGCGGCTGCAGCAGGTCGTCGGGGATCCTCCCGTGCACGCGAACCAGTTCGTCGATTGGGTGGGTGCGCTTTTCGATCAACTGCTTGTAGGACCCACCCGGACGCAACCGGGCGACGTCGACGGGTTGGTACTCGGACCAGCGGCGATACGGAATCTGCATGTGCGCTATGGCTTTCGAAGGGGCTCGGCGAGCGGCGCCCGCGACGGGCGTGGCGCTTGCGACAACAGGTACTCGGCGTACGCGAAATCGGCGGGACCGTCGATGTCCACCGACGACTCGGGGTCCATCAGGAGCGGACGGCAATCGTCGCCGTAGAGCGAGCCGCGCGCGAGCGAGGCGGCCCGCACCGCCAGCACCGCTGGCCCGTTGCGCGCGAAAACCCGCGGCTTGTCCTGGCGACGGGTCGCGGCCGGGCCCGGCAGGAACGGCCGCAGCCGGCCGTTCTCGATCGACATCACCGACACCGGGCTGAACTGGTGCGGCACCTCGACGACCGACACCACGGAGTCGGCGCCGGTCGCCTCGAGCAGATCAAGCGCCGCGTCCACGTCCGCCGCGGTCCGCAGCGGCGAGGTCGGCTGCAGGAGCACGACGGCGTCGGCCGCAAAGCCCTCGCGCCGCAGCGCCTCAACGGTATGCACGAGCACCGGCAGCATCGGCGTGTCGTCGGCGGCGAGGGCGGCCGGCCGTAGGAACGGCACCACGAGTCCCAAGGCTCGGCCCGCCGCGGCAATCTCCGGATCGTCGGTGCTCAGCACCGTCCGCGACAGCCGCCGGCTGCCGAGTGCCGCATCGGCCGTATAGGCGAGCAAGGGACGGCCGGCAAGCAGGCGGAGATTCTTGCCCGGCACGCCCTTCGACCCGCCACGCGCGGGAATGACTCCCAGGATCTCCATCACACCGGCGTCGTGAACACCAGGCGCTTCTGGACCGAAAGCGGGGCCCGGGCCAGCACCTCGGCAATCCGTGGCCCCGCAGCGCCGTCGCCGTAGAGCGCATCGGACGCGTAGCGTCCGTGGGCGAGCTGGCGGCGGATGCCGTCGAGAATCGCGTCGCGGCCGTAGCCCACGTCGAGCACGTTGGGCCCGCGGTCGCGGCCGCCCTGCCGGGTACCGATGTTCACGGCCGGCACACCCAGGAAGGCACCCTCGCGGATCGGCGCGCTCGAGTTGCCGACGGTGCAGGCACAGAGCAGCATCAGCCGCACGTAGGTTTCGATCGGGAAGTTCTTGTAGAAGCGGATGTATTCGGGCTTGCGCTTCTCGCGGAACGTGCGCATGCCGGTGGCGATGTCCTCCGATCCGGCGTCCGCGTTCGGCCACAGCATGATCGTCGGCATCTGCAGCGCTTCGAGCGCCATCAGCGTTTCCCAGATCTGGTCTTTGCCGTGGCCGTACTCGGTAGTGACGGGGTGCTGGTTCACCAGCAGGAACGGCCTGGTGACGTCGATCTGCGATCCCACGCCCTCGCGGTCGAGCCACTCCGCGTGCGGGATGCCGTCGTGATCGCGCGCGATCTCTCTCACCAGGTCGATGCGCGGACAGCCGACGACGTGCACGGTGTCCGGAGCCTCGCCCATGCGGACGATGCGCTCGCCAGCCGCGGCGTTGGCCGGGAAATGGAGGTGCGACAGCTTGGTCACCGCGTGGCGGATGCTCTCGTCGATGGTGCCGCTGATCTCGCCGCCCATGGTGTGCGCCAGCGGGATGTTCATGTAGGCCGAGGCAATCGCGGTCGACATGGTTTCGAAGCGGTCCCCGACGCTCAGGACGACGTCCGGCTTCAGCAGCTCGAACATCGTCGGCAGCTCGAGCAGCCCCAGCCCGGTGGACTTCGCCATCGTGGCCGGCGTCTCGCCCTCCACGATCATGGTGACGCGGGCATCGGGCTTGAACCCGTCGGCTTCGATGACGTCCACCACCGAGCCAAAGCGATCGAGCAGCGCCGACGCGCCGACGATGAGCTGCAGCGTCAGATCCGGGTGCGCGCCCACCGCCCGCATGACGGATTTGATGCTGCTGTAGTTGGCGCGCGAGCCGATGAAGATGCAGACCTTTCTCACACACTCTCCCTAGTCGACCCGCGCCGGGCAGCCGCCGCGCGGGTCGCTCCGGTCGCCGGTGTCGAGCAGCAGCGTCACGACGTCGTCGGCCGCGGACCGGACGCCCAGACAGATGAGCGCGGCCCGGGGCGGTCCGTCCGGCACGACGACGCCCAGCCGCAACAGCAGGCCGACGATCTCGGGCCGCCGCGCCCGCACCGCGGCTTCGAGCGGCGTCGCCGAGCGGACCTCGTCGAGCAGTCCGGCGCGGACCGGCCAGGCACGGTTGGGATCGACGTGTTCGCGCTCGATCAGCCGCGTCACTTCCCCGGCGTCACGCGCCGCCGCGGCTTCCGAGAGCGTGAACGTCGGTACGCTCCAGAACGGCGACGCCCCGACGGCCCATCCGGCGACGATCGCCAGCGATCCGAGAAACGCCACGAGCGGCGCGCCGGCGGCGACGAACTGCAGCGCCGAGGGCCGGGCGGCGGCGCCGTTCGCAGTCACCACGCCTCCTCGAACACTCGCGAAGCCCGCGGCGGATCGAAGACCGGGTTCGGCACCCGCATCGACACGGCCTCCTCGCGCAGCTGCTCGATCAGCCTCCCCGCGGCCGGGTACATCCGCACGTCCACCTCGGCCGGGGGCCGCCCCACCGTGACGAACATCCAGTCGTTGCGGGTCAGAAACGCCTTCTCGCGCAGCCGGTAGTGCAGGCCCACGAGCCGGACCGTCCAGGCCGCCGAGAGCGCCGTCAGCAGCACCACCGCAAGCGCCAGCGCCGGGCGCAGCCGCGCGCGGCCGAGGCGCTCGAGCGCGGTGCCGAAGGCGATGGCCGCGGCGAGGGCGTGGAAGGTGCCCGCCGGGCTGACGATGACGCTCTTGGTGTAGGGATAGCTGATGACGGCGTTGCCCGCGAGCATGGCCGCGGCCACGAATAGCCAGCGGTCATCGTCGGCGACCTCGCCGCGGCGCCACACCGGCACGCGCGACGCGGCATACCACCCGATCAGAACCGTCGCGCCCGTCGTCGCCGCCACGCCCAGGAGATCGCGCAGCAGCCAGTCGCCCGTCGATAGCCCGCGGACCAATACCCAGACGCCAGCCTTTGGTTCGGCGAAGAGTACCGTGAGGACTTGCGCTGCGACGTTGTAGGCGTAGAAGAGCAGCGGGTTGTCGCCGAAGCGCGCGATGATCTCGGGCGGGTCGAGCACGCGGAAGCCGAAGCCGGAGCTGCGCTCGACGAGCGCCGGCGCGCCGACGTGCAGCGGCCCGAACCGCAGCGCCATGTACGCCGCGAGCGCCGCGGTCGTGACGAGGAGCGCCCGGCCGGACACGCCCCGGAACCCTGCGATCCAGGCGGCCGCGAGGCACACCCAGACCAGGAGCCCGGTCTCGACCGTCAGCGCCGCCACGACGAACAGCGTCACGGCCGCCGCGTCCTTCCGGCGCGAGGGCGGACCCTGAGCGAGATTTGCGGCCGCTAGGCAGCACAGCACGATGGTGAGGAATGTGTTGATGGGAAACGCTTCGGTCACGGTGCCGGCGAAGGTGTGCGAGCCGAAGAGCAGCGCCAGGCCGAACGGCACGGCGAGCATCTCGACGGCGTTGCGCACCGGTCGCAGGTTGACGAACAGTATGGCGGCGAGCACCACCTGTGCGACGTGAATCGTCTTGAACACCTCGAAATAGCGTCCCTGCGCGAGCTCGAACGGGATGTCGATCTCCGCCATCAGCAGCGGGCGCAGGAACCCGCCCTGCGTGAACTGCAACACCAGCAGCTCGTACAGGTCGGTCCGCTGGACTGCCATCATGTTGCGCAGGGCCTCGCTCACCTGCAAAGGGCTGCCGGCGATGAAATAGCCGATGCCGAGCGCCACGACGACCGCATACGCATGGGCCGCCAGCCGCCAGCCGCGTCGACTCGCGAACGGCGCCCCGGTCGCGGACGCGTCAGACATCCCCGATCACCGCGCCCCCGCGCCGCGCAGGCGCATCACCGTCCGCCGCCAGCGCTTGCCGGTCGTGTGCGCCGCGCGCACGACACGCCCCCGCGCCAGACCGGCCAGGCGCGTCACACTCTTGCGGGCGCGGCGCCAGGCGCCGTCGGCGCGCCGGCGCAGCCGGTTGCGCGTCTCGGACCGTCCCAGCGTGTTCACGAGCGCCACCGGCGCGGCCAGGGCCAGGGCTACCGGTCGCAGCAGCGGCGCCCACAGTGGCGCCGGCCGCGGCGCCGGCGCCGGCCTCGCGGCCAGTCGCTCCACGGCGTCCGCGAAGACGGGCGTGGCCGGCCGGTCGACGCCGTGAGGACGGATGAACGACGCGACGAACCGCTCGGTCTCGGCTCGGCTCGCCGCCGGGTCGCGCAACCGATCCCCGAGCTGCGCCACGTGCTCGTCGAGGTTCGCGGCGATGCGCAGAAAGCCGCCGTGCTCCGGCAGCAGATGGTGGAAATGAATCGTGCCTTCCTGCGTGCCGGAGAACTCCGAAGCCAGCAGCGACAGCACTGGTCGCCCGACAATGGCGGCTTCGATCATCGCGCTCGTGTTGATGCCGACGACCGCCGCCGCATGGAACAGCGAGTCGAAGAAGTCGGCACGGTTGTCGCCATCCACCGGGCTGTAGCCAGTCCGCGGAAACACGGTCACGCCCGGCACGTCGGCCAACGGATCCGATTCCCAGCGATGGCAGTTGTAGGGGTGCGGCCGCATCAACACATTGATGTTGGCGAGCGCCGGATCGCCGCTGGCGCGAAGCGCCTCGACCCAGCGGCGCACGAAGGCGACCTCGGCGGCCGACTCGGAGATGAAACTCGACGAGCCGGTGAAGAGCACGAAGGGGCCGTCGCCGGCCAGGCCGACATGCTGGCAGAAGTCGGCGCGGTCGCGCGTGACCCGGCGATCAAACCAACGGTCGAAGAGTTGCGCGCCGGTGACGACGATTTTCCCGGCCGGAATGTAGTGATACTCGTGCGCCTCGCGACGTTGCGCCTCGTTCCACACCAGCACCTGATCCGGCTCGATGCGCAGCAGCCCCTTGTTGGTCAGGTTGTCCCAGCTGGCAATGCACACCGCGGTGCGGATGCCGGCGGCCTGCGCGGCCTTCACCCAGTCCACCTGATCCGACGCCGCCGCGACCAGCGGCGACACCAGCAGCACGTCCGGCGCTTCGGTGCGCAGCCACGCGACCATCGGCTCGCAGACTGGAACGGCGCGCTCGAGTGCCATCAGCGCCCGTTCGAACCCGCGGACGAGCGAGGGGCTCAAACGGGGAATGGCGTCGAGCCAGTGGTAGGCGCGCGGCAGCACCTTGCGCTTGATGCGCGCGCGCAGCGCCCGCGCGCCGGCGAATCGCGGGTGCAGGAAGCGCACGAAGTCCATCGTGGCCCGCAGGCCACGGCCGACGCCGGCCCAGCGGCCCTCGTGTTGCGGCACCACGCCCAGCACGCGCACCTGATGTGCGTAGCGCTGCAGCCCTTCGAGACCCACCGGCTTCCTGGCCCGTCCGCTGTTCACGGCAATCGCGACCGAGTGGCCGCGCGAGGCCAGTTCCTCGATCGCCGAGTCGTAGAAGCGCAGATATTCGGGCGAGTCCATGAGGAAGAGGATGGTCATGGGCCCGGTCATCGGCCCCGCGCGAGCAGCCGCGCGGCGCGGCGTTTGATGCCGGCGCGCATTTCGGCGCGGCGGCGCTGCTTCGCTCGAGCTTCCTTGTCGCGCGTCTTTGCCTGCTTGAGGCTGGCTTTGGCCGCGACCGCGCGGCGGCGCTCCTCCTCCTGCGCGTGCGCCGCGGCCTCGCGCACCGCCCGCGTCTGCTCGTGTTGCCGGGACTGCCCGGCCTTGGCCGCCGCGGCGTGACGCCGCCGCTCCTCGCGCGCGCGATCGCGTGCGGCCTTGCGTTCCTGATGCTCGCGCTCTTTGCGGCTCCAGTCGTCACGAATCAGGTCCGCGCCGTAGCGCCAGCGCAGCAGCTTGAACGCCGGATACATCGCCCACCGCAGCAGCATGTACGCCGCGGGCGTGCGCACCGGCGCCGGCGCCGGCGACTTCAGCAGCGCCTCGACGGCGTCGGCGAAGACCGGCGTCGCCGCGACGTCAAGGCCGGCAGGGCGAATGAACTCGCGCACGAACTGCGCGCCCGGCGCGGCGGGCGGACGGCGTAGCGATTCGAGCAGCCGTTCGTGATGTGCGTCGAAGGTGCGTCCGGTCTGGAGTACGCCGCCGCCGACGGTGAGCAGGTAGTGGAAGTGCAGCACGCCTTCCTGGTTTTCCTGGAACTCCGGTAGAAGGACCGTGTGGACGGGCCGCCCGACGACCGCCCCTTCGAGAAACGCGCTGGTGTTGAGGCCGACCACCGCACTGCTATAGAAGAGCGACTCGAAGTAGTCGTCCTTCGAAGCGTCGTCCACCGGGTTCGAGCCATACAGCGTGACGTGCGCGTACGGCGCCAGGTCGATCGACGCCCACTCGTCCATTCGCGCTGGATGCGGCCGGATGAGCACGCCGACCTCGCGCAGCTCGGGGTGCGCGCTCGCGCGCAGACTCTGCACCCAGCGGCGCACGAACTCGGCCTCGACCGGGCTGCCCCAGAAGAGCGCCGAGCAGACATAGAGGAAGTACGGCCGGTCGTCCTTCAGGCCAACGCGGCGGCAGAACTCGGCCCGCGGGCGCACCGGCTGGCGGCCGAACCACTGGTCGTAGCACTGCGCGCCGGTGACCACCACCTGCTCCGGCGGCACTCCGTGCAGCCGCACCGCCTCCTGCTTCTGCGTCTCGTTCCAGACGAAGACACGCTGCGGCATGTCGCGGATGAGGGCCTTGCTCGACAGGTGATCCCAGCTGCCGACGGCGAACACGGTGCGGATGCCCTGCGCCAGTGCCGCGCGCAGCACCTCGAACTGCGACGAGCCGAGGTAGATGAGCGGCGTGATCACCACCAGGTCCGGCCGGCGCGCCTGGAGCTCGGCGTCGATCTCGGGCACCGGCGGCAGCGCACGTTCGAGCGCGCGCAGCACGGCGAGAAGCCGCCGGCGCGGCCGCTCCTGCCGGAACGCGGGCCGGTTGCTGATCCGCACCAGCCGCGGCGGCAGCCGTTCTTCGGCGCGGGCCTTCAACTTCGGCGTCTGGTCGTAGTCGGGATGGAAATAGCGCAGGTAGTCGGCCCACAGCCGGATGGTCTTGGCGATCTCGGCCCAGAACGCCGCGGTCGGCGGCGACAGCCAGCTCCACGACACGCCCGGACAATCGGCCACCAGGTTGTCGAGCGCCTTGCCCCAGCCCAGCCCCTCGGCGCGTCCGAGCGCGACGTGGATCTCGTGTCCGCGGCCGGCGAGGTCGCGGATCACCGGCTCGTGCATCCGGAATGAGCCGAGGTGCCACATCGAGAAGAAGATCCGCACCGGGGTCAGTGCACTCCGAGACGCCGCTTGATGGTGGCGACGATCGCCGCCCGCCGCTTGTCGCGGCGGTGCCGGCGCTTCTCCTGCTCGCGCTCCGCCTTCGCCGCGCGCTTCCGTTCCGCGTCGGCGTCCAGCCGTGCCTGCCGCTCGCGCCGGACCGCCTCGCGCGCCTCTTCGGCCTGGCGCGTGCGCTCGGTCTGCACCGCGGCCCGCACTTCCTGCTTGCGCCGCGCCTCGGCTTCACGCGTGCGGCGATGCTCGTCCCGGCGGCGCGCCTGCTGCAACTCGATCACCGTGCGGTCGGTTGGGTTCTCCGACTGGCCGACGGCGCGATGGACGGCGCGGGCCACGGGCCACAACAGCAGCCGCAGCGGGCCCACCCAGAGCGGCGCGCGCGCCGGATCCGGCGCCGGCGACGCGGCGAAGGCCTCGACCTCGTCCACGAAGACCGGCGTCGCCGGCCGCTCGAGTCCGCGCGGACGAATGAACGCACGTACGAAGCCGGCGTTGAGATCCGGACGCGGCGCGGTCCGCAGCGACGCCCCGAGCTCGCGCAGATGCGCCTCGAATGACTCAGTGGCCTTGAAGAGGCCGCCGCTACGGTCTGCAGGTAGTGGAAGTGGATGAGCCCTTCCTGGCGCTCCTTGAACTCCGGCGGCACGAAGACGTGCACGGGCCGGCCGAGCACCGACGCTTCGAGGAAGGCGCTGGTCAGCAGTCCCGCCACGGCGGTGCAGTAGTACAACGACTCGAAGTAGTCGTTCTTCGACTGCTCGTCGAGCGGGTGCGAGCCGTAGAGCGTCACGTCGGGGAGATCGGCGAGGTCGACCTCCTTCCACTCGTCGTGGCGCTGCGGATGGGGCCGCACCAGGATTGCCGCCGAACGCAGCCGCGGATCGTCGCTGGCGCGGATCCCCTCGATCCACCGCCGCACGAACGCCGCCTCGATTGGCGTGGCGGGCGAGAACGCCGAGCAGGCGTACAAGATGAGGGGACGATCGGCCGGCAGGCGCAGCGCGGCGCAGAACTCCTGGCGCGTCCGCGTGGGCCGGCGCTCGTACCACTCGTCGTAGCACTGCGCGCCGGTGACCACGACACTCGCCTCGGGGACGCCGTGCAGCTCCACGGCCTCGCTCTTCTGCGTGTCGTTCCACACGAACACACGGTCGGGCAGCTCGGCGATGCGCGCCTTGCTCGACAGGTGATCCCAGCTCGCGACGCAGAGTCCCGTGCGAGCGCCGACCGCACGCGCGCTGCGCAGCACTTCGATCTGCGACGATCCGAGACGCAGAAGCGGCGTCAGCAGGACGACGTCGGGGCGATGCTCGTGCATCAGCGCGTCGAGCTCCGGCTGCCGCGGCAGCGCCTGCTCTACCTTCCGCAGCGCCGCCGTGAGCACTCGCAGGCCGCGCGCCGGGCGGAACATCGGCCAGTCGGACACTCGCAGCAGCATGGCGGGAACCCGCTCGGCCACGCGCTCGGCCAGACGTGGCGCGCCCGCATACCGCGGCCCGCGGTAGCGCAGGTAGTCGAGCCAGATCCGGAGCGCGGCGCCGAGGTCCACCCACGGTGTGACGTGCGTGTCCTCCCAGATCCACCGGATCTGCGGCACGTCGGCGAGCATCGCCTCGGGGGCCGTCGCCGTGCCGGGCACGTCGCGGCGCTTGGCCAGGATGTCGATCGAGTGGCCGCGCGCGGCGAGCTGCCGCAGCACGGAGTCGTACATCCGCAGCGATCCGAGATGACGCATGGAGAACAGCAGGCGCATCGGCGTCAGCCGGCCTCCCCCGTTTCGCCGGTCTCGCCCTTGCGCCACACCAGGAAGGCGTGCAGCGCGGCCTTCGCCCGATGACGCGCCCAGCGCAGGGGACGAACCACGAGCAGCCGGACGGCGCCGAACGCCAGCCGCAGCGCAAGCCGCGGCAGGCGGCGAATCAGCCGGGTGAGATAGACCAGCCGCCCGAAGACGCCGCGCGCGAAGAGACGCGCCGGGCGCGTCCAGTGGAGGATGACCGCGCGGCGCTTCACCGGGTCCATGGTGGTGAGCGTCAGCAGCACGGCGACGGGTGCGAGCACCAAACGCATCGAACCCGCGCCCGACGGCGCTGCGACAGGCGCCAGCGGCGGCCCGGCGGCGAAACCCTCGATGGCCGCCACCACGCGCGGCGTCGCCGCCACGTCGAGCCCGTACGGGCGCACGAACCCGCCAATGAAGCGGCGGACCTTCTGCCGTCCGGCTTCGCCATCCACGGGGATGCGCATCAGCTGCGCCACGTGCTCGTCGAGCGTGCCCGCGAGGTTCAGCAGGCCGCCATCCACGTTCTTCAGGTGCTGGAAGTGCAACGTGCCGTCCTGCGTGGCGGCGAACTCGGCCACCTGCACCGCGTAGACCGGACGGCCGATGATGCCCGATTCGATCATGCCACTTGTGTTCACGCCCACCACGGCTTCGGCGTGATACATCGAGTCGAAGTACTCGTGACGCGCGGCGCCGCCGATCGGGTTCATCCCGGCCTTCGGCCACACCGACACGTTCTCGAACTCGGATGACAGATCCACGCTCTGCCACTGCTCGGCGTTCTGTGGGTGCGGGCGCACCAGCAGCCCCGCGGAGCGCAGCCACGGATCGCCACTCGCCCGGATCGCCGCCATCCACGACCGCACGAAGCCCGCCTCGTAGGGCGCGATGAACGACGACGAGCAGAGATACAGCAGGATGGGACGGGTGGGTTCGAGCCCGACGCGGGCGCAGAACGCCGCGCGCTCCACCGACGGCGTCATGTCGAACCAGTGGTCGTAGGCCTGGGATCCGGTCACGACGACCCGATCGCCCGGCACGCCGTGCAGATCGATCGCCTCCTGCTTCTGCGCGTCGTTCCACACCAGCACCCGGTCGGGCACCTCGTGGATCAGCCCCTTGGTCGTCAGGTGGTCCCAGCTGCCGATGCCGACGATGCTCTTGATGCCCGCGGACCGCGCATACCGCACGTGATCCACCTGGTGCGAGCGGAAGTACAGAAGCGGGGTGAGCAGCAGCACATCCGGCCGCTCACGCTCGAACATTTCGCCCACTTCGGCCGGCGGCGGCAGCCGTCGATCCACGGCGTGGAACACGCGCGAGAGCAGCACCAGACTGGCACGGGAGCCCACGAGCGGCCAGTCCGGCAGCCGGCGCGCGAATGCCGGCGCCATCGACGCGGCGCGCGCGCGCAGCTTCGGCGAGTCGTCCCAGCGGGGATCGAGATACCGCCAGTAGTCGAGTGAGGCACGCAGCCCGGTGCCGAGCGTGTACCAGAGACGGTGGCGGCTCGAACGCAGGAAGCTCGCCGTGATCACCTCGGGGTGCTCCGCGACGAGTGCGTCGGCTATCTTCTGCCCGTCGACGGTGTCGCTGCGCTCGGCGAGCAGATGAATCTGGTGCCCCTGCTCCGCCAACCGCCGGATCGACGACTGGAAGTTGCGGAGAAAGCCGAAACTGCTGGTCGAGAAGAGGATTCTCACGCGGCGAGCTCACGATAAGATCGAGGCCGGTGTCGCTCCGCATCCTCTTCTCGGTCAGGAATCCGTCGTATGTCCGGCACTACGAATCGGTGCTTCGCCTGCTGGCCACGCGCGGGCACGACGTTGCGCTCGTGACGGAACGGCCCGAGAAGCAGGGCTGGCCGCCGTCGGTAGTGCGCCTGGCGGAGGAGGAACCCCGCATCCGGCTCTCGCTCATGCCGCCGCTCGCCAGCGATCCGTGGTTCGAGCTCACGACCCGCCTGCGGCAGGCCCGCTTCTACCTGCGCTTCCTCGATCCGAAATACCAGGGCATGCCCGCGCTCGGCGAACGCGCGCGCAGCCGCGCGCCGAAGGCGACCATTCGCCTGGCCGAGTCGCTGCCGGTCGGCCGGCTGGGCCGCCGCGTCATCGCCCGCGCCATCGATATCCTGGAGCGCGCCACGTGCACGCCCCGCGCGTTCTACCCCTACCTGCGAGAGATGCGCCCCGACGTCGTCATCGCGACACCGCTCGTGGTCCTGAAGACGACCCAGCTCGATCTGCTGCGCGCCGCCATCGAGCTCGGCATCCGCAACCTGTTCGCGGTGGCGAGCTGGGACAATCTGTCCAGCAAGGGCGAGCTGACGTTCGCGCCGCAGCAGGTAGTGGTCTGGAACGAGGTGCAGCGTCAGGAAGCGGCGGAACTGCACCTGATCGAGCCCGCCCGAGTGACGATCACCGGCGCGCAGGTCTTCGATGAATGGTTTGAGACGCGGCCGTCGACCTCGCGGGAAGCGTTCTGCGCCAAAGTCGGTCTGCGCGCCGATCGGCCGATCGTGCTGTACGTCTGTTCGGCGCTGCTCGAAGGCAGTCCACCCGAGCCGGCGTTCGTGGAACAGTGGGTGCGCCACCTGCGCGGGTCGGCCAACCCGGCCCTGCGGGAGTGCAACATCCTGATTCGCCCGCACTTCAAGCGCGGCGGGGAGTGGAACGGCGCGACCCTGACCGACCTCGAGCGTGTCGTCTGCTGGCCGCCGCTCGGCGCCGTTCCGGTGGATCGGGCGTCGAAGACCGATTACTTCGATTCGCTGCACCACGCCGCGGCGGTGGTCGGCCTCAACACCAGTGCGATGATCGAAGGCGCCATCGTCGGCCGCCCCGTCTACACCGTGCTCTTGCCGGAGTTTCGCGACAGCCAGGAAGGCACCGTGCATTTCCACTATCTGCTCGAGGGCCCCGACGCCCTCCTCCACGCGGCCCGGTCGTTCGAGCAGCACGCCGCCGACCTCGCGGCGCGGCTCGAGAATCGTGACCCGGACCCGGATCGGAGCGCGCGGTTCGTCCGCATGTTCGTCAGGCCGGAACCGGTCAACCGCCCCGCCACTGACCGCTTCGTCGACGCCGTCGAAGCGTTGGCGCGGCGACCCGCACCGGCGCCCGAACCGGCGCCGGCCTGGGCCGGCCTGCTCCGCCCGCTGCTCACGCCTTTCGCCAGGGCCGCCGCCGAACGCGTGCGGCGGATCAAGGAAGAGCACCGGCGGGCCAAGGATGCCCAGCTCGAAGCCCACCGCGCGCGCAAGGCACGGACACGTCCCTCGGCCGACAGTCACCCGACCTAGACCTCCACCAGCGGCAGATTCAGCCGCGCCACCGTGGCAAAGAGGTCGGACACGATTTCCGCGTCGTCGATGTCCAGGCGATTCCGCAGCGGCTTGAAAGCCTCCGCGACCGAGACGGCGCGCACCTGGCGGGCCACGTCGTCGCGGAGGAAGAAAGCATTCACGCCGGCGTGCTCGCAGGTCACCAGGCGGTACCCTTTGCCCGCGGCCAGCGCGGTCAGAGCGGCCAGCGACGCCCCGCCGTAGCCTTTGGGCGCCGCATCGATCGGGTGGTCGAGCGGGATGGTCACGCGCCGATCGGGTCCGAACAGGGCGTTGTACTCGAGCACCATGATCCGCGGCGCCACCGTCAGCGCCTCGAGGATCCAGTAGTCGTAGCTGTCGATGTCGATCGAGAGCACGTCGACGTCGCGGTCGAAGCCATGGGTGGCCAGCAGCTCATTGACGTTGGCCGGCGTGACCCGGGCGGCGACAGCCGTGATGCCGCGGTTGGCCGCGAACTTCGCCCGCGCCTGCTCGATCGACCGTACGGACACATCGATCAGAAGGCCGGACCAGCCGCACTCGTGCGCGAGCCCGGCCGAGTTGCCGCCTGATTTACCCGAGCCGATCTCCACGAACCGCGTGGCACCCCAGCCGGCAAGAGCGAGCAGGGCCAGGAGGACACCGTCTTCCTCGTTCTGCGATCGCAAACGGAACCGCCGCGCATCGAGCGAATGTGGCGGCTCGAGACGATCGAGTGGAAGACAGATGTGGCGGAGGAGTGCGGTGAGCTGCTGGCTGAAGATCTTCCGCCACTTCGCGTCGGTCCGGCGCATCGCGTCCAGCCGCTCGAAGAACGCGTCGCGTTCCGCGCCTTGGAGACGTTCCGCCGCCCGATCGAACGCGGCGCTCGACGCGGCGCCGGCTTCGAGCGCCCGCTGGGCCGTCGCCGTGCCGGCCGTGACCGTGTCGCGGAGTTTCTTTAGCTGCTGTGCGTCCTTGCGCTGCACCGCTTCGAGCCGTTCGATGGCGGCGGTCAGACGGTGCACCTCGGCGCTGAGCGCCGCGATTTGCCGGGCGCCCGGAGTCCACGACCACACGCGTTTAATCACCGAGCACCAACCGCTGCAGTGACCCGAGCGACGGATGGTCGACCCGCGCGAGCGGACCCACTTCGTCCTTGCCGTCCGGTCGGATGAAGCTGTACGGCGTCTGATACTGGATCATCGTCACCAGCCGTGGCGGCGCACCCGGAGCTACCCGTGAGCCGAAATGGAAACAGCGGCTCGTGTCCACGAAGGCGGCGGTGCCGGACGGGCCGAGGATGGCCTGCGCCCGGTTTGGACCGAGCACTGCGGCCACCTGGTCGTCGGTCAGCCGTTGGCGGTACTGATAGCGCGTGACCCGACGCACGCGGGCGCTGTTTTCGGCGCCGAGCACCGTCAACGGGCCCGACGCTTTGTCCACGTCGGAGCAGTAGATGAACACCTTCACCTGGGTGACGTCGTCGCCGTCACAGTGATGCAGTTGACTGCTCTTGGGCGTCCCTTCGACGGTGTCCGAGAAGAACACGCTGATGGCGCCGAGCCGTGGCACCACGCCCAGATAGCGGGAGACCGCGGCGAGTACGTCGTCGCGAAGGGCAAAGCGGATCACGGCGCTGTCGGCGGCGAGCGTCCTCCGATCCAGCACGTTGACGAGAAACCGCTTCTGGCTGGCGCCGGCCGGGGCCGAGGCGTCGAACCGTGCCAGCGCCGCGTGCGCATCGGCCACGATCGCCGGCACCTCGTCAAAAGTGCCGGGCGGGTGTACCAGGAGGCCATCGCCGGCGGGAATCTCGAGCGCGCCCGGGCGGAGATCGCGAAGCGCCGCGCGTCGCGGCCGGTCCCGGAAAAACCGGCCGGCACGCCGGCCGGCATGAAACCACCATCGCGCCGCGTCGCCACGCACGCGAATGGCCTTGGTCATCCGTTCACCGATGGGTTCGTCCCTGGCCATCAGTTGGAACTCCGGCGCGCGGACGGCACGGGCTCAACCTCGGCTATCACGAGCCCGGCACGAAACGACAACTTGTTCGGCATGTCCGCCGTGGCGAGCACGGGCCTCAGTCCGTACTCGCGCACGCCCTCGATCGTCGACGCGAAGTAGTCGTGACGCGTGAGGTAACCCCGGCGATGCGGCTCGGTGTTCCAGTCGGCGAACGGCTCGATCATCACGACGTGGGTGCGCGCCACCCGGGCCAGTTCAGCGAGCGCGGCCCCGCGCAGGCGTTCCATCTGCTCGAGCGCGAGCACGGTGAATGCCACGTCGACACTCTTGTCGGGCAGGGGCAACGCCGCCGCACTGCCCTGCCGCAGCGACAGACGCCGTGGCGCCTCGCGATCGCGCAACGCACCGACGGCAAAGGGGGCCAGAGTCGCCGCCGTGTGAACGTCCGAGGCGCAGGAGGTGGCGGCGGCTACGCCGGCCTCGGTGAGCTCGACGCCGGAGAAGGAAATATCTGGAAACTGCATCGACAACAGGAGCAGGTTGAGGCCGTAACCGAACCCGACTTCGAGTGCCGACGCCGGCGCCAGCCATTGCAGCGCCCTGGCCAGGAACAGGTGGTGCACTCGCTTGCGGCCGATCGTCCGCGCCAACAGGCACTCGCCTCCTTGCTCGAAATAGGCGGTCTTCGGCGCCGCGAGCTCGGCTTCGAGCGAGACCCGTCCCCAGACCGATTCGTACCCACTCTTGACCAGCCCAGGCGTCCGATGCCCTTCGGGGCTCAGCCAAGGTGTCGGCTTCGCCTGGCCTCCCGCGTAGCGGCGCTCCAGGCGCCCCACCGCCTCGAGCCACTCGGCATCGGTCGGCGACAGCCGCCGCACGACGAAGGGCTCGAACACCTCGGTCACCTCCGACGAGGTGAGGCCTGGCACTGCGCTCTGCGATGCGGCGATCATCGCCGGCGCCTACCGTCGGCGAACGCCGTCTCGGTGAGCCCGGATCCAGTCTGCGCGCGCGACTCCCGGAGCGCGACCTGCTCGATGACGTCGCACACCCAGTCGGTGGCAGGCCGATCGAGGCCGCGCGGGCGCACGAACGCCCGTACGAAAGCTGTCAGCGCGTCGCGCCGCTCGCCCGGATCGCGCAGCGTCCGCTCCAGTTGCGCCACATGCTCGTCGAGCGTGCGGGCCACCAGCGCACAGCCTTCGATGCCATCGGTCAAGTGCGCAAAGTGGAGCGTCTCGCGCTGGCTGTGTGCGAACGCCGGATCATGCACCGTGAGCACGGGCCGGCCGACGATCGCGGCCTCGATCATGGCGGTCGTGTTGATGCCGACGACCGCGTCGCACGTGGCCAGCGAGTCGCGGAAGGCGTCGATTTCCTCGGCGGCGAGGGGCATCCCCGAATACGACCGCGGCCACACCGATACACCAAGCCGCTCGAGCGCCGCGAGCGTCTCCGTCCCGATCCACGGCGCCAGATTCGCCGGGTGCGGCCGCACGAGAACGCGGGCCACGCGCACGGCCGGACCAGCCGACGCGCGCAGCGCCGCCACCCATCGTTCGACGAAGCGCGGTTCGCTGTCGCCGGGCGCCATGTTCTTCGACGAGCCGACGTAGAGGATCACGGCCCGACCAGGCTCGAGGCCGAGACGGGCGCGGAACTGGTCGAGCGCCCCGGCCGCGCGGGGCTCGAACCAGTGGTCGAGCGACTGGGCGCCGGTGAGGTGCACGCGCGCCGCTGGAATCCGGTGCAGCACCACGGCCTCCGCGCGCTGGGCCTCGTTCCACACGGTGACGGCGTCGGGTACGAGGCGCACCAGCCCCTTGCTGGTCAGATGGTCCCAGCTGGCCACGCCGACGACAGTAGGGATGCCCAGCCCGCGAGCCGCTTTGACCGCTTCGGTCTGGATGCCCCCCGAGGGACCGAGCGTCACGAGCGGGCTCACGAACACGACGTCGGGCGCGAGCGACCGGACGAACTCGCGCATCCGCGGGTCGGAGGGTACGGCGGCCTCGATGGCGCGGCCGCCGCGGATCGCGGCGCCGACGCACCATCGGGGCAAGTGACGGACTCGCTCGAGCCAGCGCAGCGACGGCGGCAGCCGCTGCGCGGCGCGGCGCCGAAGAAATCCCGCGGTGGAAAAGCGCGGCTCGAGGTAGCGCAGGTAGTCGAGCGCCAGGCGGAGCGAAGCGATCGCGCCCCGCTCGCGGACCGCGGGCGTCGCCCCCACCGAGCGCACCTCATCACGCGCGCCGGCCGGCACGCGCGGCGCATCGCCACGCCGATCGGGCTTGTCGAACGCGAGCAACACCTCCCAGCCGCGGCGGCCGAGCTCGACGATCGTCGAGCCGTACAGCCGGAAGTACCCGGGCTCATGCAGCAGGATCAGCACGCGTCCGGGTGTAGCCGTCACAGGTTGTCCACGGCCTCGGCTTCAGCCTTGTGGAAGAAAGTCAGCCCCGCGACCAGCGCCGCCACCGTCATCGCGAGCGCCGCCACCCAGGCCATCACCGGCGGCCCCTCCGCCCCGAGGATCGCGCCGCGGAACGCCACGATGTAGACGGCAATCGGATTCAGGTACAGCGCCCACTGCGCGTGATCGGGTACGACCGACACCGGGTAGACCACCGGCGTGAGGTACACCCAGAATTCGAGCGCGTAACCCAGACCGAATCGCACGTCGCGTGCGCCGGCCCCGAGCACCGCGGTCCACAATCCGATCGACAGCGCGAACAGCAGGATCAGCACGATGGCCACGGGCGCCACGAACAGCCAGGTGCCGTCGACATACCAGACGCCCTGCTGGATGCGGTAGTAAAACAGCGCCGCGACGATGACGCCGACGTGGATGGCGAAGTAGACGAGTCCGGGCACCATCGACGCGATCGGCAGGATCAGCCGCGGCACGTACAGCCGCGCCAGAATCGAGCCGTTCAGCTGCAGGCTGCGAGTCGCCCACATCAGGCTCGATGCGAAGAGCTCCCAGGCCGCGGTGCCAACCGACATGAACAGGAAATAGGGCACCTTCGCCGTACTTCCCACTTGCAGCAGGGCGCCGAATACGAACACCCGCACGAACAGGGGCACCAGAGGGCGGAGGAAGATCCACGCCTTGCCGAGAATGGTGTTGCGATAGAGCTTCTGGAAGGCGCGGCGCCCGAAGAAGACGAACATGTGCCGGTAGGCCCAGATTTCCCGTGCGCGTGCCGCGATGCCGGTCGATCGTGGCTCGATGGTCCAGGCGTCCGCCGCCATCTCAGACACTGAGCTTCTCCTCGCGCCGATCGCGGGTCGTGGTCCACTCGAGGCGCGGCGCCACGACACCCGGCATCTTGCCCTTCCAGGATCCGCGCGACGACTCCGTCGCGTCGTAGACACGGAATGTGAGCGCGTTCGGGTCGGCGATGGGCCGCTGGCTGTCATCGGGCAGCCGCACGTTGATCGCAGCGTTGACGCTGTACACGGTTTCCGCCAGCAGCCCACCGGGCACGCGAAGCGACGCCGTATAAAGGCCGGGCTGGGTCACGTGGATCTCATGCGGCTCCAGGGCGCGGAAGGCGAGTACGCCGCGGGCGAACACATCGCAGGTGGGGCGCAGGAACACACCGGCGCGATCGATGCGGAAGCCGTAGGTGATGCAGACGTCTTCGGCCCAGCGCGCGGCGCCGACCTCTTGCCCGTCCGGCGAGGTCAGCTTGACGAACAGCAGCTCGCCGATCTCGTTCCGCGCGTTGCGCGGCTTGCGCCGCACCCGCGTCCATGCCGCTTCCTGATAGAGCTCGACGATTTCGTCGGCCGAACCATCCTTCACCAGCTCGCCCGAGTTCAGCATCAGCGCGCGCGTGCACAGCCGCGAGATCGCGGCCATGTCGTGCGACACGAACAGCACGGTGATGCCCTGCCGGCTGGCTTCGGCCACGCGGTTCAGGCAGCGTTCCTGGAACTCGAGATCGCCGACGGCCAGCACTTCGTCGGCCAGGAGCACGTCCGGATTCATGTTGATCGCCACCGAGAAAGCCAGGCGCAGGTACATGCCGCTCGAGTACTGGCCGACCGGCTGGTCGATGGCGTCGGCGAGATCGGCGAACTCCACGATCTCGTCGAACCTGGTCGCCACCTCCTGCGCGGGAATGCCGAACATCGCGGCGTTGAGGAACACGTTCTCACGGCCGGAGAGCTCGCGCTGAAAGCCCGACCCGAGCGCCAGCAGCGGCACCACGCGGCCCCAGCCGCGCACCCGGCCCGCCGTCGGCGGCGTGATGCGTGCCAGCACCTTGAGCAGCGTGGTCTTGCCGGCGCCGTTGGGGCCGACGACGCCGAGGACGGTGCCGCGCTCGACGCTGAACGACACATCCTTGAGCGCCCAGATCTCCCGGCGGTTGCCCTTCTTCATCGGCCGGTAGCACTTGCCCAGGCCTTCGATGATCAGGCTGTCGTTCAGGACCGTGCTCCCTTCCCCGTCACTGCTTGATCACGCGGGCGATGGCGACGCCGGTGACGACGTCGCCGGCGAATGGTGAATCGACCACCAGCGCCGGTGGCTCCTCGCGCCCCTCGGCCCAGCCCTGCTCGTAATAGAAAAAGCGCAGCGCCAGCTGGTGCGCCGCCACGGGCTCGAGCAGGCTCTTCAGCCCGGCACGGTCGAGTACGCGGAACCAGCCGTGATCGGCGGCGCGCCCGTACGGCACCGTGACGAGAAGCGTCCCACCTGGCGCGAGCACGCGCACGAGCTCGGCGACGGCGCGCGACGCGTCGCCGGCACCGGAACGCGCGGCGCCAAACCGGGTCGTATCCATACCGACGTGTTCGAGCGTCGACACGCACACGACCCGATCGAAGGTGGCATCGCCGTACGGTATCGACCGCAGATCGCCGAACGCGGAAACGAAGTGGTCCTCGTGCCCGGGCAGCACCGGCTCGTTCGAGCCAGGCAGGGTGAAGTGCGTCACCCGAGCATGCGGGCGGCCCGCCAGCGAGCGCACCAGCGGCAGATTGAGCGCCGAGCCCGCGTCCAGGACCTCCCCCGGCCGATCGAGCGCCGCGGCCGTCAGCGCCAACGGCATCTCCACCGCCCGCTCGTCCAGGCCGCCCGCAAATCGGTGTCCGGGTTCCGGCGCCCCCAGCGGCAGCCCACCCGCGCGCATCACCTGGACGATGAATCGGTTGCGGGCTTCCTTCGCCGCGCGCGTGAGCGCCCCGCGGAGCCGCTTCGCCGACACCCGGAGAATCGCCTCCTTGAACGGCACGCCGTTCCACTCGATGCTCAGCTCCGCGAGGGCACGATCGGCCAGCTCGCCCCGGAGCCCGACGATGGCGTGGCGCGCCTCCGCGTCGGTTTCCGCATTGTGTGCCTGGGCGATCCGCTCGAACCGCGCCGGCCATTCGAGCGGCTCGAGCGCCGCGCGCAGCGCCTCCACAGCGGGTAGCGCCGGGCTCATGCTCTCGTTCATGCCGTCGCGATCGGGACGACGAGACCGGACAAGGCGTCGGCCAGCGGCTGGGCCCGCCGCACGTCCACAGGCATCAGCTGCGCGCCGCCAAGACGCTGAAACACGCGGTGGGCCAGCTCCAGATGGTGCTGCTTGAACGACTGGCGCGAGTAGAACGCCACCGAGCTCACCCCGCACAGCGGCGCCAGGTACGAATAGCCACCGTAGGTGCCGACGAACGCCGAGGCCCGGCCGATTGCGGCGGTCTGCAGCGCCAAGTTGTCCTCGGGGCGCATGTGCGGGCTCAGCATGTGCACGCGGCCGGGGCGGTCGAAGCGGCAGTCACGGTGATCGTCCACCACGAGGTCGCTGTTGAGCAGCACCACGTCGCCCCGCTCGGCCAAGCCGTCCACCACCTGCGCCGCGAACGCCCGGTTCTCTGGGGTATCGGGAAAGCACTCGCTGAAGTAGAAGCGGACCGCCACGTAGCGGTCGGGAAGCGTTCCCTTGGCGTCGAGCACATCACCGAGTGCCGGCAGCCGCCGGAACCGGGCGAACTCCTCGAGGCGCTTTACGGTGGCGGCGTACCGCCAGAACGAATTGAAGAGCGCGTACATCAGCGTCGGATGCAGCAGATGCGCCTGGCGGATGCCACGCGCCCGCATCACGCGCTTGACCACCCGCCGATCGAACTCGCCGATGCGCTGCTGCTTCTTGCGTTCCTCGGTGGCGGCGCGGAACGTTTCGGGCGTTTCGCTGCTGAAGATGTCCTCGTACGCGGCGGCGACGTGTCCGTACCAGGAGGCCACTCCGCCGCGTGAAATCACGATGAGGCGCGACGGAACGATCGGAAACGTCTCGCGCACCCAGTGCAGAAACGGGATCCAGTACAGCAGCTCGAAGCCGACCTCGCCCGTCCACGGTCCGACGATCACCGGCAGGCGGCTGCGCGCGATCCGCGCCATGCGCGCGGTCACGCGGTCTTCGGTCTCGGCGCTGCGCTGATCGACGCCGCTCCGGCGCAGCAGGCGGTTGACGAGGTCGCGCTGCCGAGTGGCGCCCTGCCGCGTGCGCTCGAGCGCGCGGCGGTTGGCGGTAGTGTCCTGGCGGAGCGCGTCGGCCGAGCGTTCGATGGCGTCGAGCCGCGCCGCCAGCGCATCGGCGCGCCGGCCGCCGTCCACGCGCAGGTCCTGCACGTGCTTGAGCACGGCGCGCAGTTGCTCGCGATCCTGTTGCCGTCCGGGATCGAGCGCCCCGCCCAGCCCTGCCAGGACCCTCCGCAATCGCGTCACGACGCCACCTCCCGCGTTTCGGCCGGCGACGGCACGTCGGGGCGCAGCATCACCACCTTCTCGTCGGGCACGCCCGACTGGCGCAGCAGCTTCGCCGTGCCCGCCGGACGTTCCAGCACGGCGACGATGAGCACGTCGTACGGGACTTCGGCGTGGCCGGACAGCGCCTGAACCGGGTGGCCGAGAAACTGTCCGCCCGGCTCCGGGCCGAACACCGCGATGAGCTCGAGTCCCATGTCGCGCGTGAGCAGGAAGACGAGTTCGGCCGCGTCGCCGGTCCCGTAAAGGGCCACGCGCTGCTGCTTCGTCACCGCCTGCGCGAGGTTGCGCCGCAGGTGCTGCCGCGCGTCGCGATAGAAGTCCAGCGAGTACTTCATGAACTCGTAGGTCAGTCGCGCCTTGCGGCTCACGCCTTTCGGCGTGAGAGAGTAGACCAGGCGGTTGGGCGACACCGTGACGCACTTCACGTAGCCCTTGCGGATCAGGCGCTTGAGATACAGGTTGGTGAGGCCCAGAGCGATGCCCAGGCGGCCCGCCAGGCTGCGCTGCGTGATCCTCGACTCCTGCTCCAGCGCTTCGAGGAGCTGCAGGTCGCGGCGGGATTCGACGTCCATTGCGGGGGTGATTCGAGACGTGAGTGATGGAAGGGAAGGCCAGCGCACCTCCGGCCCGTGACTCACAGGGCCGGGCGTGTCCGCGGCCGGCAGCCGATGGCCTCGTTCAGATTGTGAACGGCGTGTTCACAACATGAACGTGCAAATTATCGAGAGTTTTCAGCGGATCTGTCAAGGTGGGGGGGGCGAATCGCCGATCCGCCAAGCAAATCCAGCAGCAGGAACAGGATAGAGGCTGACCAGCACCACGTCAGTGCGGCCGCGCGGCTGCCATGGACGGAGCCGTAAATCCAGTAAAGTGTTGTAACAAAATGGGATACACGACTCTGAAACGACGCCATGGCGTCGTTTTCGCGGACGGGGTTCCCCGCCTGCGCCGGCCGGCGCTCAGCGACGGCTGCGCTCCTTGACGGCAGCCCGGGTCTCGCGATCGACCTCGCGCTTGCGAATGGTCTCGCGCTTGTCGTGCTCCTGCTTGCCCTTGACGAGGCCCAGCGCCACCTTGAGCCGTCCGCCCTTGAAGTACAGCTGGAGCGGCACCACGGTGAGCCCTTTCTCCTGCACCTTCCCCGCCAGCTTCATGATTTCGTGCTTGTGCAGGAGGAGCTTCCGCTGGCGGCGCTCCTCGTGGTGCGCGTAGCCGGTGTGGCTGTAAGGGCTGACGTGCACGTTGAGCAGCCACGCCTCGCCGTTCTCGAGCCGCGCGTAACTGTCACGCAGGTTCACCCGGCCCTCCCGGATCGCCTTGATCTCGGTGCCGAGCAGCACGATGCCCGCCTCGAACGTGTCGAGGACGTGGAAGTCGTGAAACGCCTTACGGTTGTCGGCGACGTTCCGCTGCGCTTTCTCGCGCTCGCTGCGCTCGGCGGCCATGACGTGAACCACTATAGTCTTTCCCGATGATCCTTCGGCGCGGCGCCGCCATCGTGCTCATCGCGTCGCTGCCCATCGTCGTGGCCACGCTTTTCGCGCGCGTGTTCCTCGACGCATCTCCGGCCACCGCGATTCCCTACCTGAGCGACGAGGTGGCCTACTGGACCCAGATCGCCGCCTTTCAGGTGGCCGGCTTCCACGGCGGCTACACCACCGTGGATGAACGGCCGGCGCGCGCGGGGTTCTCTCACTTCGGTCCCCACGGGCCCGCCTTCGCCATGCTCTACGGCACCATCGCACGCGTGACTGGCTGGCAGTACCACTCGGGTCCGATCTTTGGCGCCGTGGCCTTCGTGCTGGGCGCTGCCGCGTGGATTGCGATCGCGAAGCCGGCACGGCTGCGCGCGGCGCTGATCCTCGCCACCTTCTGGCCCATCGTCATCGCTGCGCCGAATACGATGCAGGAACCGCTGCACTTCGCGATCGGCGCCCTGCTCGCGGCGCTCATTGCCGCGGTGCTGGGCGACGCGGCCGTGCCGCGCGGGCGCGTGTGGCTGACGTGGGGGGTGCTGGCCGTGGCGGCGCTGATACGGCCCACGTGGGCGCTCCTGCCTGTGGGGCTCGCCTGGCAGCTGGCGCGGCGCCGCGGCGCCCCGACCGGCGCGGGCCTGGCTTCCGGAGTCGCCATCGCCGGCGTGCTGTATTTCGCCTTCACGTTTCTCGCCGCGCCCTATCGAGGAAGCACGCTCGGGGTGGAACTGGCCGGCGGGGGTGCCGTCCAAGGTGCCGTCACGCTGCTGCGAGGATTCGGCACCACCGGAGAACTGCTGTTCGGACACGACGTCGAGCCGCTGGAGCGGTTCTACCGGTTCGAAGTGCTGGCGGTGGCGATGATCGCCACCCTGTCCGCCGTGCGCGGCCGCGATGCGGCGACACGCCGCGTCATGGCGGTGATGGCCTCCACCCTCTGGATCACGATTGCCGCCAACCTGGCGCTGCAGAACACCGGCAGCTGGCGGGATTATCGCGCCACGACGCCGACGTTGCTGATGACCGTGCTGGCCGCCGCCGCCACGCGCGAGCGCTGGAGCTGGGGTGTCGTCGCCGCGCACCTGGCGGTGGCACCGCTCGCGGTGGCCACCTTCACGGACATTCAAGGAGAGCGATGGGGCCGCCCGGCGCCTGCCGCGGCGATCGAGCGGTTCGCCGCCAGCCTGGCTGGCCAGGTCCGCTACGACCCGGCGCTCTCGGGCTGGGGCAACACGCTGCTCATCAGCATCGACAGCTACGACTATGCGTTGATGGGTGTGCCACGCGGGATGGGCCTCTCGGTGCGCTTCGACTGGGAAGACGTGCGGGCGCCGCCGCGATCGCGCTATCTGGTGCTGGCCGAGCCGGAGGTTGCGGTGGTGAGCGGCCGCATACGCCTGCGCAAACTGGCCGACACGCCGTTGGGCGCGCTCTACGAGAATCCGGATTGGGAGCGCTAGTGTTCACGCCGCACGCGCGCGTCAGCCGCGCGGATCGGCGGTCGCGGCTGCGGCGGTCGCGGGCTGCATCAGCCAAAGCGCCATCCCGGCCAGGCTGGTGACGAGGATGTGGCCGAACAGCAGGAGCGAAATCGCCACCGCCACCTCGTTGGGCACGCCCAGCGGCGCGAACAGCCACACGTGCAGCTGCTCGCGCACCCCGAGGCCGTTGAGCGAGATCGGCACGTTGCTCAGCACGCCGGTCATCGTCACGGCGGTGAACACCGCGACGAGTGGCGGCCGCGCCGTGCCGCCGATGTCCATGAACCACAAATAGACGAGCGACAGCGCGAGGAAGTAGACGAGCACGAGCCCGGCGCCGTAGGCCAGGACGCGCCGCTGACGCAGCAGCATCGCCATGGAGAGCCGCAGGCGCTGCAGCCTCTCCCCTAACGCGATCGCCGTGCGCCCGAACGGCGCGAGCCAGCGCTGCGCGCCCCCGGTCCCGACCATCGCCAGCGTGATGACCGCGCAGACCCCGACCGCCACCCCGCTGACGACGAGGCGCAAGGCGACGAACCGCGCCGACACGGCCGGCACGAACCACGCAGCCGCGGTTGCGAACACGGCCAGGCTGCCGAGACCGAGGATGCGATCGACCACCACGGTCGCGACGATCGTGCGGTAACCGTGCTCGCGGCCCAGGTAGTAGATCTTCGTGGCGTCGCCGCCGATCGTGCTCGGCAGGAAATTGTTGGCGAAGACCCCGATCAAATACGAGCGGATGGCCGCTCCCAGCGACACGTCCACGCCGGCCACCGAGAGCAGCAGCCACCAGCGCCAGGCATACAGGATCTGGCCGCCGGCGATGACGGCCAGGGAGGCGACGTAGTACCAGGGCGGCAGCGAGAGCAGCAGGCGGCCGAGCGCGTGTGTGTCGAGGCCCCGCGCCAGCCACGCCAGAAGCGCGACCGACACCGCCGCTTGCCCGGCCATCAAGGCCAGCCGTCTGGTCATGGAGGGCTCCGATTCTAGTCCCCTGGAACCGATCGGCGCGCGCCGTACGCGGCGGCCGCCACCGTTGTACGATTCGGTGCGCATGCGCGGCACGATTCCGTTCAACCGCCCGTATCTCACCGGCCGCGAGTTCGACTACATCCGCGAGGCCGTCGCGGCGGGCCAGCTCGCCGGCAACGGCCAGTTTACGCGCCGTTGCCAGTCGTGGCTGCAGGATCAGCTCGGCGCGCCGAAGGCATTGCTGACCCACTCGTGCACGGCGGCGCTCGAGATGTGCGCCCTGCTCCTCGACCTCCGTCCGGGGGACGAGGTCATCATGCCGTCGTTCACGTTCGTCTCCACTGCCAATGCGTTCGCGCTGCGCGGCGCGACACCGGTGTTCGTGGACATCCGCGCCGACACGCTCAACATCGACGAATCGCTGATCGAGGCCGCGATCACACCGCGCACCAAAGCGGTGGTCGTCGTCCACTACGCCGGGGTGGGCTGCGACATGGCCGCGGTGGCCGCCGTGGCGCGCCGGCACGGGCTGACCGTGATCGAGGACGCCGCCCAGGGACTGATGGCGTCCTATCAGGGTCGGCCGCTCGGCTCGCTGGGCGATCTCGCCGCGTTCAGCTTTCACGAAACCAAGAACGTCCAGTGCGGCGAAGGCGGCGCGCTGGTGATGAACGACGCGCGCTGGATCGAGCGCGCCGAGATCCTGTGGGAGAAAGGCACCGATCGCTCGAAATTCACCCGCGGGCAGGTGGACAAGTACACGTGGGTGGACCTGGGGTCGTCGTTCCTGCCGGGTGAGTTGACCGCGGCGTTCCTCTGGGCGCAACTCGAGGCCGCCGGCGACATCACGGCGGCGCGGATGGCGCTGTGGCAGTCGTATGCTCAGGCCTGTGGCGAGCTGCTGGATGCGGGCATCGAGACACCGATCGTCCCACCGGACTGCGCGCACAACGCCCATCTCTTCCGGGTCCTGCTGCCACGCCACGTGCCGCGCGGCGACGTCATCGCGAACCTGAATCGGCGGGGGGTCAACGCCGTCTTCCACTACGTACCGCTGCATTCGGCGCCGGCCGGCCGCGGCCACGGGCGTGCCGCGGGCCCGCTTCCGGTCACCGACGACCGCAGCGCCCGCCTGGTGCGTCTGCCGTTGTGGGTGGGCATGGGCGACGAGACGCCGCGCGACGTGGTCATCGAACTGGCGGCCGCCGTGTCGTCGCTCGTCTGAGCGCGCGGACGCTACTCGGGCTTCTTCCCGGCCGTGCGCGCGAGCCGGCGCTCGCGCCAGGCCAGCACCGAGGGCGGCGGCGCCACCTCGTATCCCAGCAGACGCGCCAGTTCCGGGTCGCTGGCGTGACGGCCTTCGAGCGCGTCCGGCAGCGACACCTGCTGGGCGATGATCGGGACCGACAGCACCTGGTTCACCGCTCGGCGCGGCCGGTCCGAGACGTTGGCCCCGGCGCGGTGGAAGAGCATCGAGTCGAACACGATGAACGACCCGGGCTCGGCGGTCACCGGCGTGTCGAGCTGCGCCGCGACGTCCGGCGCCGGGAACGCCTCCATGCGATGCGACGCGGGAATCACCGTGGTCGCCCCGGTCTCGACGCGAAACGGATCGATGCAAAAGAGCGCGCTCATGGCGAGCGGCCGGCTGGACACGAAGTGCTGGTATGGCAGGTCGCGATGATACGAGAGCTGCGTGTGTCCCTGTTTCGGCGGATTGATCACGCCGTTCTGCTGCATCAGGACGACATAGCCGCCGAGCAGCTCGCGAGCCAGGGCGAGCAGGTCGGGATGGGCGGCGAGCGCGAGGAACGCGTCGTCGTAGACGAGCGGACACCGGGCCGTCAGCGTCTCGCCGATGGCGGCCATGCGCTCGGGGCCGCCGAACTCCTCGACCTGCCGTGCCATCACGGAATCCAATCGATCACCGAGCTCGGCCACGGCGGCGGCGGAGAGCCCGCTGGGCATCACCGCGTAGCCGACCAGGCGGATGCGGCCCGCTAGCACGGCGGCGGTGGTCTCGCCGGCCGCCTGTTCGACGATGCCGTATGTGGACGCCGTGCCGTCGGTCGCGCTACCCGCCACCGTCACCTCCGTCGAGCAGATCGTACCATGCCGCCACGCGCGGAAACCGCGCGCCCAGGCGTGCCGCAACCGCTGGTTGATCGAGCGGCCGCACACCCAGGAGCACCGTCTCGCCGGCACCAACCCGGTCGAGCCCGATGATGGGCAGCTCGCCGAACCGGCCCGTCACCGGGCCGTCGATCGTACAGGCGCGTACCCGGGCCCACGTCTGAGGCGCGTAGGCGCGCAACAGTCCGGCGGCTTCGCCCGCGCCGAAGCAGACCGCGGGCGCGTCCACGCGCTCGAGCAGCCTGGCATCGAGGCGGCCCCAGGCCTCGAGGTAGCGCGCCCGGCCGGCAGGCGACACGGCGGCGATCGCCGCAGGCACGTCGCGTGGCGCGGCCGGCCGTGCCACCACCGACTGGAATGCGCCCAGCGCGGCCGGCGCCGTGCCGGCTGAGTCCACGGCCAGCCCCGCGCGGACGCAGAGTGCGTGGAGGTGCTCCGGCGCGAACGAGAACACGTGGTCTGCGAACAGCAGCTCGAGGCCCGGCTGCCCGCCATCGGGACAGACGAGAATCAGCACGCCACCGTCGGCGAGGGCA